>Ga0302349_1000104_pt1 | contig 158920 bp, 153 predicted proteins | sample PhyAR1_FD_202176 | JGI IMG/M metagenome (GOLD analysis project Ga0302349, IMG submission 202176) | Leaf surface microbial communities from alfalfa plants in UC Gill Tract Community Farm, Albany, California, United States - DLSL A.R1... | ecosystem: Host-associated > Plants > Phyllosphere >... | reverse complement strand
GGCATCCGGATGCCGTTTTCGGCTGGCATGAACGAGACTTAACGGAAGCTGGGACCACGGTCCCATTCCCGGCTGCATTCGGTTGATGTGGCGCACCCGGATGCCGTTTTCGGCTGGCGTGAACGTGGCTTGCCTGAAGCTGGGACCACGGTCCCATTCCCGGCTGCATTCGGTTGATGTGGCGCACCCGGATGCCGTTTTCGGCTGGCGTGAACGTGACTTACCAGAAGCTGGGACCACGGTCCCATTCCAGGCTGCATAAGGTTGGGGTGGCATCCGGATGCCGTTTCCGGCTGGCGTGAACGTGACTTACCGGAAGCTGGGACCACGGTCCCTCTCCAGGCTGCATAAGGTTGGGGGTGGCATCCGGATGCCAGTTCCGGCAGGGGTGAACGTGGCTTGCCTGAAGTTGGGACCATGGTCCCACCCCCGATTCAGGGGTAATGCTCTCGTCATTTAGTCAAAAAAAATTAATAAACGTGTATGGATATGCTCAAACGAAATGTCATCGCCCGGAATCGTTGTGAAAGGTTTGGATGATGCTGTTCGGGAAGCGTGTCCAGAACAGCAATGTAGAAAAGCAAAGAATGAGGAAAAGGTAAAAAAGGGAGGAAATCTGAATGTTAAAAGCTGTTTACGAAGTGTGATTCTGTTGTAACTCCTTAAGAATATCTTCAATCTTTACAATGCATTCTGGTGGTAAGCGCGCCTTATCAAGGCTCAAAATAACTTTGTCACCTTTGTAAAGAGCAGATGCGCCTGGTACGAACTGATGCCGAGTGCTGAGGTTAACTTTTTCACTGGACGACTCTTCTAACACTCCCGTTAACAAGCCAATGAGTTCATCCGCCTCAAAAATAACACCAGCTTTTTTCTGTTCATGAAGTCGATCAGTTTGCTGTTTTAATAATTCTTCTTTTCCAGTAAATGCCTTAAATAAAGACTCACCGGCCCGGGCAGAAAGTTCGCCAGGGTGGATAAAAAGTGCAATTACGGATTTAGGTAATCGTGCAGTGTTTATGCACCGCGAGATAATCTTGCGGGAGATATTTTCTGATTCAGCAAGAGCAGAAACATTTCTACCAAATTCGTTCTCAAGTCGGTATGCGTAACGTTTACCACGCTCGTAAGCACTGGTAGGCCGATAGTCATTACCCAATCGAGATAGCGCCATCATCTGCTCATCATCAAGATCGCCAACCAGGATTCTATAATCCGAAGATGTGAGGATGGCGGCTTTGCGGCGACGGCTTCCGTCTGCAACCTCAACTATCCCCGAAACTCGACGTCCAAAAGCGGGAGTCTGCTGGCCACTTAATAAAAAAGAAGGAATCAGATCCCCAAGCGCGTCTTCAGTCAACAATTCCTGATCGCGTTCGTTACCGGACCAGACCTGAGTAGCTGTTTCTGCAGAATCTCCAGGAATAGTTTCAAGGATGAACTTGACCTCCCGGCCGCAAACCGGAAGTAAAATCGAATTTCCTCGAGCCATAGCACCTACCCGGGCAATTAAAGAATCGACCATCGGTGCAGCGGGGGCTGCAGCAGGTTGTACTATTTCTGGAGATGTATTTTTAACAATATGTTTTGGAATGACAGGTGCGCGCTTCATTATCTGATCTCCCAGCGAGGTTTAATCAGGCGATCAAATATCTCATTGCAGACAGGCTCCCAAATTGCAAGTGCATTACGCCATGCGCCGGTTGAAGAACGCTGGTCAATAGCCTGCTCGAAAACAGTTCTCATGCGGATCTGACCTTTACCAACCTCATCAGTCTCGCGCACGACATTTTTAAGAACCATACCGCCCCAGGCATCGCGAATTTGCTCTTCCATCCAAGGAGACTGTGAACCATTGTTGTTGCTGTACTTGGTTAGCAAAATTCTCACATCAGGTTCAAACCCCTGCAGATCAACGTTTTTTAGCAGATCGCGCAGCATGTCGAAAAATTGTAGAGCCGATGTGTAATCGAACAATTCGGCTGGCGTCGGAATGATTAGAATATCAGCAGCACATACAACGTTGATTGTTCCAATACCTAGGTTTGGCGCGCTATCGATAACAATAACATCATAATCGTGAGCAACTGTCTCAATTGCAAGCCGGAGCATCATATGGGGTTCAGTCGGCAATTTTCCCTCATCATATCGTCCCATGAGCTCTGTCTCGATCCGGTGTAGGGCAAGGCACGAAGGGATAATATCAAGTCCCGGCCAGCAGGTAGGCTTTACCGCATATGATGCATCGTCACGCTCACCCAAGTAAAAGGGGAGTAACGTATCTTCTGCATGAATATGTAAATCCGGTACCCATCCGTGATACATGGACGCAGTGCCTTGTGGATCATTTCCTTCTACAAGCAGAACACGAAGTCCTTTTAGAGCAAGGTCTTGAGCCAAATGAACTGAAACAGATGTCTTATAAACCCCCCCTTTGTGTGCAGCCACACCAATGACTGGAGGAACGCTCTCATTTGGTCGACGAAGGCGTGTTCCAAAAACATCCCGCATAAGGTTAATTTGTTCGATGGTGTAACCAACCCTTTGTTCAACCCGACCACGCATTTCCATATCAGGGTGGGGGAGGCGACCTGCTTTTTCAGCATCCCGAATAGCTTGGGATGAAACGCCAATTAGATCGGCGGCTTCGCCTACTCGCCAACGACGCGTAATACGTCTTGCCTCAGGGCTGTCATCATTAAATTGAGCAACAGCAATAGCTTTAGTCATTTCATGACCGGCAGAAATGCACTGATCAAGTGTATCCATTAATCCCATTGTATATTCCTTGTACTTCGCTTTGCATTATTATATTAAATCTTGATAAAACAAGCAAAGCAACACAAAAGTTGCAAACCGATATAAATTTTGCAAAGTTGCTCATAAAGTAAGGCTTTTGGTATGGCAAAATTAACGACGAGTGCTCGCCGCAACCATGTGACCGAGCAACGCGAGCGAGCATGTGAGGAAGCGCAATATCAAATGAACTAAAGGGAGCAGGTACGCTCTAGTATCACGACAAATGGTGATCATTAAATATCTGTCTGAATTACTTTTATAGTCAGCAAGTTATCCACATATACAGTCATTCGATCCAGCAATAAGATCCTTAAGATGATCACTTATAGATCCCAAGAAGATCCCAGGATCTCTGGAGACCGCGCCAGCACTGAGCCTAAAGCATGATCACATAAGCTGTAGCATGTTAATCATAAACTGTAACTGGTATATAATAAGCTGTATTATGTAGATGATATGCTGTGATGAGCCAGTGGAATAAACTATAGTGGGTGTATCCCCTGAAATAACATCATAGTTGTGTATAAACTGAAGTCAGTCGTGTAGCCCCTTGGGGGCTATAACTTGAGAATTGTGGCTGCTTTTATTTTTATTTATCCATCGATCGGAGGCCCTCTGGAAAAGGACAATCTGGATATAAAAAAGCTGTTTGAAGAGGTGGATAAATCCTCCGGTGAAGTTGTAAACCTCACTCCCAATGCCAGTAATACAGTGCAGCCTGTGGCACTAATGCGTCTTGGAGTGTTCGTCCCTACGCTTAAGTCACTGAAAAACAGCAAAAAAAATACGCTATCCCGTACTGATGCGACGGAAGAACTGACAAGACTGTCTCTTGCCAGAGCGGAAGGATTTGATAAGGTGGAGATCACCGGACCTCGTCTGGATATGGATAACGACTTTAAAACCTGGGTCGGGGTGATCCATTCCTTTGCACGGCATAAGGTTATCGGTGATAAAGTTGAGCTGCCGTTTGTCGAGTTTGCAAAACTTTGTGGTATCCCTTCCAGTCAGTCATCACGCAAGCTCCGGGAGCGTATCAGTCCCTCACTCAAACGTATTGCTGGCACTGTGATCTCGTTTTCTCGGACAACTGAAAAGCACACCAAAGAGTACATCACACATCTGGTGCAGTCAGCTTACTATGATACTGAGAAAGATATCGTGCAGTTACAAGCAGATCCGCGGCTGTTTGAGCTTTATCAATTCGACCGTAAAGTACTTTTGCAGCTGAAGGCCATCAATGCGCTGAAGCGCCGAGAGTCCGCGCAGGCCCTGTATACCTTTATAGAGAGCCTGCCACGTGATCCTGCACCAATATCGCTGGCACGTTTGCGAGCACGCCTAAACCTTAAGTCCCCTGTGTTCTCGCAGAACCAGACGGTAAGGCGTGCTATGGAGCAGCTCCGGGAGATTGGCTATCTGGATTACACAGAGATCCAACGGGGACGCACAAAACTCTTCTGCATTCACTATCGCCGGCCCAAGTTACAGCCACCTCATGATGCGAGTACTGAGAACTCGAAGTTACCTTCCACACTTGGCGATGTCAGTCCGGAGATGGCAGAAAAACTGGCGCTGCTAGAGAAGCTGGGTATCAGTCTTGATGACCTTGAAAAACTCTTCAAAACCCGCTGAATATAAGCTGTAGAGAGTAATGCGACTAAGTTTACTCACTACAGCTTATATAAATGCCTCTGGGGAGTATTTTGCTTACTATAGTTTATATAAGCAGTGAAGAGATTTATCCATGCTGTGTAGCTTTCATCACTATCACATGCTCCCCTTCGTAGCGGGGTTTCTACTGCTGGGGTAACCTCGCTTCTAAGTCTCAGCTAAAACTCACCCATCGTCTTCTACTAACTACAGCTTATGTTACTCTCTTCAGCTTAATTTTCTTGTTATAGTTTATCTCACTCCCTACAGCTTATATATGCTGTAGGGAGTGAGATAGTCACTAAAATGAAGGCAGTGTCCAAAGGGTCTGTACGGGATCATGCCCATCAGAAGTAGCAATGCCGAACCATCTCGCGAATAGATAGCGCATGGCCCTAGTCCATGCCTGCCAGCTGTCCATGTTGAGACAGGGTGGGAAGGAACTTTTAATGGAGGGCTGATTCATGGTGTCACTATCATTCTGGTGACGTTACGTAAATTCTGGCGCGCGCCCCCCCCCCCTGCAGAGCATCCATTTTGCCAGAAAACCCTCCCTTAGACGTTATACCCGCGACACACTGGACGTTCAGGTAATTCCGTCCAGAATGCATTTTTTGGCGCTCCTACGTAAATTCTGACTGGTAACACCCCGCAAATTTTTTCAGATTTCGCGTAGCGCATCTTAAAATAAAAATAAAACCTCAAGCACAGACCACCAATAAAAACCGCATAAAAAGCCGTGAGAGCCTCGTGGATAGGCGTTCATCAATAAAGACACCACCCCACATAGATAAGCTTAAAAACCCCTTACAGAGCGATTCATGACGAAAATGCTTTACAGGAGATTTTTATCAGGTACGGTTATATACGAAGCGGGACAGCACGTGCTGTCCGGTATCAAACCCCAACTAAGGATGTCGCTATGTATCGAGGAACCGGTAAGAAAGGCCAGAGGATTTCTGGCACAGCCGCTATGCTCCGCAATATCAAAGAGCAAGGGGGTTGGGACAAAGTAAAACAAGAGATCATCAACGTTGCCGCGATTGCTGCCGCGAAAGCTGCCGTTGAGGAACACATCAGACTGACCACCCAGCCTGTACCACCCGCAGCGCCTAAGAATGATGATCAGCAGACCCGCCACTAACCACACTGGACAAAAGCTTGCATGACTCATCTATACCCGTCCGGGAACCATAAGGACTCCTGGACACCCTAGAAGTACGGGATGAATCCCCCGGTAATTAGTACATTAAAAGTGCCGTTATACCGTCATCGCCGGTAATTTTTATGTAACCGTTTGGCCGCTACCATTCAGTACTTTTGTATTGCTGGCATTCGGCCAGCTTGAAAAGTGCTGGCACATTCTGGCATCGAAGCACCGGCGAGCTCGCAGAACTACTGGCATACTGCCGGTTACATAACCTCCGCGCTAACCTGGACGTTCAGGTTATTCTGTCCATTTCATCTGGAGAATAGTAATCTCGCTTAGTAATATATATCTATTATATCTACACGATTCAAAGAAATAGGAATGATAACTGAATATAAACACTTTCTAAGCGCAAATGGTTTTTTAAATTATCTTTGTAGTTGGAATAATGATCTTAGAGGTTATGTTTTCAGAGGGCACTCAAGAGAGGAATATGAATTATTACCATCCATTCTAAGAGAAGATAAACGGTATATCTCAGACAATCAGTACCCTAGAATAAAAGATGGTGAGAGAAGAAACTCAAATCTTGAGTGGCATCAAATTCAAACAGAATACATGATGCTAAGGGAGTTCTACAAACTATCTGATCAGCATGGACTTAAAGTACCAAACGCTGAGAGACTAAGAGAATCTCTTTTGACAAAGTATGATTTAACATTCTCACTTAGTATGAACGGAACACATGACTGGATACCATCATATCTATTAGAAACAACTGCCCTTGCCCAGCATTATGGCATCCCTACTAGGTTACTTGACTGGTCGTACGACCCATTTATTTCTGCCTATTTTGCGGCAAGTGGTGTAAACCAAGATGAAGGTAATCTGGCAATTTGGTGTTTTAATGCCGAATCCATATCCTTATATTCCAACTTAAATAAAGATTTCCCTTTCAAAGTGGTCACACCTCCCTACTCTGATAATGTAAATCTAGCAGCACAAAAGGGGCTATTTACTCATATCCTTACGAAATTTGATTTTAAAGAAATAAATGCAGGCCAGATAAAGGTTGACAGACCCCCCCTTGATTTAAAATTAGATAATCTGCTTCCATCTCAATATCAAAAAAAAGAAAAGATATTTATTAAAATTACACTTCCTTGTTCTGAAGCGAAACATTTAAAGGAAAAACTTGTTCAGCATGGCTATGGTGAATCTCGTATTTATCCAGGCTATACGGGAATAGCGAACCAAGTTATGAGTCATTATAATGCGTGAATAAGAAGATTAAGGCCGCAAGGTGGCCTTTTTTACGCTTCCCGTTTAATTCTCGTGCGTCATTGGACGTTCAGGTAATTCTGGCCAGTTCAATCAGCGCCTCGCTCCGCCATCGCCAATCCTCTAATTAGAATGTACAAAGAATGCTATTCACAGTGGACATTTGGGCACTATCGGAAAAAATGTCCAGAAAATTTTTCTGATGATCGTATTTAATTTTGTTGACTAGAGGCGCAAACCGTGAGCATGTTCAGAACTTGCTTCTAAACTGGGTTGGACAAGCCCACCGGGCGCGCCAGTTTGTGACCATTGGGTATGCTCCAGCAGTACCGACTTCCGTCTACTCTTCCCACCAGTTGTGACCAGATTAGAGATACCTTCAAAACCACTTGAATGTCACCAGAACATCTCGTTATTTCGTTATAGTTATAGTTGTAGTACCAGTGTCTTGGCGCAGATGTATCAGGGCCATCAAACTGAAGATTAAAAAGAAAGGAGGGGACAGAACCATCCCGGAACTGCCCCTAAAGGAATTGCAATTCCATTCTCCACCAATGTTAGCATTTTTTGCCTGTGATACTATGACCGGGTCATTTTTCAGAGCATGGACTGATGAAAAAGAAAAATACTACGCCAACTCCCCCACGATGCGACATTCCGCCAATTTCTGTCACAACCAGATATTGCTAGGGATTTTATGGAACTGCATCTGCCGACAGAGCTGCGTGCCATCTGCGATCTGAGCACGCTGAAACTGGAATCAGGCTCGTTCGTTGAGGATGATCTCCGGCAGTATTTCAGCGACGTTCTCTACAGCCTGAAAACTACAGCAGGTGACGGATACATACATGTCCTCGTGGAACACCAGTCAACGCCGGACAAACATATGGCTTTCCGCCTGATACGCTATGCGGTGGCCGCCATGCAGCGCCACCTGGAGGCAGGGCATAAAAAATTGCCACTGGTGATACCGGTGCTGTTCTATACGGGTAGGCGTAGCCCGTATCCGTACTCTACCCGCTGGCTGGATGAATTTGACGATCCGACGATGGCAGGCAAACTCTACAGTAGCGCTTTCCCGCTGGTAGACGTTACGGTCATTCCGGATGATGAAATCGCTGACCATCGCAGTATGGCCGCACTAACTTTACTGCAAAAGCATATTCACCAGCGGGACCTGGCAGAACTGGTTGACCGGCTGGCGCCCATCTTTCTGGCCGGATATCTATCTTCATCACAGGTGATATCGCTGGTACACTATATATTGCAGGCAGGCGAAACATCCGACGCCGAAGCCTTTGTACGCGAACTGGCACAGCGTGTGCCGCAACACGGAGACGCACTTATGACCATCGCACAGCAGCTTGAACAAAAAGGCATCGAGAAGGGGATTCAGCTCGGTGAACAACGCGGCATTGAAAAAGGCGAGCGCGAAGCCACCCTTAAAATTGCCCGTACCATGCTGCAGAACGGCATTGACCGCAATACCGTTATGAAAATGACGGGTCTGAATGAAGACGACCTGGCGCAGATCCGCCACTGAGTATTTCTTTCTCAAATCCTCTGGCCGAACGTTAGCAGGCCGAGCATTACCTGGCTTCCCAGATTTAACCTCACGTGGGGCTGAACAAGCCCCACGGGTGTGTTAGTCAGTCATTAAAGCCATCTTATCCATGTCCCCTAAGCATTGCGACCGCTTCTTCCGCCGGCATCTGAAACTGCACCCGGTGCCGTGCCGCAACATCAAGCGCAAACACCTTCGTATATACTTCTGTCGAGCTGACCGACTTGTGCCCCATCAGGCTCTGCAGTACCTTCAGCGGAATACCGGCATATAGCATGTGCATCGCGTAAGAGTGACGAAACGTGTGCGGTGTCACCGGCACGGAGAAAGCCACCCCATCGGCAGCTGCCGCTTCAATCGCTTCGCTGAGCCAGGTGCGAACGGTCCGGTCGGTGATCTCCCAGATGCGCGCCTTCTCGGTTCTGCCGCTGCGTTTGTTACGTCTTTCAAGAGGTATTTTCAGCGTGGCCACCATCATCTCCAACTGGCTGACATAGCTTGCATCGGAAAGCGGAACCAGGCGATGCGCCTGACTGCCGGCAGGCGAGCGGCCGGCCGTTCGGGCCGCCTTCTCCGCCCGCTGCTTGAGTGTGGCCAACTGCACGAACGGGTAAGGCGGCGCCAGAGAAAAATCACTCCGGGTCAGCGCCAGCGCCTCGTTAATGCGCGCGCCTGTATTCCAGAGGGTAGCCAGCAGCATCTTGCGGTGGAGATCGGGTACATAGTGCAGCAAGGCGCTCACTTCCGGCGCCAGCAGGTATTTCGGCAGTTCGTCCTGAACGAGAGCCATTTGGCGCAGGGCCAGTGCGGCAGGATAGTCGATGGCCACCGGTAGAGCTGTCTGCGAGTTTTGACTATTGTAATTAATCAGTCCAGTCATCGACTACTCTCCTTATTCTCGAACTGGAAAAGTAATGAATCAAATGCCATATTTTCTGATCTCCGCAACCGTACTTCTGTAGTCCATAGGCGTCGACGTTCTGCACGTAGCTCATGCAAGATGCCATCTTTACCCTTAAGATTAGTTGAGTCAGGAAGACCAACTTTCCTACGCAATTTGCCGGCCAGCATGAAGGCTTTTATTGCTGTCTGATAACAGTCAACATAGAGAAAGACATCATTGAGTAAATCATGTGGATCGATATCAGAAGATTCATAACGATCGATGTGAGCCATTAGCGCAACATGCTCTGCTTCAACCGAACGAATCCTGAAGATAATACGCGGAGTTAGGGCTCGCCAGTCGCCACTGGAGGTAGAGAGATCCCATATAGGAAGTCTTTTAGTTCGACTAAGTGAACTGAGATAATTCCAGCGAAGATATCGCCATTCGGAGGCATAGCGTTCGAGCATAAAAATTAGCTCCGTGGCAATAAAGAGACGTTCGCTGGCCAGCTTTATTTCAGCGGCTTCCTTTTCACGTCTGGTTATCCGCCACTGTCCGTACCACACACCACCAAATGCAGCACCTGCAGAGGAAACCGCCGTGATGATCTGCGGCCACAGGCTGGCGCTGTCCTTTACCACCTTCACGCCCTCAATCGCAATAAACCAGTCAGCCATTTTTGTTCCTTCATTGAAAAATCCCGCCTGCCATCATTCGTTTGGCCTGATTTGATTATCAAACAATAAATCCAGATTGAAACAGTCCAGTTCTTCATCTCCCTGGAAAACATATTCAGTAAGCTCGTCTCCCGGCAAAGGTACCCATCGTTCCGGAGAGGTTGCCCGCAATTCCCAGTGGCCGGTTGAGTGTATCCGCCGGGCAAGTTCACATCCTTCGTCATCCAGCACATGTAAAAGCGGATACCCAAAATGGATAGTTTTGTGTAAACGGATCCGGGGATAGTCGCTTAACTCATTCTATAAACCGGATAAACCAACATTATGACCATTAGCGCTTGAGGATATGATTGCATCATTTATTATTACTTAACAAATAGTTACCATGGGTAATTGTTGCGCACAGCAAGCTCAGCTGGGCAGAGGCCCACATCTGTCACCCGAATGATTTTCGTCTGCCGTAATCATTTGCAAGATAATAATAATCAGAAATATAACTACATTACTAAATTACCGGAGGGCTGTTTCCGTTAGATCCGACTTTCTGGCTTATCACAACTTTCCGGAAGTGTACCACGGTCAGGGAATAACCACACCGCCCGTTTACGGTGGTGAGCAGGTGATCGCGGGGTAGAGGATAAACACTATATATAGAAAAATGTAGCTGACGGAGTGGCGCATGTTGTGTTTCCGCGCTACTGCGCGCCGGCGGAGAGATGGAAGATCCGGAACTATCACTTTTCGGATCTGCGGGAGAGTAGTGAAAGATTCGTGCCGTAATTGCACAAATAAATCCTGATTATTGTGATATAGGCATTATTGCTGCGTAAGCAACAAAAGATTACTTTAATGCTATAAATGTAAAGTCAGGCATCTACACATTTTTCAGGTTATGTGGCCATGACGTGCTCTGTTAAGGAAACGTACAATACTTCAGCCAGGATGCCATTACGAAGCCCCCGTCAGGAAGACAGCCAGGATGACTTGCCTGTTACAGCCGAACCGTGACCATATTGCTGTATTCAACCCTGCGGGTTCTGATATCATATAAATGTAGTCAGCAGTAGAATATAACCATACAGTGAATGCGGTCCGTAGCGCAGAGGGAAATATACGTATGCCAGATTTAAAAAAAGAAATTTATAACGAACTTGCAGAATCAATCACATCACACATGATGACTGAACATGACCTTCACCTTGGCCAGTTTGAATCTGAAGCCCTGCTTGATGAATTGCTCAAGAAACTCATGCCGTCAGTTTATAATATGGCTATCGACGATACAATTTTGTCACTACGGAGCGCAGCTGAAAAAATTGAAGAAGAAATAGATTTAAGGAAAATAATATGAGCTTCAAGACTGACTTAAATTTGATGCGTAAGGAATGGCATAACGCATTTTATACCGGTAACATCGATCAGCTGGACTATCTTGAGACTGAATGGTTTATATCCACCAATGGCCAGAAAGTGATTTATAAGAAACACCAGTTGCGTAAGATAAACATGCGCCCTGTGGAACAAAAAATCTTATCGTTAACGAGAAGGGAGTATGATGTTGAAATTCGGAAATTCAAAGGTATTGCATGTGTATCTGGTAAAGCAGCATTAGAGAACAACGATGAGACAGTACACATCGGATTTGTTGAAAACTGGATTATGGTCAACGGCGGCTGGAAACTACAATTCGTTACTTTCGAAGAACTATAAAGGGAGGTTCCCTCCCTATTTTAAATTAATCAAACAATTCCAGGTCAATATGCTTATAGGCAGGCGCATTACACTGAATTTTTAACATCCTTTCGTTAAGCGGTATATCAAATTTCTTTACTGCCTCGTTAATCAACTCCCGAAGAGCAGTATCATCCGATAGCCTGTCTCCAAACTCAATGGGGGCGCGAACGTATTCATTACGTGATAATTCATCAAGTAGCATTCTGAATATATTCAGCCGCCGGGGTCTTATTATTGTATAGGATACGTGAAGAGAGCGTTTCGTCTGGGTTGAGACGTTGTGCCAGTACCCCGCGGGGAGGTAGATTGCCTGGCCTGGCTCAACATCAAACACAAAATCTGGCTCCGTTTTGGGGGCAATAAAGTCGAAGCTACGTTCATGCTCCAGAGGATATAAATATGTCGGCTTATGTACGGTCCATCTTTTAACACCTTCAATCTGTACGGCAAGGACATCATGGTTATCAAAATGGAGGCCAAAACTGGGTGTCGGCGTAAAGGCTGCATACAGGTTGGCGCTACATGAACACTCAAGCTGAGAGGACAACCATTGCCTCATGTGATCCACTGAGTCAAAAAACGCCTGGCAGCGATCAAGAACTAGTGTTGCTCCTTCGCGTAAGCATTTATATAACTGGTGTCTGTTGATGTGGGGCGTCCTGTCTCCAGACTGGCTGTAGGAATATCTGACAAATCCGCCATAGCCCCTAATTTCCGGCCAGTTATCATTGGCAAGCCTTACTCTGGGGTAATGAAGAATGTCTTTCTCCAGTGTCTTGTTTAATGCCGGCCAGCTCACCAGCTTACTGGCGTCGACATCGGTCAGTACAAAAGGCGATTTTTGGAAGTGTTCGCGGCGAAATTTTTCCATAATATCGTGGCTGATAAAATTATTCACAGGCCAGATCCTTGTTGTTGTTCATTCGTACAATGCTGGTATCCGAGCACGAACCCAGTAAGCGCTTATCGTGTGTAATCACCAATACATACTTGTCTCTGTTCTCATTCGATAGATATTCACAGAAGGCATTTACTCCGGATTCATCAAACCCTTTGGTTGGCTCATCAAATACGATAAGGCTGTACGGCCTGCCATATGAGAGCATGACGCCTAATTTCTGCTTCTCGCCACCTGACAGATTACTGCCAAAACCACGGATAACATGGTCGAGAGGCTTATCGAACCCGAACCTCTTCAGCCATTCAGTGATCGCACTGAGGTGAGTTCTGTCAGAGAAGTGCGAGATATTATCCTCTACAGTGCCGGGCAGGAGCTCAATGTCCTGTGGTACATACAGTACATTCGGATACGGCAACTCAGTTCTGTCACATACCCTGCCGTTTATCTCGAACAGGGTGTCGCTACTGTTTCTGTTGCCGGAGAGCACCCTTCCGAAGGTTGATTTTCCTGACCCGTTCGGCCCGATAAGAAACGTAATATCACCTTTTTTCAGGGCAATGGTGGTATCAAAAAGGCCATTCCTGATGCGTACGTATGTTTTATCCTGCGCCAGGGGCAAAGGAGACGGTCGGGAATTTGACGGGATAATATCCTCTGTTTCGGTGCAATATAAATCAATATCAGCCCGGGCCATTTTAATTTGACGGAAAATAAATCCCGCCTGGTTCATTGGGAGGAATATCTGGAACAAAAAGGTAGCGACCATTATCAGACTACCGCTGGTAATATTTCCGTTTTGAATCAGCACATAGACAGAGAATAATATGATCCCACAGAAAAGAACCGACAGAAGAGCAGAGCTAATCCCGAAAAAGAAGAACTCATTACTAACCGCTACTTGTTTCGAAATATTATCGTTCACGAAGCCCATGAATCTGCTTCTGCTCTTGTCTATAGTATGAAATGACTTATCAACCGGCAGCAGCTGCATGAGATCGAACATCCCACCTGACACCTTTTTTGCCGTTATGGCTACCGCTCTCATCATCGGAAGTCTGCGTTGAGTCATTCTGATGACAAAATATAGGTAAGCGAGCATCATCACCAGAAATTCAACTGAGATGATGTAGTTAACTGAAACTGCAATAGTGACGACTATCGTCGCCAGCTGAATTAACAGCGGTATTACGTCTGTGCATATTGTCCGGGTAAGCGTGGTGGCAGACGTAATCATACTTTCTGACACTTTGTTAATTTCGCCTGTTTTTTTTTCGCTAAAACTGTCATTCTGCGATGTCAGTATTCTGTCAATGATTTTCGCACGTAAGCTATAGCTCAGTTTGATATTTAATCTCTGAGTCAGAAACTCACATAAACTGTAGCCAAGAGGCATAAAAAATCGTATCGCAAGAAAACAGAATGCGAAAATAACCAGCATCTTTGAATCGGCCAGAGATTCTTTGTTATCAATAACGCCCTTAATTAACAAACCAAACATGACGAATAAAGTACTGCTTACTGCAGATATTAAAAATATGTTTATCAGCATTACGCGGCAGTAACCAAGAATATATTTTTCAATATAATTCAAAATAGTTCCTTTAAGCCCATTTTTATGGGCTTTATTTATCCATTAATCAACGCGAATTACAGGAACATCCTGCACCACACCCTTTTCCACTGCAACCACAAACTGATGCGGGTCCAGTCCATACGTCAATCTTCATTATTATTTCAATGAATTTATCAGCTGGCATATCAAGTAAAGGTATGATTTTTTTTATGTACGTATCGTCAGTGGACGATGCGAGTGGCTTTCTAAGGGCGTTTAAATTTTCGATGCTGTATTTAACAGCAAATTTACCATACCAAGTAGCAACGGTTTCAGCGCCTAGATAACGCTCAATACGCTGAATCTGATTAACATATTCGTTGTAACGGTAATCTCTGTAAGTTATTCCCGTCTCATTAACATGCTTTAGTTCCTTTCGAATCATGTCATTCGTGCTGGGGTAGTGATGAAGATATCCGCCAAGATAATCCTCACAGAAACTGGTATAGGCATCAGTGAACTGAATGAATGTATGCCACATCTCATCAATAACGGTGAACTGCTCGTGCACTTTAATGTTGAAACATTCCCGGAGAGAGGATGAAGCAAGCCATATAAATTTCCTGGTTTCAGCAAAAATGAGCTCAGCTTCTTCGGGACTGACATCCCATTCTTTTCTGAATTTCAGTAGCACATCAGTATTTTGATAATTCATTATTGCCTCAAATGAGGCTACTTCGAGCGGGGAATGCGGGGAGGTACTTTTCATACTGTGTTGCAGCATCGCTAACTCCTTTAGTGATAATACGAATGATAGTAATTAACAGTACCATTAACATGGTAATGAGCGACTACTTTGTAGTCAATATGTTTTTTATTTGTTCTGCCAGTGTAATTTTGGACTGTTTCGCTGCGGGTTAAATGTGGATCCGGAAACAGGGGTTTTCGGATCTCTGCGAGAAGAGAAAGAAACTAATACTACTGGAGCACCATTTTCAGTTATTGTTGCTTTAATTACATTATTGCCCGAAAGGCAACAATCATCACACTCTGTTGCAGTAATCAGCACACCGAAAAAGAAAGCCGCCCCTCTCATGCGTAACCCGTTACATGCGCTTCGGGTTCAGATCAAATATTGATTAACCCTTGACGGAAATAAAATGAAACCGGTATGGGATCGCCGTAATATGAATAAAATTATTCAAAGCCTTCGGGCATTCATCTGCAACTGAATAAAGGTATCAAGGAATGTATCCTGTATTTGAGAATGGCTCCTGCTGGGTCAAGGTAGATTTTCATCTTCATACCCGTGCAGATAAAGAATTTCGCTATGCCGGAGAGTCCGACAGATATATTCGCGACTACGTCAGTGCCCTGAAAGCGGCTGAAGTGGGCGTCGGCGTGATCACCAATCACAATAAATTCGATCCCGGTGAGTTTAAGGCACTGCGCAAAGCCGCGCGCCGTGAAGGTATGGAGCTGCTTCCCGGCGTGGAGCTGTCCGTTAATGATGGCCAGGCCGGTGTGCATACGCTCGTGGTGTTTGCTGATGAGTGGTTTATCAATCCGCAGCAGACAAACCATATTGAAAGTTTCCTGACGGCCACGTTTGCGGGCGTTGATAATTTTGAGAACGAAAATGCCCGTTCAACAGAAAATATCACACAGACCATCCAGCGCCTTGACCGGTACGAACGGGATTACTTTATTGTGTTTGCCCACGTGGAGGCCCCTAACGGATTATGGGGCGGGCTGAGCCCTGGCAGGATTGGGGAGCTTTTTGATAACGAGCTTATCCGCCGGCGCGTGACGGGATTTCAGAAGGTGATGACCCACGACCTGCGGATCAAAATTAAGGGCGTGCTCGGTGAACGCTATCCTGCCGAAGTCCAGGGATGCGATGCCAAAACGCTGGATAACATTGGTGCCAGAAAAGTCGCCAGCTATCTGAAACTGGGGGATTACAGTTTTGAGGCTGTCCGCTTTGCGCTGCAGGATTTCCCGCACCGCGTCAGCAGGGAGAAACCGGCACTGATCCACAGCCATATCCGCCAGATAGCATTCGAGGGAGCCGGTTCGCTGGGCGGAACTGTGGTGAAATTATCTCCGGAGCTGAACACCCTGATAGGGATCCGCGGCAGCGGCAAATCCTCCATCCTTGAAGGGATCCGGTATGCCCTGGACATTCCCTTTGGCGAGAAGGCTTCTGACCGCGATTACAAAGAAAATCTGGTCAGTAATTTACTCAAAAGCGGGGGGAAGATTACCGTTGAGGCCGTATGCCGTCACGGGCGGGCCTATCAGATAGTCCGTATCTTCGGTCAGGAGCCGCAGGTCATTTTTGACGGACAGGCCCGGCACGGGGTGGCGCTGCGGGAAACGGTGCTGCACAAGCCGGTGTATTTTGGCCAGAAAGATCTGTCCAATACCGGTGCCGGATTTGAACATGACCTGATTGAAAAACTGGTCGGGGAGCGCCTGGCCGCCGTGCGGAACAAAATCCGCCAGCAGGAAGACGCCGTCCTTGACAGGTTACGCGAGTATCGTCGTCTGAAAACATCAGGAGAAACACTCTGTGAATGGCAGGCGAAAGAGAAGGATGCGCAGTTTCGCCTGCGCTTTTATGCCCAGCACGGTATGGAAGAAAAACTGGCGCGTCAGACCACCTTCGGACGGGATGAACGCTACCTCAGCAGTACCACTGCACGGGCAACCCGGGCGCTGGACAGTCTGCAGGACGTGATCAGGGAAAAACTCGATGAGCTGAAGCAGGATCAGAAACATGAGTCCGCCCATAACCAGGCGGATATTGATGATTATCGTGAGGGATATGACCGCTTTACCGCGCATCTCGGCTCCCTGAACACCATCGTGGACGGCGCCCGCCGGCTTCTCACAGAACTCGATACGAAGCAGCAGGCTTTTCTGGAGAAAAAGCTGGCGCTGACGGAGGAATTTGCCGAAATAGAGCGTGGCCTAGCTGAAGAGCTGCGGCTGGCAGGCGTGGAAAAAGCCGATCCGGCTGACTTTCTGAAGCTGAAGGCCGGGCTGGAACTTGCGCAACAGAAAATTGCCGAGCTGACCCGGGCTAAAAGCAGTCAGGCGTTACTGGAGAAAAATCTGACAGAAGCGCTGAGCCGATTACATGAACTGTGGGTGGAAGAATATCAGGAAATTGAAGCCGTACTGGCCGGCATCAGCCAGGCCGGTTCGCCTCTGAAGATCGTGCCGTCCTTTGCAAACGACAAAAAAGCCATGCAGGCCGTTCTGAAAGAGGCCTTCACCGGCAGCCGGCTGCGGGAAAGTACCTACCAGACCGTGGCTGACAGCTTCAGAGATTTTGGCGAGCTCTGGCTGAACAGGGATAAACTGCCGGGGATTATCAGCGGTTCTGCAGAGACATTCAGCATGTATCTGGAACAGCAGATAGAATCGCTGATTGTCTGGCAGATCCCGAATACCTACACCATTGAATTCCGGGGTAAGCCCCTTGAACAACATTCGCTGGGTCAGCGCGCCTCCGCTTTAATGCTGTTTGTTCTGAATCAGCAGGATAATGATCTGGTTATCATCGATCAGCCCGAAGACGACCTGGACAATCAGACGATTTATGACGACGTGATTAAAATCATCCGGGCAATGAAACCCCGTACCCAGTTTATCTTTGCCACTCATAATGCCAACATCCCGGTGCTGGGAGATGCAGAGAATGTTTGTGCCTGTAAATATGCAGGCGGAAAGATCCAGACATCCGCTGGCGGCGTGGATGCCCCGCCTGTACAACAGCACATCATTTCTGTGATGGAGGGCGGGCGGGAGGCCTTTGAGCGGCGCAGGGAAGTTTACGGCTCATGGCTCAGTAAAACCTGATGTCCTCAGGCATATGGAACATGCAGAAAAAGCCGCTTTGCGGCTTTTCTGTTTTCCGATTAATGCTTTTTTCGGACCTGAAAATGATGCAATAAGTAAAAACTAAAAATACACAGAGATTAATAGTTAAGAACTATAAAAAGATGGGGTGAGAACAAAACTTGCACAGCTTAACGATTTAACGTAGTCTATAAAGCATAAAATCGAAAAGGAGGTTTTATGAACACACCAACTCAAAAACGAAACGGTAATGATCGTTCCTCCACTATGCATAATTTTTCGGACAACAGCATTGCTGCAGCGCGTCTTCAGAATTTTATTCATGACCTGGCTGAGGAAGTCCGGTCAGGTACAACCCTAATTTCACCTGAAAGCATGGCAGAGACTGACGCCGTTTTCACCCTTGATGCCATTCTGAAGTTCATGAAACACCGTGCAGTTAACAGCCTGACGCCGGAAAAAAAACGTCAGCAGCGACGTGTACACAGTAAGGCTCTTTTCCTTCATACATTGGAAAATGACGGTGGCGCGTACAACTCTGCCAAGGCTGCAGAGATCCTAGGTCGGAGTAAACCTACGGTGAAAACCTGGAAAGATACCGGCCGGTTACTTGCCCTCGATATTGATGGTGAGTTCTACTACCCGGTGTTTCAGTTCACTGATGAGGAAGGGATCTCGGATAAAGGCGTGCTCCGGGGTGTGGCCGAACTGCTGCCTATGCTGAGCAGCTTCAGTGACCGAATGAAATATTCTTTCTTTATGGAAGAGAGAAATACGGTCCTGGATGGCCTGAACCCTGCAGGACGTACGTTTACCATTGCGGAAGTTCTGAAAGGCAATCCGGATGCAAAAGTGATGGATGAATTACGCCGGCTGGCTCGCAACTATGGCACACAGAACGCCGTTTAATGAAAGGGGGGGCTTGCCCCCCCTTTTGTAAGTTACTCTTCAACCGGAATGTTCAGGTCGTAAACAAGAATATCAGCAGCATCTTTGCCATTGTAGTTAAAATGGCTCAGGCAAGTCTGGCAATGAGTTACAGCCATTCCGGTTCCGGCGACGTTGTCATGCCAGAGCACGAGACATGCTTCACCGGTGACGTTTGACAGATATTCCATTCCATCAAATCCTGCAGCTCTGGCCCTTGCCGCCAGTAACTGAGTTACAACACGTCTTGCAGTTGTGACGTGGTTGATCGTCAGTCTCGTTTTACTCACAAGCTGTTTGACTTGCAGAATTTTTACGTCTTTCTCAATAGCAACCGTACCCATATAGTAATTATCAAGGTCGGATTCTCTGAGACTTTTCTTCTTCTGAAATACCTCTTTCAATGCTGTTTTGGGATCATAGGCCAGATACATAGAGCCATTGATTCCATCTGTCAGACTGTAACGATGCTCTTTACCGCTCAGACTGAAATAAACACTAATGCCACCGTAGGAACCAGGCTGAAGTCGATACAATGCCGTCCCGGCTTTAATATCAATACTGCATCCTAATAACTGCTCGATCTGTAGCTGACTGATAATAGCCATAGCTTCCAGATCCTGTTCACTCATGTTTGCATTTACAGAAGTTTCTGTAGCCTGTTTAACTTCGTCGTTTAGGTTTTCCCCTGATTTGATACACATGTTTGTCACCACCTTTCTGATAAGGATTTACATAAGCCATAGGCTTAATCTCCATTGTTTTGATGTTTTGTCCCCCGGGCAGAATGCCCGGCAGGACGATGTATCTGTCGCTGTGCTGACAGACCCTCAAAGCATAAACGATTGAGAATGTTAAACAACGGCTTGTAATGCACTGAGGGGCAGAAAAATTACGGTATAGGGGGAGACAACCATTCATAAAAGAAGACGCGCGGATCCGCTTACACCAGAAATCGGATCTCAGAAGAGAGAGAGGGATTATTGCCTGTTGTGCAAAAGAGATGCCTGACTTATGTTTGTGACATCTGCAATCCTTAAGCCCGTCACCGGTTGTGCCGTTTCGGATGGGTAAAGAATCGATTAGTGAGCCAGATGCCCTGCCATCACTCCGGTCAGGGCCTTCAGCCGGCCTGAAGTCTCCCCGCCGTCATGGCCTGACTCAGAGGAGGTCAGTTTTGGTATCGCAAATTATTGTACGTTAAGGTCAAAAATCGACCTTAATGGAAAATAAAAAAACTCAGGATATTGTTATTTATTGACTTATCACCGTCAGTGGGGACTTTTTTCAGCAATATTCTTAAGTGAATAACGTGCTGGAGTCGTACCTGTATGCTGTCGAAAAAACGTGATGAATGCACTGTCGCTGACAAATTCCAGCTGTTGCGCCACATAGCTTAACTGCCATCCGTCACACAGCATTTCCATTGCCTTTAGCAGCCTCCACTGCTGCCGCCAGTTCTGATAATTCATTCCGGTATCTCTGATAAAGACCCGGCTTATCGTGCGCTCAGATGCACCAACCTGTTGGGCCAACTGGCCAAGGCGTGGGGGTAATTCGCCCGTACGTACTCCATCCAGCCATAAGTTCAGGCGAGTGTCTGAGGGGAGCTGTAATGTCCAGTTTTCTCTGCGTGCAGTCTGTATTTCTTCACAGAAAACGTTAATGAGACTGGCCTGTTGCTCTGCCAGCATTCCCCATGGCCAGAATGCCATTCGTTCTATGACTTCAAAAAACAGGGGATTAACCTCGACTATTTGCAGTGGCAGTATGAAAAGAGCGACTGAACTGTTCCGGTATGCTCATACCGTGTTCATCGCGCCGCCATGGGAAGACATCTACGTACAGGATACGGAGCGTAAGCAGTCATTCGGGGAAGCGGTTCAGACGTACCATGCAATGGCTGAGGCCTACGGCAGATGCGGCTATAACCTCATCAGGTTACCGCTTTGCGGGCCGGAAGAGCGGGCTGAAATTATTTTATCCAGCCTGTACGACAGGCATCACCACGGCGAGCCATCCTGAGGTGGTGCTGGTTATGGCTATCCGAAAGCGTGACAGTATTTTGGTGGCTCAAGTGGCGGCGCCAGTCTTCGACCGGATTATCGGTCCGGTACTTATCTGGATGAAGGTTGTACCGGACCGTCCGGCTGGACAGATCCTTTTTGTTCAGTATTTATCTGTTATCACACAAATTTAACTTTAAAAAACTGCTCACAATATGTTAATTAATCCTCTCATGACCATCCCCTTACTGACTTGATTGTGCCATCCAGCCTTATCTACGCCAGCAACGGTTACTGACACCATATACGGTACTGGTTTAGCCGAGGTGCCCTCAGCGATGAAATGAACCTGCACTGGTCATTTGTAGAGCCACTGACCGCCAATATACTTGTCAGGATTATTCATGCACGCATCCGTAAACGTACCGTAGTTGTCAGGGCCTTTCATTGTATTGGACCATATTTTCTCAATTAAAGAATCAGCCCACATCTCAAAGTTTTTGCCATCAATATAGTCAGGGTTTTTGTATCTGCTTTTTGGGATACAGCTGTTGAGAGTTTGATTTTCACCGGTCGCCACCTCATGGATGAACTGCTTAGCCTGGTTTTTGCTGCATTGTCTCTCTTTATACAGCGCCACCATATCCGAAAGCGTAGCGGCTCTTAAGGAGCACTCATTGTGTATATTCCTTTGCTCAGCCCTTGCCGAAAACGATATGAAAACAGTTAATGCAGCTAGAAGATTTTTATCCATGACATCAATCCCTTACAGATACTTTTTAATCTGATTAAATCGTGCAAAAAAAAACCTGACAATCTGAGGAAAGCAGGGCAAATATCTCACAGGTTGCAGTTCATTCTTTCTGCATTGTGAAATTTTTCATCAGTTATGAGCCTTTTTACCCGACTGACAGGTAAAGCAGTCTGGTCCTGTTATTTAACAAAGGAGGAATAAATCAGCCGCATACCCAGTGCTGCCAGAACCGCGGATGATGCCCGATCGACTGAGGTTTTCAGACGAAGATAAGCCCTGCGCGGTCTTTCGGAGGACAGGCAGAGCGAAACGATCGCGTACCAGCCAAAATCAATCAGGAAACTCATCAGCGGGATCGCGACATAAAAAAGGGCCGGGATATTTTCAGGCAGCAGGGCGCTGAAGATCGATGCAAAAATGATTGCTGTTTTAGGGTTACTGAGCTGCGTCAGTAAGCCATCCCGGAACGTCATCATCAGCGTCCTGCCGTCATTTTTATCGCCGTCAAGCGCCAGATTCAGAGGCCGGGTTGCGCCCCTGAACATTTTAACAGCAAGCCATAACAGATAGGCCCCGCCCGCAACTTTCAGCACCATGAACAGCTCCGGAACCATGAGCAGCAGCTTCTGCAGACCGAGCATGGCGGCCAGCGAAAAAATGGCAGCGCCCACGCCGGTACCGAGAGCGGTCACAAGCCCGTGGCGTCGGGAGTGGACGACCGCATTCCGCGCGACATAGATAAAACTGGGACCCGGGCTGATAACCCCCATTGTCAGAACGGTGGCAATCGCTATCAGGCTGGAAATAATCATGCTGACCTCGGCTGAAGTTAGAAAATGGTGTGACATCACTCATTCAAAATATAAAGAAGGAGATACATGTAACATCAACGCCATGACATAAACAGGCGAAAATCCGGTTAATATTGATCTTACGCAATAACGTCGTCTTTCAGTCTCACGCCCTGCTCCCGGTACCACTGATAAAACGCGGCAGCCGGCATGGGTCTGGCATAATAATAACCCTGAACGTAAGGTACCTGATTTTTTATCAGCCATTCAGCCTGATGTGCGGCCGTTACGCCCTCGGCAATGGTGGTCAGCCCCAGCCGTCTGCTGAGGCCCAAAATGGTGTCCAGTACCGGCGTGTCCGCACCGGCCGACGTCAGGCTGTCGATGAATATTTTGTCAATTTTCAGGTAATCCACCGGCAGGCTCTGAAGCAGGCTCAGCGAGCAGTAGCCCGTACCAAAATCATCCACGGCCACCTGACAGCCTTTCTGGCGTAGCTCATGAAGTTTCGCTGATGCCGCTTCAGTGTCCTCAACCAGGCTGCGCTCGGTAATTTCCAGCACCAGTCGAAAAGCGGGATCGAGAGAAACCCACAGTCTCAGTACGTCAGCGGTAAACGACCGGTCCGTCAGGTGAGGGGCCGCGATATTCACGCCCAGATGGAAGGGGTCAGTCACCTGCCATGCCCTGACATCGTCTTCTATCAGGCTGAAGAGATGCTGCGTCAGGCAGACAATCAGACCTTCCTCTTCAGCGGCCCGGATAAACACCACCGGTGAAATGCTTCTGCCGTCGGGACGCTGCCAGCGCATCAGGGCTTCGGCGCCGGAGCAGGCACCAGTTGCGGTGTCACAGACCGGCTGGTAATGCACGCTGAATTCGCCGTCTGCCATCCCTTTCCTGATTTCGTCTGCCAGAGACATCTTTCTGGAATCCCAGCGATGACACATGTACAGCATGGCCAGGGTCAGTAACAGGGACAGGGGACCGAGGAAAAGCAGATTACGCAGGATGTAATGGCGAAGCGACAGCGCCGGTGTAAGAACCTGAAGCTGCGCCTGACTCGCGGCAGAGTGGAACTCAGCTGTGAACACTTTCACTCGGGGGGAGATTTTCTCCCGGCCGGAAATGACGGGGCCGCCACTGAACCGGAGCTGCTGAACCGAATGATTCTCATCATCCAGGGAATCCATCAGGTCCACAAAATACCGAGCGTCCACCACGCTGAACGTCGTCGTCCGGTTGCCGGCGCCGTATGCGAAGATAACAGCAGTACTCCCGGGCATGCTGCTCGTCCCCTGCGTTGCAATGACGTTCAGACTGCCTGCGGGGGCGGAAACGGCAACACCGTAAACGTCTTCAGCCTTTTGCTGTCTGGCGCCGGTCACGGATGAACAGATTAATATACCATCCCGTATAACCCCGGTGCTGCGGATGTAGGGCGTCAGGGCGCCGTTCTCCGTCATCTGCTGCAGAACGCCTTCACAGGGCAGAGCGGCAAGCCTTGCGGTTACCAGGCTCGCGTGGCGGGCAATGGACGTGACGTGATCGACGTGGCTCATCAGAATGTCCGCCGTCACGGCCGTGTCCCTGTTCAGCTGACGCCAGGCCATGCCAGACGACAGCAGTGTAACCAGGGCTGCGGGTAAGAGGATTCCGGCAGCCAGCGCCCTTTTTCGTAACTTCATTATTCATCCTTTGGGGGCTTTCCATGAATACACTATCACTGTTGAGTGACGTGACAATCATTAATCCCTTTACGTTTCAGGGTTATTTAAACAGGTGCACGCAGCGGGATGTACTCTGTAATGAATATAATCGCAGGTTTTAAAGAGGGTAATTATTTTTTGAACCGGGTTGATATCGTTCTGACAGCCTCACTCATTTGCGTTGTCACTGCTGAAATCTGGCTGCTTTCGGGGAGCAGGATGTGGCGTGCTGGCATGCTGATCAGTCTTTATCTGCTGCAGTGAGAAGAATGCCGCCGAGGACCGCGTAACAGCTCTGCTGTCGGGACAATTGGGTAATTAACCGCTAAGGGAGAACTGACCTGTGGCACTCAAAATGACCATTCTGGTCGAAAACCATCTGTCCCCTCGCGCGGCTGCAGGAATGCAGTCCCGTGCAGGCCTCTCCATCCTCCTGGACGACGGAGAGAGCCGGATACTGTTTGACTCCGGTCCTGATGAAACCGTTGTTCACAACGCCTGGCTGATCAACGAGCCGCTGACAGATCTGGACGCGGTTGTATTATCACACGGGCATTACGATCACAGCGGCGGAATAACGTCTCTTGACCCCGGGACGAGGATTATCTGTCATCCCGGGGTATTACGGGAAAGGTATGCCGCTGTCAGGCTACCGGGAAAGGTCATTCCTCTTAAGAAACTTTCGGTCGTGGAGCGTTTTCGCGGTCTTGACGTGGAGTACAGTAAAACCCCGCGCGTCGTGGCGGGACGTTTTGTCTGGAGTGGTGAGATCCCCGTGGAAAGCCCGGAGCCCTGGGGTTATACCGATTACAGGAACGCCACGCCTGATTATGTGTCTGATGAAGGTGTGCTTATCTGGTGCTCGTCCCGCGGGCTGGTCATTATGACCGGGTGTGGCCATCGTGGGCTGGAGAACACCGTTCGCCACTGCATGAACATTACGGGGGAAAACCGCGTCTACGCCCTTATCGGGGGATTTCATCTGCGGGCAGCGTCACCGCTCAGGCTGATAAGGCTGAAAGCATTTTTGCGTGAGCTCGCACCTGAGCATGTTCAGGGCTGCCACTGCACCGGAAGATGGGGAAAACTGTGGATCAGGAATACGCATTCTGTCGCCTGCGGAGATACCGTTATTTTTGAAGAGTAAGTCTGTGATACAGGCTTATCCCGTCATTCAGGCCGCGTCTGTCGTCGTGGTGTCGTCTTACTGTCAGGCCCGTGTCGTGTACGGTGCCTGCAGGAAATGCGAATATCTTAGCCGCTACCAACATACATGAGGTTATCGATGACCGTCGCAGAGAAAGTGAAAGCCCTTCGCCTGAAGAAGGCCTGGTCTCAGGAGCAGCTGGCAGCAGTCGCCTCGCTTTCTGTCAGAACGGTTCAGCGCACTGAAAAAGGGCAGAAACCCGGGCTGGAAACGCTGAGTGCGCTTGCCTCTGCCTTTGACGTCAGCGTATCTGAGCTCTCGGAAGAGGCCGGGGATGCCGTCAACGCGCTGGATGAACGTATCAGTGACGCCAGAGCCCAGGTTGCCCGGGAAATGACGTTCTGGCGGATACTCGCAACGGCTCTTCTGACATGTACCGCAATGATGGTAATTAACTATCTGCTGACTCCGGAAAGCTACTGGTCCCTCGTTGTGACCGCCATATGGGGCAGCCTGGTTATGTTCAGGGGGCTCAGGGTGTTTGTTATTCATGATCGGCTTAAATCATGGCGACTGCGCAGGTTGCATAAACTCCTCCGGCCGGGCGCCAAACAAGAAAAATAATCTGAGGACAATTAAGGAAAACTCTGGGGTTAATCTGAAGAGCTAAATGTAATCATCAATAAGCGGAAGGAAAAAACCATGAACCTGTCTGAATTTTTTAGTCATGTGCCGATCTGGGTCTGGCTCCTGCTGGCTTTTTTACTTCGTCGTGGTTTTACCGCCCTTTATGACAGGGAAATGAAAACCGGACGGCTTTTTTTGCTCCCGGTAGTGTTTCTTGTCTGGGGAGGCTACGGAATTATGACTGAAACAGAAAGGGCAGGGGTAAGTCTCACCATGATGGTCGCGGGATTACTCGCGGGAGGAGCACTCGGCTACTGGATGTGGGGATCACAACCTCCCCTGCAGGATTCAGGCAACCCGGGCAGGGTTATCAGGGCCGGGACGCCGCTGACGCTGGGAATGATTGTCATTACTTTTTGTACAAAATTCATTCTTACTTCAGCCATCTTCCTGCAGCCCGGTCTTGCGGCGTCAGCGAGTTTTTGCATGCTGATGGGTGGGCTCACCGGACTGTTTGATGGTGTATTCTGGGGAGGCACGCTAAGGATTTTTCTCCCGTGGTACAATAAAAGACTTGTCTGACCGATAGTTTAATCACTATGAGCTTCGTTGAGAAGCCAGGCCCTGAAGGTTCTGACTACGGGGCGTATGATTCTGGATTTTGAGTATGTCAGCCAGTAGCTGCCGGCATTGACAACCGCTTCGAAGGGCTGCACAACCAGCCCGGATGCGAGCTCCCGTGTAAACATATTCAGGGGAACCAGCGCCGCGCCGCCGGTATGTATGACGGTCTGGATCATCAGTCCTGACGAGTCATAGACCGTACCGCTGATGCCGGCGACGTCCTCCCCGGCCTCACGAAACCAGTCTTCCCATTCATTCATCCGGTAAGAACGAAGCAGCCTTTCGTTCAGCAAATCCCGGGGTGCACGAAGCCGTCCGGCCATTTCTGGGTCGCACAGCACGCCAAACGGCGCGTCGAATATTTTTTCATTATTGGTTGAGGGCCATATCCCGGTACCAAACCTGATAGCCAGATCGAGCCCCTCTGCAGCAATATTGACGATATTATTGTTAATACGCAGACGGACATCCACATGGGGATGAAGCCTCTGAAATCGTCCCAGTCTAGGCTCAAGCCAGCCAAGGGAAAACGTGCCTACACATCCCAGCGTCAGCACTTCCTTATATTCCCCGCCTTCAAACTGATGATAAACATTTTCTATTGTCCGGAACGCTTCGTGCAGTCCGTCATAAAGGAGCGCGGCTTCTTCTGTCATCTCCAGACTGCGCGACTGTCGTCTGAAAAGCGTGATACCCAGACGCTCCTCAAGTATTCTGATTTGCTGGCTGACGGCGGCAGGGGTAACGAAAAGCTCTTTCGCTGCCCGGGTAAAACTGAGGTGCCTGGCAGCAGCTTCAAAAGATTTCAGGGCCTTCAGGGGAGGGTGTTTTCGCATATGGCATCCTTTAGATTTTCTTTAAATTAATACAAATTCTTATTGTTTGCCAGCATTCCGGATTATCAACATAATCCCGCCTCCTGACCGGCGCGTCATATTTGTTATCAAATCATTGCGCCACTGAAAATTAATTAAACCGTATTTTAACTTTTTATTTCCGGCTGACTATCATTCGCATTTGTCTGCGAAACAACATTGTGAATACATCCAAAAGCATTCATTAATATTTTGGTATTCAGCTCGCTAAAAAACATCTAAAAGGTAATCCCGGATGAAGAGAACATCACTGTTTCTGGCCGTGGCCGGTCTGCTGGCCGCCAGTTATGCTAATGCAGGCCAGCTGACCACCGAGCAGCAAATTTCTGAGAAATCAGCACAGATATTTCATGATACTAACCCTCCGGGTATGATCATGGCCGTTATTCAGAATGGCCAGGTGACGTATCACGCCTATGGTGAAACGGCCAAAGGCAACCATACCAGCCCCACGCCCGACTCGCTGCTTCGGGTCGGCTCCATGTCAAAAATCCTGGCCTCAGAACTGCTGGTTAAGCTTGCCGATAAGGGAGCGCTCGGGCTGACCGACCCGCTTCAGAAGTATGCTCCCCCGGGGATGACGGTCCCTGAGGTGAGCCGCGGCAATCCCGTTACCCTGCTTTCGCTTGCCACGCATACCAGCGGGCTGCCGCGGCTTGTGCCGGGCCAGGCTCCAGCCGGTTCAGCTCCGTTCACGTGGCCGGACAGGCCTGCCCGCTGGCGCTGGCTGAATCAGAAGCCGACCCTGACCGCGCCGTGGAAACAGGCGGAGTACTCTAATGTGGGATACGATCTGCTGGCCGATGCTATGGAAGCTGCCGGTAAAAAACCCTACCTGCAGCTTATGCGGGAAAATGTGACGGGCCCGCTGGGTATGAAAGACACCACCACCCAGCCTGACAGGGTTCAGTGTCAGCGGCTCATGGAAGGCTCTGGCATTGATCCTGCCGGTCCCTGCACGGACACGACGGCAGCCGCCGGCAACGGCGGGATGTATTCCACCGCACGGGACATGGCGAGCTGGATGCAGCATCTGTTGAATATCCGTCATCCTGATAAGCCAGCGCTCAGGGCCGTTCAGCAAGCCATGTATGTACAGAGACAGCAACTTAAATCCATTACGGGTCTGGATTTAGCCGGGAAAGCGCAGGGGCTGGGAATGGGTTGGGTCTTTATCCGGCCTTCGGTTGACTCCCCGGTCATGATCCAGAAAACCGGCGGCGGCGGCGGTTTTATGAGTTATATGGTTCTGGTGCCCGGCGAAAAAACGGGGATCTTTGTCTCTGTGACAAAAGTGGATCTGGATATGTTCTCAACCTTAACGCGCGAAACGAACAGCCTTATCCCGCTCCTGTTAAAAGTAGCTCACGGGGAACGCGTCAGTCCGGCTTCATAACGGGTCGGCTGGCAGCATCTGACTCAGCAAAAGACCGGGCGCTGTGAGCGGAAATATGGCCGGTTTTCGCCAGAACCCGGCTCCACGCAGAATAACACCTGCACTGAATATACCGCTTCTGGCGTCGATTTTTTCTGCTCCCCTGCAGCATGCGGCTCTGTAAGGCAGCCTGCAACAGGGGAGCAGACTCCAGCGAAAATGATAAAAAACTCCGCGATGAAAAATAAACAAAGTATTCGCCCGTCATCACCTGAGAAGGGGTTCAGCAACGTCAGATATAATATTCTCCTTGCCGGTATCGCAATAATCTTTGTCGTACTGGTTGCCAGGCTCACCGGACTTCAGCTTGTTGACCACGCCGTCCTGGAAAATGCGGCTGACCGTCGATCCGTACGGACACTTTCCCTGCCAGCACAGCGCGGAACCCTGACCGATCGTTACGGCGTGGTTCTCGCCATGAGCGTGCCGGCACGTGACATCATTGCTGATCCAAAACGCATTGCTGCCGCTCACCCGGGCTTCACGGAAGCCAGATGGGCTTTTCTGGCCGATTTGCTGGATATCACGCCTGAGGAACTTCGCAGAACTATTCAAGATAATTCGGACAAGGAATTCTTGTTTCTGAAGAAAAAGGCGCCCCTGTCATTGTCCAGGGCCGTGTCGCAGCCGCACCTGCCGGGCATAAGTCAGGAATACAATGAAAATCGCTACTATCCGCTGGGTGAGGCATCAGCCTCGCTCATTGGTGTGACCGGTGCCGAAAATAGAGGGCTGAGTGGTATTGAGCAGAGCTTTAACTCCGCGCTGAGAAAGGAATCCGGGGTGAAAAAAATCCGTAAAAGCGCCAGAGGGGCCGTCATCAGCGTGCTCCAGTATGTCGCACCTGAAACCGTACCGGCGATCAGGCTAAGTATTGACAGTATGCTTCAGTATATTGTTTACAGCCGGTTAAGGGAGGGGGGCGAACAACATCACGCTGAGTCAGGCGCTGCAGTGCTTGTCAGCGTAAATACCGGCGAAATTCTGGCTATGGCATCCTATCCGTCGTTTAATCCCAACCGTTTTTCCCGTGCCACTTCCGCTGAAATGCGTAACGTGGCGATTAACGACAGCTTTGAGCCGGGCTCAACGGTTAAACCTTTCGTTATTCTTGAAGGGCTGCGCCGCCATGTAATCAGCAGCAGCACGCTGCTTGATACAAGGCCTTTCAGGGTTGACGGCCATCTTATCCGGGACGTGGGATACTGGCCGGCGCTGACGCCAACCGGCATACTTCAGAAATCCAGTGATACCGGCGTTTCACATATTGCCCTGGCGATGCCTTCGGATGCGCTGGTAAAAACGTATTCCTCCTTCGGATTGGGAAAACCGACAGGGCTGGGCCTTCCCGGTGAAAGTACCGGTTACTTTCCGTTCAGTCGCCATCGATGGGCTGATATTGAGCGCGCCACCTTCGCTTTTGGCTACGGCCTCCGGGTAACCCCGCTCCAGTTAGCCAGAGCCTATGCCACTCTCGGGGCCTGTGGCGTTAATCATCCGTTATCCGTAACCCGGTTATCCGCGCCGGTGTACGGTGAGCAGGTGGCGGAGCCGTAGCTTGCCGGGACTGTAATCAGAATGATGGAAAGCGATGTATTACCCGGCGGAAGTGGCGTCAGGGCAGCAGTACCGGGTTACCGTCTGGCAATAAAAACCGGAACCGCAGAGAAGTTAGGTGCCGGTGGAAAATATGACGGGGGGCATATTACCTATACGGCAGGCGTCGCGCCGGTGAGCCGTCCTGAAGTGGCACTGGTTGTGGTTATTAACAATCCCAAAGCGGGACAGCATTTTGGTGGCTCAGTGGCGGCGCCCGTCTTCGGCCAGATTATCGGTCCGGTGCTTACCCGGCTGAACAGATCCTGTTTTCTCATTATTTATCTGTTATTACTTAAACTTAATTTTAAAAAGGAAATGAATATGAAAAAGATCCACCTTATTATAATCCCTTTACTGGCTGGAATGTGTACTCCAGCGTTATCTACACCAGTCAATATTACTGATACAATACAAAGCACAGAAGACCATATCAAAGGTCGGGTTGGTTTTACTGAAATAGACTTTTTATCCGGGAAGGTTCTGAGTAGTTATCGCCGTGAAGAACGCTTTCCTATGATGAGCACATTCAAAGTTTTGTTATGTGGAGCAATATTAGTACGTGTTGATAAAGGGCTTGAACAACTTGAACGCCGAATTACCTATAATAAGCATGACCTGGACGACTATTCCCCACTAACCAGTCAGCACATTGCAGATGGAATGACGGTTTCTGAGTTATGCAATGCTGCCATTACCACTAGTGATAACACTGCTGCAAATTTATTGCTATCAACTATTGGCGGGCCGGAGGGATTAACTCATTTTCTGCGTAGCACTGGTGATAGTTATACAAGGCTTGATCGACACGAACCCAGCCTTAATGAGGCGAAGCCTGGCGATGAGCGTGATACCACCACTCCGGCAGCGATGGCTCAAACGCTACAAAAATTGTTAAACGGGAGTGTACTTACAGAAAAATCTCAAAAAAAATTAATAAGCTGGATGCAGGAAGATAAAGTCGGCGGGCCTCTGTTCCGCTCTGTACTGCCAGCTGGCTGGATTATAGCGGATAAAACAGGAGCAGGTGATCACGGATCTCGAGGCATCGTTGCACTGTTGGGCCCCGGAGGCAAGCCATCTCGTATAGTAGTCCTGTATATTACAAATACTCATTCATCTATGAATGAACTCAACGAGCATATTGCAGGGATCGGAGATTCTATAATCAAGAGTTGGTAATATACTTACAGTTATTAGTCACCTCCAGACACGTATCTGGGTCCCAAACTTTAATAAAAGTTGCTCAGTCGGCCAGGATTCGTCAGTGTAAACTACGGAGGAATCCTGGCCGACCCGGTGGAAATTTCATGCTCTGACGTATTATCCGGAGTAACCATTTTGGTTATTGTGGTAATTCAATGAAATATATATCTGTTTTAAGAGTCAGTTTATCACCGTGATTCATCGCGAGAGTGATCTGAGCCTCCGGAAAAAGTACGTAAGCAAAGCTGATGTCTTCTTTGTCAGTAACGTACAAGACTGCTTCGGAATCGCGTAGTAATGACCGTATACCGGTGTATTAACAGATCTGTCAGCCCGTAAAAGCGTAGTAATCCACCGGTTTTTTTAATTACATTGATAAGCGCAATAAATTAAGTTATGTTGAAGAAAACACTGTCAATCACTATTTTTCTCATGCTGATATCATCAGCAAAAGGTGCAGAATTATCTAACACCGAACAGAGTAAAATGAACTTTTATGGAAAAATTAAAGCCAGCAGAAACTTGCTGGCTAAAGATAATTCTGGCGACTTAACGTATTTTCGCACAGGCATGAAAAATAAAACTCGTGTAAACGCAAAAATAATATTATACAGCCAGGCAGAGTTTCAGTTTGACGGGAGTAAGGCTGAAGGCAATTCAGGTGCTCCAAAAAACAGGCTGGCATTTGCCGGGCTGGATTTTGGGGTGTGGGGAACAATTGATTACGGGCGAAATCGTGGGGTCCTCTATGATGCCGGCTCATATACGGGCGTTTTACCGGAATTTGGCAATGATTCCTTCCAGTTCGCAGATAATTATATGAATAACAGAACCACTGGTGTTATGACCTATCGTAACAACGATATGCCATGGATACTGAAGGGAGTTTGTCTGGCTCTCCAGCTGCAGGGTAAAAATGAGCAGGCAAGCCGCAGACAGATCAGCACGAACGGCCGCGGTTACGGTATTTCACTCAGGTACGCGTTGGGTGAGTCAGGTATCAGCATTGGAGGAGCTGCATCTCATTCTGCCACGTTCGATGATGTTAAGGATTTAACGGTCAGGAGAAACATGTCCTCAAAGAGTGCAGAGGCCTGGGTAGCAGGTATGAAATATCATGGTCGCGATATTTATCTTGCATTTATTATGTCTGTAACCCGTCACATGACACCTACAGGTACGAAAGAAAAAAAATTTTCCGATAAAACTGACAGTCTCGAAGCCATCGTAAAACGTCGGTTTGATAATGGCCTGCATGTTTCCCTGGGGTATATTGAGGCAAACGCAAGAATCGATAATCAGCCTTACAGGGCGACTCACTATGTGACGACGGGTATCACGTACTGCCTGAGTTCGAACCTGAGCCTGGATATTGCTTACAAGCTCAACAACCTCCGTGGAGTTGTTAAAAAATTAACAATGAATAATGAAGATGCTTTGATAACAAGTATCACATACCGGTTTTGAATAATTATCAAATCTGAAAATACAGGAGTGAATCGCCACGGGTTTAACAGACACCTCGGAGTCATTTATGGACTGACCCCACCCCGGTAGACGATCCTGCCCTATAGTTTGAGCATAGGAGGAGCGTATGGGCATACCACGATTTACACCTGAATTTAAGGAAGAAGCCGTTCGTCAGATACCGGAGCGCGGTTATTCTGTTGCTGAAGTATCCGACCGTCTGGGCGTTTCTGCGCACAGCCTATACAAGTGGCTACGGGCTATCAAGCCTGATAACAGCGAACAGCATGCCCGGGATTTACTGGAAGCCAAAAGCGAGATCCTGAAGCTCAGGGCACAGCTGAAGCGCACTGAGGAAGAACGGGGTATTCAGAAAAACGCCGCGCGGTACTTTGCAAGTGAGCCCGACTGAAGTACCGCTTTATCAATGAGCACCGCACTGTATGGGGTGTCATGACGATGTGTCGGGTTTTGTGCGTTGCCCGGGCCGGATTTTATGCGTAGCTGCATAATCCGATCTCTGCGCGAGATAAAGATAACCAGCATCTGCTGACGCTCATCCGCGATTCATATTCCCTGAGCGGTGGCGTCTATGGCTATCGTCGGGTTCATGGCGATCTGAATGAGATAGGTGAAACCTGCGGCAAAAACCGGGTGGGTCGTATTATGCAACTGAACCGGATTAAAGCCGTACGCGGCTATAAAGCTCCGCGTCGTATCGCTGGCCGGCCTTCAGTGGTTGCCCCTAATCGCGTGCAGCGGCAGTTTACTGTTGTCCGGGCTAATCAGGTCTGGGTCACCGATATTACTTATAGTGTGCCCGGAGTTCAGGGCGAGCATGGACGCTCAAATGAACCACGAGTCTGTCTGGAATATTGAACCGGTAATTCACGATGAGAAACCCAACAATCCCACCGGGTGTGACGGTGGAGAACCTGAGCGGCAGTGACCTGCGGCATGCCCGCAGGGTGATGTAACCCGCTGACAACGGGGATTGAGGCGAGATCACTAAGCCGAGATGATCCTCAAGGTTAAGTACTGAAAGGCTGAAGAACATGAACCCGTTAATCCGCCTCTGTGGGTTGAAAACGTCACCACGGCCTACGTGATCTGACAGGCCGTGCAGGAGGAGCTGGCAGTGATACGTAAGCACTGCCGGTCGAAGGTGTTTTGACATGTATGCGAAACTCCGGGGCAGCAGCGTCTGTCGCACTCGCGTTGCTGACTTCTGCCAACTTGCGGCAAGCAAGGATAAAGAGTGCGACGGGCAGCCTCCTCAGTATGTCTGAGTCCAGGCAGATAAACCGGGGAAGGTCAGCGACGGATGTTAAGGGGGCATGGCTCCGATGACGCGCTGGCTGGCGGAGCTTCCGTAGTAGTCCGCGATGGGGAAAGCCCATTACATGGCGAAGGGAAGCCGTTTGAATGTGTTTGCGACGTGAATTAACTGACCTAACGAGGTGAAGACCTTTGATGATCAGCGAAATGCAACGCAAGCTTGCCACATGGGCAGCCACCGATCCGTCCCTACGGATTCAACGGCTGCTACGTCTGATAACACAACCAGAATGGCTGGCTGAAACGGCGCGGATCACGCTTTCATCAAAGGGGGAGCATACCCCCGGTATTGATGGCGTGAACAAAACAATGCTATAGGCCAGACTGGCTGTTGAGCTGCAAATCTTCAGGGATGAATTACTCTCAGGACACTACCAGCCCTTGCCCGCCAGACGGGTTTACATCCCTAAAAGCAACGGCAAACTGCGACCACTGGGTATCCCCGCGTTGCGGGATCGTATTGTTCAGCGGGCCATGCTGATGGCGATGGAGCCGATATGGGAGAGTGATTTTCATACGCTCTCATATGGCTTCCGGCCTGAGCGCAGTGTCCACCACGCGATCCGCACGGTGAAATTACAGCTCACAGACTGCGGTGAAACCCGGGGACGCTGGGTGATTGAAGGCAACCTGTCCAGTTACTTCGACACCGTACATCATCGACTGCTGATGAAAGCTGTACGCCGCAGGATCAGTGACGCACGTTTCATGACTCTGCTGTGGAAAACCATCAAGGCGGGACATATCGATGTCGGTCTCTTTCGGGCGGCCAGTGAAGGTGTGCCACAGGGCGGTGTTATATCGCCGCTATTATCGAACATCATGCTGAATGAGTTCGATCAATACCTGCATGAGCGCTACCTGAGCGGGAAAGCCAGAAAAGATCGGTGGTACTGGAATAACAGTATCCAGCGGGGCCGAAGTACGGCGGTCAGAGAAAACTGGCAGTGGAAACCCGGGGTGGCGTACTGCCGCTATGCCGATGATTTTGTCCTCATCGTCAAAGGCACCAAAGCACAGGCGGAAGCCATCAGGGAGGAGCATGCTGATGAAAATCGTCGGCACTCTGGTACTGCTCAGTGGCAGTGCCGTGATAGTAACTCTGTTTATTTAAACCCTACCCAAGAACATAAACATCACCTGTTGCCGGAGAGACTGCTTCCGGCAACCACAAGCAGCCCCATTTACCAGTACAATGACAACCCATCATTTTATATGGTCTGTGAAGGTGTAGAAACTGTTTTATCTTCCAGAGCCTTAGGGGTGATGCACAGCGCAGATGAAAGCCACCGAAGATGGCATGAATATGGTTTATCCCGGTTATATTCTGGCAGTGACGTACGATATCAATCAACTCACGATGACCAAAACCGATAAATATGATCAGCCTAAAGTCGGATTTATAAATTAACCCCCCCTCATCTTTTACATAATCCGCTTTCGTATTCTTATGACCGATTACACCGTAAGCACGCGGTTTGGCTACAGCGATCTCTCCTGATCACATAAAACGTTCTCCGATATGTAGTGGGGTACTGCTGTACTCCATGCGAAAACGTGAAAAATTATTATATATCGACAAATTTTTAATTCTGGCGGTATAGCTTGGAAACCTTACTGCCGAGTAGCGCTCATTCGCCAACATTGGATGGCATATTATCCGGCATGCGTCAGGTATCCACGGAACACCGCCACAATGGTCATAGAGACTGTGGGAAAGTACAGACGCTGTAAGGTTTGTTAAATCGACTCCCATTAAACCTGCATTATGCATGAAGCTATCATCAGGGCCGGTATCAAACAGAATTGAATCATTTTCATCCTGGATCAACAGACTAAGTCCGGCTTTAGCACGCAGCAAATTTTTAGAACCGGGCTTAAGTCGGTTTTCCAGCAGGACACTGATGGTTATGGACATGTTCGCTCTTTCCCTGAAGTAATTCGTTACCGCCTGGCTGCGTTAACTCTGTGAGGTACAGTCAATAATACTCCATTCCCGGAGTGGAACACGATTTATATACAGGCAGCTTTTGCTCATCTTCAGAGTCAGGATGAAACGCTGAATGATGAGGATATTGCTGTGCCACGGGCATATCATTATGCTCGGCCATTATTCCTTCACACTGGCAATACTGGTTACCAAAGGGCATCGGCGACCATTAAAAGAGGCGTCAGAGGAAGAAAACATTGCTTAACGTGAGTTTTCGTTCCACTGAGCGTCAGCCCCCAATTTCTATCAGAGTATTCTTCAGACTTTAAACAGCTGCTTTACCAGTACGTACCCACACCCTAAAAAACTACCGAGCATGCTGCTTAGCACTAGGATAAGCACTTTACCTGGGCCGTCCTTTTTCAGCGGTAGCGTAGGCGAAAGCTGAAAGGTTACCGGTATAAAGTTCACATCAGGAATAGAAAGAGATTGAAGTTTTTTCAGCGTATACTCACTGTTCTGCAAGTCGCTGTTCAAATCGCTGACATTTTTCAAAGATGATTCAATTTTTAATTTCTCTGCGATCCCTGCGGCTCCTAAGGAAATAGAGAAATCAGGATCGTCTCTTACCGCCATACCTTGACTGTACAGCGGTTTTTGAACTCCCGCGGCATTGGCAATGCTTAAAGAATATTTTAATCGCTGAATGAGTATGCTACGCGCATTTTCCAGATGAGTACGATTTAATTCCAGACTTTCTTGATTATTACGAATAGTCTTATCAATACTGCTACGCAAGGTTTCCAATACTTCTTTACGGACTTGCTGGCTGATAAAGTCGAGAAAGCCGCTGAGGATTTGTTGCGCCTGTTCCTGTTTACTCCCGGTGAAGGAAACCGTCCAGCTGACATAAGGCAGTTGCTCATTCACTTTCTTGGGATCGGCATTATTCACAATGGTCAGGCTTTCCGCCATACGGTTGAGTTCATACTCAATCGTGACGGGGTCAGACGAATCATTAAGCATCTTTGATTGACGCAGCCAATGCTGGAACTGTGACTGAGAGCTCAGCTTCTTAATGAAAAGGTTAAAGATATCGCTACGATTCCCCTTGATATCAACACCCAGCACACGTAGCTGAATGATGACAATCTCCAGATTGTTCACCTGGATACTTTCTGGCACAGCCAGAACAGCTTTGCTGGTCCACTTTTGTGGCAGCATAAAGGCCATTACCAAACTCAGAATCGCAGTAACGATAGTAAAGCCGATAATTGTCTTTTTATCTCGCCAAAGTTGTACTAAAAGCAGACGAAGATCAATGTCATCATGGCTGGGCACTAATGGTAAATCTCTTGCTGGAGCCATGTGATGTAGAGCTGGTTCTATTGACATAATCGGTGACTCAGCCATTTTAGATATATCTAGAGCCTTTTTTCAATTATAGAAATTCGACTCTATAAGAATAGTCTCTTTGCTGGACAGTTCTTTCTGAAAGAGGGGCTACTTCAGCCAGTTGCTCCTGAGACCGGGTCTGTTTGATGTGAAAGGCTCTCGTTTTGTCTACTGCGATTATTGATACCCTCATGTCTGAAGGTAATCCTACGCATGGGAACAGATAGTTTTCTATCAGAATGGTCATTTTAAGTGGCATTGCTCTGTTCTCCTTTAGCAGCTAATTGACCTCTTTTCCTGCCATCGGACCTGTTTCTTAGTTCAGGGCAGTAGCTTCTCACAGCAGCAGATAACGACTTATCAGCAGCCCTGCACGCCACACCATGCTGCCCGAGCAAAACCAGATTTCTGCGGTGATAATAAATAACACCGAGATTGTCAGTGCAATATCAACTCTGTTCAAAAATAATTACCCGTTCCGAAATCATTACAGGTTATCTTAGGATAACGGTACCATCTTAAATAACCATGAAACGAGAATGGTTTAGTACTTACAAGCCACTAATTGGTGATAGTGGTATTCATGGAAACACCTAAAATACCAACAGACAGTCCGGCGCCGATCATATGTTGTGTAGTAAGTGCGGAAAGGCCGTCCTGTCTACTTCGGACCAGGGACGGTCGATGAATGCACCAGAGGGTAATAGTGGAAATAGGATAACAACTCCTCTGCTAGAAAAAAGCCTCTATTTTCCGCATGAATGTCTGTGAACTGCTGGAAAATGCCCGTGAACATCCCTGATGATCGATCTGATTGAGGTACTGTTGTTTTAGGATGATTACCTCCTATTAGCTACCTGATGTTAAGTCAGGCAATCTTAACAATTTATCAGGAATGTACATTCTGCAAAAACAACTTGTCTAGGGATTATCTGGAAGGTGTCCATTGATGCTTAGCAACCATACCGAATGATTCTTGGCTGGAATCTTCATAGGAGTACACGGATATAGCGGCAATGTGTCTGCGTACCTAGCATACACTGACTAAGGGTTATGCCGGATTACCCAGAAAACAAGTTAATGGTGGTACCTGGCTTAGGTTGCGGCGTGGGCCTATTGGAGAGCTGCATACACTACGTACGTAATGCGGATCATATTAATGGGGTATTCGCTATGTTTGGTCTATTGCGATTATCCCTTATTGGTGGGACGAGGCTGTGCCACACGTAAGAAACAGCAGCGACCGCTTTTTTTTTGTATGTCATGTTTAGGATTAAGCCCCAGCAGCCAATTTAGGGGCATATCTGCTTTTCGTTTGCTGCCTGTGAGCAGCCAAGCTACATCCGTCTGTTTGATTGCATGAAATACTGCACTGTGCTCTTTCTAGAGGTCACCGGACGTATACTTGTTTAATTAAACTAAGCCATGTTCAGGCTTAAGTCATCCACAAGTTTCAAAAGGTACTGTTTCAATGCAATTGAGCTCCTTGAATCATTATTATTGAGTACTGATAACCTGAAACCTTCAGCAGCGTACCGTATTATTGCCAATTCAATGAAGTCGTCGGTTTCCTTATGTTTCTCCAATAAGTTTTGGATACGCTCAGATAAGTAATATCGCGTTTCTACACTTCCAGTAGCAGCCAAGGCAAGATATGAATAAGCGTTTTCGTAAGCATTGGCTGGATGAGGGATTGTGACTTCGACATAAGCACGTGTGAAAACACCAAACTCACCAATATGGGTTGAAATATGGCGCTCCAATTCGGCTTCCCAGTAATCGGCAAGCTCTGTAAATAAAGCATCGAACAATGCATTCTTTGTGGGGAAATGATGCATTAGACCACCTTTAGTTACAGAAGCTGCATCCGCAACTGCCTGGATGGTCACAGCCTGCACACCATTTGTAATGGATAGTTGAGCAGCTTTATCCAGAATGGCTTTCCGTACTCCTTCAGGATCTTTCTCTCGTTTATGAGCTATCGACATTTTGTAAGCGCGCCTCATATAATTTTTAAAACAGAATAAAAACGTGTGTTATGGGTAGAGGCAAAAGTATAGTAATCCCCCCTTTGTCTGCCCGGAATAGGCTATACCCTTTGCATACTGCATAAGCACCGTCAGCCGCATCGTAATATGAAACCAGTCAAGTACATGAATTGACTCAGGATACATGCTGAACTGCAGTTCCCTCAGGTTATCCGCACCGTCGGACAGAAAGAAAATCTGTTGGTTGACCTGCATTCCCTGGGCAGACAAATGCGCCATGAGTCTGCGTTCCGGATGACTGTCACCCTTCTGGACAAAGCCGAAACGGCGCGTGTTTGTTGGCGCCCCGATTGAAAAAGTTTTGCCGGCAATAATTTCAAAATTACGTTTTTTGTCATCCCGTTCGCGAACATAACTACCATCAATACACACCACAAGCGGTTTCCCTGGTCTGGGCAGGTTACCCCAGTCGCGGAGGCAGCCTGAAAGAAAACCAGAATGCGATTCCGCCTCAGCATCAAGACGCTGTGCCACCTGGCATAAATGATTCCTCACCGTTGAGGCATTCAGACTATCCCCCACCGGCAGAACATCCTTCAGCAGTCGGGTCGTCATTTCATACAAGATCATTGAGGCCCAGCGGGTTTCTATATATTTCAGGGCAGGATGAGTGTCATCGCCAGCCCAGTTACTGAGCAGGCTGACAGTCTTTGTTGTACTTTCTTCGCAGCGGCATCGGTACACCCGGAGCCCCGATACGGGAATAATGCCAAACAGCGTCCGGTACTGTATTTTCTGCCGGCCTTTGATTCTGCGCGAAGCAAGGCAGTGAGGACACTGGATATGTTGGTGAGTATATTCGTCCGCCTGCTGCTGAACTATTGCATGCTGGACGGTGTTCAGCAAGCTCTTCGACTCTGAAAGCGATAATCCGATATCATTTTGGGCATCTCCTGACTTCTGTAATGTCATCAGTTCTTCCGTTCGACTCACGCCTGACTCGTCGGTTATAACTATCTGGAGCGTCAATTTAATCGTTGCCTCCTGCGGTGGTGGGGTTATCTCCTGGTTACTGGTTTTTCATCTGGTTGCGAAGTTTATAATTTATTGAAATGCCAAGGTTTACGTGGTCGCAGGCGATCCTGAGTCTGACACCTCTGGTCCTGAGCGCGCTAATTTCCTGAATTAGAGAAGTATACCTTTATAGATATCCGTCAGCGGCAGCGCCCCAACCAGATCACTTCAGGTTCCAGTGCTGGCGCCGCCAGGTCGAGTTTGCTCAATTGCCTGTTAATTTTATTGCGATTGAACCGAACAGCATCCAGGTCGTCAATAAAGGCCCGAATATCACCGACTGTTGCTGTATCATCCGCATTAACTATGGCCTCTAGAAAAGCCAGCGTCTTATCAGCTTCATCCTCGGAGGTTGCTCCCGGCATGCCATGACAGCTCATACAAAATGTTGTTTTCAGTGTTGAGTCTTCATGAATGGCCTCAACACGAACGTCATGAAGCCAGTGCTCGAAGAAGTTGTATTCGTAGGTAAAGCGATCGCCGATATCAAAACTAAAATCATCAATCATAGTCCGGAACGGATTATCCGGAAAGCCAATGCCACCATCGTAAGAGATACCGTAATATTTGCCGTGAATATGAAACTGATGGAGGTAATCATCACCCCAGCCCTGCACGATCTGGAAAATAAAGTGAAGTGCGGCCAACGACGTATCAGCAGCGATTCTTAGCCGACGCCAGACCATGGAACTGACTCCACGAACAGCGATTTTGATGATGTAGATCTTCATAGCAGTGGAACGGATATTGTTATGAAATGATGTTGGTTATTCTAGACCCATCAGGCGATACATTCGGTGACTGCCCCACGGTTTTTCATGCTCTCCTATGAAGGTGATAACTAAGGGACAGGCTGCAGAACTTATTCCTTCGGGGTCATGTAGAAGATTATTAAGACGAAGAAGCAGAAGCTGCTTCTCAGCTGTTCCTCAGAATATTCACTATCGCGCTGACACCCGGCCGGTACTCCTGACGGGGACAAAAGTATATAATGAATTGTGCATTATTATAGTGTCGAAACGAACCGACGTACCAGTGCTGTGACATAACCTGCTGTAAAAAATACCCCACCAAGACGTGATGATCACTACGACATTTGTCGCAGGCGCAGTAAAAATCCTGTTTCTGAAATCAAATCTGACCTATGTAAATTTATACATAAAAATATAAAAAGCAAGATCCTTAAAAATGAAACCAGATCTTACTAATGTGTCATGAAGACGTTGAATCTTTGTGTATTTGCCACAAACGATGTTTTCATGGCAAAGACTAAATGGTTTTGAAGTGACAGTCCTTTTATATTACATGCCATTGTTGACACATGGATGTCAGTATGAAATGTGAAACTTAGAATAAAAGCGTAGAGACGGCGAAGAGGGATCACGGAACGACTATGAGTTAAAGCCAGTGGATACAGATATAAATTGCGGCTACGCATAATTTTTCATTATGGGTTTCGCCATTCCTATGACGGAAACTATATCACTACAGGATCTGCGGCAAATGAAAACACGTAAAATCGGCCTGGTGAACTATCTCGCCTACGGTTCAGGCGATTTTTTGGGAGCGGGAACCACAGCATTAACGGCAGCCTGGCTGCTTTATTTTTACACTACTTTTTGCAGGCTCTCGCCCATTGAGGCGACGTTCATTTTTGCAACCGCCAGAGTACTGGATGCGGTTGTCAGTCCTTTGATGGGGTTCCTGACTGATAATTTCGGCTCGACCTGGTTAGGGAAACGCTTCGGTCGGCGTAAATTCTTTATTTTATTGGGTATTCCCTGTGTATTCAGCTACTCACTGATGTGGATTGGGGATATGAGTTTCTGGTACTACCTCCTGACCTATCTGCTGTTTGACGTGATCTATACCATGATCCTTGTTCCCTATGAAACGCTCGTTCCGGAAATGACCGATGACTTTAAACAGAAGACTAAATTCTCAGGTGCCCGCATTTCTCTCGCTCAGATGTCAGCAATCCTGGCCTCCTTTCTGCCCGGTATTCTGCTGACGCATTTCGGTAAAGACAATGCCATCTCCTTTTTCTATGCCAGCCTGGTGTTTTCTGTATTGTGTGCCCTTATGCTGATGCTGGTCTGGTTCTGTACCTGGGAGCGTCCCCGCAATGCATGGAGCGAAGCGGCTCTTCGGGCAGAGGAAGAAAAATCGCAACTGTCTCTCAGCCAGAATCTGCACCGACTTTTTATCGAACTGAATTCAACGTTGCGGGTGAGAATTTTCCGACAACATCTCGGTATGTATCTGGGGGGCTATATTGCACAGGATATATTTAACGCGGTGTTTACCTATTATGTGGTGTTTGTACTGATGCAGGATGCGTCAATGGCTTCCAGTCTGCTGGGGACTATGGCTGTCTTCCAGTTTATCGCGGTTATTGCCATGGTTCCGTTATGCATCCGTTTTGGACCGGCACCATCTTATCGGATAGCGGTTGTGCTGTTTGGTCTGAGTTCGCTCTCTTATGCAGTGTTATATTATGCCGGCCTGAGCGATGTCTATTCGCTGCTTCTCCTGGTTTCTGCGGTTGCCGGCCTGGGACGTGGCGGTATCAATTATGTTCCGTGGAACACCTACACGTATATTGCTGATGTTGACGAAGTGATCACTGGTCGGCGTCGTGAAGGGATTTTTGCCGGGATCATGACTCTGACTCGTAAAGCGTCACAGGCCGGGGCAGTGATGCTTGTTGGGATTATTATGCAACTGTCCGGTTTTGTATCGGGACAAAAAAACCAGCCTTATGAAGTCGGCCATACTATCCTGCTGATCCTTAGCGTGGGGACAATCATTGTTCTGGTGTTTGGTTTCATGGTTTCGTTGTTCTTTAAACTGAACCAGAAAACTCATGGCGTGTTGCGCGAAGAAACGCTCAGGATGCGTGAAGCAGGTCGTGTCGAACCAGAAAAAGTAACACCACAGGCACGCGAAACGGTCGAAATGCTTGCGGGCATGCCATATGAATCGCTGTGGGGAAATAACAACATCGGATATTTGAACAGAAACAACCACAGTAAACTGTAATCATACATCTAACTCAGTATTTAGTAGGGAGCAGAGTTATCTGTTGTGTATATGACAGAATAAATCCCCCTGAATAATTTTCATTTTTTCTGATGGTATGGTTTTTATCGTAGCGTTCATTAGTTTTTTTTTCAGAGAATGATTTCATTTGAAATGAAAAGCGGGCCTTAAGATTTTTAAAGGCTGGCAACCATATGCACATCATATTGTATAATTCAAGGAGAATATAATGGGTGAAAATCTTATATTAATTTCCGCTACATTAACATTATTGATTTCATCAGCGGTTAATGCTCAAGTGCATTTATCAAAGAATAGTGATGGTTCAGTGGTTCTTGATAATGGAAAGATTAGTCTAAAACTGGATAAAAATGCAAAAGCCACATATCTGGCGCTGGATAAAGACAAGGTTAACTTAATCGATAATCTGTCCGGGGCAGTTCATGACCCGGATAAAAAACACAGTTTTTATCTTGATTATTATTCTCATGGAGTCCATGCATTTATTCCTGAAAAATTTGAAATTATCCAGAATGATAGTAACCTTGTCCATATTAGCTATACCCAGAATAGTAAGGATAGTCTTTCCCTTGAATATCACTTTATTCTCAGGGCAAATGAGAGTGGGATTTATAGCTATGTGGTGGCTAAAAATGAAACGCAGAAACCGGTGACCGTTAGTGAGTTAAGGACAATCTATCGGTTCGACCGAAATATAATGAACTCGTTGTATAATGGCTCATTTTCTGCAACACCATATTCATACCAGGAGCTTGGTGAATTCCCTAAAATTCAGGATGAAACATGGAGAAAACCCGATGGAAACGTTTACTCCAAATATGATTTGGCTAACTATGTGAGAAAGATTCCTTTTTCAGGGGCATTTGGGCATAAACATGGAGCCTGGCTCATCCATGCCGGGAGAGACTATTTCTCAGGGGATGATACCAAGCAGGACCTGATTGTACACCAGGATGCCATTGTATTGAATTATATGACAGGGTCACATTTTGGCACTCCGGACCTGATCGCACCTCCTGGCTGGTCCAAGATGTATGGTCCATGGTTTGTGTATTTAAATAGCGGTTCTCAGGAGAAAATGTTAAAAGATGTTGAAGGAGTGAGTAAAAAAAATAAAAAGTCCTGGCCATATGCATGGATGAACGATGAGCGCTATCAAAAAGAAAGAGGCGAAGTCGCTGGCCACGTGAAGGGACTGGAAAACGCGGTTATTGTATTAACTTCGGGAGAGGAGCAAAATGATGAACAGACACTGGGGTTCTCTTATCAGGCTCATACAGATAAAAATGGATATTTCTCAATCAATAATATAAGACCAGGCACTTATCAGGTGGATGTCTATGATAATGGCGGGAATGAGACTGGCAATCTGTATCACGGGAAAACAGAGGTCAGCGGTAATAAATTAACAAATATTGAGATTAATCACCAGTCCAGGAACACGGTACTGTGGTCGATAGGCAAGGCGGACAGAACCGCAAAAGAATTTAACCTTGGAAATAAGCCGCGTAACTGGAAATGGTCCGGGGAAACACCAAGTGATTTAACTTTTACCATTGGTCAGGATGCTTATCAGCATAAATGGTATTATGCGCAAACCAAACCTGGTGTATGGGCAATTAATTTCAAGGATAAAGCCGACCATACTCCTCGTTATCTTAATATTGCATTTGCCGGTGTAAGCAATTCAGGTATGAATGCGCAGGGCAAGGCCACTCCATCACTGGATGTTTACATTAACAATGAGAAGATAAAAAATCTTAGCTTTGATAATGATAAAACAATATACAGAGGTGCCACGGAATCGGGTAAATATCACAATATATCAATCCCCATTGACGAGTTGTTGATTAAAGATGGGATAAATACTGTCCAGCTTAAAAACATTTCCGGTTCACTTATGTATGACTGCATCACCTTATCCAAGTGATTTTTAAATCTTTTAAGGGTTAAATATTATGCGTAAGATTTCCTTCCTGTTATTTTTTGTGTTATTGGGCGCCAGTAATGTCTATGCTGACGTAAATGTACCTGTAAAAGCACTGACATTCGATTATCGACATGAATATAAAACAAGAGATCGTACCCACTATGACCGCCTTGTTATGGCGGCAAAACTGCCTTCTGACTGGTCATTTGGTGTTGAAACAAAATTCAGGAGTGGTGGACACGATACAAAAGATAAAGCTTATCAGGACCCAGTACTGAATGCAGTGGAAATGACACTGGCCAAAAGTTATTATATTGGAAACTGGAAATTAACTGCAATTTTTTTGCAACCTGAGTTTAACTCTCAACGAACTGAATGGAAGACGGGTATTTCTCCATGGTATACATTTAATGACCACTGGGCGATGGGAGGACTGTATCGTCTGGAGTTAACAGATTATGCACATGACGATGACTGTATTTCTAATGGTGATACGTATTGCAGTACAGGCAAACACAAGACAGTGAATCGTACTGACTGGTATCTCAGATACACAAATGGCCGGTTTTCAACTACCTACAAGTTTATTTATAAACATGGTGATAAAATTATGTTTGCAAACAAACATTATGATTATGAGCAGGAATGGCAGTTCGGATATGCGATGGGAGATAAGAAAGAATGGTCACCATATATTACATTTGGTGATATAAGCCGTTCCTCTCATTCATCTGAACGACAATTTCGTCTTCGTGTAGGTGTGGCATATACATTCAAATAATATAGATATTGATGATTAACAGGTTACTGTAATATATGGCAAGAATTAAATTTAAAGATAGCTAAGCAGGACTGCTTTCAGGACCTGTCCCATCAGGTTAATCAGATTCTGCCTTACTGCAGCTGCAGTTGTTGCATATTCTCTGTCAATACCTGCTTTTTCTCAGAGCATTACGGCAACGTCATACACACTGAGTGAAGCAGAGACCAGAATTGCGGAAAAAACCAAAGCGCTGAATGGACCAGCGGGAGCATTTGAACAGAACCTTACGGGCACGATGCTGCAGAGCGGCATCGACCGCAACACCGTGATGGCCATGACAGGTCTGACTGAAGAAGACCTGCAGCGCATCACCCACTGACACTACCTGTAGCGACCCGCGTTTATAAATATCCAAACCTGCATTTACCCCTGATATTCAGCCCACATTAGCTGCAACCAGCGATAGTCTCAGACCCACAATACCTGCAAATGAACCTGCATTTATCCGCGATGACCTGCATTCCATTTCAACCGACCCACATTAGCTGAAAATGAAAAAACGGAGCTACAGCCTCCATAACAGGAGGCACCTGACGCTGAAAATAAAGGGTTAAATAGGTAAACCCGCTGCCAGAATTCGATCCCGCAATTCAGCTGTACGTGTCGGGTCCAGTTGGTGACTCAAGTAGGCAGCCTGACGGCTGCGACTTGTCATGGTCTTCAGTGACTGTTATAAACTCAGCATCCACAGTTTCTGTAAGTGTTTTCTATGGCCCGCTCCGCTAAACCCCGTAAACGAAAATCCTCTGTCCGCCGCTCTGATTCTCCCCGTTATGTGGTTAAGCTTCATGATGATGAAGAAACCGGCGAGGACGCCGAAGTCCTGCGTTTTGATGATTTTGACGATGCCGTGAACTGCTGTGCCGACCTTGATATCCCTTTCTTCGTCGACGCCGGTAACAAAAAACTCGTCTTCTGGTTTGTCCGCACTGATGACTGTGGGCACACCGAAATCGCCCACTGTACGGAGCGTGAATTTGCTTCCCTCGCCTCACACCTGCAGGCCGGAGCCTGGTACTGCCCCGACTGTGGAACCGTGCATTATCCTGATGACGGGGACATCCACGCCTAATGCTTCCCCGCTTCGCCGACTTCTTTCAGCAGGGTAACCGCTGGCTTAACTGGCTGCATAAACAGCCTGAAGGGGGTCAGTTTGGAGATCGGAAATTTTTGTACGTTAAGCGCATTATTTAACCAATCGAGATTCGTAACGGATTGATTTTACGTCAGCGGCTATCGCTTTTAAGTTGTCGCTCTCGCGGTATCGCATTTAGGTTATCCAATTAAGGTCAAATCCCTAAAAACGGCGGATAGCGCGGGAGTACACCCCATTGCGATAGGCAAGCCTGTTCAAAAAACAGGCTTGCCGTACAATAATTTTCTATATCCAAACTGACCCCAAACATGAACTGATACGTACGCTGCGCCTGACTCACGGAAAATCACTGCGTGAAACTGCCCGCCTGGCTGGCGTATCAAAAATGACTGTTATCCGCGTCTGCAATAATGCTAAAGAGCAGGGGCCCGTACCACCCCGGAACGGCCCCCTGTGAAACAGTCGGTGCCATGACCTCAGCTCCGGTATAATACTGCCGGATGAATACACTCAAACCAAAGGAGAAGCGGAATGTCAGGCAGAAAAGGAAAGGGCGGGAAGTCACCGGTTCCCCATGACGGGCTGTTTAAAACCTTCCTGACCCATACGGATACCGCCCGGGATTTTCTGGCCCTGCATCTGCCCGCAGAGCTGCTGAAGCTGTGCGACCTGACCACCCTGCAGCTGGAGTCTGGCTCCTTTATTGAGGAAAATCTGCGAACCTATTTTGCCGACGTGCTGTACTCCCTGAAAACCACTGATGGAGAGGGATACATTTATACGCTCATTGAGCACCAGAGCAGTCCGGACAGGCATATGGCGTTCAGACTCATGCGGTACTCCATTGCCGCCATGCAGAAACACCTGGATGGCGGGCATGAGCAGCTGCCGCTGGTTATTCCGCTGCTGTTTTCCCACGGCCGTGGCAGCCCCTGGCCCCACACGCTGAACTGGACGGAGCTGTTTGCCAGCCCGGAAACAGCGCGAAAACTGTATACCGGTGATTTTCCCCTCATCGACGTCGGCGCCATCGATGACGATGAAATCATGAAACACCGCCGGATGGCTCTGCTGGAACTGATGCTCAAGCACGCACAAACCCGCGACCTGGCCGAGCTGACCGAGCATCTGGTCACCCTGCTGATTGCGGGTTACACTACCGATGAGCAACTGGTCACTTTGATGAACTGGATGCTGCAGACGGGAGACACGGCCAGACCCGAGGCATTCCTGCAGGAACTGGCCCGCCGGTCACCGCAACACGAGGAGATTTTAATGACTATTGCACAACGACTGGAACAGAAGGCCCGCGAAGAAGGGCGTCAGGAAGGACGCATGGAGGGCATCCAGCTTGGCGAGCTGCGCGGCATCGAGAAAGGTGAGCGCGAAGCGACCCTGAAAATAGCCCGCACGATGCTGCAGAGCGGCATCGACCGCAACACCGTGATGGCCATGACAGGTCTGACTGAAGAAGACCTGCAGCGCATCACCCACTGACACTACCGGGTTGCCTGCTGGCGACCCGTTCTTTACTGCTCATCCAGTGCTGATGGTCACCAGTTTCCAGTGGTCGTCGTTGCTGACGACCTCCTAGCAACAGCTTTTCATCAGCGCATTCAGCCCGTCAACCCGGCCGCCAATTCTGCCGACACAGGCATCACCTGCGTTCCGTCATAAATCAGAGGGAAATATGTTTAGTTTTTTTAAGAAAAAAAACTTCATGAAGAGATTTGTGAGGATGCTGGAATTGCTTTATCTGATGGGTTGCTAGCCCAAGGTTTTGCAAGAAATAAACTAGAAGCAATGGGGGCTGGGGCCGTCTTTAGTCGTTCTTTGAAAGAAGCCGTTTCTCACGGCTATAAGTCTTCTGATGCAATCACGGAAGCGAAGAGGATTACGTCTCATCACTTGGCGGCTAGAGGGTTTGATTTTTATTCTGTAGCCAGTACTGTTGATGCTTTTTGTGTTGCCACAGGGTTTGAGTCGATGTTGGATCTTGCTCGTAAGAAAAGCTAGGCAATAGCTGAGGGTTGTCGTACGCGGTGTAAGCCTGCACCCTTCAGACTTATACCGTTATAATTCTTCCCAGAGGTTTGAGGGACAACCCTACGAAAATGCGAGCGCGTGGAGGTCGACTGGCAGTGCCTCAGCGACCTCATTCATCAGCAAAAGGACGGAGGTGCATGACAGGGCACAAAGCCCGCCGGCCTTCACCGCTGCAGCGGCGTATGTTGATTGCACTGGTGGTCACGCGGGATAACCAGTGGATCGTGGTCGCTCCCGAATATGCCGGACAGAGAGCTAGCCGCCTAGCAGATCTTTTCTCTCATATTTTCGGATCTATTGGTTCACGATAGAAATACTCAGCCCCGCTCTCAGACGTCGCCATTATATCAAACCCAATACACAGTGTTTAGCTCCGGTAGAGACTGGGGCATTTATTATGAGAACCTGCAGCACCGCTTTCATCGTTATGGAAAATCAGCACAATGCTAACGAAATATCTCTCTCGCCGCACCGTCGCCTTTGCCGTGGCGCTGCTCATCGTTCTTACCATTGCCTTGTTATTCTTTCTGAGAAGCCCTGATGTGCCGGAATATGTTACGGCCTCCGTGCGCAAAGGCGATATAGAAAATTCCGTACTGGCGACCGGCCGTATTGACGCGATTGAACGCGTTAACGTAGGTGCGCAGGTATCAGGTCAGGTGAAATCACTGAAAGTAAAGCTGGGCGACCACGTGACCAGAGGGCAGTTGATTGCCGACATTGACGACGTGCCTCAACGTAACGACTTGCGCAACGCCGAAGCCGCGCTCAACGAAGTGAAAGCCGAACTCCAATCGAAGCAGGCGCTTCTGAAACAGGCTGAGCTGCGTTTCAAACGCCAGCGTCATATGTTAACTGAAGATGCCAGTTCGCGCGAAGATTTTGAGTCTTCGGAGGCAACGCTTGCCACCACGCGCGCTGATTTACTGTCTCTGAATGCCAAACTGGTTCAGGCGCAGATAGCAGTGGATAAGAAAAAGGTTGATCTTGGCTATACGCGAGTTGTAGCACCAATGGATGGTATTGTTATCGCCGTCGTCACTCAGCAGGGACAGACTGTTAACTCAAGCCAGAGTGCTCCGACCATTATCAAGCTGGCGCGTCTGGACGTCATGACCATTAAAGCGCAGATCTCCGAGGCCGACATCACCCGTATTTCCGCAGGTCAAAAAGCCCGTTTCACTATCTTCTCCGAGCCGGACAAGCACTATGACGCGACGCTGCGTACCGTTGAGCTGGCACCGGAGTCGGTGATGAAAGACGACTCACTTGCCAGCAGTAGTTCGGCATCAGGCTCCGGCACCTCAAATGCGTCCGTTTATTACAACGCTCTGCTCGACGTACCTAACCCAGAAAACCGACTCCGTATTGCCATGACGGCGCAGGTTACGCTGCTTGCTGGCGAAGCCAAGGATACGCTGCTGGTACCCATTCAGGCAGTGCGCAAAACCGAGGGACATAAGCAGCAGGTCCAGGTGCTGGCGACTGACGGCAAGCTGGAAACCCGGTATGTGAAAACCGGCATCACCAACAGCGTGGATATTCAAATTCTCGAAGGCTTAAAGGTCGGGGAAAATGTCGTGCTGTCGCAACCGGGTGAGAAAGCGCCAGGAGAAGGATTTGTGTTGTGAGAAACATCATTGAGCTAAAAGGTATTAGCCGAACTTACGGCAATGGTGGCCAGGCGCTGACCGTCCTGAAAAACGTCGATTTGACTATCGCGGCCGGAGAAATGGTGGCGATCATCGGTGCCTCAGGTTCGGGCAAATCAACGCTGATGAACATCATGGGCTGCCTCGACGTACCCGACAGCGGCGATTACTACATCGGCGGGAAAAATGCTGCCCACCTTTCGCCCGATGAGCTGGCCAGAGTGCGCCGGGAACATATCGGCTTTATCTTCCAGCGCTACCATTTGATGCCTGACCTTAGTGCGCTTGGCAACGTTGAGATCCCGGCAATTTACGCCAACAGCGATCGCGAAAACCGTCGGCTGCGTGCGACTGCACTGCTTGGCAGACTGGGGCTGGAAGGACGTGAGCACCATAAACCCGGCGAACTTTCAGGCGGCCAGCAGCAGCGCGTCAGTATTGCCCGATCGCTAATCAACGGCGGAGAGATAATCCTTGCGGACGAGCCTACCGGCGCACTGGACTCGCAGTCCGGGCAAGAAGTGTTAGCCATCCTGAACGAGCTTAATCAGCGTGGCCATACTGTAGTGATGGTGACCCACGATATGAAGGTCGCCCGGCATGCGAAGCGTATTATCGAGCTGCGTGACGGCGAAATTATCGCTGATAGCGGCAGTCGCGTAACGGCGACAGAAACGCTGCCGCCGTTCAGCAGAATCCGGCAAAGCCGTTGGCAAACGCTGCTCGATCGTACACGTGAATCGCTGCAAATGGCACTAAAAACGATGAACGCGCACCGCTTACGCACCACGCTTACCATGACCGGGATAGTTTTCGGTATTGCCGCCGTCGTTACCGTCGTGGCATTGGGTGAGGGAGCCAAGCAGAAGACGCTGGAGAATATTAAAGATCTGGGAACCAACGTGGTCAGCATTTATCCCGGGCGAAATTTTTTCGATGACAGCATCGAGAACATTCGAACGCTGGTACCTGCGGATGCAGATGCGCTGGCGAAGCAAGGATTTATCGATAGCGTAAGTCCGGAAGTTAGCGCCTCAGACAACATTCGTTTTCTCGGTAAAACCGCAACTGTTTCCATCAATGGCGTCGGGCAGGATCATTTTCGTGTAAACGGTATTGAGTTGTTGCAGGGGGCGACCTTCAGTGACGATCGCAACGCCCTGCAGGAAGTCATTATTGATGAGGACGCCCGCAAGGCGCTTTTCGACGACGCGGGGCTACAGGCGCTGGGGCAAATTGTCTTCCTTGGTTCAGTACCTGCACGTGTGGTGGGCATCACCAAAAGCAACAATCGGAGCTATGCGCCAAATCGCATTACCGTGTGGATGCCTTACAGCACGGTGATGTATCGCATGGTAGGCAAACCAGTTTTGACCAGCATTAGCGTCAGACTTAAGGACAATGTGGATAACGAGGCGGCGGTTAGTGCCATCTCCCAGCTGTTAACCCAGCGTCACGGCGTAAAAGACTTCCAGCTCTATAACTTCGAACAAATAAGAAAATCTATCGAACGCACCTCAATGACCTTCAGTATTTTGATTCTGATGGTCGCCAGTATATCGCTAATGATCGGCAGTATCGGGGTGATGAACATCATGCTGGTCTCTGTGACAGAACGGACGCATGAAATTGGTGTACGCATGGCGGTAGGCGCGAGACGCAGCGACATCATGCAGCAGTTTATGATTGAGGCCATACTGGTTTGCCTGATTGGTGGCGCGTTAGGCATTGCACTGTCGTATGCCGCAGGTGCGCTCTTTACCGCCCTGGCGGGGGGAATGTTCACGGCTATATATTCGTGGCAGGCCGCCGCCGCCGCGTTTTTCTGTTCAACCTTAATCGGCATGATCTTCGGTTATCTCCCCGCCCGCAAGGCGGCAAGGATGGACCCGGTCGTTTCACTGGTCAGCGAGTAACCTATGAAAATTTTATCGCCTTTGGCTTTATGCCTTACTACCGCGCTCAGCGCTGGCTGCGCAAACGTGCTGAAAAGCGACTACCGCGCTCCCGAAGTGAGCTATCCCGCCAACTGGAACAAGAACGAAATTGCCGGAGATCCAACTCCGTTTGACTGGAAAGCGTTTAACGATCCTCATCTCGATAACTGGCTCCGCCAGGTGATGGCAAGTAATAACGACATGGCTATAGCCGTGCTGCGGGTGTATAGGGCACGGCTGGACGCGGAAAGAGTAGGTATCACTAATGAGCCTGGATTAAAAGGTTCACTGGGTGTGGACGGAAAAAACCAGCTGAATAACTCGTCCGGCTGGGCAAAAAGCAGCTCCTCCAGCCTCAGCACCAGCTATGAACTGGATCTCTGGGGCAAAATTGCCCGTCAGCGCGATGCGGCGGAGTGGGCAAGTCATGCCAGCGAAGAGGATTTTCGCTCCTCGCGCCTGACGCTGCTTTCAGAGGCCAGTAATAATTACTGGCGCATCAGCTTTGTGAACCAGCAGATTGCTGTCCTCCAGCAGAGTATCGACTATGCAAAAGAGACGCTGCGTCTGGCCAGGACTCGCTATCATGCGGGAGGTGCCTCATCGCTGGATGTGGTTGACGCGCAACAAAGCCTGCTGGCGCAGGAAAACCGGCTAACCGGGCTACAGCGGGAGCGTTTGCAGGAACTCAATCAGCAGGCGGTCTTGATCGGCGCGGCACCGGGCACCCCGGTAGTCGAGCCAACAATGCTGCCAAAAGGAAGCCTGCCGAAGGTAAATGCGAATATTCCTGCCAGCGTGCTGATGCACCGGCCTGACATCAGCGCTAAAGAGTGGCGGGTGCGTGAGGCGCTGGCTACGGTTGATATCAAGCGTACTGAATATTATCCTGCATTCAGCCTGACCGGCGCTCTCGGTACCAGCAGTACTTCCCTGCTGACGTTCCTGCATAATCCGGTCGGTTCCGTAGGTGCTAACCTGACGCTGCCGTTCCTGGAGTGGCGGCAGCAAGGTGTCGAGATAAAAATTGCCCGTAACGATTACGAGCAGCGAGTGCTGGAGTTTAAACAGCTACTGTATAAGGCGATGAGCAGCATCGAAGACGAGCTTTCCCTGCGTAATCAGCTTCTGGCTCAGGAGACAAGGCTTCGGGAGGGACTGGAGCTTGCGCGTAAGTCGGAGCGGTTAAACGAAGTGCGTTACCGGCAGGGTGCAGCACGTATCTCATTCTGGCTCGATGCTCAGGAAAAGCGGCGCCAGGCCGAACTGCAGTTGGATGAAAACCGCTTTAATCAGTTGCAGAATCTCGCAAAAATTTATCTCGAGTTTGGCGGGGCGTCTACCTTTCCTTATCCTTAAATCTTGCTAATTTCGAATGGTTCATGTGCTGCTCCGTCACCAAAAGATGGTAACACCAGATATTCGCAACAGTACCGTCTGTAGAGTCTCAGACGGCTCTCACCCGTGGAGTGGCAACATATTTTTACGACCATTACACTTTCATCGGTGAATGAGAACTGGATCTGGATGCCAAGATTGAGGGGCTAACGTTGCCATCAGACAATTTTGGCGGCTTCCCGTTCACAGCCCCGTATAGCGCGGGAGTACACCCTTTCGCTATAGATAACCCTCTTCAAAAACAGGCTTACCGTACAATAATTTTCGATATCCAAACTGACCCCTATTACGTTCCCATGACTTCAGGAGTGCAGAGCAGGTAGCAGCATTTCTTGGCGTAGCCCCTGTTGAAAAAAGCTCTGGAACCTCTGTGAAAGGACGTTCCAGAATGTCTAAAATCGGGCCTCCCGAAATACGGGCCAAACTGTATCTACCAGCACTCTGCGGCCTAAGATTCAACATAGTCCTGAAATCCATGTATGAGCGTCTGTGCCTGAATGGTAAGGCCAAAATAGTAGCAATAGGGGCTTTAATGAGAAAACTGGTCCACTGGTATTTTGGTGTTCTGAAATCCAGGCAAAAATTTGATATCGATTACGTTAATCTGGCTAGAACTCAATCCTGTATTGCAAGAAAGCCTTAGCGTCGATAGCCAGGAAGAATCGCTTTACCGTTGATTTAGGTCCCTACGGGGAATAGTTACGGCTCTTGTTTAAGAACGTCCGCCTAGTGCCAGGATCGGACGTTCATATGACCGGCTATTCCCGGTCATCTTCCCCCAGTACAATACGGTTATTTTGACATCAGAAATTCATATTTTTATGCCCAGGATTTTGATATTTCAGATGAACTGGTAACAAAAGCATGTTGAGGTAGAATTTTTTCAAGTAAAACCACATTGGTATCATGATCTGGATCTGCGCAGCAATCACTCACAACGATAAGGCGGTAATCCAGGTCAAACGCTTGCCCGACGGTAGAAAGGACCACACCACTGGTAGTCACACCGGTAAGGATCAGGTTTTCGATGCCCTGAGCGCGCAGGATAATCTCAAGTTCAGTAAACGAGAAAGCTCCGACTCTGCGTTTAACAATGACGACCTCATTTTCTGCCGGAGCAACATCAGGATGAATAGCCGTGCTCTCGTTGTCCGCTATAAAAATTCCATTCTCTTTAATCGAAGAGAAGATAGTGTTGTTTTTGCTGACCTCTGGATACCCCTTGCGGAATCCGACACTGATATAAATGACCGGTATGCCTGCCGTGCGCGCAGCGGTTATCAGTGATGCGGTATTGCGGATAACGTTTCCAGCGCTTTCTTGCCGGAGGAAATTGTTAAGGATGATCGTCTGAAAATCCATAACCAGCAGAGCGCTGTTTTTACTGATGTTACTGAGTTGATTTGACATAAAATTTCCGAAATTTGCAGATGAAGGATAATGAATTCAGTCAGCGCGTTGCTGACTGGCGATGTATTTTAAAGTTCCAGGCAGCTCCGGCTAACAGGATGCAGCTGGTTGCCAGGAAGACGGCTCGCATACCGATATGCCCGCCGACAAAGCCGCCAATCAGCGGCCCGATGAACTGACCAGCGAACTGCGCTGCGACGGAATAGCCAAGAATGCTGCCCACCATGCCTTCTGGTACGCGGTGACGTATCACTGCTGCAATACAAGGCAATAAGCCGCCGAGCGCCAGTCCCATAAGGAAACGCAGGGCAATCAGTTGCCACCCGGAAGTGACAAATGCCTGGGGGATCAGCAGTAAACCGGCCGCAGTCAGTGCCAGCGTGATAATGCGTAAATGTCCTATCCTGTCCGCCAGTTTTCCAAGCCATGAGGCGGAAATAATGCTGCCCAGCGCCGCTGCTGCCATCACATATCCCGCCAATTTCGTTATCTGAGAAGCGTCGCTGACCAGGGTACGCACATAGACCGTGATAATGGGTTCTATCGACATATTGGCCAGCATCAGCAGCAGACCGGTGCTAAGCATGCAGATAATGACAGTACGGGCAGGCAACCGCGACCAGCTCACTCCCATTTTTGCCACTGCATCCGCAGGCTTATGCACTTCTTCGCGAATGAGAGTGAGGGTCATGATAAAGGACAGAAATATCACTGCACCGGCACAGAAAAACGTGGTTCGAATACCGATCAGACCAGGGAGCCATCCTCCGGCAAGTGGACCGACAAGATTGCCAGCCATTACACCGGATGAAACAATTCCCAGCGCCCAGGCTGCACGTTCTCTGGGAGCCTGGACTGCGATAAGGATTGTCGCGCCGGATGAGTAACCTCCCGCTAGGCCAACTAACAACCTTAGTCCGACAAGTTGCCATATATTTGTCACCAGCCCCATAAGTGAAACAGTAACCGCCATGCCAAGGCTGGCTCTCACGAGCATCGACTTGCGTCCATATCTGTCACCGAGTTTCCCCCAGACAGGGGCGATCAACCCGGCAGTGATAAACGTTGCGCTGAATGCCACGCCAGACCATTGAACAACCGATGCATGCCCATGAACACCAAGCTCTTCGACATACAAAGGCAGAAACGGCAACATCAGGGTCATTGCAAAGACCGTTGAGAACGAGCCAATGAAGCAAACAATCAGGTTTCGCTGCCAAAAGCTGTTATAAAATTGGATCATAAAAACGCTCTTTATTGGTATACCATATTGGTATACCATATCGATTATGCATTTTACTGTCAATTTGCGGGGGAACATTGCCATCATGAGTCAGGCATCTGAGGTTGAAAACCAATTAAGAAAATTGATACTCAGCATGGAATTGGGTCCGGGAGAACGACTGACCGAGCGCTGGGCTGAAGCAACGTTTAACGCATCCCGGACGCCTGTGCGAGCCGCATTACAAAAACTAGAGACAGAAGGTCTGGTCCGTCGTGATGGGCTGCGCTGGTTAGTGGCGCCGATCGATGTCGCAGAAGTTGAACAGCTATGTATTTACCGGGAAGTACTGGAAGTGGCGGCATTAAAACTATCAGCCAGCCAGATGACGGAAGAACAGCTCAACGGTCTGGAAAACCTGCTCAAAACGAAGACTGCTGATGTGTCAGAAGAGGTGATGGAGGATGCCGGGACACTATTCCATCTACAACTGGCCCGTCTTTGTCAGAATGCGTTTATTTTCGAAGGGGTAAGCGATGCCCTGCGCCGGCTTTCACGGGCACGATGGCTCGACAAAGCACCATCGAATCCCGCATGGGAAGATCATCAAGAAATAATAGCCGCGCTTAGGTCGCAGGAGACTGAAAAAGCGGCAAAATTACTCGCCCTTCATCTCAGCGAAAGCCGTCTCCGCCTACTGGAAGCCATCAATTCAAGTCGACGGAGCTTGAGGGCAAGAGGTATTGCTATCTCCTGATTAAGTGGTGAGTTTTTACGACAACATGGCAGAGGTCCGCTCCTCGTTCATAGCGGACCATATTGAAGTTAAATTTTTAGACTGGCGAGCAGCGCACAGCCAGTCAGTCATGCCCGAAGGGCATAAAAGGCGATATTCTGGATTTAAATAGAGGGAAATAATTGAATCGCCGATGCCCGGCGTAGCCGGTACGTATTGATAGGTTTCACCAATTTTTGTTTGTTTTTGATTTTAGCTCTATAAATATAAAGTTGTTATCAGTAAACACATCAAAACCCTATGATATTTTCAATAAAAAGAAAAAACCAGATGACAATGGTCACCAGAAATTAGTGGGTAACATATATATTCCAGGGTGAGAGGGAAGGTGCCATTCATCATAAAATAATAATTATGCGCTTCATTCGTCATGTCAGCTCCTCTGTTTTTTCCAGACCATCTCTCAGCAGCCCTGAATCCCAGAACTTCAGGAGCAGCTCTTCAAATGTGACATGAAAACCTAACGTTGGCCAGTCTATATCGTTTCCGGTTATTTTATGGTTCTTTAAATCTTCAATTCTGGCATCTGCCAATGCAGGAAACCAATCCAGAGGATAGGTAATTATCATCCCACAAGTAAGCTCAAGAGAAAATTGATGAGCATAAATTCTTATTTTCTTTATGTAACTTATCATTAACTTTTATCCATTTTTATTTTTTGAGATGCGTTCACTTGGCTATAACGATAATTGCGAGGTGTCATGAAGTAGTATTGCCTAAAGGCTCTACAAAATGTCGACTGCTGATTATATCCAACATAGTGCGCAATATCCGTCAAGGTATGTTCACCGTCAAGTATCATCTGAGCCGCTATTGTCATCCTTCTGTACCTGATATAAACAACCGGACTTACTCCCACTCTGTCAGTAAAGCATCTTTGAAAATGCCACGTGGAGTACCCTGCCCGGTCAGACAAAGTACGAGTGGTCAGAGATTCAGATAAATTAATCTCAATCCAGTTAATGATTTCCTTTATAGTTTCTGACATAAGAATTGAACTGTATTTTTTAATTCTTAAACCCGGCATCCTTTTTGACGAGGGAACATCCTTATTTTGCGGCATACAGCTTTCCTTTGATTCCGTTGGTAAATACCCGTCGACATGACTTTATACTTCTGGCTCTAAAGTCGCCCGCGCAGGTCAAAAGATACTGGGTAAACGTGCGGGGAAGATTCTTATGTCCAATTTTTCTCGGGTCATTAACTTCCCCCCCCTGACTCAAGCTACAATTCTATTACATTTGTGAAGCGAAAGTTATGAATTCCTGCAATAGTCTTTATTTCCATATAAATCTATTATGTAAATTTATAAACTGAGAATGCTGCTATTTTACATATTATGAAAAGTTACGATAGTGAATAATCCGCATGACTTTCATTCCTAAAAGGAATTGCCCCCCCCCCCCCCAGTAATTCTGGAGAGGCGTTGTTGAATAAATCGAAGTTTTTCTGATTGTAAGGATCAGATCACACATTCTTCTGATATCGCTGGTACTCACGTGGCAAAGCAGAAATTCCGAATCACCCACTGGCATCACTTTAGAAAGGCCCTTATCAACCGGGGATCTTTCACCTTAAAGCTGCACGATAAAGCGGTTAAGGCATGATACGAAACTGCATCCCGCGTCATCACGGTGGCGAACTCCGCACTATTCTGGCCTTACCATTATCACCGTTCTGAAGATTAAACTCGTATTCAGGCTGACCCTCCGGACCGTACAGGGCTTTATTGATCCCATTTTTGCGCTGATGGGGTTACTTTACGCTACCCGGATCACACCTGTATCAGCAAAAATATCAGTTTTAAAGCGTCCTCCCGGGTTGAGATCGCCCATCTGGTGATCGATTCCACTGAGCTGAAGGTCTCCGTTGAAGGTGAATGGAAAGTAAAAAAACACGGCAAAGAACTTCGTTGCATCTGGCGAAAGCGGTACCTTGCTGTAGATCCAAAAACACATGAAATTATCTGTGCGAATCAGTCACTGAACAATGTAACGGACTCAGGGGCATTCCCCGGGTTAATCCGGCAGATACATCGAAAAATCAGGTCTACTGCCGCGGACGGTGCTTACGATACGCTGTTGTGTCACGATAAACTGCGCCGGAATAAAATCAGGGTCTTAATTCCTCCCCGAAAGGGGACAGGTAGTAGAAACCTCGCGTTTGCAAATCAGCGACTGAGCGGGAGTAATGCCCGGTGGGAATGAACAATAGACTATAACCGGCAGTCGATAGCATAAACGACGATGCACAGAGTAAAGCGACTGTAAGAGAGGGCCTGACACTGCATGATCAAGATGGTCAGGTTACAGAGGTTCTGGCCATGGAGCCTGCGCTGAACAATCTGATGAAGGCAGGTGTGCCAGAAAGCGTGTGTATCGCCTGAAAGGCCGGCCGCTAAGGGGATGCTTACCCGAAATCTGATTCATTCAACAAAGCCTGCGGGGGCTCTCAGCATACCCGTTTTAAAAAACAAATTAAAAACATGGAGATATAGAAAAAAGTTTCAAACTTGATGAATTAAGATAATAACCTGCCTGGGGTTTGTTAATTATTATTTTATAGGGCGATTTGTCATGAAGTATAGTACGGAGAGTACTTATTGCTTTTGCCAGGCTATTACTGGTTACAACCTTGTTTTTCCAGACGACCTCCAGTAATGAGTCAGTGTTCTGAACCACACCATGATGTTTTATTAATGTTATTAAAAGTGCGAGCTCGTACTGCCCCAGTCTGGTACAGTAACCTGTGTCAGTATTGGTTATTGTGCTTTCTGCTTTATTAATGTTAAAAATGTTATGCATTTTTAGTATGTAGTTTTCAAGGAAATTATGTCCGGTTAATAAATTTCAACGTACCAACGTAGTTCATTGAAAAGTAGGCGTTATTTCACGCCACTTTGTACCTGTCGATGAACTAAGATTCTGTATATCTGATTTGACCTTAGCGGCCTTTTCATCCTCGCCAGTGCACCCCCGGGAGCGTTTATGTTCTGTGGCATCTTTGATACAACGATGTACCGCTTTAAGCGGAAAGCTATCATGCTGCCTGAAAAATGAATGTCATTGTGTTCTGCGGAAAAGGTGAAAACGGCAATAGCATAAGAATAAATAATATAAATAAACGCATATGTAAATATGTATCTTCTGTGACAATGATAAATCATACTGAAATCTATAAAAACATAACTACCATATAAATAAAATACCTCTTCACTAAAATTCAGGCGATCAACTCATTACTTTCCTGATACTGGTATACGGACTTCCTTGCCTGTAACACGATATTTAATTTCTTTAACAAAGCCCATTCTAATAACGAACATTAATGAAACACATCAGTTAATAACCGACAGAATAATAAAGCAGATTATTATTTTCAGAAAAACCAGAGATTAAAGGGTAAATCTGTAGGGTACACACATAGCTCTCCATCTGGAGAGCTGTTTCTGAGTATTCACAATCAAAAAAACTTTAATTTCAGCACAAGTCTCTGTATCACTACGTACGCTGCTGGACTCCCTGCGAGCAAAAAGTTATCCGACAGCGGATAAGGCCAGACGCGCAATCATACGGGTTCAGGTGTCGATCGGCGGAAATGCGCAGCCATGGAAGGACAGGGAAGCTTTCGCCGGGCTGATGCTGAACAGGGAGTTACGCTCGTGGCAGGAAGCTGCTCAAAGCGAAACGCCATTTTTCTTTGGCCGTGGGCTGCCGGATATAATCGGATATCTAACCCTTTGTAATCTGCCGGTGCCGCCACATATGAAAAGAGCGATTGAACTGTTCGGGTATGCTCATACCGTGTTCATCACGCCACCGTGGGAAGACATCTACATACAGGATACGGAGCGTAAGCAGTCGTTTGGGAAAGCGGTTCAGACGTGCTATACAATGGCTGAGGCCTACAGCAGATACAGCTATAACCTCATCAGGTTACCGCTTTGCGGGCCGGAAGAGCGGGCCTAAATTATTTTATCCAGCCTGTACGGCAGGCATCACCACGGCGAGCTATCCTGAAGTGGCGCTGACTATGGCTATAAATATCCAAAAGCGCGACAGTATTTTGTTGGTTTAGTGACGGTGCTAATCTTTGACCGGATTATCGGTCCGGTGTTTATCCGGATGAAGGTTGCACCGGACCGTCCGACTGAACAGACCCTCTTTGTTCAGTATTTATTTGTTATCACACAAACCTAACTTTAAAAAATTGTTGTTAACATATTAAAGGTTCCTCTCATGATCATCCCCTGATTGACTGGATTGTGCAATCCAGCCTTATCTAAGCCAGCAACGGTTACTGACACCATATACGGTACTGGCTTAGCCGAGGCGCGCTCAGCGATGGAATGAACCTGCACAGGTCATTTGTAGAGCCACTGACCGCCGATGTATTTGTTAGGATTTTTCATGCACGCATCCGTAAAAGTACCGTAGTTGTCAGGCCCTTTCATTGTATTGGACCATATTTTCTCAATTAAAGAATCAGTCCACGTCTCAAAGTTTTTGCCATCAATATTGTCAGGTATTTTATATCTTCTTTTTGGGATACAGCTGTTAAGAGTTTGAGTTTCACCGGTCACTACCTCATGGATGAACTGCTTAGCCTGATTTTTGTTGCATTGTCCCTCTTTATACAACGCCATAATATCCGAAAGCGTAGCGGCTCTAAACGCGCACTCATTATGTATATTCCTTTGCTCAGCCATTGCTGAAAACGATATGAAAACAGTTAATACAGCTAAAAGTTTTTTCATGACATCTATTCCTTACAGTTACTTTTTTAATCTGATTAAATCATGCAGTGGTAGTGCATCTGATACCATTTCTCGGCTGTACTTTATTACCTAAACATTTAACGCAGTAGTTTTGAAATTATTCAGTACAATATAAAGAAGGAGATAAACGAAACATCAATTACATTACATATGCTGGCGAATATCCCTCTAACATTGATCGGCCGCAATGATTTCGTCCTTATTACGCCAAGAAGGAGGTTAACGTGCCGGATGATATGTCATTCAGGGATGAGGGTATCTTCCGTCGTTAGCTGATAAATCAGCAGCCCGGAATAGCAAAGGTACCACAGAAAGGGGGCGGGCGGCGTAACCATCAGCCCACTGCCTTCTCGCATCCTATCTCAAGAAGGTGTTCGCTGACTATCCTCTCCCCAGCGTCTTTAGCGATCAACGGGACGTTAAATCAATGAGCCAGCACGACCACTGAGGCGATGACCGATTCACATTTGGGCCTGTCAGCACGACGGCAACAAAATTTCTGTCAATTTTGATGGTATTGAACGGGAGGGTGTGCAGATAAGACAGGCTGGAAAAGTCCGAACCAAAATCATCGTTCGCCACGGTCATAACGTACCTGCACAGGTAGTTCAACGTATCGCTTCTTCTGGAGCAGAAATGTTTCGCAAGCGTCAAGCCACTGCTGCCTCTTGCTTACCAGCACCGGCTCAATGGATACATACGGCACTGGGTTCACGCTTACAGACATACCATGCGATGGCAGAGACTTATGAAAGATATGGCTATAACCTGATCGGTTTAGCGCCAGGCGGGCCGGAAGAGCGAACTGAATTTATTTTATCCTGCCTGTAGTTCCGCGCTACCAGACCCTTTTCAGCCAGCGCTCCGATCACCGTATCTTTCCCGGGCGCTAATGTTGATCAGATACAGGACCGACAACAGATATAGATGTTGCCTGCTTCGGCCCTGTCAGCAAAAATACACTGTTCCCGATTTGTAAAATCGTTAGTGAGCAACACTTTTAGAAAAAATATTGATAACCACTACACCACAAAGAATCAGAGACATGCCCAGAATCGCCGGCGCATCCATCTTCTGGCCAGTAAATATCCAGCCCGCCAGACCAATCAATACAATTCCTGCACCCGACCAGATTGCATAAATAATGCCCGTGGGTACAGTTTTCATTGGAATAGTCAGGCAATAAAATGCAATAGCATATCCACCTACAGCTACAAGACCTGGTATCAAACGCGTAAAGCTGTCCGACAATTTAAGTGCTGTTGTTGCTATAACTTCCATCAAAATTGATATGCCCAAAAAAAGTAAAGCGTGTGTGTTCATTCAGGTAGCTCTCGCGTCAGTAATTTTGTACTTTAGTCTTAAATTTAACATGTCCACACCGGGAAGGGTGGCGATGTTAATCTACAGTATCCAGCCAGACATTATAATCTTGTTGTTCCTCTTCCTGAACGTGACCAGCCTTCAGAGCGGGCGTCACTACTTAGTCATTCTGACCTATTTTATTCATGAAACTACTGCTGGTCGTACCGGCCCCTATGAATCAGCCGTTTCGTTTTTCAAATAAAATCCGGATTCCGGTGAGAAAAAGAATGCCTCCACTGCTGCGCATTACCCACTTCATGGCTGACACATTTTTTTTGAACCATTCCGAAAGCAGCCCTGAAAACAACGCCACGGGTAATTTAATCAGGAATGTCAGGCATGCGAAGGTCAGACCAAGCGTCAACATTTTTATCACGGGACTTGAGGTGCCCTGACCAATGAACTGTGGAAGGAATGCCAGATAGAAAATCATGATTTTTGGGTTGCTGATATTTGAAACCGCACCATAGGCGAACAGGGATATCCGTGAAGAATATTGCTTCTGACCACTGACGGCATTAATTTTACCATCAGATTTAAGCAGGTTGTAAGCCAGGTAAAAAAGATACGCCGCTCCCGCCAGTTTTATTATCCAGAACAGATATTCTGAGGCCATGATGAGGCTGCCTAAACCAAACGACACAATCAACGTATGTATGATAAGACCCAGACTCACTCCTGAGGCCGTACACACCCCCGCACCGATGCCCTCAGATATGGATTTAGTCATTATCAGCATCATATCCTGGCCCGGTATGCTGATAACCGCGACTGAAGCTATAATAAAAGGTATCCAGAGTATTTCGTGCATAATGTCTTCCTTAAGATGATGTTCAACTATGAAAAAGATATTTATAGTTTAAAATACCGACCCAGTAATCCCGGACCATACAGTCCTGCTTCAGGTTTAGCATGATGTGTCATGACCGTATCTGCCCTTTGTACCACAAATAAAATTCATCGGCCGGCATGGGCCTGCCATAATAATATCCCTGCACGTACGGCACCTGATTTTTAATCAGCCAATCAACCTGATGTGCTGCCGTCACGCCCTCCGCAATGGTGATAAGGTTCAGACGCCTGCTGAGGCCGACAATGGTGTCCAGTACCGGTGTGTCCACATCGGCTGACGTCAGGCTGGCGATGAATATTTTGTCTATTTTCAGGTAATCCACCGGCAGGCTCTGAAGCAGACTCAGTGAGCAGTAGCCCGTACCAAAATCATCCACGGCCACCTGACAGCCTTTCTGACGTAACTCATGAAGTTTCGCTGATGCCGTCTCTGTGTCCTCAACCAGGCTGCGCTCGGTAATTTCCAGCACCAGGCGAAAAGCGGCGTCCAGAGATACCCACAGACTCAGAACGTCACCAGTAAACGACCGGTCCGTCAGGTGAGGGGCTGCAATATTCACGCCCAGATGGAAGGGGGCTGTCACCTGCCAGGCCCTGACATTCTCTTCAATCAGGCTGAAGAGATGCTGCGTCAGGCTGACAATCAGACCTTCCTCTTCAGCGGCCCGGATAAATACCTCCGGTGAAATACTCCTGCCGTCGGGACGTTGCCAGCGCATCAGGGCTTCGGCGCCGGAGCAGATGCCAGTTGCGGTGTCACAGACCGGCTGGTAGTGCACGCTGAATTCGCCATCTGCCATCCCTTTCCTGATTTCTTCTGCCAGAGACATCTTTCTGGTATCCCAGAGGCGCCACATGTACAGCATGGCTAACGTCAGAAGCAAAGACAGGGGGCCGAGGAAAATCAGGTTGCGCAGGATGTAATGGCGAAGCGACAGCGGCGGGGTAAGGATCCGAAGCTGCGCCTGACTCGCAACAGAGCTGAACTCAGCGCTGAATCTTTTCGCATGAGGGGAGATTTTCTCCTGACCGTAAATGATGGGTCCGCCATTAAAGCGGAGCTGCTGAGCCGAATGTTTCTCATCATCCAGGGAGTCCATCAGGTCCACGAAATACCGTGCATCCACCACACTGAACGCCGTGGTCCGGTTGCCGACGCCGAATGCGTAGATAACTGCAGCATGGCCTGGCACGCTGCTGGTTCCTTCTGTAGCGATGACATTCATCCCCCCCGGGGGAGCTGACACGGCAACACCGAAAATCTCATCGGCACTTTGCTGCCTGGCTCCGGTGACGGAGGAGCAGATTACTTTACCATCCCGTATAAGCCCGGTGCTGCGGATGTAGGGCGTGAGGGCCCCGTTCTCCGTCATCTGCTGCAGGACGCTTTCACAGGGCTGAGTGGCGAGCCCTGCGGTTACCAGGCTTGCATGGCGGGCAATGGATGTGATGTGGTCGACCTGACTCATCAGTATGTCTGCCGTCACGGCCGTGTCCCTGCTCAGCTGGCGCCAGGCCATCCCTGACGACAGCAGTGTAGCCAGGATTGCGGGTACGATAATTCCGGCAGCCAGCGCCCTTTTTCGTAATTTCATTATTCGTCCTTTGGGGGCTCTCCATGAATACTCTATCACTATTTAGTGACGCTATAATCATAAATCCCTTTACGTTTAATAGGTATTTAAACAGGTGCACGCAGCAGGATGTACGCTTTAAAAAATATAAGCGCAGGTTTTAAAATGGGTAATTTTTTTTGAACCAAGTGGACATCGTTCTGACAGTCTCACTCGTTTTCGTTATTACTATAGAAATCTGACTACTTTCGGGGAGCTGGGTGTGGCGGGCTGGCATGCTGATTGGTGGGCTCACCGGACTGTTTGATGGTGTCTTCTGGGGAGGCACACTAAGAATTTATTTTACAGGCTAAAACTATCAGAATGACTGATACCCAAGATATACTGGAGCCATAACCTACTTTCCTCCGGATAATATACGTGTAAATAAATCCCCAATAAAAACCTATTGTCTTAAACCCATGACACACCACTAAGTAACTGATTAACAATGAATATATTTCGAGTGTTTTTTTCGAAATCTAAAAACACTTCAAGTGAAACTAAGTCATTTTCTTGACCCGACTTGATATGTCATTATATTTTATAAAAAAATAATGTTGCGAACATAAGCAACTGTGAATGTGCTCTATAAAGAAGTAAACTTTTATACCAAAAATGAATGAAAGAGGGATAATCTATGAAGTTATGGAACAAAACGATTTTGGCTGCAGCAATTACCCTTCTCATTGCAGGCTGTGATGACGCGGACAAGAAAGTGGATAGCAACCTTAATCAAGCTAAGGAAGCCGCCAGCCAGATCAAAGAAGCTGCTGCTGATAAAGCTTCATCCATTAAAGACGAAGCGGATAAGCATATTGATGCTGTTAAGCTGGAAGCCGATAAGCAAGCAGATCAACTCACTGAGAAGGCAAAATCCATCAAGGCAGAAGCTGACGCAAAAGCAGAGTCTTTATCTGATCAGGCTAAAGCTAAAGGAGATGAAGTTAAAGCAGATGCTAAACAAAAAAGCGATCAGGTGGTAGAGAAGGCTGAACAAATCAAGGCACAAGCCCTTTCTGGTGCTAACGAGCTGGCAACTGATGCCGCAGCTAAGACCCAGGAAATCAAAGACAGCATGAAAAAGGATAATATCCCAGCACAAGCTGATTCTACCCCAACTGAAAATAAACAGTAATTACAGGAGCAAATATGGGTATTTTATCTTGGATTATCTTCGGCCTTATCGCGGGTATCATCGCAAAATGGATTATGCCGGGTAAAGAAAACGTAGGAATTATCGTCACCATTATTCTGGGGATCGTCGGTGCTGTTGTAGGAGGCTACATCAGTACGTTCTTTGGATTCGGTAAGGTTGATGGGTTCAACCTTGGTAGCTTCGTCGTGGCAGTGATTGGCGCTATCGTTGTTCTATACATCTACAAAAAAGTTAAAAGTTAAAAGTTATATAAAGGGGCATAGGCTATGCCCCTCTTACATAAACAAGGACTTAAACATGGAATACTACGGGATTGTTCTGCTTAAGTTTGTTATCGGGTTCGTTGTTGTCATATCTCACCTGAACTTTTCTGGCAAAACCCAACTTTCACAAATGACTCCTGTTGACTTCATCGGTAACTTTGTTCTTGGCGGGATTATAGGTGGTGTTATATACAGTGATGCTATACCTATGCACCAATACATCATTACATTGTTTATTGGTGTCGCTCTTATTTCTTTACTCAATTGGGTAAGTAAACACGTATGGTTTTTCAGGTCATTTACCATTGGTGAGCCAATTCCTATCATTAAAAGCGGTAAGTTTTTGATGGACAATATACTCAGGCGTCGAAATAAAATAGATATCATCAATGTGGCGTCTCAACTTCACTCTCAGGGCGTACATTCATTTCAGGAAATACGCTACGCACAAATAGAGCCTAGTGGTTCTCTGTCTGTGGTTTGTGAAGGGGGTAAAATGCCGTCAATAATTCTTATGAAAGATGGTAGAACACGTCTCTCAGAACTCAACAGCATTGAGAAAGATGAAGAGTGGCTCGATAACCTACTCAAAGAATCTGGAATAGAAAGAGATAAGGTATTCATCGCAGAGTTCTGGGATGGAAAAATCACTTTTATTCTAAAAGATGGGAATGTAAGAAGAAATCTATAACGGGAGTGATAATCACAAAAAAAGCAACAAGTCACTGATGATACCGATATGAATTTTCACTGAGACTGCTCAGTTACACTGATAAGTTCTGTTGCCGGAGCATGAAGGGGAAATCACCTACCCTCTTCAACTGGCGTAACAGTACATGAACTCCGCCCGGTGACGGCATTTCCGGCGGGAACATTTTTTGGGTGGTGCGCTAATTCTGTAACCATGGCATCAGCTTTCGTAATTAGCAGGAGGACGCGTAACGGCACACAGTCAGAGTCCACCTAATTAAGGCTGCTGTTGGAGATGAATTTAGTGCGTTATAAAAGCGAGAACATCAGGTTACTTATTGGTTTATCTGATTTCAGGTAAAGGAGATGTCGGTAATGACTTACGGTGAAAAACACTGGTCTGCGATCATAGACCGGTTCAGAAAGACTGATTCTCTTGAATTCTATGTCCAGAAAACGCTGGTTACACTTGATGATCCTAATGAAATCGTGTTTTTAAGGACTCTGGCACAGAGAAAGAAAGAAGAGCTTGAGCGAGAGCAGGATATCCTCGATGGGTAGCAAATGGTCAGGTCAGTTTACGCTGGAATGATCCGGATACTGTCGGAGAAATACGTAACGTTCCAGTCAACTTATATTAACAGGTACGATGAAGCAGATAGCTGTAACGGCTCACAATCAGCACCTATATCGGCTCACATTAATTGATAATGTACTTAATACCACACAATCGGCAGCGGACTTGCTGCTGATTTAACAGAAGGTAAGGATCCCGATCCACTGGCGGTTGCCGGCCTGGTGACAGGGTGCATTCCTGGCGGTCGAATTGCTGCTAAAGTCGGAAAGTTCACCCGGATTGGCGGTAAGGCTGTTAAATTCGGGTTTAAGATTGGCAGTAAAGCTGTCGATCTGGCCATCGTCGGGAGGAGCATTAAGACAGCCGCAGACACGGGTGAACCTCTTGCCATCTACCAGGCATTTTTGGCCAGCGGTATGAGTGTTAAGGACTCTTATGACATAACAAGGAATATGTCATCAGCGCTAAAACTCGGCAGGACAATAGAAGAAAGCACGTCACTGGAAGAGCTTGAAGCACTTCAAAATGAGGCTCCGGAGTATTCCATCGCTGAACCGGTGCAGCGTACATTCAGAGTAGGCTCGAGAGAGATGCTCGGCAGAGCAGTGAATGGCGAAATTGAGATATTCAGTGAGAATACCCGCACCTGGGAGAAGGGGAGCAAACTTCACCTGTTAGCGTTCAGGCTCCAGAATGCAGGTGGGGAACGACGGCTTTCTGCGTTGTTCAGAAATGAAATCGTTATCGGGAAACATACGTTTAAACGTGTCAAATACAGTCAGGATAAGCTCAATGAAATGATGCGGATCGCTCAGGCATATGCACCGGTATCAGACAGTACAGCACGTATTGCAAAAATCCAGCAGGATTACAGGGCGGGGAAAGAAATGAGTCATGCCCCTCAGTACGATCGCTACAACAGCTTATCCCTCGATAAAAAGCTTGATGTATTTAATAACCCTGATACGAATGCATTTACGCGGGGTGTTTTAGCCGGGAAAATAAATGAAGCCATTGAAAATATCAATTTATATGAAGCAGCGAAGGCCGCTGATGACTGGAAAGCGTCGGCAAATAAAGCAACGGATGTTGTTCTTGTACCGCAGGGAATTTTCTTAAAAGGTCAGGCGGGTGAGTGCCTGCCTGAGTCCATACTTATGGGCCGGGCTTTACAAAGTGGACAGGATTCCAGGTTAGCAAAAAAATTGATGAGTATTTACTTATCACCCAACGTTGCTGATGATCCTTTGTATAAGTCACTCGTCAGGTTACATGCTGATGGTAATGCATCTAAATTTAGCGCAGCCGCCATCCCTGATGTTAACGTGAGTGCGTTAGATGATGCGGAATCAAGACTGTTCCCTACAGAAAATTCCTCGGTCAGGGTTGATATCCCCGGGCATACTATTCTGATGTCCAGGGTAAACCGGGAGGGTAAAGTAAAGTATGTTTTCTATGACCCAAATTATGGTTTGGCTTATTTTTCCAGATATAAGGATATGTGTGCTTTCTTTAAAAAGAAAATCAGGTTGTATGATATGCCTGAAAGTTCGTTTAGCTTCTGTCATTTAGATTACTCACATCTTCCGGACGTTAAAATAAACGAAAGGAACCTCGATGAAATTATAGATGATGAAATACCCCCCTTATACAATCAAGAGCGTGTTAATTTTCAGGGCAATTCTGAGGCATCTACAACATTCGATTCGACTATATTTAGACAAGTATTGACAAAATTTTTAAATCAACAAACCGCGCATGATCCGGGTGATCCAGATTATATGTCCTATCTGTCTGCGTTTAACTCACTGCCGGAAAGCAAGAAGATTACTTTGCAGCAGGTGAAAGACCTGAAACACGCGCTTTACGCATCCGGAGATGACCTGGAGGCCCGGGCTAAATATCAGTATGCATTACTGGCATATTTGTCCGGTCAGGAAGGGATAAAACTTCCTGTCGATACAAATGAAATTCGCGTTCGAATTGAGCAGGAAAGAGACCATGCTGAGTACGTGTATGGATGGAAAGTGAAGGAAAGGGACCGGTTCTGGGCCGAGTTGAATAAGAAGATGACAGAGCTACCAAAAATAAAATCCCCCCTACAGCTACCATGCGAACTCAAATGAATGATTACAAGAGGGAAGTGGATAACTTAAAAAATTTAGTCGCTGACAGGAATAAACAGATGAGTGAATGGGCGAATAAAAAAAGGCAGGCTACATTACGGCTTGATATGTGGAATGCCTCCTGGAATGAGTTTTTCGATTAGAAAGCTTTGCAATCATTGAAATTATCAGGGGCTTCCCCTGTTGTGGTGGCTAAGGGCATGATAATGGCATGTTTTCTCACCGGAGAGCATCACCATGGATGAGAAATCTCTCTATGCTCACATCCTTACCTGACCGCTCCGTGACAGTTTATATTCCTTTCCCTCGATCACAATGCTGGTCCTGTTACATCATCGTAGGTATAGCTGAAAACGCGCAATTATCCTGCCGCAACCTTCGGTAAATCCTGTCCGGTTCACGATCATCGGCATCATAAATGACGTAACCTTGATACCTGCCAGTTCGTCACTCTGGTGGAAGCTAGTGTTGCTCTTATTATGTGCTGCTAGGCTCTGCCTGTTCCGTGGGTGGGTCTTGGCAGCCGCTACACGTTAATGAGATGCGAGATACCACGGTCGCTGTAAGGTTGTCCTATTCGTAATGTGGACGCGACTTATCTCAAAACCGGGGATAATGGTAACGAGGGGGGCGAAGTGGATGTCTTGAAAAAATGAGGGCTATGGCGGACGTAATAATGTACGGCCACTGCCAGAGTATCAAAAAAAATTCATCGGGCTCTTCACCATCTGTGTCGGGATGGTAAGATAACAATAAAACGTTTTGGATAAGAGATAAGGGTAATTCAGTATATAGATGGTTTACCTGATTTGCCGGGGTTGCGTTTTCAGGTGGCTTAGGAGTCGGTCATGAATATTAGGGTTAGTCGCCATCATGATTTCTTTGTCTATAAGCAAGGATATAAGAACAACTCTGCTTGCTATCAGGGTTATTTATTTGGTACCCGCTTACAAAGGTAAGGGCAAGACAGTCACCAGCGTGTAAATGATAGGTCTGATGATTACCCTTAAAATCAAGGCGGCCACTAAACATCAAAAGTGTTTGCCCGGAAAGGTGCTCATTAGCGAAAGGGGATACCGTAAGTTGGCCCATTGCAGGGATTTCAACTTTTATAAGTTCCGGGCAAGCGCCAGCTGGGGACAATGACCAGCGGGTAATACCTGATTGCTTGTCTGTCCAATGATGCTGGTCCTGAGAGAAACAAATTCGTGAGCTCTGATGGTGCTCAAGCTCCACAAAAAATTTTGATAGCGTTAGGTTCATGGCATTGATTAAACGACTAAGGATAGTTGCACTGGGACTGGAGGCGCCTCGTTCAACCTTGCTAATCATGGCCTGACTCACGCCTGAGCGAAGAGCAAGCTCTGCCACAGTCCAGTTACGAGCCTTTCTGTGTTTATGTAATAGATGTGCAATATCGCTATCTACTATCTGTTTTTTAGTTGTTTGATCCATTTTTATCCTCATTTTAGCCAGTCGGATTATGCCAATAAGCACGGGCCTCGCGATCCTTACGTGTCACGAGGGTGAAGGAATTCCAGCAACAGCTTCAACTCACACCTTATATTGTTTTTAACTGGCTACGCGGATAGTTTATGACAGCAGGGTAAATCCTGGTCATTTGCTGAAGCGTGGATATAGCCGTAAGTACCATAATGATTAAAACTGACTCGCCGGGTTATCTTTTTTAACTCACCAATTGCTCTAGATCAATCTGTTAATACTGAGCATGAAAGATTCCACAAGTTTATACAACCTAAAAATTCTTAAAAAAATCTATTATTTTTCTTAATCATAAAGATTTCTTTTTATCGTTAGCATCTATAGATTATTACTAAATCAGGTCAAGTGTTTCTGCTGACAGAATGTTTTTTGAAAAATAATGGTTCATTTCTTACATCTTTTACATTGGTTGATATAGTTGTTTCGTTTTCTACGAAATCGTTTTTGATTATCTCGTACGAAATTTAGTGTCTTGGAAGACCGGACTATTACCACTAACATCAGAAGATAATTCTATATCACAATATGTATAATACATATCAACATTAGAAACTTACAAAAAACGCTGAAAGTTGATTTGTAGATATTTTCAGTCGAACCTGCGCTGATTGCGAGTAGTTACAGTCAAAAGTGTACTTTGAGCTAGGCAAGCCTGAACATCTATTATGCGTCGGGAATGATTGAGTTGTCTAACTTATTGATATTTATTAGGCGTGGCTTATTTTATCGTTTTAAACTAACAGTCCCTATAGTGTGATTGATATTATATGATTCATTCAGCATACTGTTCATGGGCCAAATATCGTGAAAATGCACGATATATTGAATAGAAATCATAACAATGACTGGGCATCACTTTTCCGAATCCTGAAGATACAGCCACTTCTACATGGCCTCAAGTCCCATAGTTGGTGTGTTAAATATTTTGGACTGAAGATTTAGACTTATATCGAGCATATTAATGGTCAAAGAAACACTCCTTTAAGATATAGATGCACTACCACATCGTTAGGCATAAATTCTCAATTTTCTCTCATTAAACGATTATTTGCCGGTTTTTTTGTTAACAACAGTTGGCTGCAGTTCCCCCCCCCGCTACCTACATATTAATTTGTACTTCAACCGGCTCAATTCCAACATTCAAGGGCGGTCATCCCGGTGCTGCGTCATAATTGATACCGGATAAGCCGCGGTAGCCTGTCAGGGCTATGACATATCCTATATGAGAAGTTGCAGCATGCTGAAAGCGCAGTACGAGTGCCGCTGGAAGGTTCATTTCGCGAAGTAAGCCCGGATGTCAGGCGAAGCGCACCATCATTTTTAACTTACCAGCCTGATATTAACGCAAGTAACAAAATAAAAAAATTTCGTTCAATTCAACCCTCATTCAGAAATAATTTGGTGAATAGGGTTCATACTGCACTAAAAAAATTATTTCGCATGTTTCTTTGTCCTTCATGAAAATTGTTATGCAGCATCCTTGTGAGATTATATATACCGATCAGTAAGCACCCATCAATAGGCATTGACTATCAATTGATACAGTTCGATCGTTTTTGACGATCTTAATGTTTTATGTATAATCCACTTGGATTCAATTTTGGTCCTCACTAAATTTTTTTTGCAAATATGTTACATGATGCTTTTTACCGTGCCTTATGGGGAGCGAATTTGAATTTCATATTACAAATTTGATTCAGTTTAGAGGCACGTGCTGCATGAGGAAGAAATCGCACCGGCCGGAAAGTCCCACTCTATTCAGAGTGGGGGGAAGTTCGCTTGTTAGAAAGGCTAGCAGGGAAATCCGTTGTTTCTTGAATCTCAATGAAAAGATATTTCATTAATGTTTATGCTTCGCTATCAGATATACAGACCAATATCATTATTTGTAGCTTATTCCTGTATTCGCTATCACTTTCTGAGCTCGTGTCTGCACATGTCGTCATTGCGTCTTACTGCGCCATTGAACGCATCACGGGTGGCATACGGTACGGGCACAGAAAAATTGCGTTTACTTCGTCCAATAAATGCTCTTTTTACGAAAGAAATTTCAGAGGCCTGCCCTTATTTTATAGATATCGCCGTGCTACAGCTTACGTGTTCCGGGCAAAGTTTTGCAGTTCCCGCGTACGCCTCGTGCTTTTTATTACTCCGTTATTTTTTTCAACCTGACGGCATATCCTTCGCCGACATATTTTATGGAGTCATTTTGTGAAAACAAAATCCGTGCCTCCCGCATCGCTTGGCATGCGGTTATTTGCTTGGTTCAGCATTGTTATCCAGACGGCCTTCCCCCTGGCGGTGGCGTTTACGCCAGCTGTCGCCGGCGCGGGCAGTGACAACCGTTTTCTGCATGAGCAGACAGTGTCAGGAATGCAGACCCGTGTATACGCCTTGGGCCCCGGCGAAACCCCCGCGTCCGTTGCCAGAAAATACAATATGTCCCTGGATTCACTGCGCAAACTGAACCAGTTCCGCACTTTCGCTCACGGATTTGACCACCTGCATGCGGGCGATGAGCTTGATGTTCCGCTGGCCCCTCTGCCGCAGGTGCACTGGGATGACGCCCCGGCCACATCCGCCTCTGACAATGGCACTGACGATATGCAGGCACATAAAGTCGCCGGCTATGCTTCGCAGGCCGGGGGCGTCTTCGCCAGCGGTACAAAAGGTGATGCGGCGGCTTCAATGGCCAGAGGCATGGCCACCGGTGCTGCCAGCAGTGAAATCCAGCAATGGCTGAGCCACTTCGGAACGGCCCGCGTACAGATGGATGCGGATAAAAACTTCTCTCTCAAAAACTCGCAGCTCGACCTGCTTGTCCCTTTGTACGAACAAAAGGACAGTCTTGTCTTTACCCAGGGCAGCATCCACCGGACCGATGAACGCACCCAGTCTAATCTCGGTCTTGGTTACCGCTGGTTCGCCGCTGACTGGATGCTGGGCGCCAATACCTTCCTTGATTACGACCTGTCCCGGAACCATGCCCGCCTGGGTCTGGGCGGAGAGTACTGGCGTGACTTCCTGAAGCTGGGTGTCAACAGCTACCACCGCCTGACGGGCTGGAAGGATTCGCCGGACCTGGCCGACTACGAGGAGCGGCCGGCCAACGGCTGGGATATCCGGGCGCAGGCCTGGGTGCCGTCCCTGCCACAGCTGGGCGGGAAGCTGACGTATGAGCAGTACTATGGCAATGAAGTGGCTCTGTTTGGCAGGGATAACCGCCAGCGAAACCCGCACGCCATCACTGCCGGCATGAATTACACCCCGGTTCCTTTACTGACGTTCTCTGCTGAGCAACGCCAGGGGAAGGCGGGAGAAAACGACACCCGATTCGGTGTTGAGATGAACTACCAGTTGGGTATGCCGTGGCAGCACCAGATTAATCCGGACGCGGTGGCGGCCATGCGCAGCCTGGCCGGTAGCCGTTATGACCTGGTCGAACGCAACAACAATATCGTGCTGGAGTATCGCAAGAAAGAGGTTATCCGCCTGAATACGGCAGACCTGGTGACAGGCTATGCCGGTGAGCAGAAGTCTCTGGGAGTATCCGTCAACAGTAAGTACGGGCTGGAGCGTATTGACTGGTCGGCTTCGCCGCTAATTGCCGCTGGAGGTAAAATAGCTCAGAACGGGAGTGACTGGACGGTGGTGATGCCGGCTTACCGTTCAGGCGTGGAGGCATCTAACACCTACACCGTCAGCGGTGTTGCCGTAGATAAAAAAGGGAACGTTTCCGGACGTGCAGATACCCAGATTACCGTCACACAGGCGGCGATTGATACTACTACAAGTTCACTTACCCCGACTGTAGCGACACTGCCAGCAGATGGTACCTCAACGCAGGAATTTGTCCTTAAGGTGAATGATAAAGAGGGGCACCCGGTCGATATTGGGGAAAAAGAAATCAGCCTGGATAAAACATCCAGGCTTCGCGGGAGCAGCAGCTCCACCGTGTCGTCGTTTACCCGACGTGCGGCCGGAGAATATGTGATGAGAGTCACCTCCGGGACGATGCCTGAAGCATTCACGGTTACACCCTCAGCCCGTAATACGAAATTCGCGTCTGCAGATGTTAAGCTGACCGCAGACAATGCCACGGCAATGGTAAGCGATATGGATGTGATTGAAGACAATGCCCTTGCTGATGGTAAGTCACAAAACAGATTTCGCGTGACCGTTGTCGATGCGCAAAGTAATCCTGTCCCCGGTCAGTCAGTCAGCCTTCAGGCAGATAACAGCGCCACTGTTGCAGAGTCAGTCATCACAGAAGCAGATGGTACGGTCATTGTTCCCGTTAGTTCATCGCTTGCAGGCGAAACAACCGTTACAGCCAGTATCAACAATAAGGCAAGTAAGACGCTTAAGCTCTCTTTCCGTCCTGACCAGAATACGGCGCGGATTGAGCAAAAGGATTTTAGCATTCTTCCTGAGGTCTCCCTGGCTGACGGAAAGACAGAAAAAACCGTCTCAGCCCGGGTGACTGATGCGAAGGGCAATACCGTACCGGACGTCCTGGTGACATTCAGTGCAGATAATGGCGCAGTGCTCGCTGAGGAGAAAGTCAAATCGGATAACCGGGGTATGGTCACCACCACGATGACCAGTACTGTTGCAGGTATTGCGCACGTGGCTGCCAGTGTGAACAGCCAGTCAGTCTCAAAGGAAACTACCTTTACCGGCAATAATGCAACAGCCGTTGTGACCACTGTTGATACAGCTGCTGCGTCCGGTGTTGCTGACGGTGTAACTGCTGTGACATTCAGGGCACTCATTAAGGACCAGAATGGAAACCCACTTTACGGTATTCCTGTTGACTGGAAATCCAGTAAGGACAGCAGCATTGTCGTCTTTAATAATGCGCAAACCGTCACGTCAGAAGAAGGGATTGCTGAAGTGCGGGTTACCAGTACGCGGGCGTACAGTGACGTGGTAGTGACTGCGTCCACGAATGCATCGGCAAAGGATGCTTCTCCGTTTACCTTCGTGGCTGACAGGCAGAACCCTGTCATCAAGGCATTCAACACTAACAAGCAGACGCTGACAGCCAATGGTAAAGATTCAGCAGAACTGACAGTCAGCATTACTGACACCAATGGTAACCCGCTTTCAGGTGTGGAAGTGGCGCTTACTAACAGCAATCACGCCGGAATTACCCCTTCCCACCCGGTGACGGATGCAGATGGACTGGTCTCCGCCGCCCTGACAACGACGCATGCAGGTGAGGTGACCGTATCCGCATCGCTTGGTAAGGGGGATACGAAGTCGCTTGTCCTCACGGCCGAATCTGATGAACAGACTGCGAATGTCAGCGTGACGGCAGGTACCACTTCCGCGACCGCAGGACAGACGCAGCCCGTTATTCTGACGGCCACTGTGGTTGACGGCAATAACAATCCGGTTTCGGGCACCAGTGTGGCGTGGCAGACCAGCCACAACCTGCTGAGTGACACCGTCAGTCAGACGAATGCAGAAGGCAAGGCCACTGTACAGCTTAGCGGAACAGAGGCGGTCCTCACCACGGTCACTGCCGTACTGTATAACAGTAAAAAAGGTTCGGCTCAGGTGACTTTTGGTCCGGGAGAGCCAGAAAATGACCACAGCCGGCTTTCGGTGTCCCCTCAGTCCATTACGGCTGACGGCCAATCCAGGGCACAGGCGTCTCTTATCCTCCGCGATAAATGGGATAACCCTGTACCAGGGAAGACTATCGACTGGAGCGCAGATACAACATCGGGTATCCACTTTACGCCAGTGGAAAAGGGAGAGGGAGTCTATCAGGCTTCAGTCACCGGGACCGCTGAGGGCGCGTGGGCCCTGAAGGCGGCAAGTGGAACGGTTAATCTGCAGACACCTCTGGCACTGCTGGCAAGCCAGGACTCTGCGCAGATTGACAGTGTGACTGTATCCGGCCCGGATACGGCCAGAGCTGACGGGCAGGAAACCGTGACGATTCGGGCGCAGGTTAAGGATGGGAATGGCAATACAAAACTTAAAGGGGTTGCAGTGGGCTGGAGTTCCACTCTCGGTACTCTTTCCTCAAGCCTGAGTAAGACAGATGAAAACGGCGTGGCTGAAATGACGCTGAGTAGTCGTGCAGCTGGCAGCGCCCGGGTTTCAGCCATGCTGGGTGGTGGCGCGCCGATTCAGGCAAATAAAGCCGTCACCTTCACCGCTGGCGATATCAGTGCGGATAAATCCTCACTCAGTATCTCTCCGTCCAGCATCATTGCAGCAAAAGAAAGTGCCACGCTCAGCGTCACAGCCCGTGATGTCGAAGGGAACCTGCTCCCGGGTCTGAAAGATAAGATAAATGCCGGTTTCACGCCTGACCTGAATATGACCGTATCCACTTTCAGCGAGGTGTCACCGGGCATCTACGCGGCAAGTGTATCGGGTAAGAAAGCAGGTACATACCACGTAAGCGCTGATATCAGCGGTATCCGCATCAATCATACCGCCTCAATAACGCTTGAGGCTGATAATGATACTGCCAGAGTCAAAGGTAGTATCACCGTCACACCGGCTTCTGCCACCGTTGGCGATGTTGTCACGTATGCAGCCGTGCTGACCGATATTAACGAAAATGCTCTGGGAGCAGGGCTCCCTGTCACCTGGAGCGCAAATGAGAGCAGCACACTCAGCGCACAGATGACCCGTACGGATGATTCCGGCACTGCACATGTCACGCTGAGCAGGAAGCTCGCAGGGACTGCCAAAGTGGAGGTTATTCTCCCTTCAGGTACCACGTCTGCGCCTGACGTGATATTCAGTGCCGGTGATGTGGATGAAAGCCGCTCAGAATTAACGCTGGTACCTTCAGTGATTGTGGCCGGAAAAGAGACAGCCATACTGACACTGACGTTGCGTGACAGTAATGGCAACCTGCTTACAGGGAAGAGCGTCAGTGGCCACAGTGATAATAACGATGTGACCATTGGTGAAAGCCAGGTAAACAGCGATGCGCCTGGCCACTATAAAATGAAGGTGAGCAGCGACAAGGCGGGCACAGCCACGCTGACTGTTAACGTGGGTGACAAGGCGCTGAATCAGAGCCGGATACTGACGGTGAAAGGCGATACAGACAGCTGGAAACTGTCTGCGGTTACGCCGGACAAAACCAGCCTGACTGCCGGTGACGCCAGCGGAGTGACCTACAGTGCTGCAGTCACAGACGCTAAGGGGAACCCGCTGAATAATGTGGTGGTTTCCTGGCAGCTTCGTGGTGAGGCGGAAAGCTATGCGCCAACGTCGCGTACTAATGAAAAAGGTATTGCGACCACCACGGTGAAAAGCCATACCGCAGGGCTTCTTCAGATGACTGCGTATCTTGATGCGGATAACCATATCCAGGCCAATAACGTCACCGTTGTCGCCGGGGATATAAAAAACGCTACCTTTAGTGCAGACAAAACCAGTATTGGCTCTGACGGTAAGGATACTGTCACATTCACAACCAGCCTGGAAGATACCTGGGGTAACCCGGTCACAGGAAAAACGGTTTTGATCGAAGGCGCTGACTCGTTGTCGGGCTTTGCGCTCAGTGAGGTGCAGGACCAGCAGAATGGACGCTATGTGGCAACCGGCACTGCCACAACCAAAGGACAGGTCACACTCAGTGCACGTGTGGACGGTACAAAAGTGGGGGATTCCGCTACTGTCACAGTCGGAGCCATTACACCAGATTTACGATTTGATAATGCCGTTCAACCCGTGACATGGACAAGAAACTTTACCGCATCGCAGGCGGTACGGGGCATGCCAGAAGGTGTGGAACAAATGTGGTCAAGTTCGGATACCAGTGTGGCAACTGTTGGCGCGAACGGAAAAGTGACACTCCTTAAATCCGGCAGTGCCAGAATTTCTGTTTACACCCCCGGGAATGAGCAATATGACCAGGCGATGGCGTCATACACAATGAATGTGTCTAAAGCAAACCCTGGGTTAAAAGCCGGAACAGGTGACCCTATAACTGCAGTATGGGCTGATGGTCAGGAAAGAAATATTACTGCCACCTATACAAACGGCGATGTACAGGACGGGCTGAAGGCTACATATTCGGCCAGGAGTGAAGCTGTTGTTAAGGTGGATAGCTCAGGAAAATTAACTGCAGTGAAGCCAGGGGCCACGACTGTCACCGTCAGTACGCCGGAAACAGAACAGTTCCTTGCCGCCTCAGCGGATGTTGCTTATGTACTGAACAAAGCGACTGCTGATGTGAGTTTCGATACCTCCGTAGTGAAAACGACGGATGAAGATGCCTTCACGCTTCAGGAGCCTGTCACCACGCTGACGTCGCAGGCCAGTATCCAATGGACGTCGAGTAATACAAACGTAATAAACGTATCCGGTTCAGGTAATGTTCAGGGAAATATCGGTAAGGGACAAACCCGTTTGACGCTTACAGTGCTTGCTAATGATTATTACAATGCCAGTTCCGGGTATTACGATGTGATGGTGTATACAAAGCCATCTGTTAATCTTGGTGAGGTTTCTTACATAAGCAAAGGAAGTAAAGGCAGCTCCGGCACATGGACGCCAGTATTTACTGATGACTCGCTTTCGGTTACCTGGAGTGCGGATGCTTCTGATGAATTCAGTAAACCAGAGAGCGTGACCGTATACCTTCTTGACAGTAGTGACAATATTCTTGCCAGCAAAGAGGAACTGTCACCATCGGGTAGTAGAACTACTACGGTAATTCCTAATTCTTCGTTTTGGGATAAAACAGTACATGTCGCATTGGTTGCCAATAGCTACGGCAATCTAGAAACAAAAAAAGTGTCCTCGACGATTAGTGTAAAAAATCTCTTACCCAAGAACATCTGGACAGCCTTAACCGTCAGGTCGCAGGTAAAAACCATCACATCGCAGGGTGAGGATGACGCTTGTAAGGAAAGTGCATTTGGCCGAGAGCATTGGAATAATGCTGTCATCACCGGAGACAGTATTGATTTTGGCGGTAAGACATTGCTTGCTACGATGTCGGTCAAAGCCAGAGTCAATGCAACGCAAAATGGATCGAGTTCTGCTACAGGATATTTCCCGAACTCATACGATACCGTAACAACAAACCAAAAAGTTGCATTCGGCTCGCTTCAAATAGCCAGCAATTGCTGGAGAGATCATATTGGAGGGTATCGGGTAGGAATCACCGTTGACTATGCCGGAAAAAGCTACGATTACTGGGCGACAGAAAGCCATGGTTGGGGAGGTAATGGTGATGGTATGTACGTAGATCGGATTGATAATTTTTAATCGACAACGCTCCCCCATGAAGAAGGGGGAGAACTGATTGGTTCAACGCTCTGGAGAACTTGCAATAATAATTTGGGCTCCCTCGGAAACGTATGATGTTATTAAGGTAGTTTATTGAATTTGGCTACCCAGAATAGAGGTGTTATGTTTACCTCTAATCTGGTAGCCAATCAAAAGAAGAAATCTTAGATCTGAATTAAAACGCAAGTTAATAAACTGGTAGTCGTTCATAATTACACAGTATATGACGTTGCTAAGCTATTGACCTTTCTAAGATGACGAAACGTTCAAAATAACTTCGTGATAAGCGTCAGGAAAACGCCTAAATGCACTTTGGCGCCAGGAATAAACACCTTGAAAAACAGATACTTTATCTAATACTGTTTTAATTCGCTAGAACACTTTAAATTTACTTGAGGATATTTTATGGAATATAAGTTCGGAAACTATCTGCTTCGTGATGGTTGCACGCTCCAGTGTGCAGGTAAAAATATTCCCCTTCCACCGAAGGAGTTGGCTGTATTATCTCTGCTGGTAAGAAATGCAGGTGATATTATTAGTAAAGGTCAGTTGATTGATGAGGTATGGTATGGAGGGAACGTCTCAGATGAGTCACTGACGCGTTGTATCTATGCATTGAGGCGCTATCTAGGTGAAGACAAAAACATGCGTTATATAGATACTGTATATGGTAAAGGATATCGCTTTACGGCTGGAGTTGAGAACGTTATAACTTCTTCGACGGAAAGTAAAAATCCTGAGTCTGGAATTAAAGTTGCACTTTTCCCATTTGAGATGGCTGATATCTTGGTATCAAGGTCAATACATGACTATCTGCTAAACAGGCTTTTTTCTCTCAAAATGGTTACGGATACTCCACTAGATATTATTTCATCTCTGGCATCACGCGATTGCTACGATCATCACACCTGTATGAAATTAGTAAAAAATATGAATATCGACTATTACATTTCGGGAGCTGAAATCAATAATCATAAAGATATCTCAATCAGTTTAGAGTTGGTCAGAGCAAAAGATCATGCCATTTTACAACGTAGAAATTTGAAAATTAAGAAAGCATCTCCTTAAGAATACTGGTTGCAATGTAGTATATTTACGTGGGTACTCGGCACATTGCGGGATTCCATTTTTGTGCTGGAAGGAGTTCTGAAGCAACAGAAAAGGCTGAATCCCGTAGATCCCAGGATAGACACAGGGAGTACCAGCGATAGTATATGCAGATGTCCTGTATATAGGTATGTTCAGCCTATGCTCTGTTCTCTCTTTTTCGCGAAGACCTGAAAAAAGGCAAAACCGGAATTAATTTGTCAGACAGAGTTTATAGGGCGCAACATTTCTTTGACGTGGTGGCCACACATGACATCGGCACGCATCGCGCGGAGCTGGGAGACAATATCTACTTGCTGCCATTGGAATAGTATATCATCTTTTTTGTGCCATCACATTCGGTGGTAACGATCATACGTATACTCAGGTAGCCTCAGTATACGACGCGGCATGCGCCCTAGAGATAGCCGAGAAGATACTTAAATAAATTTTTTTAATATCAGTTACTTTGTCAGGGCTGTTTTTAAAGGTCCGCTTTGTGGCTAAATTAAAATGTCCGCTTGTGGGTTAAGTTTCAGCTTTTGCCGAAGATTTCCTGGCTTCTTGTCTGGAGTTGCTGCAGGGCTTCCAGCATGTCGTCCTGGTTCAGGCTTCTTTGTGATTTCTTTCCGGGCTGTTTCTTTCTGCGTGAGGTCTGGCCGTCAAGTGATGGCAGGGCCTGTGAACGGGTGTTGTCACGCTTGTCCTGAACCAGCTTTATCATCTCCAGAGCTCGTCCCAGGCGCTTGTTGTCGACGATGGCGCCCTGGTCCAGTTCTCCCAGCCGGTCGTAGGTGATAAAGGGCAGGGAAGTACCGTTAGCCCGGAGCTCAATAGCGCCATCCGGATACTGCCAGACATCAATGTATTTCCCATGAAAACGACGATTTTCTTCATTATCTTCAAGCAGATATAACTTCTTATCGTACTGTAATGTCAGGTTTTTTGAGACCTTACGCTGTTCACGCCAGGTGAATGTTGCCTCCAGATTTTCATTGTTCTCAAGCGGACGGTGAACGTCGAATTCGTGACGTGGCGGCTTCGCAAACCGGCGGTTATAGTCGGCCATAAACTCTCCGGCAAAGGCGTTTGCGGCCTCAGGTGTGCTGATACCGTGGAGTCGCAGCTCCTTGACGAGGCGGTCCTGCAACGTCAGGTGGGCCCGCTCAACACGGCCCTTAGCTGAACTGGTATTGGCACAGATACCGGTGATGTTCAGCTCGTTTATGGCACGGCCGAACTGAGTCTGGCCATCTCCGCCGGTGGCCTGCTTGTTGTTGATCCTGAAGACGCTGGCCTTGTCGCTGTAGAACGCCAGAGGTTTACCGTAACGTTCCAGATAACCGCGGGTGGCTTCAAAATAGGTGAAAGTGGATTCAGAACTGACGAACAGAAGCTGCATCAGCCGGCTCGTCGCATCATCAACGTAAACGAGCAGTGTGCACGCCGGACCACGATCCTCGAACCAGCGATGCTCACAGCCATCAATCTGGATGAGTTCTCCGGTACAGGCCCGACGCGGGCGTGGCTGATGTACACGCGGCGGCCGCAGCTTGCGGGGGATCCATAAACCGGCCTGTGTCATCAGCTTGCGTACCGTCTCTTTGGCCAGATACAGCCCATGAACCTCTGCGAGCTTCTCACAGGCTAAAGTCGGACCAAAATCAGCGTAGCGTTCGCGGATAATACGCACTGCGCGTTCAGCGAGGCCCGGCATCAGTTGCCGGTTGCCAGGCTGGCCACGACGACGGTTAACAAGTGAAAGCGGCCCATGTTCACGATAGCACTCCAGCAACCGTCGGCAGTGTCTGTCAGATATCTCAAGCCGGGTTGCTGCAAGACGTGTGGTAAGACGTCGGTCGATAACGTCCTGAAGGATCCTGAGTCGGTTTACATCGTTCATTGAGAAAAACTCCGTTCCGTATGCCGTCATGAGTCTCATCCTTTGAAAGCAGCGATCGCGGTGGTGAGACTGTAGCGCGGACATGTCTATTTGGTCAGAGACGGACATCTCAATTTAGCTACTACATACTTAGTTCGCCTAATCTATCTTATGTTAAATCACCTACTGTGGTAAATAAGTTCATAAGACACTCCCACATAACTGATAAATCAATATGTTAGAATTTCGGATCTTCATCTCGTTTCTTGCATCATGTTGATCGTTAACTTACTTCATGAACTTAGATGGTTCACATAAAATCATAGGGTTAAGCCCCCCTTCGCACCTTTCGTTTGCTGACCTAAAGTTAAGAGCGACTTCTTTCATATCAGAATTACTCGTATCGCCACAAGTGTCATAACCACCCGCCATCATTGCATTCCCGATAGCAGCATTCATGGTCAGGGCTCTAGAAAGAGAACGATTGAGATTCCTGATCATGAACGTCCCATCACTGCCGAGCTTGTTGACAGCATTCTGTCACATAAACTTGATGACCTGGAGCCAACACTCAGCGTCATGGCTATCGTCTGAAAGATATGGCCGAGCAGTTTGGTGCCAAACCGGCAGAAATAAGGGCGCTGTTCAGTCACCAGTTAGACCCGACGCGTACAGCCGAACTGCGGGACTATATTGTGGCAGCGGGTTTACCTATTTAATCTTTTATTTTCAGCGTCAGGAGTCTCCTGCTATGGAGGCTGTAGCCCCATTTTTTCATTTTCAGCTCATGTGGATTGAAAATGCGCGATAAATGCAGGTAGCTACACCTATGACGCGCTTACGGCTGCCCCGCTCTTAACATCTCATTAGATTCGCATAGCGTTTGGTATTGTCCCAAAGTTTGCACCATTTTTCCAGAGCCAGTTTTCCGCATATTCAGAACAATATTTTCAACGCTATGTTGATTGGCATTATCAGCTAATGCCATTGCCCCGATTAACGTACCGGTGCGGCCAACCCCGGCATTGCAATGAATCAGTGGTATCTCACTGAGATTATTATCACCCGCGCACTTATCACTTATTTTACTCTTGACATAATGAGTCAACTCATTTAACTCCCTCGCGTTAATTGAGGTTTTGTCGGGCCAATTTGTAACATGGATAACTGAATGCATACTTTCCTTCTGCCCATCATTAATTTTCATTGTATAATGATTTAAAATTAAAATTCCAAGTTGCGTCTCTACTTTCACCCTTGTCTTTTTGTTAATTTTTGCTCCGGCGGTAACCTGTATGCCATCATAATTTCTACTTTCACAAAAATACATAGGAAGTTTTTTTTCGGTGATATCATTTGATGAGGATAATACAACGACCACTGCTGGCTTTTGCTCCAGCAACATCCGGCAATGCTCGGCCATATGCTCAGCTTTGGGATACTGGCAACGCATTGCAATTTCCTGACCGTTAATCGCAATCTTATTTGCTGGCATAGCCGTGCCGTTTGATGTTCGAATCTGTGAACATACTGCTGTACCTATATCGTTGTAACGCTGGAGATTCGGGACGGCGATATACTGAAAAGACTGCGTAAGCTCATTTATCTTATTATACTCGGCCCCAATATTATTATTTTGAGTATAATCTTTACCTGGCAGCGCTGGAAATAAAGCATTCGTACGGGAAAGAAGATGCGCATACTTCTCTGAACGCAGCATTTTCATACCATTATAAACAACTGGTTTATCTCCCCTTAGGTTTTCAGGATTATTTTTCACCTCAAGTAATTTTTTGGCAAAGCAAATGTTGTTAGGAGTCTTATTCTTTTCAGCCAAACTAACTGCGGCCACAGTGCTCCTGAATAGATGAGCTCTAATGTAAATTATGGGTGGGTTCATTTTAATCATGTTATTATCACTTCTCACGCGTTGAGCTAATGTTCTGATTAATATGCATGCTAGCGTTATCCAATGCTGTAATTAACTTAGAGCCTATCTCAACCTGATGAATCTCGATTATAGCTCTGTGTTGTGTTGCTGGCATGGTCAAACATCCTTTTCCTGAAAAAGGAATATATTAAGCCTCCTTCTTTGATATAGATATCATTTAACGATGATTCAGCCATTGGTTAATTGAATCGTGACAGGCATCTGTTTTTTATGCCGCGAAGCGGCATGGAGGTGCTTCGCTGCGGAGGCCCCGCAGCGAAGCGAGGACGAAAAAAGCATTACGGCTTCAGCCGTAATAACCCCATCTCTACCCAGATACCAGCTTAAAGTCATGAACGTAGCGTCCTTACAGGGCGAGCGTAACCGCTTCTGCAGGTACAGTGTCCCGTTTTATACTCTGCGGTATGTATATTCCGCGCCCCGCAAAGTTGCTTTTCACCGTCGATGACGGCTGGAACAGATATATGGATAAACACGGAGACACTCTCAGCCCCTGGGCCATACTCTGCGTCGAGCGCATGCTCGTCTGCGGCACCACGGAGATGGGCATTCGTCGCTATTGCTGTGCATCACCAGACTGCACACATTCCCGCTTTTTCTGCCAGAGCTGCAAGTCAAAAGGCTGCAGCTTCTGTGGTTTCAAAGCCACGGAGCAGTGGGTATCGCGGCAGAGCCACATCCTCCCGGGCTGTGACTGGCAGCATATCACCTTCACCATGCCCCATCTGCTGTGGCCCTTTTTCAACAACAACTGGCCTCCGCTCAATGCCCTGTTCCGCGCGGCCACCCGTACCATGCTCCGCTGTGCCAGAAAACAGGGCGTGGAGGTCGGTATTTTCTGTGCCCTGCATACCTACGGCCGTCAGCTCAACCAGTATCCGCATATTCACCTCTCGGTCACCCCTGGCGGACTCGATATCAGGCATGGCGTCTGGCGCGACATCTTCTTTAAGAAGCACGCCGTGGAGGGAGGTTATCCGCCTGCTGTGCCACAGCCATGACCTGATAAATCCCGGCAGCCTGCCGGGGCTGGGGCATATCCGCGATGAAAAACAGTGGCAGCGTTACTTTCAGGCGCAGTATGGACGCCGCTGGAAGGTACACTTCGCAAAGAAGACCCGGGGTGCCTGGCGAAGCGTCAAATACCTCGGCCGGTACCTGAAACGACCACCAGTGTCGGTAGCGAAGCTCAAGCACTACAGCGGCGGCGCGATGGTGCACCATTATTACGACCATCGTACGCAGCAGTACCGGCAGCAGACGCTGCCCCAGGAGGAGATGATCGGGCGCTATATCAGCCATATCCCGGCGAAGCATTTTAAGATGATGAGTTACTACGGTTTTTGTCCAAAAGGAAACGGGGCGAATTGCTGCCGAAAGTGTATGCAGCCCTGCAGATGGAAGCGAGGAGACATCCGGAAAAGCCCGGCTTCGCCGCGCTGATGAAGGAATTTCTGCGCACGGATCCGTACAAATGCATTCTGTGCGGTGACCGGCTACGCTTTATCAGCGCGCAGGCCGGCAGGCACGTCACGGAGTTAGTGACGGAAAGGTTGCACAGCATCGACCGGAAACGCTGGCTTCTGGCACAGGTCAAAGGGTAAGTGCGCCTGAAAAATGGTTTTCAGGTTAAAAATGCATCTAAACTGGTATTTTATCGCCATAAGTGGCATTAGTGCCCGCCATCACTACTCTTCTGAATACTATGTTCATGGTCAGGAAGATTTTTGAAACGTTTTTCCAGATTCCTAACCATGGACGTGGCCCACAGCTAGGTGTCACATTTTCGCTGGATCACCGTAATTACAGCCATCTTCTGACACGAAAATAGACTACTTATGTATTACATAAGTGATTCATTTAGTGTTTTGCCATCAAAAAAGATGGTGACCATTACTTGCTGGTTAGTAAAAAAATGCGCCCCCTTGTAACTACATTTGTAGTGCATGTATAATGCCTGTACACGATATAACCGGAGTACGAGCAATGAGCACAATTCAAATCCGCGTTGATGACGAACTGAAAAAAGACGCCTATCAGGCCTTTGAAAAACTGAATCTGTCGCCTTCAGACGCACTTCGTCTGTTCCTGCGGTATGTCGCAGAGAACGAAAAACTCCCCTTTGCTGAAGTCTCAGTAATGGTGAGCGATGATGATGAAGACGCTGATATTCTGGCAGTGGTTCGGGAAAGACTGAAAAATCCGGCAAGACGGATCAGGGTTAACGTTGATGACCTTTAATGTTGAATTTGACGAAAGGGCGTTTAAGGAATGGAATCAGCTCGAAAAGACGATCCGTGAGCAATTCAAAAAGAAGCTAAAAAAGCTTCAGCAAAACCCTTATGTGGAATCAGCCCGACTGCATGGTGATCTGGCTGGTTGCTTCAAAATAAAGCTGAGAGCATCTGGTTTTCGTTTGATTTACAAGGTTATCGATGACGAGATTGTTATATGGGTGGTCGCCGTAGGTAAACGGGAAGACGAAAAAGCCTATGAAACGGCCCGAAAGCGTCTTTTATAAAAGAAATACATACGTATTGCATTTGTATTCATGATATAAAAAATAACTATCACGCTCATACATAACAAAACCCACCTTGAGGGGCACTGTTGCAAAGATTTGGAGATAGTAAACTGATGCCACTGTCACTGTTTAGCTGAAGGAGCAGCACATGAATCCTTTCAAAGGCCGACATTTTGAGCGTCATATTATCCTGTAGGCAGTCCGCTGGTACTGCAAATATGGTATCAGCTATCGTGAACTGCAGGAGATGCTGGCCGAGCGTGGAGTAAATGTCGAACACACCACCATTTATCGCTGGGTCCAGCGTTATGCACCTGAGATGGAAAAGCGGCTGCGCTGGTACTGGTGTAACCCTTCAGGGTTCTGTTCCTGGCATCTCGACGAAACTTATATCAGAGTTAACGGCCGGTGGGCTTATCTGTACCGGGCTGTTGACAGCAAAGGCCGCACCATCGATTTTTATTTTTCCCTGCGATGTAACAGCAAAGCGGCATACCGGTTTCTGGGAAAGATTCTGAACAACATTAAAGGCTGGCAGATCCCCCGCCCCATCAACAACGATAAAGCCCCGACCAATGGTCGCGCGCTGGCGTTATTGAAACGGGAAGGCCGGTTTCCACCTGATGTTGAACACCGGCAGTTTAAATACCGGAATAACGTGATTAAATGCGGTCATAGCAAACTGAAACGGATAATCGGTGCCACGCTGGGATTTAAATCCATGAAGACGGCATATGCCGCTATCAAGGGGATTGAAGTCATGCGGGCATTGCGTAAAGGACAGGCGGAAAGCTTTTACTTCGGCCATCCCTTGTGTGAGATGCGTCTGGTAAGCAGCGTTTTTGAAATTTAAGGCCTTTCTGTAATTCCAAAGGCTACTGTATCAAGAAATTTGCAACATTGCCCTCAACGCAGAGGCGGGTCCAGGGAGTGACGCTGTCGCCGAATTTTTCGGGAAACTTCCACTTCATTTTAAAATGCCATAGTGGGAATGCTGAGTATGTTTTCTAAACATCGGGTATTACAACATGATTTAAATCAAACTCACTATGTTAATAGTGACTAATTTAATCAGCGGCACTGTACGTTAAGTCGCCATCACCTCTCACATTCACTATGGCATGTGGAGAGTCTAACGTCCTCAATAAGGTTTTATTATCCTGTGATACATAAATGTATTTACACTGAAGCCGGTGATTTTATAATCATCAAATCCAGTAACCCACTGATAATAATGGTCAGAGATGACCGTTATATTAGCAAAGGTACTGCAAACCTTTACAGAGGATTCTTTAATCACTTCCCAGCATTAATCCAAGTATCCAGAAACAGGATACTGGAAAATATGCGTTGACTCATGCGGATTTTCGAAAGAAAGATAGAGTGCACTGTTAAGATTTTTCGGGAGAATTCCTATAGCATAAGAGTGAAAAAAAGTAAACTCCATTTTGCTCACAGAAGTGTCAATTGGACTATTTTTATTTTTTGGACATGATTGCTTACAATTTGTGTTAATTAAATGCATTTGAAAGGTATGGAAATAAGCGATAATCCGCTTGGGTTTTACCCTTGTATTTGCTCTGGTCTTTGACCACCTGAGCAGTATGCGATTCAGCGCTGCTGTTCAGGTTTTTTTTACTCTAAAGAAGATCAGGTGCAAAAAAAAGCTGTCATTTAGTACAGGTTAAATCTTTCACACGTTAGGATGATTTCATGTGTTCCAAAATTGAGTTTTTTTTAAGCTATTATAATGACCTCCATCCGGGTATTGCCAGAGAGCTGTACTCCTTACGTCGAAAGACGTTTCTGGAACGCCTTGAATGGAAGGTAGAGTGCCTGGGGGGGTATGAGAAAGATAAGTTCGACAACTCAGACACAATCTATCTGCTTGGTATGTCAGAAGGGAAGTTGCTCTGCGGCGCCCGATTTATAGATACCCGGTATCCCACCATGATTAGTGAAGTATTCCATGAATATTTTGAGGACCTCGTTCTGCCAATAGATATTCCGTGTTGTGAGATCAGCCGCCTGTTTCTCGATAAACAGAGACGCGATGACGGAAATTTACGAGGGGTGGCTGTCAGTAAAGCGCTCTTTCTGGCGATGATAATCTACTGCCTTAAAAAGGGCTATAAGGGCATGTATGCTATTGTTAGCCGTGGCATGTACGCGATTTTCCGGCAGGCCAACTGGAAAGTTGAAGTTCTCAGAAAGGGGGCATCAGAGAAAGGTGAAGCAATCTATTATATTTTCATGCCAGCCAATGAAAATATAATAGAAGAAATCATCAGCAAAGATAGAAATAACATCTGGCTTCGGGGAATGCACCGACAGTTGCAGGGATTGACACTGTCAGACATCCAGTAATCTGAGTTCCATGCTTAATTTTACGGCATGCCTGGCGTTATTTACGCCTAGTTTTTTCATCACATTACTCATGTGGAACTTCACTGTCCGTTCGGTTATGGCGAGAATGGTCGCAATTTCACCATATGTTTTCCCTGCATAAACCCACTGCAAAATCTGTTGCTCTCTGGGAGACAGAAAGACTTTTTTCTTTTGATAAATATTACTGTAGCGACTGAGCATCCTTTGATGCAGAGTGATAAAGAAAGACTGAACGCTAGCACGGTTGTCTCTCAAATCAAAATCCATTTGCTGATAATTTATTAGAGATAAAATGGCCAGGTTATTCATATAGTCGTGGAGCGGGAATGTGTGGCCCTGAATAATATTATGCCGGGAACTTTCATTAAAAATACGGGGCAGCATGTAGCCAGTTGAGACCATCATTTGATGGTCCCAGGCAAAATCCTCGACGCTACTTAATGCTCGTATAATAACGGGATCGATAAACTGGTATTTTCTCTCAAGATAAATGTCAAACCATTGCGGATTGTTATTAATAATACGCATCTGAGAAGGGTCTTTTTTATTCATTACAGCATAGGCATAGGTCGTATGTCCGCCATCTGGAACAAATTCATCCAGCTCGTGCTGAATGAATGAGTTGATATCGCTGTCATTATAAAACGAATCCTTCACATTGATAACCATCAGCAGTATTTCAGAGCATGAAAGTATAGCGTATTTTGGCTCTGTCGTGTAAACGGTGATAGTAATCGATGTGCCTGTCAATGATGGATTTCTGCCATATTGATCTTTGATCAGACCTGTCATTTGCAAAAAAATGTTACGATCAAAGGCATTCTGCAGCATGGTTAAAGCAGCGCAGGATTTACTCTGTCGATTTAACAGAGGTCTACGCCGAAACCGCCGAAAATTTCCGGTCTGAGATTTTTTAGTGATCTTTCGGAACAGTAGCGCCCTTACAGTGCGAGCGTCACCGCGTTGCGGTTCCGGTGCCTTTTATGTCCCGAGCACCTCTTTGCATAGCCTCCCCCTGCTACTGTGCCCTTTGCCTCTTCCTTGGGGCATCGTTACACTGTCTGCTGAATAAACCTCACACCATCATCAGCTCTTTCACAAGAAAACTCCGTCAGCGTTACCCGAAATCCGTTATGTCTTCCAGCTTCTTTATCCTTCGACAACATATTTTCACATTGAGCCTGCGTCAGCCTGCGGGAGGAATAATATGTCCACGACACAGGAGCACCTCCTGGTTTGTTTATGACAGCTGTTATACGGTACATTCGTTCCTGCCCTCGTGTTGCAGCTCTTTACTTGTGTGTTCAAGCCCAGAAATACCCGGTAGTCCGTAGTTACGTTCGTACACAAACTGCAAGAATGCCGGTTGTCTGAACCCCGTCTTGGTCAGGATTTTCTGGCGATGAGTGTACAGCGTCTTGACAGGTTTTCCCGTCAACCGGGAAACCACATTCATGCGCAGGCCAGAAACAAAATACGGCAGTAGACGACGCTCAGTCTGCGTCAGGCCGATGTCTTCAATACATTCTGCCGGAGATTCCGGACACCGCAGTATCCGTATGAGAACATGATGAAGCGCGGTTATATCCTGTTTCTGAGCCAAAACCCTGTCTCCCAGACTTACTTCCGGAAATATCCGCCCGGTTATATTCAATGTCAGCCAGACCAGGGTGGCATCCGGTCTTTGCGCCCAGAGTTCATTCAGGGTTGACCACTCACCCCGGAGACTTATGCGACTGTCAACAATTACAAGTACACGACCGGCATCATTAATAATGTGTGGCAAACTGGCAGTACTAAAACATAACGGCAGGCAGGCCCTCTCCCGCATCAAAGCCGCAAGTCCCACATATAGCCAGTTGTTATCCGTCAGGATAACAATCAGTAGTTCATTGTTCATGCATCATGCTCTTTTGGGTCATGACCTCTGAAGTAATTAAATCAGAGTGAAGGAATAAAGAAACGGTATAAAATGACCACATTGACTATGAAAATAAGTACACAGTCGCCACTCAGCAGGGAAGTCCGTTAAATACATACAGCTGCTTCATAACCTCAGCAACTGAGGGCGGTGATACAACGTGATGATGTGGAGTAACGTGAGGTAAGCTTTCGCATCCATTTTTGTTATTGCGCGGCATTGGCTTTCATCAAAACAATCCCTCTGCTGCATGTATGCGGCAGAGGGCCGTACTCACAAAACAAAAACCAGTAAATGATTAAATGCCAGGCAACTTAAAGTGTTTTTTGACATATTGCAGCTGCTGAAACATCAGGTGCGTTACCTAAGTTATCGCCAGTATTCAGGTTAGGGTAATAATGAACGCCCGTGTTGCTTCTTAGCTCACCAGACCAGTAGACCTCGTCAGAGGAAGTGATGCCGCTGTTGCTGTAATTGCTCACATCCCCCCATTCACTCCACAAACTGCCGATTGTACGGGTCTGTGTGTGCGAACCACTATTATCACGCCATGAATCATTTGTTAGCTGTGATACCATCGGCTGGCTGTATCCTAACTGCGAAGCACAATACGATTCAGCGTCGCTGAAGGTATCGCCACTATTATCACTAATGAACCAGCGATTAAGCGTGAAGCTGTATGTAATGTTGTCACCTTGCCCGCTGGTTGGTGTTCCCGTAATGGTCACTTTGTCACCTGTACCTGTACCGGTAAATATCACCGTTCCGTCCGTTACTGATACCCAGCTGGCATCTGACGTCCATGTGTAGTCCGAAAGAGAGCCAGTCGTTAACTTCAGCGTAAAGGTTGCACCGATGAACCCGGTAGTGGGGAACCCGGAATCTTTTGCAAATGTGTTACCATTTACGGTTATACCATTAAGTTCGGGAATTGCCGTGATGTTATATTTCTGAGAAGCACTGTTCCCAGCCCATCCGGCTAGTTTCAGAGCGGCCTGATTACCCGTACTTACCGTGGATGCAATATAAGTGGCGGTATAAGTTCCGTCCCCATTATCTTTCCAGCTACTGCCCGTCTTTAGCGTCGCGTTCAGCACCGTTACCGTGCTGTCGGTCAGCAGACCTGCATCGCCGGTCAGGGGGTTCTGACTGGAGTCCTTTAGTGTCACTGTCACTGTCATGTCTGAACCAGAGACGTAAGTTGTAGCATCCGTATTTATAGCTGAGTTATTCTCATCTGGTGAGATTGCTGTCAGCGTTACCGCTGCGCTCAGGCTGCCCATGACGGCGCCGTTATATTCCGGCACGATGGTGTATTTGTCTGCCGTGGTTCCTTTCAGAGTTGCGATGTAGGTGCCTGCAGTGCTGCTTTCCGTAATGGTACTTTCCGTGATTACTCCGGTGGCCGGTGCTTTACCGCTGCTGTCCTTCACCGTAAACGTAAGGAGGTCCTTGAGACCCGCGAGCGGGTTCCCCTGCGCATCTTTCACAATCAGCGTCAGCGTTGAAGTGGCCGTATTGTCAGCGGGAATGGTCTCCGGATTTGCCGTGAACACCGACTGCCCTGTATCAGGTGTGGTACTGTTAATGGAGACCACAGCAGAGGACAGGGTGATACCATTGACCGCTGGCGTCAGAGTAATATTTTCAACATCAACGCCTGCTGTCACCGTAACGGTATACACGCCAGCTGATTTTCTGGTCAGCGCAGATACCGAGGCGCTTCTGAGCGCGCTGCTTTTCAGGCTGATATCTTTAACATCAATATCCACCGCCTGATTATTTTCATCACGGAGCGCCAGGGTAAGTACCTGCGTGCTCTTTCCGTCCGCAGGCAACACGCTGTTCGCTGGTGTGAAGGTGCTATACTGTTTATTCACTTCCGGCGCCTGCACCGTCACCTGAGTCTCGCTCCGGTCAGAGCGGTTTCCCTTCCTGTCAACGGCCACACCGCTTACCGCATAAGAGTTCACCGCCTGTGCTGCCATCTGATATGCCGGTAGCACCACTGCATAATCATTACCGTTCTGTACGATTTTACCGCCGGCAGCAGTCAGGGCCTGTGCATCCCAGTCGATGTATGACAATCCGTATGTACTGGTTACCGACACCTGGAGCGATTTTTTCTCCCCCCCCTTGCCGGTGATCAGGTCTGCCGTATGCAGGCGAAGCACTTCCTTCTTGCGATATTCGAGGACAATATTATTATTGCGCTCAACCAGGTCATACCGGCTCCCGATGAGGCTACGCATGGCGGCCACTGATGTCGGGTCCACCTGGTTTCGCCACGGTATGCCTAGCTGGTAATTCATGTCCACAGTAAGCCGCGTGTCATTTTTTCCTGACTGGCCCTGCCTCTGCTCAGCTCCCAGAGTAATCAGAGGCACCGGGGTATAGTTAATCCCGGCGGTAATGGCATGGGGATTTTTCTGGCGGTTGTCTACTCCAAAAAGAGCCACTTCATTCCCGTAGTACTGCTCATAGGTCAGCTTTCCGCCCAGCTGTGGCAGGGACGGTAGCCATGCCTGAACACGAATGTCCCAGCCGTTAGCCGGGCGTTCCTGGTAGTTATCCAGGTCCGGAGAGTCCTTCCAGCCCGTCAGGTGCGTGTAGCCGTTGAATCCAAGCTTGAGGAAGTCGCGCCAGTATTCGAGGCCAGCGCCAGCCCGCGCATGGTCCCGTGACAGGTCGTAGTCAACAAAGCTATTGGCACCGAACATCCAGGAATCGTAAAAGTGGCGGATGCCGGCGCCGAGATTAGCCTGAGTTCTGCTGTCAGTACGGTGCAGACTGCCCTGAGTAAAGACAATCCTGTCCTGCTGCTCATACAATGGAAGAAGCAGGTCAAACTGCGAGTTTTTCAGAGAGAAGTTTTTATCCGCGTCCAGTTGAACCCGGGCGGTACCAAAACGGCTAAGCCACTGCTGAAGGGCCCCTCCTGCCTCTCCCGTAGCCATACCTCGGGCCATGGACGCAGCGGCATCCCCTCGAGCACCGGAGCTCAAAAAATTCCCGGCCTCTGAGGCATATCCGGCCACTTTTTGCGCCTGCTCGCCACCATTTTGTTCTGCTATGTCATTCGCATTAGCATCATTTTTCCAGATCACTTCCGGCAGGGGCGTCACCGGAACGTCAAGCTCATCTCCGGATTGCAGGTTACTGAAGCCGTGCGCGAAGGTGCGGAACTGGTTGAGCTCACGCAACTGGTCCAGGGTGAGGTGATATTTTTTAGCGACCGAAGCTGCAGTCTCACCGGATGACAGGGTGTAGACCTGCGTGCGCTGCGCGGATAGCGGCGCAGACTGTACCAGAAAATGCTGCTCGCCAGCCCCGGCCATCGCCGGCGTGAAGGCCAGCGCCATGGGGAAGGCCGCCTGTACGGCGATGTTGAGCCAGGCCAGACGGCGTAGTCCGGGTGAGAAAGCGGTATCTGCTGGCAGATGCGATAAGCGTGAACGTTTCATTCTATTTATCCTGGAACCTAAAACACATATGGATCAACCATATACTCCACGGTCAGGCACCACAGGCATTCCCCTTCCAGACCGGGAGACGATTAATTAAGGAAAGTAACTGGAAGATTATAGCGGGTGAGCGCAATAAAGATCGATAAAAACGATCAATAAATAAATTTCAATCAATTAAAGCTATCAATGAAGAGAAATTGATCGCCCACGCCGATCGTTATTTTTTTTCAAAGCTTCGGGGATTTTCTTAATATTCAGTCAGAAAGATAATGTTTGTCAGAAAGTTGAATAAAACGGAAACAGGTGACTATGCGCTACAAATAAACATCCGACACATTTATGAAACATTTATTTTATCGTGCTCGTTTAGGCATCATTTAATATGAGCAGAATAATCAGGGAATATGTATATTCCCTGCCCCACAAAGCTGCTTTTTACCGTCGACAATGGCTGGAACCGTTACCTCGAAAAGTTCGGTGATCATCTCACGACCTGGACCCGCCTCTGCGTTGAGCGCATGCTCGCCTGCGGGACAATGGAGAGGGGCGTTCGTCGCTTTTACTGTTCGTCACCCGGTTGCACCCACTCCTGCTTTTTCTGTCAGAGCTGCAAGTCAAAAGCCTGTAGCTCCTGCGGCTTCAAAGCCACGGAGCTGTGGGTGTCGCAGCAGAGCCATATCCTCCCCGACTGCGACTGGCAGCACATCACTTTTACCATGCCCCACCTGCTGTGGCCGTTTTTCAACAACAACTGGCCCCTGCTTAATGACCCGTTCCGGGCTGCCACCCGGGCCATGCTCCGGTGGGTGCGTAAACAGGGTGTGGAGGTCGGTATCTTCTGCGCCTTGCACACCTACGGCAGTCAGCTCAACCAGCATCCGCACATTCACGTCTCCGTCACCCGCGGCGGACTCGCCGTGAAGCACGGTGTCTGGCGAGACATTTTCTTTAAGAAGCAAGCCGTGGAGGAAATCTGGCGCGGGGCGGTCACCCGCCTGCTGCACCACAGTTATACCCTGATAAATCCTGGCAGCCTGCCGGGGCTAGGGTATATCCGCGACAAAAAACAGTGGGGCCGCTATCTGGAAGCGCATTACGGACGATGCTGGAAGGTCCAATTCGCGAAGAAGACCCGGGGTGCCTGGCGGAGTGTCAAATACCTGGGCCGGTACCTGAAGCGACCGCCTGTGTCGGCGGCGAAGCTGAGGCACTACAGCGGCGGCGCATCATTACTACGACCACCGCACACTGCAGTACCGCCAGCAGACGCTGACACAGGAGGAGATGATCAGGCGCTACATCAGTCATATCCCGGAGAAACATTTTAAGATGGGGCGTAACTACGGTTTTTTGTCAAACCGTAAACGGGGAGAGTTATTGCCAAAAGTCTATGAAGCCCTGGAGATGGAGGCGCGGAAAAAACCGGAGCAACCGGGCTTCGCTGCGCTGATGAAGGCGTTCCTGCGCACGAACCCGTACAAATGCATCCTGTGCGGCAACCGGCTGCGATTTAACGGCGCGCAGGCTGGCAGGCACGCGTCAGAACCCGTGGCAGAAAGGCTGCATAACATTGACCGTAAACGATGGCTTCTGGGACAGACTGCAGGATGAGTGCGCCCGGAAACAGATGTATTGAATAAAAAAGAAGCAAAAAGAATGAAGACAGCCCAACCAGTCAGAACTGATAACGGATTGTTGCCCACCCGGGCGCTATGTTCATGGTCAGGAAGCGATCGACAGGCGATTGAAATTCCTAACCATGAACGTGTCGACAGGGGCGATGATCGGACAGGGAATTAGCTGCCCGGAGCAATCGCCCCCCAGGCGGGCGGGCCGTCCCTGAGAATGGTGAATCTCCTCACGTATCCAGCCAGCTGTTCTGCGCCAGACAGAAGGCCTGGCTTCTGCCGCCTGATCGACAAATTTACCTCTTCCCGGTTCATCGCTCATATGCTTTCCCTGATGGTCATATTAGTCCTGATCACATCCGGCCAGCCTTAGCGTAGCTAAGGATAATCGCGAAAATATACTACGGCAGAGGTTTAACGTCAGTATTTCTACTGCTGAGCATAAGCTGTGGTCACGAATGCAGCCAGGCGGCATGGAGACTCCAGCAGGTGGTAAAGAGAATACTGATGGTGAGTGGCGCCGGGATCCGGTGTAGCCGGAAATGCTGCTTCAATATTCGGGTTAAGAATGCCGAGCAGCGCGCAGGCATTCCGGGAATGCGCCAAAGGCGCATAGAGGCGCCCTCAGAAGTTGACCAGAACACGGTTGTTAATGGCGCCGTAGCCCGGCGCAGCCGGTTACGCTGTTGATAGGTTCCACCAATCCATCCCTTCGCCCTGCTAAGCCATAACCCGCTTATAGCTATGATGTGGTTTCATTAAGCCCTTTTAACTCCGGTGAGCGGGCTGTACGGCGCTTGCGACGTACAGGGCGTGATTTCCGGAGCCGTGGCGCCGGCAAGGCCGGTGCCCGGGGGCTGTATTGAGAACCTGCTGCGATGTTACTGGCAGCCACTCAAATGTTTAGTTACATCATCCAGCATTAAAAGCGATGTTGTTCCGGCCCTTTGGGCCGGGGCGGCCTCGCTTTTCAGTGGTGGGTTCCGGCTCAGGTGTTGCCGCTGTGCACGGTGAGGTATTCAAAGTTCTTTGCATGTTGTAACTACTGATATCACTGATGCCCGCCGCGTAGCGGAGGGTGCTACTTCTGGTTTTTCCGAACCGGCGCGGACGAGAGTCCGCTGCAAGGGCGGGCATTATTACGTTGTGCACAGATTTTCAGGGACAGATAACTGCCCTGATTCGTTTTCAGGGGATTAATAAAAGGGGTTAAGACTGTTTTGCGGGTTTACTGATATACGTTTGTTGATTCTAACAATTATCTGTTTGCGGATTTTTGTATATATCGTGGCGACCGGAGAGAAAATGCGACGGCTGAGTAGGGTTATGCGGCCGGATATGGTCAGAACTGACGTCAGGGCGGCGCTCGGGGATGAAAATCGCGAACCGGAACCAGCGCCAGAAGCCCCGAAAGGGGCTGGCGAAAGAAATCAGTTTTTGAGTTGTAGCTAGTGAGGCGGCGGGGCCGTCAGCGAGAGCTGGAGCTGATACAGGTGATCGACGGCCAGCTTCTGCAGGCGGTCGTCAGAACACCAGTAGAGTTCATCTGCCGGCATGGTTTTGCGCAGGAATTCCGCCATCTCGTGAATCTGCTGGTCTTTGGGCAGTATGGCCAGTCTGTTGGCGCGCTTGCGCGCTGCGCCCTTCTCCCGGCGATATCTGAGTGCTTCAAGCGTGCGCTGCGCGTACCAGCGCTTTCTCGCCGCATGCACTGAAATCTCCTCATCCTCACGGATAATGCCGTTCCGGATAAGCGCACGTCGCTCCTCACACTCCCTGAGTTTGCGGGTCTGCTGCTCAATCAGCTTGCCCATGTCCACGCCCAGGAGCTGCCAGCCCGTAAGAGTGATCCACACATATTTAGGCAGGCGCTTACGGGACTCTTTGTCCCAGGAAGTCTGTTCTGAAACACCAAGCACGCCGAAGCGCACTTGCTCGGCAATCAGATTTGAAAGGCGTGATACGGTGACTTCCGTGCCGGCAATGACATTCCCTTTTGCATCCTTTGGGCTGAGTTCTCTGGCCAGCCTGGAGATGCACATTCCGACCGTGTGCTTCCCGGCGTCACAGAAGCTGATGAGCACCGGCCAAAGCGCATCGAGCAGGCGCTGCTTTTCAGGCCTGAAGGCGTATTTACGCCCCGCCTGCCGCCGCTTCTGTACATAAAACGGATGAAGGGACATATGCATACGCAGGCTGTATTCGCCGGTTTCAGGATCCTTTCGGACAAGATGGTTATAGGCGCGGCCCAGCTGGCCACCGAGTGCCTTATAGCGGGCAGGACGGAACCAGAGAGGATTTTCGCATTTTGGTTTAGTGGAATGCTCGCCGCGATGACGCCGTGTACGTTTCTTTTCCGGGGCTACCAGAAAAGAATCAACGTGTCCGTCATCAACGCCCTGCCAGAAATGGATTTGGTCTTCCGTATCAAGCTGACTCCAATGAAATGGGTTAGTATTTTTACTCACTATCCCCCCCCAGCATTCGACACCAGTCGAGCTTCAATCAGCGCGAGCGGAGACACACCCAAAAACTCAAATAAGCGTGGTGTAAAGGTGATTATTGAGTGAACATACTGAGTATTATTAAACTCTGACGGCGCGAGACAGGCTATAAACCCAAAATTTTCCTCAAGTGACTTGATGGCACGAACAGCACGCTCAATGGACAAATAGCCAATAGCCGACTTTCTGGCTAATCCACATTCAAGAGCCAGCTCAGTCACTGAACGAATCACTGTATTTGATAGCGGATCATAATAGAAGCACATGGCCTTCAGCAGAGCAGATATAGCTTTACGCCGGAGTACTGGAGGTTTGCGTTTACGTTTACCACTGGCACACGAAAACGCAGAGGCGATGTCGAATGCAAATCCTTCAGTGAAACCGTCCGTTTTCTGCATCAATTTTTTACAGAATGACGAGGTCTCTTTTCCCTCCGGAACATTAAACACCGGATCAGGGTTTTGAACATGGAGATATTGTGATAGGTGTTCAGCCACACCTTCCCGCACTTATGTTGCACGGAAGGAGTAAATGGCACAGAAACAGGTATTGAACTTTTCTGAGCATAAAACTATACTCCCTGCATAGAGCAACAGCTTCTATACAGTTTAGGTAAGCCCCGTTAGTCTTCTCTGAGTCGCCAAACCTTGTGAAGATTATCGGGGTTTTGTCTTTTCTGGTCCCGGGTAGACACCTCATCAGAACCAGTTCCCTGCCACCTTACGGCGTGGCCCGCCAAAATTCTTCAAACGATCAGTAATCTAGCACTCAAAATCTTAAGTATCAAGAAAGTGAGTCCATCACGATGCTTTTCGACTAAAAGCTTCCCTTTCAATCAACTTTTCTAACACTTCAGCTTGAGTAACACCATCTTCTTCACAAAGGTTAGAAAGATACTCTTTGATTTCGGGCTTAATAAATACTTTCAGTTCTTTATGCGTAGCCCTTTTTTTAGCCGAAGCAATTTTCTGTCGCTCAGCTTCACTAAGGGGATTACCCTTTCTGTAAGCGCGTTTCGATGAGGAAGTTACTGCATTTCCGACCTGCGACATATTTGCCTCCTCAAGGATCAAGCAAGGATCGTTACGCAGAGGATACTACAGATATCTGAAACCAGCGACTTAACTTTACGCGTAAGTGTGAGCCATGTTGGCGCATGACTCACCGGGATGGATGTAGATTGCGGATCAAATGACGATGCGACTTAGTATGAAGAATGCCACTCAGTTCCTCCGTCCCAGCGCGACTGCCAGTGCTGAAGGTAGGTTTGTGCCACTTCCGGCACCTCATTAATAACCAGCACATTCTCGCTATTCCTCGATGCAGCAGAGCGAGTGTAGTTAAAGCTACCAGCCTCAACTGTATGATTATCAACAATAATGACTTTGTCATGCATGATGGCGTAGCGACCGTTGGTGCGCAGCGGAATTCCCGCGTTCACCACGACGTTCATCGCCGCCTGGCTGGCTTTGCTCCGGTTGCCCTTTTCATCGAGCACTATCCTCACATCCACACCACGGCGTTTTGCCCTGACAAGCGCACTAACCACCTCCGGAGACGTAAATGAGTAGCCCATCAGCCGAATTTCCTGCTGTGCTGACTCAATCGTCTTAAGGACCAGCTGCAACGCGCTGCCTTCAGGTGAAAAGCCGACCTGAACGGAGGGTGCCGCTGCTCCGGGCTGAATACAGCTCAGCGAAAGACATACCAGACCGGACACGGCCAGCTGGCGAAAGGTGAACTTAGGCATTAAATAACCTCAGAAATACTGTTCGGATGTGTTAACCAGAAACGCCGGAGACGGGGAAAACTTGCATTTACCCTTCTCCGGGGTTGGACAACTGAGCACGGCGAAGGCGTCAGTCTCTTTTAGCGGTATCAGGTGGCGGACGCCTGATTATTTTTTGGTATCGCCGGCAGCATGACTGATGGCCTGCTGCAGGGCCTCCGCGCTGGTGTATCCAGGGATAACCGTCACGTTATCAGCGCTGGCGCCGGCTGACGGGAGAACCACCAGGGCTGGAGTACCGCTGAAGCCCAGCTGCTGCGCAAGTGTGTTTATGCCATCCAGGGTTCCCTGAACATCTGGGACTGTTTTCGCATCGAACTTCACGGCTTTTGCGGCCGCGCTGATATCAGCATCGGTCAGCTTGCCCTCGTTGTGGCCGGTGGCGTAAATCGCGTTGTGATATTTGAGGTAAGCATCGGCCCCCTTCTGCTTCCAGATCTGAAGCCCGGTTTTCGCCGCACTGAGCGACGCTGGCCAGCGCTGGCCAAATATCGGGAATTCCTTGAACACAAAGCGCACGTCCAGGTTAGCTTTTATCACTTTCTCCAGTTCCGGCGCCAGGCGGGCACAGTAGATGCACTGGTAATCAAAGAATTCGACGACCGTCACTTTCGCATCCGCGGGACCATATGATGGCGTGCCTTTATCGTTCAGTAGCGCTGCCTGATGCTGAATCACGGCCGCTGTCATCGCCTGCTGCTGCTTTTCCTGCTGCTGTGCCTGCAGTTTCTGACTGACCTCAACCAGCACTTCAGGATGAGCCAGCAGGTAGTCTTTCGCGATTTCACCAATGCGGGCTTCCTGCTCCGGAGTAAAGACAGGTGTGGCTTTCTCCGCCGCATTTGCCATACCGGACAACAGAGCGCTGGTCATCAGCACCGTCAGTGCGGTGCGCTTTACTGTAAACATTTTAATGTTCCTTTTTTTCATCTATGGCGGGTGCTTTTGCCGCCTGTTTCTTCGGTTTGTCTGCCTGTACCCTCGCAAGCTTTGCCGTGGCTGCACGTTCACGCTCAGGCGGAATGAGCGATTCAACAGAGCCATCCGCGTTGTAGCATGCGACTCCGGCCGTCAGGCCGCTCAGATACGTTTCCGTCCGCGTCAGCGTTTTCAGACAGCGGCGTATTACCTTCTTCGACAACGGCAGAGCCCGGCGTTCTGCATCGGCAAAGAGCTGTTCCCTTACCCCGATGGCCAGCGGGCGCAGCTGGCCGCCAGCGTACAGGCCCGGCCAGTGTGTACTCAGCGTCTGCACGGCGTCCGCCGGGCGCATCAGCCGCGCCGAACGGCCAGGGCGTCGCTTTTTCTTCGGTGGAGGAGGTATTACCTCCACCGTTTTGTTGGGTGGGAGTGCTGGTTGTTTTTTTTCCTTTGTCTTTTTGGGTTGCCCTTTGCCCGGCTGGAGCATCCGGGAGACGGGCGGGCGGTCATCCGCCAGCGGCTTTTTATTGCGTTTCGGCCCGGTGTTCACCACCACCGTTTTCCGCCGGGAGACCGTGATGTCCGCCCCTGCTTCGCTGGCTGGTACGGACGCGTCTGCTGGCGGGGCCTTACGCTTCAGGCTCAGGCGCGGACGGGTTTTGTCATCATTCACAGGCTGACTCCTGTAGTGTGTTGATAGCTCGGGGTGGCTGATATGTGAAGTATTCCACAGGACCGACGCTGGCGGCATTGATATTGCGCGACAGATGCCGGTTACTCACCAATTTCCTTCTCTTTCACTATCTCGCGCTCAACCCGGTGAAGCTGGTCGGTCACGCTTTCCCGCTGGCGCGTCTGTTGACGATCCTGCTGTATGACCTGACTCAGCCCGACCTGCTCCTGCTGCCGGGATTGTTCAGCCTCACGCAGCAGTGCACGGGATTCAGCGCGCTCCGCCTGTTGCAGAGTATCAGGGCGTTCCGGATCACCAGGCAGGTGCGGGGCGGCCTCCGGATTCTGCTGGCGTCGGGCCTCTTCAACCAGCGCTTTCGCCATACGTTGCTCTTCCGGCGTTTTCAGGCTCACCGGGTCAGGCGTGTCTGCCGGGTTGCTTCCCGGGTGACGGGAAATGTCGGGACTGTCCGGCAGAACCAGACCACCGCTAAGACGCTTCATGATGGCATCGGTGGGTGATTCACCCCTGACGACCACAATACCGTCACCGGGATGCTGCAGCCCCAGCTGTCGGGCCTCTGCCAGGTCCGTGGCCTGACGGGTCAGGCCGGTTTCACTTTGCCGGAATATCACCAGTATGGCCTCTTCACTGCCGAGCAGGCGGGCGTTATCACTCAGGCCCCGTAACCGGCCATCGCCATCAAGCTGTACCTCCCGCAATAATACTGCCCGCTGTACGCCGCTGGCATCGTGCACCGGCAGCGCCACATGCGGTGCCGGATATTTCCGGCTGCCGTGGATAAAGCGGGCCTCACCCGCCTCCGGTAACTGTGTTGCCAGCGCCCGCCCCAGGGCGCTGTCAGACAACGGCGTGGCCTTTTCCCATAACAGCTGTGCGGTTGCCGCCTGACGATCGCTGTCTGCCAGCAACACATCGTGGGCCGTCTGCCGCTCTGCTGGCGCGGAGACTTTCGTCATCCATTTAGCCAGATTGTCGGTATAGACCTGCACATGCACTTTTACACGCGACAGGCCTACATACGCATCACGCAGGGAGGCCAGCGCTTTTCTGCCGCCGTCCACGCCGGCAAGCACGATGACGTACAGTGCGCTGGCTCCCTGAGCCTTGTGCGCTGTTCCGGCATAGCCGTAGTCCAGATGGCGGTCGGCCAGGTCGGCATTCGGATTCAGGATGCGGGTCTCCTCCCTCTGAGTCAGCTGCAGCTCGCCCTCTTTTGTCACGCCAGTGACGGTCCAGTTGCTGTTCGCTTCGCGTCCGCGCTCGCGGTCAGAGCGGGAGAAACTGACCTTATCCCCGACCGACACAGCAATCTCACGAGGTTTAAACACTGCGATATCCCGCAGGCTGCTCTCAAAGGCCGACAACGCCTGTGCCTGACCGGTCTCATCAACCAGTTCGACATAACCGTTCTGGCGGCTGTCCTGCCCGGCACGGATGGTATAATAGCGGTCGTTAATCAGCGCAATATTGCCGTGTTGCGCTGCCATCCCCGCCACCGACTTCAGCCTGTCGGTCTGCGTTTTCACCCGTTCCAGCACGGTAATGGTCACTTCACGGCCAAGCTCGCCGCGCTCCTGCAGCTGAGCATGAATGGCGGTATTGATGGCGTTCTTGTCGGCGTTGGTCTGGGTGACAATCAGCGTATTGTCGCGTGCTTCTGCGGTACGGCCGGTAAAGTCATCGACGATGGCCTGTATCACCCGGTCACCCTGCTCTTCCTTCTGCTCTTTCGTCTGGGGGATGGGCACCACGGATTGTGTCGGTGACCAGCGACCCGGCGTTCTCGGCACCGTATCCGGCGTCACGCTGCGGATGGTATCCAGCGCCGCCGGGACCTGGCGGGCAATGACGGATTCAATCGCCGGTTTCAGTGCCGGACTCTGACGCACAATATCCTGCATGATGGCGGTATCTAACGCGCTGCGTTCCTGCAGCAGCGTGAAGGGCGCGCCGTTATCCACCGGCAGCAGCTGGTCCCGGTCACCGCTAAGTACCGCACGACCACCGCCAGTTGCAATATGGGCCATCGCATCAGCCATATCCCGGTTGCCCACCATCGAACTCTCATCCACCAGGAACAGGGTCTTACTGAAATCGGGCTTCTCTCCGCCCTGAATCCGGCGTTCCATGTCCATCAGAAAGCTCGCCAGCGTCTGCGCTTTAACGCCAACATCAGCCATCTCACCCACCGCCCGGTGGGTCGGGGCCAGGCCGACAACATCCGGACGCTGGTCTGCCGGCAGGGTCTCCAGTGCTGCCAGTACCGTTTTCAGCTGAGTGGTTTTCCCCACACCGGCATAACCCTGTATCCCGATGAAACGGTCGGTGCTCTCCAGTATCAGGCTGGAGGCCTGCTGCTGCCCGGCCGTCAGCCCGGCAAACAATGCCGGGTCGGCGTGGCTCAGAAGCGATGACTGCTTATCCAGCCCCTCCACCACCAGACGGATGATGCGTTTCTCCGCCTCATAGCTCGCGGCCGTCACATACAGCTGCTGTGCGATGCCTTTCGGTCCCGGTACCGGGATGAGTTCACCGGTCTGCACCTGGCGGGCCAGTTCACGATCCACATCATCCTTACGCAGGGAGGCATGCAACGGCAGCGCATTCGCCAGGACGTCGGGGCGACTGAACACCACTTCACTGCCCTGGGTCAGCGTCACCGCCTGCCGTACCGCTTTCTCAGCCGGACTCATCAGCGCATCCTGCGCCGCCGACATCGCGTCAGCCAGCTCACCGCTCTGCGGATTCACCTGCGCCAGCGCGGTACGGTACAGCGGTGAGCGGGACAACCGGCGTTCAGCTTCATCGTTCGCCAGCGGGGTATAAAGCTGTATGTGCTCGCCGCTGCGGACCAGGGTATTGAGCATTGTCGCACCGGTATCCCGACCGGAGACCGCTGCCAGCACCGTGCCCTGCTCGCTGACGCGTTTTCCCGGCGAGGTGACGTAACCGTACCCGGTCTTCAGCGGTTCATCGGTACGAATAACCCGCTTCTGCCCGTCATGCTCCACCACCAGGCTGTTCTTTCGCACGGCCGTAACGGTGACACTGTCACCGGCACGCTGTTTACCCTGCCGCGCCAGCCAGGTCAGTTTCTCCCCTTCGGCAATATCAACGATCTGTGACCGGTACAGGCTCCAGCTGCTGTCCACCTGACTGAGCTTCATCCCCTGGCGCTGGCCATCCTCTCCGACCAGCATTAGTGTGCGGGTCTCCGCGCTGACGCGGTCAATGGTATAGCGCTGAGGTACCCGGCTGTCCGGAGCGCGTTGTTCGAGCACCATGCCCTCCCGGTACGTATCCAGCTGGCGGCGGTTTTTGCTGTCCAGCCACTGCGGAACCAGCGTGGCGATGGACGCCGTTTTTCCCCCGAGCAGTCCCTTTTCCAGCAGCGCCTGCCGCAACGCTGCCGTCAGCGTCTGCTGTTCACGCTCGCCGCTGGCCTGGGCCACCACGTTCTCTCCCTGGCTCAACATCGTTACATAATCCCGGGCCAGAGCCGCATAGCGCTGCCGCTTGTCCGGCTCACTGACCACGCTGACGGCCACGGTACGTTCCGTTTCCGCCCGGTAGCGGGTCACCCCGGCCGCCTCCAGTGTCTGCAGGGCATTGCCGGTCCCGCTGCGCCCGCCGCTGTCCATCAGCAGCAGCTGGGACTGCGCACGAAGCGCCTGGTCGGTGACCGTCAGCACATCACGGACGGAGAGCTTTTCCGCCCCGGCCACAATCAGCGTACTGTTCTCCGGCAACGCAGACTCTGACAGCCCTTTCAGCGTCACCAACTTATCCGCCAGACCTGGCTGTTCAGCCAGCCAGCGTTCACTGCTGCGGTCGGTAACCAGCACCATTACTTCCCGTCCCTGTGACTGTGCCAGCTGCATCCCGGCCAGCACCGATTCGCGCATACCGCCCGCGCCTCCGGGCTGGCTGACAATCGCCAGTGCCGGGCGGTCGGCCTCAATCTGCTGCATTACCGGCACAGACGAAGAAGACCGGGCCAGGGCACCACCGGATATCACCACGGTGGATTTCATTTCCCCGGCCAGCTGCTGCAGGCTCAGTTCGTCCAGCAGATGAATGGAGGAGGTAAATACGCCTTTCTCCCGATCCAGCGGTATTAGTTGCTGGCTCTCAATCGCCGACTCAATGGCCGAACGCGCCATCACCGCAACCTGCTCCCGCGCATCGAGACTGTTCAGCGTCCGATTCAGCACATCGGAATACGTAAAGCGGGTCCGCTTTTCACTGTGCTGGGAAATCGCCAGGCTTACCGCCTGACGGACATCGTCCGGGGTCGTCTCAGGGCGTACTGCTCTGTCACTGTCCATTGTCTTCAGACGGGCTTCCACGCCCTGACGGTATGCCCGGTAGTCGAACCCGGCCCGCTCGCCGGTTTCATGCCAGCGGGTCAGCAGTTCATCCTTATCCGGATTAGCCTGTTTTGCCTGGCGTGTATCGAGCGCGGCAATATCCCGGATACGGCGTGGGGCATCGGCCCCCACGGTATCCACGATTGTCTGACGCCGCTGTGAATATTCCACCTTAGGAACACCCTCTATTTCCCACAACCCGTTGGGGCCAGTATCCACCGTGGCATGCCCCAGCGCTTCCGCCTTCTGGCGGAAATTCGCCAGGTTGAGTTTGCCCCAGGCAATCTGCTGCGCAAAAATGTGTTCAATAAATCCGGATTTCCCTTTCGTGTCCGTTGCCAGCGTGCGCCAGCCCGTCTCCGTCGGCGTTGCATTCAGAAACACAGCGTGAATGTGCGCATGCGGGTCAAGGTCACGGCTGGTATCGTGGTTGAAGGTCGCAATGACCGCTTTGCCGGTCACTATCGTCTGATTCACACCGTCCACCATCTGCCGGGTGGTCACCGTTTTCTCTATTTCCGCCAGCGTCTCGGCCACCGACTCATTCCAGGCCTTCAGCAGCGCCTGGTCGCCGTGTACCACCATCAGAACGGAGGCCGTTTTGGGGGCACCAAAGGTCAGGTCATAGCCCGTGCGATGCACATTTTTACCGCCCACCATCCGGGTTAGGTCGATATCGCCGGGCAGTCGCCCCGCCAGGGCTTCACCGAAGTCATGCTCATTCACGATGCCCGCCAGCCCCAGCTCCTCCGCTCCTTTCCCCATCCAGCGGGCCTCCATGCTGCCAAGAAAATAGTAGTTATCCTGCGCCATGTAATAACCTGCGGAATCCACCGCCGTCGCAATACTCAGCATTACCAGCGGTCCCCCGGCTCATACTCTCTGTCCGGTTCGTCATGTTCACGATGGGCGAGGATATTTTTCTCTTCTTCCTTCATCGCCTGCAGAGCCTCCTGCTCGTACGCCGCATAGTCTTCGTAACGATCTGGCTCATTCAGAATTTCACCGGTCTGCGTATCCACCTGCAGTCCGTCATATTCCTTCACCCGACCACCGTTCTGGACCGTACTGGTCGTTGCCTGGCTGCTCCGGGTATCAGGCTCGGAGGACGATACAGTGGCCGGTGGCAGAGGGGATGAATTGATAGTTTCTGTTGCCGCAGTGACCGAAGATACGGTCGCAACTGGTGCTGTTGTTGCCGGAACGGCAGGCTCGTTGCTCTGTACAGCAAGCAGCCTGTCGATGCTATCTTCATCCAGCTCGCGGCGGGTAATTTCCTCTTCAACCTCCTGATCCAAGCTGTCATTCAGCTCCCGTGGCAAAAACTCTGCCGCGATAAAATCCATTTTTTCGTAGGTCATATTCATACGTACCACCGGGAATTTTCCGGGCAGCGTGGCATAGCAGCTCAAATCCGGCAGGGACTGAATGTCAGAGTAGTTGACCAGATACTGATCTTCTTCCTGCTTGCTGAACGACACCCCGTCACGCACAGTATCTGCACCGTAGCTGTACTGCTCGTTAAACACCTTCGCCCGGCGCTGGCCCAGCTGGCGCATCACGTAGCTCGCCACTTCTTCATCCGGAGAACGATAAAAGAAACGCGTATTAAGTAGATCCATCATGGCGGTGGCAAAATCAGAACCGTAAATCACATCCATCTGCGGTTTGTTCTGGAAGCCGAGGACAAAGCAACCACCGAACTTACGGGCCTCAGCCAGGACGCCCGGCAGCTCTGGGAGTTTGTGCAGGGAGTACAATTCGTCAAAAATAAACCACACCCGCCGGGTCGGGTTCTCCCCCATCTCCAGCAGGCAGTTAGCCGCCTGGGCCAGCCACATCGAGATCAGCGGCTTCAGAGACTCATGCTGGCGGGCATTCGAGGTGATCCACAGCCATCCGTTACGTTGGTCAGGTTCATTCACCTGTTTCATCCATTCCCTGATAGCAAAGCGGGGCTTACCGGTCCGCTCAATCCCCTGCAGGTAGCGCAATGCCTTCACGTAATTGGTCAGCACACCACGGATAGAAATTGCGGTCTTCTCCACCTTCTCTTCCATCAGGTTGGCAGCTTCAGACCCGGCGACATACTCGCGCAGCGCCTTAAGGTTAATGGCCAGCAGGGTGCGTAGCAGCCGGTTATACGAACGGTCAGGGTCATTTTTGAGGCGGGATGACACGGCAGTGAAGATGGTCCGGGCAGCCCCGGTCCAGAATGGATCTTCTTTGGTTCCCTGGGGGATCAGCGTGTTCCCCATAGAGTCATAGTCAGGAGTGCTCTGACATTCCAGCCACAGATCCCAGAACTCACATCGTTTATCAAGCGGGTTGAGCAGCTTGTCGACATTCTCATTAAAATGACGCTTAACCAACGAACAGCCCTTGTCGTAGACAATGACCATGTCACCGCGCTGTCGCAACTGCTTCAGCAACTTGTTCAGAGCGTTAGATTTACCGGCCCCCGGAGTCCCGTGCATCAACATATTCTGAACTTCAGCACCATTGACCAGCGGCAACTGGTCAATGTGCAGGGGGGACGCTTTACCCTCTTTCTGCAGCATTCTGGCCACTGATTTTACGTCCTCAGTGAGCGAACGGCCGCCCACCAGATCATCCTGGGCCTGCTTCTCGCCGAGTCGGCGTAGAAGGTAATAGACGCCATAAGCCACCGCCAGCACCACACAGCTCGCCAGGAATACCGCAATAAACAGCTCCTGCAGCGTCAGCTGACCGGCATAGGTCATATAGGGGTCTTTCAGAATGGCTGCAGAGGTAAAATGCAGGATTTGCCCATCATAAGGAACATCATATACGGGCGGTACATTGAACAACGCTTTTTCACCGCCAGCGGAAAGGTATAACCACCAGTACAGTCCGCCGTTACGCATATCCTGCCACGACACCCGCATCCAGAAAAATAACGGTGTCAGAACAAAAAAGAGATTTAACAACCAGAAGGCAATACGGCGGTTGACCTGCATAAACATATTCAGCATATAGCTGAATACCTGCCCGCCCTGGGTAATATGCTTGGTGGAACTCATTTATCCCTCCCGGCATATTCACATGAAGTCGAGACAATCAGTGCATCAGAAAACACATCCCGAAATGCAGCAGTCGGATCATAAATGATAATGAGGTCATCACGATTCCATTTCATCATGGGCAGAAGCTGGTTTATATGGGCGTATCCCATTCCTGTCTGACACGATGACGAAATATTTTCCTCAGGCAATACGGCATCAGAACTGACATTATCAGAACAATTCATAGCGGAACCTTAATTTAGATATAAGCAGCAAGCACTGCCGGGAGTGACAGCACGATGGCATGGCGGATTAGATATTTAACGAATCGATATCGAGTCTCGGAGTAAAAAAAAGGAAATAGCCTTTAACAAAACTAGTAAGTTTGGACAGGACTGAATCCTGCCCCTTAACCTAGAAATTCAATGCCAACGCATAAAGCTCATAAAAACATACTTACATTTATTGAATCTCAAAACAATGAACATTCACCGCAGTGATAATTAAACATTACCCTTATTGATTTCCTCAACCAATTTAAAGAAAGTCTCTGTGTGTATTTTCACAAAATCGTCAATCACTTCATTAACAATGCTATCTGAACTCTCATTAACCTCGTCAATACCCAAAGATTCAATGACGGCCTGGCAATAAAACTTCATATCTCGCGTATTAAAGCTCATACGCATCCCACCTTCATGAGCGAGGTCCATCCATGTGTATACAAAAGGGTATTCTATATTAGCGGGCAATAACTCCGCGCCATCATAAGAACCAATAAAATTAATGAAACCAATCGCCCCATTCTTTTCATACCATTCTTTATTGGTTCTGTTGACAATTAATGCAAATAAATGTTTTTTAACTCCAAGTCTAACATCAACTGGACTCGCCTGCTTTTCTTTCTTTTCCTTTTTATTTCGTTTAAACCCCAGCATTATCATCCCTCCATAAACCAGAATCACACAAAAACTTATTATTAAATCTCTTCGCTATTTGATGATATTTGAGGAGAGGAAACCACCTGACGAATTTTGTCAAGTGTAGCCACGACAGCAGGTGTCATATAGCGGCTCATAGACATACTAAAGGTAATACCACCGATAAGCATACAGGCGAACCAAGAGAATCCGTAGCAAACAATAAATCCCGATTCCACATTCATCATTACTATCGCAGAAATGACATTTATAAAAATAATCGCACAACCATATACCTTACACTTTTCCTTCCCAAGGCGAATAAGCAAGGATTTATCACGTACTGCCTTTGGAATACACATCAGCAAAGAAAGATTCCCATATGTCATCATAAGTGCCAGCACGGTTAATATTCCGCATGAAAGAAGAAAACAAACCAGTTTCCCTTCAAGATTAGTACCAATATCGTGATATATAATGTCACTTATCAAATAAGCAACCAAATGCATCAGGTAGACCACTGACATAACTTTAATTACAGGCCAGATAATCTGCCCAGAAGTAGGGATGATGTAATCTCCTTTCAATGCTTCAATAATACTTTTCGCATCTGCTTCGATGTCACTTTTGAGTATCATTTATCTTCCTTAAAATCTTTCATAAGCTTATCCAAACTACGTTTTGCAACGACACTATCAGTGTGATCTTTTATAGGATATGCATCCTGCCGTACATGTTCAGCTTTATTTGCCTCATCAAACCGTCGCCCCTGAACCTGATGTTCCTGCTCCAGATTAGTATACTGTTTGTTCACCTCTGACTGCTGATGATTGACCTTTTCTTGAGCAGAATCAACACTTCGCTGTGCATTTGCTCTCGATTGTGTGACTTCACCAGCCACCTCACCATCAGCTTTCACACCATGCCCGGCAGCCGTCTGCGCCATATGTTGTTGCTGGCCTTCAAAATCACTATGGTTGACACCCTGTAACCCATCGGCAGCAACCGTATCGCCCATTCCTTCTGCAGCTCGTCCCTGATTGGCCCGGAACTGCGCTTCCAGTAGCGGCATCATACGTTCTTCCACAAAACGACCAGCCAGTGCCTCTCGCTCGGCACGCGCTTCCGGGCTGGATACGTCAGTCAGCACACGTTCAGCATCCGGATGATTCTGTTTCGCATATTCAACAAACTCCTGGGTGGCATTGCTACGGATGGCCGCGCTGTTGTTCTCCACAAAACTTGCCATCTGCGCATATTCATGGCTGCGATTTTGTGTGTCGCTGTACTGGCTGGCCTGCGTTCGCATGTCGCTGAAGGTCGCCGCCATCTGGTTAAGTAACGAACCGGAGGCATTGTCCGTATGGCTGCTGCTATCGGTCGTACGGTGGCTGGCGACCACATCAACGCCATGGCGGATATCTTTCAGATCCTGTGCGCTGAAATCCTTCGTATGGCTGGTCCGATTGCTCATGTCCGAACTGGTGCCGTGCGAGGAACCATTGTTACCAGTGTAATCCCCTTTAATATGGCCTTCTAACTTACCACTCAGCCCGGTCGTCCATACGACCGCCTTGCCTGCAATAGACCTACTGGTATCAATACCTGCCGTCACGCCTGCACCGACATTAATTGAAGCATTCTGGCTTTGTTCCATTGCCGCTCTGAGTGCATCAGCCTGGCTGACATTATTGTCACGCGCATAACGCGCCACGGCACTCTGTAGTTTACTGATAGCCGCGGCATCATTCGCGCTGATGCTGTTATCAGCACCACGACTGACGGTATCACTGCTCCCTCGCTGGCTGGCCCACTGCGAAAGCTGGGAGGTCCCGGTACTGGCCGAGTGACTCAGCGAGTTGCTCAGGCTCTGCAGCTGACTCTCTGCTTCACGCTGCTGACGCTGGAATCCACTGACAGCCGAACGATCCAGCTGAATATCGGTCGGCAACCGGGAAATCGCCCCGGTGGTATCGTAGACCGATGCACCGCTTTGTGTCCGGGTCGCCGTGGCACCGTTGCCCATCTGGGTCATGGCCATTCCGCTACGGCTGGCGTAGTTGGTGTCCCACTTATTGCCGGCAACGTTGTCGGTCTGCAGATTATTAAAGGCCCAGCTGCCGTCACCAGCACGGGAGGATTCAGAAGAGGCCGTGCTGTTCATTGCTGTGCCCAGATAGTTACCGGCCTGTGACACTGCGCTACCCAGCCCTTTCACGATACCCCAGGCCAGGAACGGAATGGAGAGGGACAGCCAGCCAGCAATCGAACCAATATCCGCATGGGTCTGCTGGATGACCGACAGGTTCGACAGCGAAAAACTCAGCGTCCCTGTTTTACCCGTGAGATACATACTGACCGCGTAGTTGAGGATAGCGAACATCGGCCCCCAGGCCTGCAGGTATATCAGGGTAAAAATGTACCCCTTCAGCACTTCCATAGTCAGGGTATGAATGGAGGCCAGCAGGATAATCACCGGGAACAGACCAATCACCATCGCCAGCAACACCGTATTGAGCAATGGCAGGTAGGTGGTGGCAATGCTGGTTGACGTGGCCTGGCTCAGACGCATCTTGGTATAGGACGACTGCGAGGCCAGGTTGACCAGACCGGCGGCATCGCCGTTCTGCGCACTGGTGGAGGCGATGCCCTGCTTCAGGCCGTTCATCACCACGGTCTGTCGCATAATCTGGCTGGCACCACTCCCACCGCCGTAATAATAGCTGTAGCTGTCACCCAGCAGGGTACCAAACAGCGCGCTGGCATTGGGTTTTCCGCCGGTGAGCCGGGCAACATAGTAGTCCCAGGTCTTACCGCCATTCTGGGTGTCGGTAGTCAGCTGGGGTTGCAGCACGCCGGTTGCCAGCTCCTGACAGGTCCAGAACCCTTCCCGGTTTGCCATCGTATTACCATACGGCACCATCACACCACGTAACGGGCTGGGCTTGCTGAATATCAGCGAATACGGATCTTCGGTGTTCATCAGCTCCTGGAATGAGTATTTGTGGTTAAGCAACATATCGCCTACCACGCAGTTTCGTACATAAGCGGTAAACAACTCTGCCAGGTCACCATTGCGGAAGGCAAAGTCGGTTGCGGTCCCCACCAGGTTGGCGCCGAACAGCATCCCGGTTTTACTGTAGGTGGCGGAATCCGGGGTATGGAATACGGTCTCAAAGCCTTCCGTCAGGGCGGTACCGATGCCGGTGATAAACTTCGCCGGTGCCGCCAGCCCCAGCGGCACATTAGCGACCGTATGCACACTGGTTGCGTCGCTGCGGTCAATGATTTGCACCGTTCGTTTGGGTATGATGAGCACGCTGGTGAGAAACATAAAGAAAGCAATAAACTTCAGCACCTCCAGCGGGTCATGACCGCGAATGTAGGTGGCAAACAGCACCATCACCGACATCAGCGCCGCAATACGAAACATCGAGGCCCACTCGGTGGTCCCCATCAGGACAGCCACGCCGTTAAAGATGGCCGTCAGGAACTCCCCGCCGCTCAGGACATAAACCGCATCCATCACAGGCCCCCTTCGCTGCCGCCGAAGCGGTAGTTCTGCTGATAGCGGTCCAGCAGCTGGCTTGAGGTCTGCTGACGCAGGTAGCTCATCTGACGATCCATCTCAGCCAGCGCGTCGCTTTTCACCTGCACTTCCTGCTGCAGGGCCTCCACCTGACGGCTGGATTCGCTGATGTTGGCCCTCAGCGGTTTCATCACTTCTTCATCATAATTCCGGCTGGCCAGAGAGAGTTTGGCCTGTTCAATCAGCTCTTTCAGATACTGCAGCATAATGTCGTAGGCGATGTAATCCGACAGTGAGGACAGCATGTCTACATTGAGGCTCAGTTGCATCGGGTCCACCAGGTAGCGCAGCACTGGAATGGAGGTACTCTGGATAAACCCTTTCTCCGCCGCTGACAGCGGTTCATCAGTTCGCAATTTATCGCGGATACTGCCAATCATGTCTCTCACCCGCGATATCAGGGCGCGGTTACTGCTGATAGTCACGGACCCGTTTTTCAGCTCCAGGCAGTCGCCGCTCGAGACGCAGCGCTGGATGTCGACATTACCGCCCTTCATCAGGGCAACCAGTAATCCTTGGTGATTTACCTCCGGTATCAGAGATTTTGCCGCGCCGTTTCGGTCAAATATCAGCGTCCCGGTCAGATTCATCACCATTTCTTTCAGCTCCGTGTCCCCGTCAAGCATGGCATTCCGCCCCAGCAGTTCCCACATCAGGTTTTTGTTACGCAGCACCCGATCCTTGTCCTTGTCGCCGGCTTTATCGAGTACGCTGTCCATTTCTCCGCCGACCGTGCAGCCCTGGCGGGAAGCGGCCCAGTCGGCAAAGAGGTTACTTTCACCCGCAATGTCCTGACAGACCTTCTGCTGGGAGACCTGGGTCTTCGGCCACAGACCGCCGATGATGCCCTGTGCTGCCTGGCAGCTGGAGATATTCATGCTATTCATGTCTGCCGCCAGCTTCTGCAGATAGTCTTTGGCGTCCTTCAGCTCCGGCGCCACGGTTTGTAGCGCCAGGTCAAAGAAATACCCCTGGGCGTTGGCCATCAGATTCTTGACGAACTGTTGCAGCTGGTCACTGTTGATAAATGAGAACGACCCCAGGTAGGCATCGATGCCGCCGCAGCCGGCATTCAATGACGGCGGGGTAAACGACATTACCTGCATCTGTTTGACCGGGCTCCTGAGAAACAGGTTACCGCCGGTCATATAGCCTGCCGCCTGCCCCTGCCAGGCAGCAGCGCCGGTGGCATTACCTTCAAACCCAAGCTTGTTGAAGTAGTTATTAAGGTCGCCATTCACATCTGCATACGCCGACGCACTACAGACCAGCGCCAGTGTCCCGGCCAGAAGCGTTTTACGCATGGGTACCATCCTTACTGCACACCAGAGAAAAAAGTTCCGCAAAATACGCTTTCACATCGCCAGCAACATCAAGGAGAAAAGACACGCCAGAGGCGGCCAGAAAGCCCGCCGCGACGCACCAGAAACCGACCGGCATGGTATACATAGTCAGATTCAGCGGGGTTTTCATCGCCTGTTTTTCCGCATTCAGCGTCACAAAATCCACTGAACCATAACCGAGCGCACTGAACATGGCGTTCCAGTATTTCCATGCGCCCCAGCCAGCAAAGCCACAGGCGATCGCCAGCAGAAAAAAGACAACAGCAAGTTTCATCAGAAATGATGCCTGTTTCATTGAAGTTCTCCTGAACATAGAGATAAAAAGAGGGAGGTTATAAAGCGGTCACTGGGACGCTAACTCTGATGGAACATCAGAGCCTGATTTATCCTCTGCAGCAGACTGTTCATATCCGTTATGCCCTGCGCCAGTGGCCAGCTCTTCAGGGTATTCACGTTCACCAGCCAGGTCGTGGGCGTCACACCGTTATTACCGGGACCAAAGAACTGATCCAGAACGGCACGCGGGGCCGGGATCGCCTGCGGAAAGCTCACATCACCTTTGCCGTCCAGCGTATAAGGAAACACCTTAAAGCCCGTCTGCGCGGAAAGCAGGGTAAGCTGTGGATCAAACTGCTGACAAAAATGGCAGGAAGACTGCATAAACAGCACCAGGCGATAATCGGCAGTATTTATCGAACGACCATCCGGAAGACGGTATGCCCGCCCCGCAGGCGTAGTGGAAGTCTCTGGTACTGACCTTAGTTCTGCCCGGGGCTGCAGTTCTGACTTGCCGGCTTCCAGCGCCTTTAGCTCATCCAGCGTCGAGGCGTGCGCCATCAATACAAACCCGCTCAGCATCAGTACCAGCCCCAGCGTCACTTTGGGGTGTTGGATTTTCATCACATGCCCCCCGGGTGCCGGACCGCTCGCCACGCATGCCATGATGCCAGTCCCCAGCCCGCCAGACTCAGAGCGACACCACTGAGACTGAGCAATAGCGAAACGGCAATACTGACCCACTCCAGAACATCAACCTTATCCGGCTCCAGACTAATAGCCCGCGCATCCAGCGCCATCCCCGCCAGATACCAGAACACTGGCCCGACCGCCATAAAGGCCATGCCACAGAACAACAGCAGGTTCTCCTGCCTGACCTGTCGTTCGTGCTGATTATGAGTAGTGCTTTCTTTAGTCATTTTTGCCTTACCTTAGTATTGCGCCTTAAAATCGGTGGCCACATCGAGGAAGCGGCGGGCCAGGTCGTCCTGCGTCATGAAGCCCCAGGCCAGTGGCTGATACTGCTCACTACCCGGCTCAACCAGCATCAGGGCCGGGAACTGGCTGACGCCCATCTTCGCTGCCTGCCCACTGTCCTGTCGGGTCTGTGGCAGAGATTCGCTGCGCGCGCCGTCCATACTGACGGGTATCAGCGACAGTCCATACTGCTGTGAGAACTGGTTCACCATGGCCGCCATCTGTATATCCTGCGGATTGTTACCCCGGTAAAACAAGAACAGACCATAGTGCTGCCCCAGGTTATGAATTGCGTCGTTCTGCTGCTGACGGGCCGCCGTCTGCTGCAGGGTTGCGGTGCCGTTATAGCGGCTGTGCTCCAGGTTGTAATCGAGATCCGGATACAGCAGCAGCGCCTTTTTGGCCGACTGCGTAAACTGCCCGGACAGGTTCATCAGATAAGACTGCATGCGCAGATAGTCCGCCGCTTTCTCCGGGGAAGGGGACAATATGGCGCTGTTGAGTTTTTCTTTTGTCAGCTTTTGCAGCAGCGACATCTGCAGGTTTGGCGGCAGGGCGCTGAGCGGGACAGTGTCATCTTCCGCTTCATCCTCCTCTTCCGGCTGAGGTTCGTTGTACCAGTGCCAGCCCACAATGGGCGCATCCACATAAGTTCCGGTGGGTGAGAGGGAGGACGCAGGAAATGCACTTTGCGACGGGGCAGGGCTGACGGTCGCTGCCTGTGCCCCGGTAACCATCAACAGGAATGCTATCGGGAGGGTTCGCTTCACTGACCACCTCCTGTAATCTTCCCGGCAATCTGATCTTCAATGCGATCAAGCAGCTCCTGGTCTGCCGGCAGCGTGGCACCGTTCTCCAGGTCGTCATAAAAGTCGGCAAAGTTAATGCGCTTGAAATCCAGGTGCTGCAGTTCAGCCACCGTCAGTCCGCGGCAGTCCGGTGAACTTCCGCTACCAAAACCAATACCCAGCTGGCCACGACGACCCTGCTCCTGAATGATTTTTGCGAGCTTGCTGTCAAACTGGCAGTACCCTTCCTTCTTCTCTACGCAGACGCCAAGCACCTTATGCGCACAGTACGAACCGACGTAAATACTCAGCTTGCGCTTTTTGGCCTCCGCAAGTGCTTTCTCTTCGGTGTTGCAGCTGGCAAGTCCGGCATCATTACCCCAGCCGCTGTCTTTGCAACAGTTGCTGAAACCTGCCATGGCCTTACGACAGCTGTGGCCCTCACCGGTAAAAGCGGAGACGTTGACGCCATTCAGCGCCGCGATATCTTTACCCGCAGCCGCCAGCGCGGCCAGCCCCGAAACGGCTGACTGAAACCCATTCGACTTCCCGTCATCCAGCTGGTCACAGCTGCCATCAGCACAGACCAGTTCACCACCGCACAGCTGCGCGCTACCGCTGGTTTTCTCCTCGCAGGAGAAGACCACCTGCTCACGTAAACAGGTACCGTTCAGGCTGTCGAGGCAGGTTGTGGAGCCGACGGTACAGGCCGGGTTCTGCATATAGTCGTTACAGGTGCCGTTATCGGCTGACTGAGAGACATACGTGTCGGTGTACTGCCAGCAATCGCTGTGCAGAATATAGTTCTCACCGTTGACGGCAAAAGTGCGATCGCCACCCGGGTCGGTACAGACGCTGTTAATCAGCACCTGGTCGTTCTTGTCGAACGGACAGTTTTCTGACCACACCACGTCCGGGACCCACTTCTGCCCAGTAACACGCATGGTCAGTGTGACGCTCATCCACCCTTCAGCCCCCCCCTGAAGCCAGTTCAGCGTTTTACGGGCATATTCCTGACAGCGCCCCTGATCGCCATTCAGACAGTTTTTATTCAGAATCACACCCTGCACGGAGGCGCTCCCCTCATTCAGGATCGTCCCTGGCGCACCCGGAATTTCCCAGGTTTTATTCTGGTTAACCGAAACCGACTCATTGATGCCCCACCAGGCCATCTGGTAGTACATATTTCTGTCATTGAAATGAAGCGTTGCTGAAGCGCTAATAACCGTTCCTGACGCGGGAGCCCGGAAAGAAAAATAAACACTTTTGTTGCCATCATAGCTGTAGCTGAATTGATCATTGGTGACGGTATAGGTCGATACCACTGTGGTAGGCTCATAGTGACCACCGCCTGCTCCGGCTGTACGGGTACAGGCCAGTTCAACCGCCGGGGTACGTTCGCAGGTGTAATTTGTGATTTGAGTTTTATCCACATTCACATCCTTACACTGCGTATCGGTACCGGACATGATGGTCTCAGCCTTATCCTCCATATCCAGCGAACCGCTGATAAAGGGGGCATCGGTGGAGATGAGATCCTTCGGGCGATTGTTGATGACCTCCATGATGGTCTTACCCGCTTCTCCGCTATGCATCTCGCTGTTGCCGGCGTTTTCCAGAACGGGATTACTGGTGGCGGTGGTCCCGCCGTAATAACCAGTTTCTGCCGGGTTCGCGGTGTAGTCGGGGAGCGTCGCCACCGGGTCGGTCCCTTTCATCACATCCATACCCTGACTCTTCATGCTGCTGGCATACTTTGCCGCCTCGTCATACTGCGTGCTTGCCAGTACAGATACCGCCGGAGCCAGCAATAAAATGCCCGATAACAGCTGCTTTTTCACGATGCCCTCTCCTTCAGCAATTTCTTCGCCGTATCGGCGCAGTCCCCTTCTGCCGCAATACGCTCCAGAGCGTCCTTCAGTTTCAGGTTGCCAGTGAGGCGGTCATATCCGGCATCACATGTCACCACCAGGGCCGGAACTGCCGTGATGCCGTATTTGCTGAACTGCCGGGGATCTATCTGCACCCCACCCTTGTTGTTCTCCCGCGCCAGACGAAAGACCGATTGCACGGTTTTGCGGAAATTGTTATCCACGAGACCGTTAATCAGCGCCGGGATATGAAAGCGCGTTGCTGCCGGGACCATCTGCTTCAGCCCCTCTTCAGGAATGGAAAACGACAGAAAGTACAGCGCATCCGGGCGGGCCTCGCTGTCCGGCGCAACGGATGACTGCACCCGGCGTTGCATATCACCTATCCACTGACGATCAGCCCCGGAGAGTTTGTCCTGCAAAAGGGCGTTGACGTCCGGCGTTGTTGCGGCGTTCTGCGGAAGCTGGCGTATCGCCGCACTCTGTTCCCGCAAGGCATGAAAAAGCTGTTGCTCGTCTATCAGACCGTCAGCGTGTGCGGAAGCGGCCGCTATCAACGCGCCGGCCAGCACGGTAAAAATCTTAAGGTTCATCAGATTGTTTCCGGATAATCAGAGGAAGACGCAGTTACGCTTGCGCCATATGAGGTAGCCAAAGTTCTGTCGGCTCGCTGGCGTGGCATGCCCGGCCTCCCAGGCCATCACGGTACGACCAAACGGGTGGCAACGCCCCGCATCCGGATACATGTTGACCATCTGATAGCGGTAACGATCTTTCGGCATAATGGGCGACGGATACTCATTGCACACGGCTGTATCGGCGCCTACGCTGTTCAGGATCATCCCCTGGCGGTGCAGCTTGTAGTCCATTCGTTCGGAGAGCAGCACGCTGGCGGCCTGCGGGCTGGCCTGATTGGAGACAAACCCCGTAAACGGATACATGCTGCCGTGCGAACCGGCACACCAGAACAGTGGGTTTAAGGGTTTTGAAACAGCACTGGCCAGCGCATCAGCGGCACATGCTCCCTGCGCAATCGGGTTGGCGAACAGGAACGCTTCAGGGGCCAGCACCGAGGCAAGTGAGCTGTCATCCCAGGTCGGGTCCAGTTCTGACAGATAGCCGATATCCATGTCCCCGCCCTGCAGGCAGCCCAGGTCGGTGATAATGTTGAGCCACCAGGTCAGAGGGTATTTGTACCAGTGCACATGGTAGAAGGCGCCGGTATTGTCTGCGGCCTGGCGCTTACCTCCACCACTGCCGAGCTTGCCGGCGCTGATGCTTACACCGCCCAGATTGACCATGCAGAACGGTGCGCGGGTCACATCCGTCAGGGCAAATGGCTCCCAGAAACCAATCGCCAGTCCGATACGCTGGAAGACAGGTGCCGGAGCCGGGCAGAACTGGACAGGGGAAGACGGGTTCTCCGTATCAGGCAACGAACCCGAGGAGACCGTCGCATTACCGATGGACATCGGGAACATACATTCCCAGCAGATATCGGTGATCGGATTGACAAACCGCCCCTGGCATTCAGGCTCTGAGGCGAACGTACCGGTACAGACGGTCAGGCCGCAGGCCAGCAGAAGTGCGGAGAACGGCAGTGAGAGGGGTGAACGCATCATTATCGGGCCTCCTTTAAGGGAGCGGAGGTGATCTTCAGGCGTTTACCGTCCTGAATGACCATTGCCGGAATATAGTGAATTCCCAGCTTCTGAGTCAGTACGCCCTGCTGGTCGAAGTAGATACGCTCTGACAGCGCATCCGCTGCCGTTTTGATGTTGCCGTTGACCAGGATGACCTTGTAGACAGGCGTGGGAGGCGTTTGCGCCTTCATCCAGGCGACCTGGCGCGCATCATCACCGTCGATAAAATAGAGAGTGGTATTCAACGCCAGCGTATCCAGCGGGTTCAGGGTATCGCCCTGATGCGCAAAGATATAGCCCTGCGCATCGGCCAGCGTCTGACCAGCCACAAAGGACGGGTCATACCATGTTGTGTGTGGCTGCGTGTCTGTGACCAGCCCCTCTACCGGTGTCGGGCGCAGCGTGTGCGCCACTACCCGGTCCTGGAACTGTTGCTGCAGCGCCGCCAGCTGGCCGTTATCCTGCAACCCCTGCAGGCGATCCTGAACCAGCGCCAGAAAGCTCTGCTCCTGCACCGGCCAGACATCCCCCCAGGCTCCCAGATCTTTAGCCTGCCCGACCAGTGGACAGGCCAGGATCAACAAAGTCAGGAATCGTTTATGCATCAGTACCCCACCTTATTTCGGTGCTCCAGCTCGCTCTGGCACAGCGTGCAGGTATCAGCCCACGGAGCCGCCAGACGGCGGGCCTCCGGGATGGTTTCACCACATGACTGGCAATACTCGCCCCCCGCTGCCTGCAACTCATAGCGGATAGCCAGCACCGCCACGGTGTTCGTCAGCTCAATAAAGTCCTGGGCCACATCGACCTGGTCACTCATGGCGGTCTCCCTCCGCCATCCGGCTCGCCACCTCTGCCTGAATATCTGCAGTGATATCGCGGGCACCGCCCACCACTGCCGGTGCTACCAGGATGACGGCGCCGTAATGGCGTTGCCAGTCGATCAGTGCAGCATTGAGGACGCTGTTAAAACGCACGGTGGTGGCTTTTACCTCCTCGTCGCTGAGATGGCGCCCGGCCACCTGAGCCATGAAGTTATTCACCGTACCGGTCATATCGAAGCTCACTGCCTCCGGCCGCTGCCACTGCGCCAGCAACATCGAGATGCCGGCATTCATGAGCAGAATAAAGGCTGTGACACAGGCAACCGGTACCAGACAGCGCCGACGACGGCGACTGAGACGTTGATGAGATGATGTTGAAACAACGTTATGACGCGTTCCGTCTGCCGGGATAACGTCCGCAGACGGATGTATTTCCGGGGAGTCCGGTTGATTCACGACTGTATCTGCCATTGTTCCAGCGCCTCCATTTCCTTAGCATGTTTTTTACGGGCCAGTAACCAGAGCGCTTCATGGACAGTTTTCCCCTCCTTCAGGCACTGTTCACGAAACTCAAAGTCATCGCCATCGGACGAGAACATCACCCGGCTCAGCGGGTCGAGTATCAGACGGTGATAAGAGATCTGTCCGGCCACACGCAGCATAAAGGCGCTGAAATGCGCGTCTTTGGCCGAAGGAAAACCCTCGATGATGGTCTGCTCCGATGAACTGAACTGCCCCTCGTTCTTCTGGTTGTACTTGCGGAAGGCTTCCCGATTCTGACGCAGGATGATTTTGAACGACGAGTTGGACCAGGCAGCTTTCGCCGCGATGCTGGCCTTGTCACCATCAAAATCCTCAATCCCCTGGGTGATGGTGATATAGGCACCGCCATACTTACGCGCCGTGCGGTAGCCGTTCTCGATGAAGTCACCGATAAAGCCGTTTTCACTCGCCAGCAGCTTCCAGGCCTCATCAATGATGGCCGCCTTACGCTCACTACGGGGGGAGAGGAACATCCGCTGCTCGACATAAATCATCATCGAGAACATGATGGCCGCCAGCAGATCAGGTTTGTTTTTGAGGCGCCCCATCTCCAGCACGCAGAAACGAACATTGTCATCAAGCGCGGGTTCCGGACTGTTGAAGTATTCGCCGTAGATACCGCCGGTGGTGTACTTGTGCAGCGACACCACCATCTCTTCCATCATGTTGCGCACCGTGGTGGCATCTTTATATTTCGGCAGGGTAGTCCAGGCATTCAGCAGGTCGGATACATCATCAATCAACACCGCATTCCCCTTCCGTCCGGAAGGGGCTTTGCCCTCCCATACCGCCTGCACTGCATTAAGCAAAATAGACTTAGCGGTATCATCGACCTTGCCTGACGGGCTTGAGAGGACCAGCAGCAAATCTCGGATACTCTCTGCCGATTCCACAATATTGACGATACCGGCAAATGGGTTGAACTTGAGGTCGGTGGCATCGACGTAGACTCCGCCAACGTTGGCGCACATAGCCTTGTACGAATCGCCCATATCGAACACCCAGGCCCGCCCTCCGCTGTCGAGGATGTGCCGGATGATGGTCTGCATCAGGAAGGACTTCCCGCCCCCGGAGGTGCCACACACCCCGAGGTTATAGTTGTCATTGCCCAGCCCTGACTTGCTGTCAAACAGATCCAGATACGAGAGCTGGTTACGGTACGACGGAATGGGCACGCCTTTCGGGCTGATCCGGTTATCCGCCACCACCGGCAACAGATTGGCGACATTGAAGGACTCTGCCCGCAGCGTCGCACCGCTGCGGCGCATATCGCTCCATAACCCTTCCGGCATCATGAACGGAAACAAGGACAGCCAGTTACGCAGCTGCATAAAAGTGGGCGAGCACAGCGAAATGCCGTTGGCGCGGAAGGTATTCTGCAGCGCCAGTTCGCACATCAGCGCCTTATCATTATCATCCTCGCAGAACAGCGTGACGCCTAAACTGTAGCGCGCCAGCGCCGACTGCCCGGTCGACAGCCGCTCGCGCAATCCGTCCCACTCACGGGCAGCCTTTTTCACCCCCGGCACCCACTTGCCGAACGGGGAGTTTGCCCGCTTATCGTTGGTGGCAAACTTGCGGACCGCTTCGTTCTGACTCTTTGCCTGAACATCCAGCTCTGTCGTTAGTGTGATAGCAAAGGGGCACGGCACCGTCGACGTCGGGTCCAGCAGATTGCTGAGGTTATTCCCGCCCTGCCACAGCGCAAACTTCACCGGGTTCTTCTCCGGCATGTAGCTCATGATGCGGGTTTTCACCCGACCACCCTCCGCGGAGGACTGGCTCTGGTGCAGACAATCCGGCGTCACCTTCAGATTGATGGATCTGGCGACGCACTGGGCATTCAGCTCTTCATACGGGTCCACTTCATCAGACGGCGGCGTGATACGATCATGGCGGAAGTTCACAATTTCACGGACCAGCCCGACCAGCCCCCGGTCATCCAGCATCTCAGAGTGCAGGTTTGCGGCAAACAGCGACTGCTGTACGATACTCATCGTCTGGCCCAGCGAGGCAAATAATTCATCAACATCACGACGCAACGGCTCGGCGTAGCTGATAAAGAGGCGATAGTTACGCAGCGACAGCGGGTAGCCTTTATTATTGGGCAGTCCGTACAGGGCGCCACGTTCGTAGAACGCCCGAGTAATATGGTCAAAGCGCGTTGCCTGCTCCCCCTGCCAGGCCATGTCTGACAGACCGTTATCCAGCAGATGGCTGACGCACTTGCTCCCGAGGAGGAGCACGCTCAGCGGCTGTTCGCGGGGGAGCTTGTTACGCAGGAAGTTGTCCAGAGCCTCCACGATACCGTCGTTGGCCCCAATCAGCGGCGTACATTCGAGGATAAAACCCATGGTGTTCTGGTTTACAAACAGGCCGCTGTCTTTATCGTAATGCTGGTACGGCAGCACGCTGACCAGAGAAGGGTAGTCCATATCATCCAGCGCCTCTCCGGCCTTCGCGGCACCATCCTTCCGCTGCCAGTCGGTCATCAGGCGGCGGAACAGTTCATCATGCAGAGCCATATTCAGCTCCCGGCCCAGTGGTCAGGCTTCACCACGAAAGACACTACCGACGGTTGATGCATAACATCGTCCCGGTCAATCCAGCCCGCAATCCACAGTCGAGCCGTGGTTGGATTGACCCGTACAGGCTGACTAACTCCGGTATCGGCATAGCGCTGGTCTTCAGTGACAGGTGATGACGCCGGCAAGGCAGGAGAAACGGCTGGTCGGTGAGAAGGTACTGCCGGGCCTCCCACATCCGGCCTAACCGGGCGCGACGCGGGCAGCAGCAGGCTTCCCGTCGTCGTTCTTACTGAGAGCAAACCCGCATCACGGGTGGCCGCCTGAATACCGGTAAGCGGTGAGGGTGAGACCGGAACCGGTGCAAGGCGCGGCAGGGTCTCAACAGCCGCGTCCGTCTTTCCCGCATCACCATCAACGCCGGACATCACCGGGGAAGACGGCGAACGCCCTGCCGCCTGCTGATTAGCCTGCTCCATGGTGATGCAGCGGTCGTGGGCCACGGTATTACAGTCAAAGTCAGAGTTCATTCCGGCACAGCCGGAGAGCAGGCCAGCGCCTGCCAGTAAAGGCATAATGAATTTATTCATGATTTATCCTGAGAGAAAGAGGTTCAGCGGGTGACGATTTTTATGGCCGCCGGTGCACCGAAGAGGTGGCGTTTATCACTTATCGGCGCGCCCATCTCCGGGGCGGCGAAGCACATCATTCATGACACGGGCGCAGGGGGCGGATTTACCGCCACCGGTACGCCCGACAACTATCGTATGGCCACTTTGCGGCTCACTCTGCAGGCAGAATGAGTGAGCGGGCTGGTTCAGCGTGATAAACGTCGTGCAGTTATCCAGAATGTGTTGCGCCAGCTCCGGGGAGGACAACGAAGCCAGAGGATGGCGTTGTGGTTTACGCATACAATCTCCTGAGTGGGGAAGAAAAATTAACGACGCGGGTTGAACGGAATGCGGGTACGGTCAGCGTTAGCGGGACGTACCCAAATAAAATGAACAAGCGTCACCCACAAACAGAACAGCGGCAGGACCGAGCTCAGTACCGTGATGCACTGCCACTGCCAGAGAACCACCACCTCATGAACCACTGTCAGCAGACCCGGGATCGTTGATGCCACCTGTCCCGGCATCTGTTCGAGATAAAACAACAGTAACCCGCCGTAGACCATAAAAAGGAGAATGCAGCCCATCACCCACCACAGCAGGCAGCGGACAGCCAGCGCTATTAAGTCCAATGCAGCTCCGGGGCCAGTGTAGTGATATTGCATCGCCCGCCATCCCTCTCTGATATCTGTCCATAACGTTTTCATCGCATCGACTCCTGCATTCCTGCCTGTATCTGGTCCTTCATGGCACCCACGGAGTCCCCGAGATTGAGGTTACGCAGCGCTTCTTTGGTGATGGTGATCCCGTTGCCGGTCGCTTTTTCCTGGGAAGATACAGCGGGCTTCTTCTCCTTCTTCACATCGGCATACTGCAGCTGGAAACCTTCCTGGAAGACGACCGAAACCTGCACACCGGCACCGACCGGGATAACCGGGTGGTACTGTTCAGCGCGTTTGATGAAGTAATCTGATAGGGTTTTGCCTGCCTGTGACGTACCACCACCGAACCCGGCGCGAGCAACATCGCCACCGCTGACGGTATTCGCTGCACCAAGGCCAACGCTGGTTGAGCCGACGTTCGATATGGCGCTGCCCATTGCATCGATGGCACCACCGGCAAAGGCATAGCCGACAATTTTGCCGTTGCGGATGACCGGCTCGGCCCGGATGCCATTTTTCCCCATAAAGGAGACGTGTCCTTTGAAGGGCTGGTCGATAACGTGGTCATGAACACGGCAGGACAGACGGTCGGTACGCAGTAGCGCGCGCTCACTGGAGATATCACCGTAAGCGGCTGCGGTTACAAAGCAGCCCCGCAGGTCATATTCCCCGTCGTTCGGTAAAATCACCTTACCGGTCAGGCGGAACTGCATCGGTGATGAGGCGCTTTCACCCGTGACAGAGGCGTTAGCATCCGCCCCCTCAATCACCGTCGCCCCGACAAAACTCCCCGACGGAATATACGGCAGCGCCGGCGCATCATCCTTTTTTTCGCCGTAATCGATACTCATGGTGGACAGCCCCTGATTCAGCTGTGGAGCGATATTCACCGTCGTCTGATTGCCGGGAACGCCCGGGTAAAAGGCGGTTGGCGGTGGGACCGCGCCTGAACCGCCACCGACAGGCAGGGTGCCGGCTGGCGTGCCCGGACCAGGCGACGCATGACCGCTGCCGCTATCGCCTGCCTGGTTCATGGCATCAATCTGCGTCTGCAGCAGTTTGATATCATCATCCTGTGACTGAATTTTCTCCCGGTAGGCCTTGTTTTCACTGGCGAGTTTATTGAGCTGATTCTCGAAGCTGGCCAGCTTTTTATCGGCTTGATTCGCGGTATGCTGCAGGTCAGCCACCGCTGTATCGCTGACTTTTTTACCGAAGGTACTGGAGGTCACCGCGCCGGTCATATCCGGTACCGGTTTTTTTGCCTGGCTCTTACCGGGGGACACCTTTGACGGGGCACCGATATACCAAGCCACACCGCCGATAGCGCTTAATCCCAGCGCCACGGCGATCAGCACCGCCATCTGCTTGCGACGGGTCAGCACGTTAATGTTAGCCATTAGCCTGCCCCTCCCCGTCGTTGCTGACCGTGACCCACACCTGCGTATCGGTGCCAGGCATCAGCGTGGTACTGAACGGGAACACCATCACGGCCCGTACGCCTGGCGCCTGAAACAGTCGTTCAGGTATAGCCAGCGCACTGGCACCACGATTACGCACCGTCAGGCGATAGAGCCGAAGCCCACCACCGCTCCACATTTGTTGAGGCGTCACCGACAACCAGCCCGGCAGGGAAAATGTCGGTACCGCCACGACAGGAGCTTCAGTAAACCCTTTCGGTACGCCGCCGCTCAGTACCGCCTGCTGGACAGAGATCAGGGTGCGAACATACGGCTGCGACTGCTCCCAGCGCCGCGCATCATCATGCTGTACCGGACGGCTGGAGATAAACTGCAGCACCCGGCCATCCCGTTTCTGCGGGACACCAATAACAGAAACGGTCAGCCCACCTTCCGTGCGGACATAGAAGGTGAACGGGGTAGTCTGAGCGGTCATCAGCTGCACACCGCCGTTAGCCTGCCCCAGCGCCTTGTTGTCATTAAGAAACATCCCCTGCGCACTGTCCACGGCGATAATCTTATCGCCGGGCACAACCAGCAGATTCGGATTAGTGTTGCTGAGCGCGACCCGGACCTGGCTGTCCGGCGAAACCGGTATCTTTGTCGGTAGTGCGGCCACCGGCTCTGCCAGTACGTTGCCACTCAGACAGAGCAGACTGGCCAGCAATGCAAGACGGTGCCTGCCATGCCTGTTATTTTTTCTTTTCATCCACCTGCTCCCTGAAATCCTGAATGGTGGTAATACCCCGGTGATAGCGCAGTGCCATCCGGATAGTTTTGTCTTCCGGCAGCTGCTTACGATTGCCTATCCACTGCTGTACCGTCCCGTGAATATCCACAATCCCCGAAGCCGGGTACGTATCGAAGCCGGACAGATAAAAGGCGGTCGTCACGTTATTGTCGATAACGCGCTGCGCCTCGCTGGCCAGCACTTCCTGCATGGCAGGACGCTCTTCGTTATCAAAGAAGCGCAGCAGCGCTTTGTGATTGGCCTTCACCGATTCCGGCGACACGTTGTAGCGCAGAAAGATCAGTGACTCGGCAGTTTGCTCCAGATAGTTCGCATCCATCCGGTTGCGCGTCAGCGTGAACGGGGTATCAAACCCCATCGGGATATAGGTCTCTTCACGGCTGTTAATCAGCGTATCGAGTCGCAACCAGGCAACCAGGTTGCCTGCAAGACTCAGACCAAAGAACACCAGAAGCAGCAGAAAGATGAGTGATGTGTAGCGGGCCGACAGGCGCTTTGCCTTCAGGTCCATGGGAATACCTCCAGGCCATCAACGCAGCCACAGCCGGAATGACGAATCGGGAATGACTTTGTACATGCCTTTGAAGAGTGAAGACGGGAGGTACCAGTAGCAGGCGTTGAGCAACCAGTCGGTCCCCCTCCCCTTTTTGAAATACTTCAGACAGAACCAGAGCAGAACGGCAATGACCAGACCGGTAACGTACTTACCGGTATAAAAGCCCCATCCCATCGGTGCGAACAGGGCTATTGTCTCATCCATCGGTAGTCCGATGGGCCGTGTCTGCTCTGTCAGTGTCTGAGGAAACATGAAGCGCGAAGCGCGTTCCTCATCCATTGACTAGTCTCCGTGCCGATCAGCCCCCGGAGCGGGCAGAAATGATGGAGAAGATGATTTTGGTAATCACGATAAACACCGGGATAAGCAGGAAGGTCGCCGGGTTATGTGATTTGAGGTACAGCAGGAAGACCAGCACCACTTCCGCGATCATGAAGTAGTACATCATGGTGGAGTCTTCACCAAAGGTATCCGTCGCATCCTGTTTGCCGGCCGCCGTCAGGTCTTCGGCATGCGCCATACCGCGCGCCGCCAGAAATAATGCCAGCGGCATTGCCACATACCTAAACAGCGCCTTCGCGGTACGGTTATTCACCAGCGACGGCACCGCTTTCACGGCAGTCACCATGCGTGAGAGCAGTCCCTTTTTATTCCCCTTGCAGACAACGTCCGCCCCCTGATTTATCACTGAAATATCAGCCATATTATTTCCTTTAATTAACGATTAAGTTGTTCGGGCAGATACGCCCCCGCGACGCCCGCAAGGCAGAAGCCGCGGGGGATTATCTGTACAAACGTCTTCAGACACGCTACCGCCCCAGGGTGTCACACCTGTCGTGGGGGGAAACTCGCCCTACGGATTTTGGGCAAAGGGATGCCCGCCGTTTTATCGGTGAAGAAAAAACGGAGAAGACAAAACAAAAAAACTGAAATCAGACCGTTGGCGTCAGTCCGACATAATGGCAGGGAATATCGATAATGCAGGTCGGGTGATATTCCCCTTTAAAAAGAAATATCAGAGCGTCGTTATCTCATAGTAATCTCCGCTAATTTCAGGGACACGCCTGAGATGGTCGTGCAGACGAAGCGCGGCCTCCTGCACACGAGAACGCTCTGATTTTGCGGCTACATCAGTCAGTCGTACGCTGGCTCTGGCAGTGAGGATCACAGTAATTTTTTTGTTTCGCGCTTCTCCTTCCTGTGCAACCGCACAGTCGCCCGGAATTCTGGAGAACAGCTTAAGGTGGTCATGCAGACGAAGCATGGCTTCCAGCTGGCGGGAGCGTTTGCCCTTTTTAGCAGCCTGAGACAATTTTTCACTATCTACGCTGGTAAGAAACACTCCAATAGATTTAGGACGAACCAATTCACCCTCGTCTTCTGCTATTGTTTTCTGGCTCATGGGATTCCCCTAGTGTTGGACACATGAGGGGTATTATTCAGGAAAATGGAAGGGGTAAAAATTAGACAGGTGTCGAGTGTATAAATAACCACATTGACACTTAACCACATGATTTATTTAAACACGAATAAAAAACACACAGAAATAAAAGAGCGTATTATTGATATACATCAAAAGATAATATAAAAAGTCCAACCCCAGCTGCAGGCAGCAAAAATTGAAGCGACAAAAAGCAGGTTAAGCGTAAAGATCACCCGAAATATCAGAACACAGGCGAATTTCAGACGAAAAAAAACCGACTGGTGAGGTCGGTTTTTTTTCGTCCTGAACCAAGCTGATTGCCCGGAACAGTCAAGATAGCTTTCATCTGACGAACCAATAATATTACCTTAAAGGTAACTTCGCAAGTTCCGGGCTAGAAGCTAAGCGTAGAGGCTGTATAATCGCAGTGTTAGCTCTGAAATGCTGTCGCTCCGGGAACGCCAAAGTACGTTTTCAAAGTCCTGATCGGTTGTACGGGTGGTGCCGTTAGCTGATGCCCAAGCCTGGAGTGAGATAGTTTTCATCTGACAAAATGGGACGAAGCACTGTAACAGGCGATGGAAGGGTACGCAGTTGCCGTCTCACTCCTTTAGCAGGAGAAACGAGTGAAAGTTTTCATTGAGAAAGCTATCGCTGCTCTTAAAGCGTTAATCGCGCTACTGGAGTTGATCCGCCAGTTCGTAGACTGATAGTGGAGACGTAATAAAGGGCGAAGGGTTAACCACTCTTCGCCCTTTAACAAATAAATCCTAGCAAATCCTTATAAGATTAGACGCAGAAACAAAGCGTGCAGGAATGATATTTATCCAACCATATTTTTCAGCCATTCTGATTAATCCTTCCCTGTCGAACGCACTAAGCTTCATATATGCATTACGGGCTTTTATTTCTACAGTCTTAACACTGACATCAAAATTATATGCAATCCATCTGATTGAGCAAGAACATATTATAAGCCAGGCAACCTCCCATTCGCTTTCCGTAACATAAGAAAGAGGACTCGAAAAAGGGGATGATGTAGAAATACTCGACTGCTCTATTTTTAATGAACCAAAACCCAAACAAGACAACCAGTCTATTTTATTATTAATCGCTGCTAAATCCGAAACATATACCATTATTCCAATTCCATTAGAATAGTGCCATGGCTTCATTTTCAGGACAAAGGATTTTATATCATGGAGATCAGAGAAATAATTCCACGCCAGAATGGTAATTTCTTTATCCTGTGACATAACCAGAGATTCAAACTCATGCATAAGAGCAATATCTCTGGTCGATGCTTCTGAAACGTCATCATCACCAAGGCCGATAACAGAGGTTAAATCAGGAGGTAAAAAACGTGAGAGGAACGTAATGCTGGCATCCATAAAACGATGATTTGCATCTTTTATGTACCATGCATCACAAGAGTTTTTGTGGAAGTGATAAAAATCCTTTAAAAAGGCTTGAGATCTGACATCCAGATCCATACGATCGTGCGTAGCCATAACCATACTCTCCAAAGTTGGTTTCTTGGTTAGCTCATGCAGGGGGGTAGAGTCCTCCTGTGTGAGCGATTTTTTATTGTCTACAACATAACCTTATGTTGCATTTAAAATATACCACAAAAAGGTATAGTTACAAAACTCATTCATCATATATACACCGTGAATATTCTTAAAACATAAAGCCAGTAACCATTTAAAAAAAAGAAAACAATTATTACTCGCTGATATCCGCAACCAGGCTACGCTACTCCCTGTTGAGTACCGTCCTGACCCGTAAATCTGTTTTTTCTTTTAACGCATCAATCAGTTTATCGTAGTTGTTACGACTATCAGATTTTATATCCTGCAAAGAAAACATCAGCGCCAGTATCTCCTGTGATGCCATTCTTGATTTTACTACTTCTTCAAAAAGCGCACTTTGAAATACATCTTCACCGGCTTCTGCATCTGATGCCTTCTTATTTTTGGCATTGAGGTATACACGCATTCCCAGTTCCAGCATTTCGGAACAGACACTGGAGATATTAGCATCGGAAGCTGTCGCGCCCTCTTCCCTTCTCATATCGACGATTTGTCGGATACCATCAATTGTTTTTTGCTTCATATAAACATTCTGCCGTGGCATAACTTTATTACCCTCTTGTCCTTACAGCACCATTCCGGCACTGTAAAAAAAACTACGCCAATTAAAACACAGCACCACAACTGTGCCAAATAGCAAAGATCAGGCACTACAATGCCACACATTAAGCGGCACCGCAATGTGTGGCACTCATAGTAATTGCATGATTATTCTAATTTAGCACTACATTAGCCACAATGGAGCCACAAACAGGCGACATTACGGCACTATGGCAGTGCCCTTCTGTGCGATAAAACACTAACTTGCATTCATAATCCAAGCATAAATACATGATTTAAGTAGATAATCCTGCAAAATAAAATTTTGCGTGGTGTGTGAGAACGAAACTACCGGAGAAGCATATTAGCACAGGCATCCATAGAGTAATTCTCGGCCATATTTGGCTTGCCTGAGATCAGGTAATAATGCGATCATCAGGGCATCTAAAACACATCATAGGGAAATAATAGTGAGGAATCTACTTCTGGCAGCATTACTACTGATAGCCGCTCAGAATGCTAATGCAGATTGTTTTGATATGGCGGGCAGAGATTATCATATAGATCCAGATCTGCTTCGGGCAATCTCCTGGAATGAATCAAACTTCCGCACAGACATTAAAGGCTACAATCCTGTTTCGGGCTTTGGCTCCGGACTTATGCAGGTGGACTCCCAGCACTTTAACGAACTGGCTCGTTATGGAATAAAACCGGAGCACCTTATTTCTGACCCATGTATGAATATCTACACCGGGGCTTACTATCTTGCAATTGCATTCAAAAAGTGGGGAGTCAGCTGGCAGGCCGTGGGGGCGTATAATGCAGGTTTCCGGAAAACAGAAGAACAGGCGCAGAGAAGATATGTCTATGCCAGAAAAATCGAGGCAACATATCGGGCGATAAAGAAAAATAAAAATGCAGAGCAGTTTCTCCCGAAACAATAAAAAAGACCTCAACACGAGGTCTTTTTTATCCATGCGGTCTTTAACTCATCAATCAATAGCTTGGTAGATTAAATGTGCTTCAGGGTGTTTTATGATACTGATGTAGTCTTTCAGTGCATCCTGACGAGCGACGAGGTGTTTACAGACTTTCGAATATTCAGGCCCCATATCTGCAACCTGCCAGGACAACCAGTTCATGATCATCAGGGTCGCAATAATTCCGGCAGCATCGGCACTGACCTCTGCTTCAAAGTAATTACCGGGAATAACCATGTTATAGCGCTGTTCTCCTTCCGGTGCGATATATCCTGTTTGCGCGGTTGTGAATCTGACACAGTTCGGAGCCACGTTTCCGCCAGTGCCCTGCGGAATAATCCAGTAATTCCAGAAACCACCATCATAATCGGAATGCTGACGTAACCAGCTGGAAATCATATTATCAGCAGAAGGCGTAAAAAAGAGCGCAGGAATAAAATCAAGACGTTCATCGCCATCTGTAACAAAATAGCGCTGGCGTTCATCGACTTTAAATTGTTCGGCTGATTCACGAGTGGCGGTTTTGACGTTTAATGTGTGCATTCTGATTTTCTCCTCATTGGATTATTACATCGTTCGACTTCATCACTGAGCGGCGAAGGGCAATGAGCAACTGACAGTGAGGAAATAAAGGGGCGCGCAGCGTTTATATACCCCTTTATTTCCTTTCTGGCTGATGCTAAAAGCAGCCCTCCGCGAGCTGATGAAATCGAACAATAGTCACACCTGGAGAATGCGCACATCCCGTAACGGAAAATCGGCGTAAGACGAATTACCGTTACGGGCTTCAGAGTGGCGGTAATTTATTGCCGCCACGGTGAAAGTGGCGCGTCCGTTTACGGACGCAGCAATCGTGAATTTGAATTTGCGTCAGGATGGACGCCCGAAGGGCGGAGACGGTTTACCGGCTCCGTTCACGACAGCCGTGTCCCTTCAGGGACGACGCCCGGAAAAGAAAGGATAATATCCATATCAGCGGCAAAATAATAAAGACCATCGCCAGCAGGACAATGAAGAATAGTAATCAGCTAACCAAAAGACAGGAACTTCAGACAACCTCGCGCCGGAATAACGCAGGCAGCGCGTCAGCGCAGCCTGCTTATTCTGCGCCGCAGGCGCGCGGCCTTTGATGCCACCAAAGGCAGGACACTCCCCTGCCCTTCTGGATATCTATGCAGCGTCATTTATACAGCGCAAAAATTCGCGCATGGCACTGATACGTCGCTGATCGTCCAGCCGCTTACCAAAGTTGTTGATGTAGTACACAGGTGTATACCGCACCCTGTTTAACTGCATCGTCAGCGTATTGCCCGTCACCACCTCCGCAGGAATACCCAGCAGGGAAAGCTGAATAAACGCCATATCGGCCGCAACAGGATCGATATCGATGCAGCTACCGAACATATGCTCAGACGGGTTATAGCCCGCCTCCAGCAGATATTCCGCATACGCCACAATCATTCCCGCCGCACCGCTTGCCGGATCGCTGACGGTCACAAATCCCTCACGGCGTATCGTTTCGTCGACGTCCGGCATCAGCAGCCTCGCCAGCAGAGACTGGACGTGATACGGCGTGAAATACTGCCCGTTCTGGTCGTCGCCCAGCTCAAGTTCCATGAAGATCGCGCCGAGAAAGTCGTGGAATTTGGCCTCCAGTGCGCAGACCATCAGGCTGAAGAGCGTATGCAGGTTGCTGATATCGCTCTCGCTGTACTTCGCGCAAATTTTGCGGCTCTGCTCAATATTCTCTGGCGTTCTTATCCGCGCCATATCCAGCTCGCTGGCGGCCAGCGTGATGAAGTCGCTGAAAACCTCCCAGCGGCGCAAATTTCGGGCGGTGTCCATGAACACGCTGACAAACTGGCGGCGGGATTCCTCGATGGTCATCATCCGGTGCGGTATCGGTCGCGCGTTCACGGCAGGCAAGGCGGGCTTAACGGGCGTGGCTGGCGCAGCCTCTTTCGCCTGGTCAAAGAAGCTGGCAAAACTGAGTTGAGACATATTTCCTCCTTAAATGCCGCCCCCTGCGGGGCGGCACCTCCGTCAGTTAAATGCGCGCTTCAGTTCGAGCGTGCGTAACACCTGCCCCCACTCGCTTCCGCGCATGGCTGGAATGCGAACGGAGCGCCCCTTTCTGCGGCACTTTGCGATATGTCTCCCCAGCGCCCGCATTTCGGTGCAGAGTGCCTCCGGTGCGATTTCGCCGCGCTTAATCCGCACCTGCTTTTTAGGCGGCTGATTTTCCGCCTCGCAGATCTGGACATACAGGGCGGTCGGTGTAACAATCGAAACTTCACTGAATTGCATTGGTTTGTTCCTTTTGGTGAAGGCCGGATTAATCGTTCCTAGGCGTCTAATCCGGCGGGTTAAGGCAGGCGAAAGCCTGCTTTTCTCATTTCTGGCGCTGCATTTTCCCCTTAACGCGTGCCAGAATCTCCGCGTGGTCAAGGTTGCTGTAGTCACGCATGCGGTAATAACGAATACCGATCCGCGCGTAGATTTCGGTCACATTGCCGCAGACCATTTCCGCCAGCATGAAGGTTTCACACTCGCCGTTCTCACTGCTGCGCCAGTTCATCGGGTACATCAGCCCCAGCGCATCATGGAAGGCGTGAACGTCGATTTCGACGGGCGCGGTCAGATATGACTTTTCGCGGCTCAGCCAGTACGCGCGTTCGGCCTCACTGGTCGCGTAAATACCTGCTTCGGCGCAGGATTCGGTCAGATTTAAGTGCATGGTTTATCTCCTTCTGGTTAATGGCGTTGATATTTCGCCGTGGTGGTTATTCGTCGAACGTGATGCCGGAAAAATGCGCCATCAGGTGCAGCATGTCGGCAATCTCGTCGACTTTCTGCTGAATGGCTGGCGTGGCTTTCAGGATGCGCGTGACAGCGGTTCTGAGTTCGCCCATATAACGGTTTGCAGACTCGCCCAGCGCCGTTTTGTCCGTATTGCTCTGGTACTTCATCAGGGCTTTACTGACGTGGTTTTGCAGGGTATCAAGCTCGCTGAGCGCGCTTTTCTCCCATGCGTCGAAGCTGAACGTACTGTTCGTGTTGCTGTTGCTCATAATGTTTCTCCGTTGTGACTGGCGGCATCCCCTGCCGCCAGCCGGTTAAGTAATCAGTAATCCGCCGCCAGCTCGATCATCAGGTCAGCACATTCACCATCGGCACGTTCTTCTTCCGCAGTCGTCAGCATGTAACCCCGTTTCACTGCCGCCCCCATAAACGCCGGACGGTCTTTCAGTGGCAGTTCTGCCAGGTAATGCATAGCCATACCCAGCAGACGGGACTCATAAATCTCGTAGTGCAGGCCACATCCCCGGTTAGCCTGTATTTCCATACGGGCCAGCACCACGTCCGCGCGAATAACATCGAACGGGTTACGGGAATGGATATTGCGCACAAAGCCATCAGTACGCAGGGACGAGGTTTTCACCCATCTTTCGGTAGATTCTTTGGTGGCGGTTTTGACGTTGACGTTTTGTGTGTTCATCCTGCTTTTCCTCCTGTCTGGTAGTTAATCCATCTCTCGGTGAGTTCCCTGGCGGCAAAGGGCAAAGGAGCAACGGCGGGGCGGCAGGAGAAGGGCGGAGACAAAAGTTTTTGCGATCCTTCGCAAAAACTTTTGGCGGAGTGCATTTCACCCTTCGGATGACGACACGGCGGTGCTACGACAAGCCCTCCGCCCGGGGACTTAACGGGAGAGGGCTCGCCAGAGGTACGGGGAGAGGATGAACACACCCGACACGGCGGAACGACGGGGCGTCAGAGGACTGTCGGCAGTTTTACCGCCGACAGGGTGAAGCGGCGCGTCCGTTTACGGACGTAGCAAGCGCAGGGGTTGACGTTGCGTCAGGATGGATGCCCGGATATTGCCGTAACGGTGATGCCAGCCAGTTCATTAGCCAGCCCCGCCAGCGTGTATCGTTTTTTATCCAGCACATCAGCCCGCAGCAGCAGGCTGTTTATCAGAAAGGTATCCAGTACCGGCATTCTGAGTAGACATTTAATCCGCTGTCCGCTGGCTGACTGAAGCAACAGCACCCAGTGGTCACAGACCTCGCCGGGGCTGGTCAGCATGAACCAGTGTCTGCCATGCGGTGGAACATACCGCAGGCTAACGGGCCATACGCCACCGTATTCAGTGTGATTCTCGGGTGAAACCAACTCCCGCAGCACGGCCTGCGTCAGCACCTTACGAGAAGACCAGCCATCAGAGCGAAACTGCTCATAATCCTCCGGCGCCATGGCAATCAGCGCCGATAATGTCAGTCCTTTATTCAGAATCAGCCTCCTTTTATAGCTGCAGACCACGACTGCTCTCCGGCCCCTGCAGACCCGAAGATTTGAAGGGGATAATAACAAAAATCACCGGTGAGACTTTCCGCGATAATAGTCCGGTCGCGCCGCAAGTTCCCGCCCGATGAGTTCATTAGCAAACAGGGGCGCGCCCCTGTTAACACGACGCGCCAGATTCCGTCGACGGGTTGCCGCCTTTCGCTCGTCGCTCCAGCGCCTGATCGGCCGTTCATACAGAAAATCCACGCAGACAGCATATCCGGCTCCGGCCACCCACAGTGACATCACAGACTCAGGGGCGGGCTTCCCTGCCTCCACCACTTCTGACGCCAGCTCAGCTTCACCGGGACAGGGTTCGGGACGCTTCCAGCACAGCGAGTAACGCCACTTCATGCGCGGCCACGCGCTGTCAGCTTGTTGGGTACCATCCAGCGCTCCAGCTGCCGGACAGATTCCGGACTTTCCCTTGCCAGCGCGTCCGTTTCAGCCATCACCGTCCAGAAAGGCTGGCTCTCCATCGTCCAGCGCTCCATTGGCTCCAGTGATGGGAAACGTACGCTCCAGCGCCAGAACATCTCCTCCAGGTCGTACTGGCGCAGCTCAGTCCCCGACCAGCGTGCGCTCCAGCTGCTGACCGTTTCCGGTGTATGGAATGCCAGCTCAATCTCCGCCTGCCCCGCCAGCGCCTGGTACGCCGTTTCGCGCTGGCACGCTTCCTTACGGCGCTGGCGGGTGTATTTTTCATCCCGCAGGGCGTCCTGACAGCGAACGCGCTCGGTCTGCTGAAAGGCCACCTCCGGAAAGAGGCGCTGACCCGCACCAACGGGAAGCGGCAGCCAGCAACGCGTCCCGCGACTTTCAATCAGCGCATCGATGGCACTGAGCCAGCTGTCCCTGCTTCCCCGCAGCTCCCGCGCCGTCAGCACCGGCGCAAAATGATGGATTTCCCTGATAGTGATGCGTGTGCTGCCCGTGAGTCGCCGGAAAAAGGCGCTGGCATACGGATACATCGTGGACACCGCGCCGCGCGACCGCCGGCGTTCAACCTCAGCGATAGCCTCCATCGCGGCGCGTCGCTCAGGGCTGAAGGGAACCAGTGACAGGTTTGCAGGTATCATGCCGCGCCCTCCGCTGCCAGAATACTGATGATGCTGGCCTGACTGTATCCGTCCGCATCGAGACGCGCCGTCAGGCTGACGGTGTGGCTGATAAGCTCCGGCTGGTAGCCGCTCAGGGTACGAATGACGGAGAACGGGCGACCGCTGGCGGGCACGAACACCACCATCCACGCCGGACTGATGGCACCTGGACTGCACACGGCAATATGGTAGTTGCTGTGCGGGGGCGTAAAGCGCACCTGCACGGGGAAGAAGCCGCCGAACTCGCTACGGTACTCGCCGTTCACATCCCAGTTATCAGGGCAGGACAGGTCACGCATAACGGCGTGGGTCAGTTCGCGGCGAAAGTCTGCGCCGCTGTCCCGCCAGTCCTCAAACTCATCAAGGGACATCGTTTTCAGTACATCGGGGGTAAGAATAGTGCGCATGGGTATCTCCTTATTGCCGCCCCGCAGGGCGGCTCTCCGTTATCAGGCGGCGTGTGCCGTGTTGGTGGTGTCGTTGCCAGTGCTGTCGGTATCTGAAGCAGCGTCGTCAGCATCGGCCTTACCTGCTGACTCCGGTCCTTTGAGCCATGCCGGAACCCAGCGGGTGTGCTGCATAAAGTGCTCCGCATGCGCTGCTGCATCGCCCTTCTTCATCTTCTCCGCGTCACCCGCCGCGCCCGTCAGCCCCGCCTCTTTCAGGGAGGCGACAATCTGCGGATGTTTCAGGCTACCGAAGTAGTTGTCCTTCGTCGGCTGCCACCAGTCGCGCAGGTGGAAGCCGATTGCCGCCTCGACCGTATCGAGGGTACTGCGGGAGGTGTGCCCCATATCGCGGGTCTGTACCCCGTCAACGGAACAGGCCGTGCAGAAGGCCATGAGCGACATCAACACCCCGCCGTCAAGGGCAAAGAAGGTGGTGAAGTCCTTCTCCCACCCTTCCGGCAGCAGGGCTTTCAGCCTTGCCCGTTCGGTCATGAGCATCTCAAACGCTGCGCCATTCTTACCGGACGGGGCGTTCTCCGTCAGGCTGCCGTGGGACACGGTCAGACTGATACGGAACGGGTGCGTCGTGGTCAAACAGCCTGAAAATACGCAGGTACACATGCGCCAGACCATCAGCGCCACTGCCTTTTCGGGCTGCTGCATCAGCGCCGCCTGTACTGCCAGCGTACGCTCGGAGGTCATTTTCGTGAGCAGCGGAACGCTGATCCCCTCTGCGGCGTCGGGCTGGCGTGAGGTGAATGGCACCGTTACGCTGCTGGTTACGGTTTCTTCCGGCATATCCGCTTTCAGGCGCACACCGCGCTGCACGTACACCTGCCCTTCGTACAGGCTGACCATCACTCCCGCGCCTGACTTCATGTCGTCAGTCCACGCGCTGGCTTCTGCCGCCTCCTGAATGGCGAGGATGTCCGCTTCGATCGCATCTGACTCGTCGCAAACGCTGTCATATGTGTCGTACTGCTCCCGCAGCGCATCAAGACGCTGCTGTTGTTCAGGGGTGTACACCGGATCGGGTTCAACAGGCTGAACGAACTCTTTACCGTCTTCGCCGTGGTACCAGATGCGGGCTGCGCGTCCGCGACTCCATGCCCAGCCCTCACGCTGCTGATTGTCCAGAGCGATACGCTCCAGCTTCTCCTGCACCAGACGCTCAACCAGCACGCTGTCTGCCGTGCCGTCGCCCTCGTCCTGGCTGAACAGATCTTCACGAACGTAACCCCCTGCCGCCTCATACGCTTCGCGCCCGATAAACCGGAATTTGGTGTTGTCGGTGCGCATCTCGGCTTCGGTAATGGCGCGTTTAATCAGATGCGCGGGGGCATTCGACCAGCTGGCTTTGACGGTATCGAGAATGTCGGCCTGACGGGCATGATCGTCTTCGAGACAGAGCGCCTGACACTGCTCAACGGTCAGTTCGTCCTGCGCGAGCTTCTCCATCAGTGACGGCGCGAGGTTTGCCAGCTTCAGCATGCGCTGCACGTGGCGGGAGCCGAAGCCGAGGGCGTCGCCAATCTGTGCGGGAGTTTTGCCCTGCTCTGCCAGCGTACGGAAACCTGCGATTTGCTCGGCGGGATGCATGGCGGCGCGCTGCTCGTTCTCGGCAACCGAGGCGAGGGCTGCAATGTCGTCTGAGACGCGCTTCACCATGACGGTATGATCGGCCGCAAGACGATCTTCCTGCGCAAGCAGATTCAGGGCAGTAAGTCGGCGGCCACCTGCGGCCACGCCGGATTGTCCGTCCGCGAGGGTGTGAACAATCAGGTTCTGCAGCAGTCCGAGCGCCTCGATGGAGTCAGCCAGACCGCGCACGCTGTCCACGGAATACGGGATAGTGCGCACGTTCAGCGGGGATTTAGCGAGACTGGACAGCGGAACATACTCGATGACAGCGGCCTCAAGGGCGGCTTTCAGGGCATCCTCCTGCGCCTTCGTGATTTTTTTGCTGCTCGCTTTTTTGGGTGCTTTTGCTTTAACATCGGTTACTGACATAGTTGATACCTCACTGGATATTGATGATTGTCTGGCCCTGCGGAGTTCGCGCTCCGGCAGGGCACCTCTTTCTTACTGAGGCTTGCGGATACCGTAGTCCGCGATATAACGGTTGAGCCAGTACGTGCCGCCCGGCTCAAAGTTCCACGTGCGCCAGACCATTTCACCGTCCTTACGGACAACCAGACGAAAATGCGAACCCTGATCGTCCTCTATCGCCACGTTGGTGTACTGTGACGCAACGGCCTCAGCCTGTTCGCGGGTAAAGGTGTCGTCGGGTAAAACCGCCAGCGCCTCGCTCATGTTGCTCCTCCTTCTGAACCTGTTTTGCTTTTAAAAAACCATCACCCGTTGAGTTGCCGGGGCCGCGGTTTTGACGTTTTGCGGGGACCTGCTGAACGCCCCCGCTGGTTGTTACCTTCACCCGTTTGAGAGCCGTTCGCCGCAGGGGCGTAAACCAGCGCGGGCGATGACGGCTGTCCGGGGCGCGGTTTACCGCGTGCCATTTACCCTGGACAGCTGACAGCGGCTGTGCTTGTCTCAGCCCCGGCGAAAGGACTCAAAAGGGTGAAAAACCAGGCAAGGAATGAGCAGGAACCCGCCGCAACGACGGAACGCGCGGGCGCGAAACGGCGTTGCGCCGAAGAGGCCCGGCAGCATTACCGACGGGCTGGTGAGAGCGGCGCATCCGTAGACGGATGCCGCAAGCGTGATGTTAAACCTGCGACAGTGCGATGGAAGCCCGACAGGGCGGAGACGGTTTACCGGCTCCGTTTACGACAGCGCCGGTTCCCGTCAGGGAAGTCGCCCACAGGCAGACACAACAGGAAGTAAAACCTACAGAACAGCGATATCAGCCAGTACGCCACCGGTATGGCCACTATTGGCAGCGACAACGACAACGACAACGACAACGACAACGCAGAGATTATCAACAGAACAGGAATATCGCCGACCGGCTACAACACATCAATATTCTTACTCTGACACCACCGGGGCATCAGGCACTGGCGGAGATACGCGGCGCCGCAGGCGCGGCGTACTTCGCCGGCAGGCAGAGCCTGCCGGGGTTTTCCGCGCGGGCTGACATGCGGCTGAACCGCCTGCCGGGGAAAATCAGTTACTGAAGACATAGCCGTCATGGAACACATAGCCGCTGCTGAACAGGTCACGCGCCCAGGCTTCAAAATCGAAATAGCTGCGCAACGGCTCCGGCACCTCATTTAACAGGCCGTTGTCCTCCACCATCTCCCGCGCATAGTCTTCCTCGCTTTCCGCCTCGCCGCGGTACGCATCATCAAACGCTTCATAGTCACATTCGCCGGTATACTCCGCCCAGGCGATAAAAGCGGCTTCCCTGCCCTCTTCTTCGGCGCATTTGTAAGCGGCGATAAAATCCCAGTCAATGGAGCATTCAGAGACGAACTGCGACGGAATGCCTTCCCAGTCCTGGAACATAAACTCGGCATCCCATTCATCGGCATGCAGTGCCTGACAGGCCTCGTAAAAATCCTCCCTGCCGTCAAACTCCGTCAGATCAAACCATTTGCCGAAAATGCTGCCGCAGTTGTATTTGTGATACGTACCCACGTAAACAGCCGGTGTGGTGGTCGTAGTGCTCATAAAAAATCCTCCATAGTCGATGTCGTCTGAGTTCCGGCTTACGCCGTGCCGACACGACAGCCGGGCGAAAAGCGGAGGATGCAAGGGCGTCACCGAAGCCGCAGCGCAGTAAAAAAGCAGGAGCAGGCTGGACGGTTTGACGGCGAAATATGAGCCGGAAAACGACGGGAAGACGGCGGATAACGCATGAAATAAACTGCGACCGGGTGAAGGTGACGGCGTTTACGCTTCCCTTGCATCAGCCGCGGCCCGGCTATAGTAGAGGCACGGCGTTTGCCGCAGGCCGCACGGGGCGTTACTCACCACGAAGCCGGAACAACGTGGAGGAAGAGCCGTAAAAGCGGAGCAGGCGACATCCTTCGTGGTAGATTCAGGGGGCCACCGCCCCCTGCTGTTCGCTACACTGGCCGGATTGCTGACAGGGCATTGCGGACAAGACTGATTTCTGCACGCGCTTCTGCCATGACCTCATGTAACAGGGTTAAATCCATCCACCGGCGCGGAGGCTCTCCCGGAATACGCAGCACATCGCACATCTGGCCAGATGCCAGGATTTGATCAACTTTGTCGCTGATAACAAAGAACTCGACGCTGCTGTAGCGTGCCTCTTTGTTCAGGATGGCATCGAGCACCACCGGCAAATTGTCATCATCGTCCAGCCAGCAGGGCATATCATTTTCCTTCACAACCAGACGGAAATGTCGGGTCTGGCGATAAAACAGCGTTTCCCCGCGCGTGGTCAGCGCCGCCTTTATCCGGCGCGCATCCTCCCATACCAGCCGGGAGACATCCCGCACGGCGCGGGACAGACAATCCGTTACAGCCTGAATCTCCGGCTCCGTCAGCCATTCCCCGGCCCAGGGGAACGCTATCTGTGTGCCGTCCTCCGGAAGCTGCGGTGCGTCGGCATAGCGGCTGCCGGATAAAAGAATCTGTGCTGGCGTCCCGGCTATTTTTGTCATGGCACTTTGCAGCTCTGCGGGTACGTCACCGGTACAAAGCAAAGGCAGCAGATGAGCAATATTTGCCGCATCCAGACGGACATAAATGCTTATCCAGCCCGGTTTATTGACCGGTTCTCGCTGATCAACATCGGTATGGTCATGCCATCCATAATCAGCAATCAAATCGCGCGCACGGCGCATCACAAGGGCGTTTAACGTGGTGGTTTCCTGCATAATGGGTTCCTCTGAACGGGGTCAGTACACGCCGCCCGGGCGGCGTGTTGATTTCATTTTTTCAGTAAGGCGCGAACTTTCGCCGCATCAGCCAGGCGGCGGGTAACGCTGTCCGGGACCGGATGATTGCTGTCACGAGCGGTCCATTCCCTGTGCCATAATGCCTGTTCGGCAGTGGTCAGCAGGGTTTCAAGCAGATCCGCCGGCACCATCACCGCCGGAACGGCCTCTTTCACCTGTTCAATCAGATCCATCACCGCACCGGCAGACACGCCCGACTCAAGCCGTTGTTCCTCCGGAATGGCGTCCATACGCGCCAGTACCGCCCTTGTGTCCTGCTCCGAAACGGCATATTCCATTCCGTCGGCCAGCGCTTCGATATCCGCCGGGGACCAGACAATGAGGTTCAGCGGGATTTCTGCGGGATACTGCTCACGCAACAACCGGCAGAGGGTTTCACAGGTTCCGTACATATTTTTCTCCTCAGTCCTTAAAGCAGGCATCCAGCTCAAGAATTTCGTTGTATGCCGCCATAAACAGGGCATTGATGCGAAAAAGGGTCTGACGGGTCAGGCGTTCGGCCAGCACATCGGAGTCAAAGCGATAGCGGTGCTCCATCCCGTTCAGCGTCGCCCGCAGGTCACACATGCTGTTGGCGATTTCCGCCACTTCTGCGCGGAGTTTTTCGTGTCCTGCATAGTTCATTACGCGGCCTCCGGGAACTCGTCGTTAGCGGCCGGGTACTGCATGGCGCGCCGGACGGCGGCCAGACGCTGCTGTCCGGCCCGGTGATACTGCTCAAGCAATTCAATACCGATGTAACGACGGCCAGCCTGGAGGGCGGCCACGCAGGTGGAGCCACTGCCGGCAAAGGGGTCGAGCACAATCGCGCCGGGATGTGTGAAGGACTCAATCAGCGGTTGCAGGCTGGTTACGGGTTTTTCGGTAGGGTGATGCCGGTTGCCTGAATATTTCCACGCAATCACGTCATTCAACGGGTTTTGCGGCAGGGGCTGACGGCCTTTTGCAAGGATGTAGGCGCATTCGTGGCGGTAGCCCACATATGCGGCCTTCGATGTGTAGGTTTTAGGGAAAACCAGATGACCAACAACACTGAACCCGGCCTATTTCCACGCAGCCATAAAGCGATCGACGCGGTTCCATCCGTAAAAACTGACCATCAGCGCGTCTTTTTTAAGCACGCGGTACATTTCATTACTGGCTGGCTGGAGCCATTCGTCGGTGACGTCTCCTGCAATTGAGCGCCCGGAACGATCGCGAAAGCCGACGAGATATGGCGGGTCAGTCAGAGTGCGACGTGAAAGTCGCACAGTTTGTTGTTTTGTCCACCGTCCCGACGGTGGAAGTAAAACCAGGCGTTCCGTCGCCTGTAGCCTACTGAAGCATGCGGAACTGGTAACGGTTCGGTGTGAAGCCTTCAGGACAACGTAGCCCGGTTCTCTGAACCGTGTGGAATCTGCGAGGAGGAAGCATGTCTGCAAGTGTCGATGCGGATGGGGCGCAAGGCTGGACGGTATGGTTAACACATGTGAACTGCTAATAAACATCGTCAATCCGTAACAGGCCAAAGACACTGACAGGCCTGACCCAAAATGGGAATGTAGCTGGTCCTTCTTTTTCTAACTGGGAAGGCGCGGACACCAGAGCTACCGGTGGATAGGCAGAACCTAACCCGTCACGTGCAAACTGTGCGGAACACGGTAAACCCGTATAGCTGCCTCTCGGAGGCAGGCCAACCGTAAGGAAGGCTGTCGGCAATGCGGGCAGAGGAAAGCGGAGAAAGCGAATGCTGGACTGTAATGGTTCAGACAGGGGTTGAGCTTCGGCAACATTATCCCACGCGAAAGCGGGCAGACTTCCGCATGGTCTTTCAACACGAGATAACCTGAATACCTTTTCAGGAGGGAAAGCAGATGACTGCGAAAAGTTTAAACGCGGGTGCTCCCACCGGCCACAATACACACTGGCACAGCATAGACTGGGCCAGATGTCGTCGTGAGGTTAGAAGGCTGCAGGCACGTATCGTGAAGGCCACACAGGAAGGCAAACATGGCAGGGTCAAAGCCCTGCAATGGTTGCTGACCCACTCGTACAGCGGTAAAGCACTTGCCGTTAAGCGGGTGACAGAAAATAGGGGTAAACGGACACCGGGCGTGGACGGATGCACATGGTCAACACCCGGAAGCAGGATGAGGGCTATAAATGCACTCACACGTCGGGGCTATAGTCCCCTGCCTCTGAGACGAATTTATATCCCCAAGTCCAATGGCAAAAAGCGCCCTCTGGGTATTCCAACAATGAGGGACAGAGCCATGCAGGCACTATATCTGCTGGCGCTGGAACCCGTAGCGGAAACCAATGCCGATCCGAACTCCTTCGGATTCAGGCCGGGACGATCGACGGCAGATGCGATTGAACAGTGTTTCAATACGCTTCATCGTGCCGATCGTGCCAGATGGGTACTGGAAGCCGATATCCGAAGTTGCTTTGATGAAATTTCGCATGACTGGCTCATTGCCAACATCCCCATGGACAAGGTAATTCTGAGAAGATGGCTCAAGGCTGGTTATATGTATGAGGGAAACTTCAGCCCAACGGAGGCAGGCACGCCACAAGGCGGGATCATATCACCCACGCTGGCGAACATGGTGCTGGACGGGTTACAGCCGCTCCTGAAGAAAGCATTCTGGCGGAGTGGGTTGAACCCGGATAAGGTCAACATCATACGATATGCAGATGACTTTGTTGTTACCGGGTTAAACCGGGATATCCTGACCAACAAAGCTCGTCCACTGATTGAGCAATTTCTGGCTGAGAGAGGATTAATGCTCTCACCGGAGAAAACTAAAATCACGCACATTGATGAGGGGTTCGACTTCCTCGGCATGAACGTTCGTAAGTACAGCGGAAAGTTGCTGATCAAGCCTTCAAAGAAAAGCGTGAAAACGCTTCTCTCCAAGATCCGCCAGAAGCTGAAAAGTAACCTCATGATCAGCCCAAGTCAGCTGATTTGGCTGCTCAACCCGATACTGAAAGGCTGGGCTCGCTATTATCAGCATGTTGTATCAAAGAAAATCTTCCACAAAATCAGTCATGAAATATGGAAAGCGGTATGGAACTGGGCCTGTCGCAGGCATCCCGGGAAAGGAACTGGCTGGATCAGAAAGAAATATTTCCGATCCGTCGGGTTTCGGCACTGGGTGTTTGCAGCAGACACCGGAAAGATTTTGAAGTCCGGTAAACGAGAAATACGCACTCTGTATGAAGTTTCAGATATGCCAGTAAGGAGACATAGACAGATCAAAACAACCGCCAATCCATTTGATCCAGCCTATGAGGCTTATTTTGAGGCCAGACTAGGAGCAGCAATGCTTGATTCGATTAAAGGGTACGGTCAACTGATACGTCTTTGGCGGGGTCAGGACAGGAAATGCCCTGTCTGTCATCTGATGATAACCGTATCGACTGGCTGGCAGCTTCGCCATATCGTGCGCAAATCAGACGGTGGACTGGATAATGCCTCGAACCTAATACTGCTGCACCCTGAATGTCACCATACTGCCAGAAGTAAGGGATTTTCTGTTGTGAAACCGGCTCTTATGTGGAGTTATTGAAAGGCCTGAGCCGTATGCCAGGAAACCGGCACGTACGGTTCTGAGGGGGCGGTGGCGCAGTAATGCGCCGCTGCTACCCGACATGAAATCTACAGCATTAGCCGGAAAGCCTGACATGATATGGACGCAATTACCCTGGATAAATCGGGACATGGTAGTTCTCCTTTCTCAAATGCGGCGCCAGTTACGCCGTGCCGATAGTAAGCGTCTCACCTGCACCGTCTTGCGTTTTGTACTATCCGTCCCTGCCCCAGTCCCCTTACTCTGACAGAGTAGATGCTCCCTATTTCGGCTAATTGATCTCAGTGCCCCATATTTTTACTAAGATTAATCTGGGCGTGGATTAACCCTGCCTTTTCATTAGTTTTTAAAAGGAGATAACAATGGAGTTTGTAAAAGAAGCGGAACTGAACAGGCGTGTCTCATGGGGCAGTATAATTGCTGGCGTGGTAACCGTAATCGCAGTGTCCCTGCTGCTGGCTACGTTTGGGTCTGGCCTGGGTTTTTCAATGCTTTCACCTCAGTCTGACGATATAGTCAATGGTGCTGGCAAGACTGTTCTAATCTGGTCGGTTATCTCGATTGTACTGAGTCTGGCCTGCGGCGGTTTTGTGGCTGGCAGGCTGGCAGGTGCGGATGGAACCATCCATGGATTTCTTTCATGGGCAACATCGCTGCTCGTAGCCTCAGTGCTTGGCTTCGCCGCCGCTGGCGGAGTTCTGCACATGGCCGGAAGCGCCATTGGCGCGGCTGCTTCTGCCACAGGCACTGCAGTAAGTGGACTCGGCAGTGCTGCTGGAAAAGCATCGGGCGCAACAGCAGATATTGCCCAGAACCTCGCTGACAGTCTCGGACTGAACACTCAGCTCACAGCCCCAGAGGCCGACGGACAGGTACTTGATGCGCTGCGCAAGAGCAATATTAAAGAACTCCAGCCGGAGTTTCTGCAGTCCCAGCTTCAGGCTGCCGGAAGTGACATTGCGGGTTCTGTCAAAGATTTGGCCGTCAACCCGGGCAACAGTGACGCCATTATTGATACCTTAAGCAATAAACTAAAGTCACGGGCGGAAGCAGTCAGCAAAGGTATCGACAGGAATGAAGTGAAAAAAGCGCTGGCAGACAATACCCGTCTGTCACCGGAAGAAGCAGACAAGGCCGTTGATAACTTTATTCATGCTCGTGACAAAACCGTTCAGGAGGTAAGCGATCGTATGGCCCAGCTCCAGAGTAATCTGAACGATGCGAAGGCTCAGTACGCTGAATTAAAAAAACAGGCAAAAGAGAAAGCTGATGAAGCCGCCAGCGCGGCTGCAAAAATTGCACTATGGTCATTTTTTGCTCTTCTGGTGGGGGCTATTGTCAGTGCGCTGGGCGGTTTGTGGGGAGTCAATACTCATCCTGCGTACCGTAAAATCAAAGCCTGAATGAAACCCAAGGGCGTAATAATCAGACTCGCATTCCGGTGCCCTTTTCTGATATGTAGCTCATCTCCTGATTCACCATAATTAAAAAGGCCTGCGGATAAAAACCCAGGCCTCTTGTCTGCTGAAAACTGCGACTGTCCTGGACGCGTCGCGTACCTCCCGACAGGTCAAGAAAGTCAACATCTGACACGACGTGGCAGCTCATTATCTGGATTATAGTGGCTGACCTGGCTCCGTCGCTGAAGGGAATTCACCGCATAAGAAAAATATGCACATATGACAAGATAACTAGGCCAGTCTTGATTTTTAAATAGAACTAATGAGAAGCAGTCAGTAAGCACATTCATCAATTATTCAAAATTTCTGACTTAAAGCTCCACGGCAGCAGCTCACGAATACGGTTTACCGGCCAGTCCTGGATATGGCCGATGACGTAGCGCAGCCACACCTCCGGATCAACACCATTCAGCCTGCAGGTGCCGATAAGCGAGTACAGCACTGCTGCTCGCTCCCCACCCGTATCTGAACCGGCGAACAGCCAGTTTTTCCGGCCAAGGGCTACGCCACGCAGCGCGTTCTCCGCGATGTTGTTGTAGATCTCCGCCCAGCCGTTGCTGCAGTACAGGTTTAACGCGTCCCACTGCTTCAGCAGGTATGCGAACGCCTTCGCCGTATCAGAGTGGCGCGACAGCACCTTCATCTGTCCCTGTATCCAGTCATACAGCGACTGCATCAGCGGAACGGTATGCTCTTTTCGTACTGCCAGCCGCTCGCCCGCCGGGCTGCCGCGTATCTCCGCCTCGATGGCATACAGTTTTCCTATACGCTTCAGGGCTTCGGTTGTGATGTCGGTCGGCGTGCGGGCATGCACGTCGTGGATTTTTCGCCGGGCATGCGCCATGCAGGCCGCTTCAGTGATGCGGCCGTCTTCGTACAGCGCGTTGTAGCCACCGTACGCGTCCGCCTGCAGGATACCGCTGTACCCGGCAAGATGTTGCTGCGGATGTACTCCTTTACGGTCCGGCGAGTATGCGAACCACACCGCCGGTGGAAGCTGTGAACCCGCGTTGCGATCATCCCGCACGTACACCCACAGCCGGGCCGTGCGGGTTTTACCGCTGCCCGGCTCCTGAACCGGTACCGGGATATCGTCGGTATGCACCTTGCCCGGCATCAGCACGTACTGGCGCAGCAGGTCGTACAGCGGCTCCAGCAGTTCGCTGACCGCGCCGGACCAGCGCCCCAGCGTGGCACGACTCAGCTCAACACCCTGACGACGGTATATCTCTGACTGACGATAGTGAGGCACATGTTCGGCGAACTTCGCCGTGACGATGCGCGCCAGCAGGCCGGGACCCGCATAGCTGCGCTCAATGGGTTTTGAGGACATGGCTGTCTGAACGATGTGGTCGCAGCTACAGCAGGCCAGCTTCGGCCGCTGCGTTTCGATAACCTTAAAGGCGCTGCTGATAAGCTCCAGCTGCTCCGATACGTCGCAGCCCAGAGCACTGAGCTCGCCACCGCATTCCGGGCAGGCGGTTTCTGCCGGCGACAGCGTGCGGGTTTCTCGGGGAAGCGAGGCTGGCAGCGGTTTGCGAGAGGAAGACTGGCGCAGCGGCTGCGGCAGTACCGGGTCATGCTGCTCTCCCAGCACCTCCGCCATCTCCTCCTGCAGGGCGCTGATGCGCTCCTCTGCCTCGCGCACCAGGCGCTGCGTTTCCTCACGCAGCTTTTCGGAGCTTTTGCCGAACTGCATGCGCTGCAGCTTAGCGACCAGCGCCTTCAGCCGGTTTATTTCGCTGGCGTACGCCGCCACCCGCTGTGAGAGCAGGTGGTTATACTCCGCCATTTTGCGGATGGTCGTTTGCTGCTCCTGCAGCAGTGCCCTGAGCCGGGCGTTTTCATTGGGGTATGAGGCATCCATAGCCACACTTTACAGCAGGTTATATGCGTATTCCAGGGCGTTCCGTCCGTTGCGGGCGCTTCCAGTTAATGCCTTCCAGCAACATAGACAGCTGCGCAGGCGTCAGGTGGATTTTTCCATCACGAGTCACCGGCCAGACGAAGCGGCCACGCTCCAGCCTTTTGGTAAACAGGCACAGGCCGTCCCGGTCCGCCCACAACACCTTTATCATGTCGCCCCGCCGTCCGCGGAAGATAAACAGATGGCCGCTGAACGGGTCAGTGCGCAGTGTGTTCTGTATTTTCGCTGCCAGCCCGTTGAAGCTACAGCGCATATCTGTCACGCCAGCAACCAGCCAGATGCGCGAACCTGCCGGAAAGCTAATCATGACTCACCATCCCTGAGCTCGATGATCATTGCGCGCAGAAGTTCAGGAGTCAGCGGGCCGGTCAGGTTGAGGCTTCCACCCGGCAACGTCAGCCTGCAGCTGATGACCGGTGGCATATCTGTAGCTACGACACCGTTTTGCCTGGGGGGAGGGACAACAGGCTCCATCGTAATCGGGATAAGCGCCGCTCTGTTGGCAGGATCCAGTAGCCCCTGACGATGCAGATTGCGCCAGTTAAACAGCAGGTTATCGTTAATACCATGCTCACGTGCAATTTGAGCCACACAGGCGTCTGGCTGCAGGGTCAGCTCCGCCATGCGAATTTTAAATTCTATAGGCCAGTCCGGGCGGCGTTTTTTTACAGGTAGATTTGTCTCAAGATTGAAGGCATAAAGCTCTTCCTCCAGACGTTCAGGGGTGTATTCCTCCGGCAATGGCCAGTTAATACCGGTGCGTCGGAAGCGAGTAAACATCTTATGTATTGCTGATGAGCTAATGTTCAGTTGCTCAGCAATTTCACGGTAAGTCAGAGCCTCATTAAACCGAAGGCTCAGCGCAGCGAAGATCCAGGGTCTTCTGTTATAAGGCGTATTTTTGTCCACGGTAGTGTCCATGTTCGCGAAAGTGTCCATGGTAGGAAACGCGGGCAAAAATAAAAGACGGTTCGGATGTGACGCTTACTGCCGATACGACAGCCGGGCGAAAAGCGGAGAATGCAGGGGCGGTGCCGCAAGCCGCAGCGCAGTGAAAAAGCCCACGCTGGCTGGACGGTTTGACGGCGAAAATTGAGACGGAAAACGACGGGAAGACAGCGGGTAAAGCCTTTGAAATAAACTGCGACCGGGTGAGGACACCGGCAGAGCGAACCCTTGCATTCGAAGCGGCCCGGCTACAGTAGCGGCACGGCGGCCACACGATGGCATGAACCTGAAAAACGGCCTATGTTCTGAACTGATGAAAACACAGATTTCGCATGCAAAATCTACACCGGAGAAACGATAATGTGCGGTCGGTTTACGCAGTACAACTCCCGCGAGGAGTACCTGGCCTTTCTCGGAGAAAAAGCAGAACGGGACATCCCGTATGATCCGGAGCCCGTCGGCCGCTACAACGTTGCGCCCGGAACCCGTGTATTACTGCTGAGTGAACGCCGCTCGCAGCTGCATCTTGATCCTGTTCACTGAGGTTATACGCCGGAGTGGTGGAACAAGCCCGCTCTCATCAACGCCAGAAGTGAAACTGCGGCCTGCAGCCGGATGTTCAGGCCACTCTGGGAGCACGGACGGGCCATTGTTTTTGCTGACGGCTGGTTTGAGTGGAAACAGCAAAACGGCGTGAAACAGCCGTTTTTCATTTACCGCAAGGACGGAAATCCACTCCTGCTCGCTGCCATCGGGAAACCTCCTTTTGAGGATAGCAATGACCAGGAAGGATTCCTGATCGTCACGGCAGCTGCGGATGAGGGGCTGCTGGATATTCACGATCGGCGACCGCTCGTGTACTCACCGGATGCCGCACGTAAATGGCTCAGCGAAAACACAACCGGTAAAGAGGCGGAAGACATTGCCCGTGAGGGCAGTCTTTCCGCCGAAGATTTCACATGGCCCCCCGTCAGCCGGGCTGTTGGCAATCCCGGGAACCAGGGCCGGGAACTTATAGAGCTACTGGCTTAGCAGACGGTGAGATCCCCGGCATTCACTCACAGGGTTATGCACCGTTTCTGTGGATAACCCAGAGCCTGTTTTATCCGGCAGAACAATAACCTGGCAAAAGCAGGTAAAATTCTCCTTGCAGGACGGGAAATATCTTAAATAATACTGTATATAAAAACAGGTATTTTAAGAGGTATGCCATGATCCTTTTTGTCACTCCCGCATCCGAACCAGCACTGTCCACCGCACCACTTTTCACAGAGCGCTGTCCGGCAGGTTTTCCGTCACCGGCCGCGGACTATACCGAAGACGAACTGGATCTGAACGCCTACTGTATCCGTCGCCCCAGCGCGACCTACTTTGTCCGGGCCATTGGCGACTCGATGAAAGATATGGGCCTGCACTCCGGCGATTTAATGGTTGTCGACAAAGCCGAAAAACCCATGCAGGGAGATATTGTCATCGCGGAAACAGATGGCGAGTTCACCGTTAAACGCCTGCAGCTTAAACCACGTATCGCCCTGCTGCCAATGAATCCCGCCTACCCCACCCTCTACCCGGAGGAACTGCAGATATTCGGCGTGGTGATGGCATTCATCCATAAGACGCGGGGTATAGACTGATGTTCGCTCTGGCTGACGTCAACAGCTTCTATGCGAGCTGTGAAAAGGTGTTTCGTCCGGACCTGCGTAACAGGCCCGTTGTGGTGCTCAGTAACAACGATGGTTGCGTCATCGCGCGCAGCGCCGAAGCGAAACGGCTGGGCATTAAGATGGGCGTCCCCTGGTTCCAGCTGAAGACGGCACAATTCCCGGAGCCGGTCATCACGTTCTCGAGCAATTACGAGCTTTATGCATCGCTGTCGAACAGGGTTATGTCTCATCTCGAGGAGCTGGCGCCGCGCGTGGAGCAGTACAGCATCGACGAGATGTTTCTGGACATTCGCGGCATAGATCGCTGCATTAATTTTGAGGACTTCGGCCGGCAGCTGCGCGAGCACGTGCGCTCCGGTACCGGGCTGACGATCGGCGTCGGGATGGGGCCGACCAAAACGCTAGCTAAAAGCGCGCAATGGGCGTCTAAGGAATGGCGGCAGTTTGGTGGCGTGCTTGCTCTGACTTCTAGCAATCCAAAACGAACGGAGAAACTGTTGTCACTGCAGCCAGTAGACGAAATCTGGGGGGTTGGCCGCAGGATCTCAAAGAAACTGAGCACAATGGGGATCATCACTGCACTGCAGCTGGCGCGCGCGAACCCTGTATTTATCAGGAAAAATTTCAGCGTTGTGCTAGAGAGAACCGTTCGTGAACTCAACGGAGAAAGTTGTATTTCGCAGGAAGAAGCTCCGCCGCCAAAACAGCAGATTGTCTGCAGCCGGTCCTTTGGAGAGCGTGTCACGACGTATGAAGCTATGCGGCAGGCAGTCTGCCAGTATGCTGAGCGTGCAGCTGAAAAGCTGCGCGGCGAGCGACAGTTCTGCAGACATATTGCTGTATTTGTGAAAACGTCACCGTTCGCGGTGAACGAACCGTATTACGGAAATGTGGCCAGTGAGAAGTTGATGACTCCCACGCAGGATACCAGGGACATCATAGTCGCAGCGGTGAAAGCACTGGATCGGATCTGGGTGAATGGGCATCGATATGCAAAAGTGGGTTGCATGCTCAATGATTTTACTCCTACTGGGGTTTCGCAGCTGAATCTGTTCGATGATACTCAGCCCCGAAGCAACAGCAATCAGCTGATGAAAGTCGTGGACAGTATTAACCATTCAGGACTTGGAAAAGTGTGGTTTGCTGGACGGGGAATTGCTCCTGAGTGGCAAATGAAGCGGGAGATGCTGTCACCAGCTTATACAACACGTTGGAGCGATCTACCTTTGGCAACTATAAGATGATTCACTATGAAACTGCTCTTGCATGCCAAATTTTCCACTCCATGATGTGTAATTATGTTTAGTAAATTTTTTTTCGCGCACTTAAAACACCAACGTCAGTTCTTGTATTGATAAAGCTATCAACCTGTTTCTGATGCCTTTGCGACTATAAATTGTTTTACAGGCAAGATGCCTATGCGGAGATTGGGACCACGGTCCCACTCCCGACCGCATTCGGTTGATGTGGCACCCGGATGCCGTTTTCGGCTGGCGTGAACGTGACTTACCGGAAGCTGGGACCACGGTCCCACTCCCGGCTGCATAAGGTTGGGGTGGCATCCGGATGCCGTTTTCGGCTGGCATGAACGAGACTTAACGGAAGCTGGGACCACGGTCCCATTCCCGGCTGCATTCGGTTGATGTGGCGCACCCGGATGCCGTTTTCGGCTGGCGTGAACGTGACTTACCAGACGCTGGGACCACGGTCCCATTCCAGGCTGCATAAGGTTGGGGTGGCATCCGGATGCCGTTTTCGGCTGGCATGAACGAGACTTAACGGAAGCTGGGACCACGGTCCCATTCCCGGCTGCATTCGGTTGATGTGGCGCACCCGGATGCCGTTTTCGGCTGGCGTGAACGTGGCTTGCCTGAAGCTGGGACCACGGTCCCATTCCCGGCTGCATTCGGTTGATGTGGCGCACCCGGATGCCGTTTTCGGCTGGCGTGAACGTGACTTACCAGAAGCTGGGACCACGGTCCCATTCCAGGCTGCATAA
>Ga0302349_1000097_pt1 | contig 168877 bp, 162 predicted proteins | sample PhyAR1_FD_202176 | JGI IMG/M metagenome (GOLD analysis project Ga0302349, IMG submission 202176) | Leaf surface microbial communities from alfalfa plants in UC Gill Tract Community Farm, Albany, California, United States - DLSL A.R1... | ecosystem: Host-associated > Plants > Phyllosphere >... | reverse complement strand
GTATGAATAATGCGGATAAGATTAGCTTTCATAGGTGCGCCTCAAATGGAGGAAAAAAACAGGAAGTACCAGAACGAAAAAGCCCCGCACAGGGCGGGGCTTGAGCCAATTTCAAATTGTGGCGAACGATTTTAACGGATTAATTGGATCACAAAAACATTAAAGCGTCAATTAAATTGAATCACTTTTTACCGCTCCATAGCTCTGCATTTTCTGCTTTTTCAACGGCAGATAGAGTTTTCTGCTCCGGCTCACCTTTCGGGGGCGTTGGGCGCGAACGGGGGACTTTATCCGCTTTCATAAAAGACTCAGGGTATTGATACTTAAGCGAGTATAACCAGACTATCCCACACACCACGACAACTCCGGCTACAAGCTCTATGCCGTTGGCAATTCGTTCAAACTGATTTTCGACAAAAACTCCACGAATCATAGATGTAAGGGTTGAGAAAACAATGCCCCCAATCGCACAATTTCTAAACGTTTTTAACCCATCAGCCATACTAACATCCCTCACAGAGAACCATACATCACCTCAATTTAATCATCGGTCATACACACCAGACACCACGCGAAAAACGTGGCAATCGGCACCGTAGCGAGATAACAGATCAGCATCAGAAACACGGTAACCTCAAAATATAATTCACTGAGGTTATTATCGGTCTATGTTGTTCAATCTTTTATCAACGAACCGGCAGCACTAAAAAAGCCCCAAAACCATTATGGTCTGGGGCTTTGAAAAAATGAATCACCGGCTATCAGATAAGGGCAACATCAATCCGGTATATCACAGGGACAATCTCTTTCACCAGTTCGCGAGCAAAAACTTCATCGCCCTTCGGAACATAAATGACCTCATGGTTGAGGCCAACAGGTTCACGCTTCCAGCCTTTATCCTCAATGAAATCACCCAGCACGGTACTCCACCCGGCACCGCATCGCAGGCTGAAGCGTACCATTGAGAGGGCATCGACCTCCGTTGCATCTTTGAAAGCCGCAGACAGCAACTTACCGCCGAGAATGTCAGTGGCAGCACTGACTACAGGCTCCTGACCATCAGGAAAATCAACCACAAACGTCATTTTACCCATGATTTTGCTCCTGTACGGAAGTCACCTTACGGTTATTGCGGCGAATTGTTGACCATATCTGAATCTCATTGAGGAATGAGCACATACCACGCACCGTTTTTCGACAGCCTAGCTTATTGGCCTTACCCACCGAGCGGCGAGCCTTACGCATAACACGGCGATTATGCGCATTGCAGACCTCTATCCAACGGTTTTTGTCACTATTTTTATAAGGGGAGTGACAACGTTTTCGACGGAAGCGGTATTCCTTTTGCCATGCCTTGGTTAGTTCATCGAGATAAGTAACTTTACCCATAATCAGTTTTCCTCACGTTCAGAGCCGAACTGCCAGTCGCCCACAGACGCTGCAAGCTCTTTTGATAGATCACGAATTTGATTAGCCTGCAGTTCCAGCAGAGACATCACCCAGGTATCCAACTCACCCCAGCTCTCTGACATTTCAAGCAAATGGCGCTCGATCGTTGCCAGGCGACGCAGCTGGCCACGGGCAGCTTTAACATGTTCAGCATACGGTTTAGCTCTGGACATTAAGCACACCCCCATTTTTTCTTATGGCGCTCTATAGCCGCTTTCATCTCTGTCTGGCGGGTCTTTTTGTATACCCGATGATTCATATTGTCCCAGAACTGCCAGCGGGAAACAGAGGGTAGTGTCAGACGCTCAACCACGGTACTACCGTCGCTGAGATGATATTCATGGAGCGTTCCTGGCTGCTGGTACAGCGCCCCGGTAACATTAAGCATCATGACCTCCCGCAACAGAGTTCAGGAACGGTATAGAATTAGCAGAAAGTTCAAGCCCTTTTATTTTTCGAAAGTGTGTTACCACCGTCCGCGCCGTAGGGAAGAACGTATCTGTTACCTCCAGCGTTTTCTCCGTCATATATCGGTTCTCTTTGCGCTTAAGGTAAGCCTTACCGCCGCGCTCTTTAGCAATAGACCGTGCGATTCGCGCATGGGGGTTAATCAGCTTCTTGCGAAGAAACACCTCAGAAAGGGGGTTATAAGCCTTATCATCCTTTTTCTGAAAACCCACCAGTGCATGGCCGCCCTCCGCGACGACATAGGCCATTTTGGTTTCACTAACGGTGATTTTCATCACCTCAATTTCATGTCCCTGATACAGGAAGCGCACAGGAGCACCAGATTTAAGCGTATTTTCGATACCAGTCCATTGAGGTTTAGTGATCGCCATCGTCATCATCCTCATTAGCTGAAAATGGCAATTTTCCCAGCAGGCTCAGCGCCAGAATAATGCCAATGCGCACACCTTTAGCCTTTTCGCTACCAGCCTCAATATCAGGAATACCGTTACCTAAACAGATAGAGGCATCACGTTTATCAATAACCAGCTGAAGGTCGGCAACTGCCTTCTTGTGCCACGCTGTTAAGCTTTGAACAAATGCAGCGTGTTCTTTAGTCAGATTCTGACTATTAGCCTTCGAAGAGTAAAATTCACGAATTAAATACTCCACATCATGGTCGGTAATATCGCACCATCCACTTTCATCAAGCTGTTTTATCCAGAGTTCAAGAAGATGTTCGACTGATTTGTTTTTCATTATTAAATCCTTGGGGTGTTTCAGGCGTAAGCAGTCCCCTGACGGTTTACGCCATAATTAATGGATAATTAAATTCGGTTTAAATCAGATTTAAACTCAGCCCGCAGGCGTCAGTGTCTCAGTCTTTACGAAAAATGGCTCCCGGTCGATTTCAACAATACAGCCGCACTTAAAATCCCTTGCCTTAGCAACAGTTTTAGCCGGATAACCACCCCGAAGCGCCTCGCAGGGCTGATAGATAAAATGACTGCCGACGCTGTAGCGCTGATTAAACTCTTTAGCGGGCATGAGGTGACCTCCATCCACGTGCAGCAGCATTCTCGCAGAACGCCTGACGAATAGACGCATGCTGGCGGTTTTTGTTACTGCAAATGCTCTGAGCCGCCTTACTCCACAAAGAAAGCGCATCACCCCAGCGCCCCTCACGTTCAGCCTTGCAGGCTCCGGCAGCACGGCGAACATACTCAGGACGATAATTCGCGACTTCACCAAACGTTGTCATATCAGACCCCCGCAATATCAAGTGCAATCGGGCGGTACTGGTCGGAGTCACCCACGCGCTCATAGATACGGATGTAGCTTTTGCTGCTGACCACCTGCACGGCCTCTGCCAGTGCATCCATTGCCCGCAACCAGCGAGGGTCGGTGATGTCATGACGACGCAACTGCAATACGCGTCCAGGATTAATCTCGCCTTCTTTGTCAGTGGAAAATGCCCGGTCAATAATGGCCAGCAACTCAGGCCTTACGTCCTGCGTCCACTCCGCCACGCAGGCGTCAATCAGTTCCTTTGCCGCCTGAATGCGTTCGTCAAAAGCTATCCTGTCCTGCATAGCTCGCTGTACCTTGTAGCGCCCGTCATAGGTATACAGCGTGACGTTGCCCTTTTTACCCCCGATGGTGGCACCATACTGCTCGGCTGAGAGGTCTACCAGCGCCTGAATATCCGCAAAGGTATTCTGCTTAAAGTCACGAAGAGACTGACTCAGAGGAATCGCCCGCTCCACGATGGCTCGCACCAGCGCATCACGCTCTTTATCGACAGGCTTGACCAGACTCTCTGGGGTTAGCACGCCGCGAGCGTCTTTCCAGTAACCTGCAGGGACAGTGGTTTCTTTATTTTCAGTGGACATTTTTATTTTCTCCGTTAGATGATTGGGTTATTTCTTTTGTTTCACAAATACTGGTATCTAAATGTTTAAAACCTTCTGTCGTTTCCAGTGCCGCGATAATGGCATGGTGAAGAAATGCGACGTGAGCAGCCTCAAGCTCAGTGCACGGGCCACTGGCCTCAATATGTGTGCCAACGCCTGTTTCATCCTGCTCAATAACTATTTGCATCGTAATTGCCATAATTAACTCCAGATAACGGTACAACCGTCGATATATGATGTCCGGGTAGTTTTGCGGACGCCGCCAGAAACTTCCTCCACTTCCGTAACCGGCCACAGTGGCGCACACAGAGGGTGAAGGGCATACACAATCGGCAAACTCTCATGCCAGCCAACCACGCGGCCACCGTGAGAATGAACCTCAGCTTTAGCGCGGGAGCGCAGGCAGTTAATCGTCTGTTTTTCCATTATTTATTCCCTCTTAATGAATCAGCATCTGGGCGTAAGTCTCGATTAACTTCACGCTGATACCCTGGTTACCGATAGCGCTGGCGCGAACCACGCCCCGCGCCAGTTTGAACATGCGGCGATAGTTACCCCTAGAGTGCTTCAGGAACGCCTCAGCAACACCCGGCAGGGTAATCAGGCTTTGCCCGTCCTCCTCCGGCAATAGACTGCCGAGGATGGTATTGAAGTCATCTACCTCCGACTTCCCCTTATGCGCCTCAAGGTCTAACGCCATGCCCACGCGGCTGTAGAGCTGCGCAAACTCACCGCGAGAGCCTTTGAGGTTAATCAGCAGGCGTGGCATCCCCGCCAGCACGATAGCCACCCCGGAACGGTCGTGGATGCGACGCAGTACTTCCAGTGCCCGATAGGGCAGCAACTCGGCCTCATCGACCAGCACCACCCAGCCGGTGCCCGTCAGCGCCTGTATACACTCCTCGCTTAACTCATGGATATTGCCGGTCTTTTTCACACCCAAGCGGGCACAGAGTTCCTGTAGCAGCACTTTGGCGGTATAGCCGGGGTCGGCCTCAATCAGGATTGCGCCTTTGTTCATCTCCACATAGCGCTTCAGCATCATGCTTTTGCCCATACCTGCAGGGCCGTGGATCACGCCGATATCACCGTCCATATGGGTATTACTGATTAATCCCAGCCCCAGCCCGGAGAGTGTGGTCTGAACAAAAGATTCTTTAACTTCCCGGCGACGGGCGCGTTCTTCTTCACGGCTGATAAAATCAGCGAGGGCGGACTCAACATTACTGATATTGCCGTTATAAACACCTTTCAGATACTGAGAAATCACCGCCGTACTCAGACCCGTTTTTGTCGCTACCTTTTTTTGGGTGTAGCCAGACCCCTCCAGCAACTGGATTAATTTATTTTTGATATTCATTTAAATAACCTTATTAGTGATTACTGGCTTTCTTTAAATCGTTTTCTAATTCCGATTCGAATAAATACACTTTATCCGGCTCGGTAATATTCCGTTGTGGGGCAAACATCGTAACGTCAATCTCAGGCAGTTGCTCAAGCGCGGGCCGCAGCTCTTCCTGCTTGCGACGCACCTTGTCTTCCAGATTCCTGACGCTGCGTTTGACACGCTTCTCTTTGAGCTGGTCGATACGGGCTTTAGGGAAAGCGTCGACCTTATTGCCATTCCAGATAGCGTCACATATCCAGGAGCCGTCCATACGGCGCACAATAACGCTCTGAGGGTCATGGATATCAAAGCAGACCCGGACTTCTTCACCTTCGACACAGGCCAGTTCGGTGCTGAAATAGATATTCTTAAACAACTTTATTTCACCACGTCTCGCCGTACACACCTGCTCAGGCCGGAACATTTCATGCAATTCAGAACTGGTCAGGAACTGAATATCTTCCTGCTCCTGCTTAATAACGTGATTACGATAGGCCAGCGGCGACCAGTGCTGCCCGCTGTCACGCTCCGGCAGGCTGCGGTGCGGACGGTTATTATGCCGCTCTATCTGGCGCTCAATCTCCGCGACCAGTTGGCCCATCGTTGGCACCTTGCGTATGGCCGTGGCCTGAACCTCATTCAGCGGTTTCCCTTTCTCCAGGGCGTTGACCGCTGAATCTACCGCCTTGCGGTACTTGCGCTGTGCTTCCCGGTCACCAGATTTACCCACCCAGGAGCCAAAGGCCATCGCCGCGCGTTTAGGTATTTCCTTGTTAAGGCGTTCGATAATGCCGCGCCCCTGTGGATTACCCGGAATACCGGTAGGGTGCTCAATGCCGAGACGGGAGAAAATACCTGTAATATCGGCATCAAATACCGCGTTCTTTTCACCGCCGCCGTTATCGGAGTAGTACATCAGCGGTACACCGTAGCGTGATACAGCGTTACGGATGGCATCACCTACGGCGACCTGACTCTCTGACATGGCCAGACTCCAGCCCACCACGACGCGGGTGCGGGCGTCAATTACCAGTGTAATCTCAGGTCGGAACGGCTTACCTGTCTCAGGATTAATCACTTCCATCTTCATACCATGACCATCACCGACCCATACGCCGTTAACCGGGATAACAGACCAGTCGCGACGTACGAACGGAAGGTACTTCTTGTAATCCGACCCAGTTGCCCGTCCGCGCTCACGCTCAGCCATCGGCAGCTTATCCAGCGCATAGCGTACGGTGTCGATTTTTGGCAGCATGGATAGCATTATTTCGTTGCCTCCATATTGCTCAACCCACCATTTCGCAAAATTCTCGTATGCCATCATGACGGTGGGCTTGTTGGTATCGCGCCAGTAACGCATGAAGTCCGGCATCCAGGAGTACTGGAACACTTCTTTTTTACTGACCTTACCCGGTGCCAGCAGCGCCATACGTTCACCCACCGTGTCCGCCGCCATCCATGCTGAGAGCCAGCGCTGAAGTGTTGGCACGCTGACACCTGTTCGGGTGGCCCCCTTGCGAGCGTTGGCAATATCTGCGGCCCGCTGCACATAATCCGGCAGCGTACCGGCGACAGATGCGTCGGCAATAAACTCAACCGCCTGTTTGCGCTTCATGCTGAGACCTCCGCTCTCGCTACTGTCCATAAGGCGCAGCACCTCCTGAACCAGCACCATCCGCGCATCACCGACTGCTTTCTGGCTGTCGGTCAGCTCGCGCAGCTTCTTCTCCTGCAGGGCCGGGCATTTACGGTACAGCGCCAGCTCACGCTGCACTTTCTCGCCACCGACTCCCGTGACCAGCTCACCTGCGGTGGTAGCCCTGGCAGGAAGGGAAGCGGACTGCGCCAGCAGCTGACGCGCTAAGCGTGCCTGAACAGCTTCACGTGCGGCGTCCGGCAAACAATCAACGTGATATTCGAAAGCTTTCGTGCCCTGACGGCGGCGGCGTAGCGAATCATTTCCTCCAGCCAGCTTATCCAGTTTGTTACGAATGTTGTGTCCCATGCTCGGCATACCAGGCAGGGAGGAGCATTCCTTAGCGGTTAACCAGACAGACATTTCATCGCCTCCCGTTACGCGCTCTGGCGGTTATCTGAGGCGTAACGACTTGGCCAGATTACATCTGGTGAAAGCCCGATTTTTTGTGCGATGAGATGCTCATATCTTGGAACGTGGCGATAAAACGCGTTACGCAGGGAGCCAGCACCAATTCCCAACTCAGCTTCCAGGACTGGCACGCTGAAACCCGCTTTTTTAAGCGCTGCGATGATGAGGTCGCTGGGCCAGTCCTGACCGGGAGTAACGAAGACATGGGTCAGATCTTGTTTAGGAAACTGCATTGTGTGATCCTCTCAGGTTTATCTAAACCGATAATCAAATCTGGTTATCGGATGCATTTAAATTTACGCGAACAATAATCCGCAGTCAAATAAATTTATCGGTTTTTTGTCCGCGTCGCGCACTGTGGAATCAAGCTTTAATTTAGTAAGGATAAACAATGGGTTATAAAGAAAAAACCGAACCGAACACAAAAAACCGAGATCGGATTTTTGTGTCGAGTGGAATAAACCGATTTGGTGAACGCCTGAAAGAGGCTATGAACGGTATGAGCAACAATGAGCTTGCCAGAAGGAGCGGGATGTCAGAGACCACCGTAAGGAAATATCTTCGAGGTGATATATATCCCGGTATAGATAGCGCTGCTCTGGTTGCTGAAGCGTGCGGAGTTTCACTTGTATGGCTTGTTTGCGGGGTCGAACAAAAGGTCGAGGCTGAGGGAGCTACGCCACAATCGCCGGTTGACCCGGTATTGGATGCCATCTTACAACGCTTGCCTGCTGAGCAAGGCCGTATTCTGGCTGACGCTATCATTCTGCGTGGCGTTTCAGGCATTATTTCAGCCCTAAATGGAATGTCAGCTATGGATGAGTTTCTACAAATCCCTGAAAGCGACAGAGAGCGCGTGCTGCGCCTTTATAGGCAGATTAAAGAGGGGGATTCTGAGGGAGATCAAGAGCCAGCACTAGGCGACCCGCTAGCAAACCACCAGCAGGCTGGCTAAGTAAGCGTAGACAGCCGCTTGCTGTCAGGTGTAATGCATAATTTTTATGAGGTTATTGAGTTCGGCCAACTTTTTTAGCCGCTTGCTTAAACGAAAATCAAAAACGATTTAAACGCAGTTCAAACTCACACAAGTAGCAATCATTCGAGTATCAAATACCGTTCGAAAAAATCAGTTTTGAGTCATTTTTTCGCGACGAGTATCAAACCCCAGATTTCGACCAATGCCGCGCCAGTAAAAGGTTGGCGGCTTGCTTGAGGCATGCACGATCAGTATCAAAATGATTACCCCCCCATATGTAATAGGTGTCAGAAACCAAAAGGGGAGAACATATCATGAAGAAATTTGCTGCCATCGCTGCCGTTCTGGCTCTGACCTGTGCGCCTGCTTTCGCTGCTAATCAGGGCGGTTTTTCCGGCCCGAGCAGCACCACGACAACTTCGCAAAACGGCGGCTTTGTCGGGCCTAACGGAACGGTCACCACCTCCGCTAACGCCAAGTCGATGCGTGATGATGCCTGGGTGACGCTGCGCGGTAACATTATCGAGCGTATTTCAGACGATCTGTACATCTTTAAAGACGCCAGCGGCACCGTGAATGTGGATATCGACCATAAGCGCTGGAACGGTCAGACCATCACTCCACAAGACGTAGTCGAAATCCAGGGTGAAGTGGATAAAGACTGGAACTCGGTTGAAATCGACGTTAAGCAGATCCGCAAAGTGAATCCGTAATACCGTCGATGCTGCGCAAAAACGTGCAGCATCTGCCAGTAAAGACCGGGACATCGCTCGTCGCAAGCGGTGTCCCGGTCTTTTTGTTTGTGTAACCCTCTGATAATGGCCGTGGTGTTAAGGATTTTCGCACCTGGCTCACGCCCTGTGACTCAGAACGTGAGATAGGGTATTATCTGCGGCAATATTGCCGTCCGTACGGTCAGCATGCAGATTGAGGATCCCCAGTTAATGAGCGATATGGCAGAGCGCCTTGCGCTACATGAATTCACGGAAAACGCCTACTTAAACTATTCCATGTACGTCATCATGGACAGGGCGTTGCCGTTTATTGGCGATGGTTTAAAGCCGGTACAGCGCCGCATCGTGTATGCGATGTCAGAGCTGGGGCTGAACGCCAGTGCTAAATTTAAAAAATCCGCCCGTACCGTCGGCGACGTATTGGGTAAGTACCACCCGCACGGCGATAGCGCCTGTTATGAAGCGATGGTACTGATGGCGCAGCCGTTCTCCTACCGTTATCCACTGGTGGATGGCCAGGGGAACTGGGGGGCGCCGGACGATCCGAAGTCATTCGCCGCAATGCGTTATACCGAATCGCGTCTGTCAAAGTACGCTGAACTGCTGTTAAGCGAATTGGGTCAGGGCACCGCCGATTGGGCGCCAAACTTCGATGGTACGCTGCAGGAGCCGAAGATGCTGCCTGCGCGTCTGCCGAACATCCTGCTGAACGGCACCACCGGGATTGCCGTAGGTATGGCGACGGACATTCCGCCACACAACCTGCGCGAAGTGGCGAAAGCGGCAATTACGCTGATTGAAAAACCGCAGACGACTCTCGATGACCTGTTGGATATCGTGCAGGGGCCGGACTACCCGACCGAAGCGGAAATCATCACTCCTCGCGCGGAAATCCGCAAAATTTACCAGAACGGCCGCGGCTCCGTGCGTATGCGCGCGGTGTGGCATAAAGAAGACGGCGCGGTGGTGATTACCGCGCTGCCGCATCAGGTTTCCGGTGCCAAGGTGCTGGAACAGATTGCGGCGCAGATGCGCAATAAAAAGCTGCCGATGGTTGACGACCTGCGCGACGAGTCGGACCACGAGAACCCGACGCGTCTGGTGATCGTGCCGCGTTCTAATCGAGTGGATATGGAACCGGTGATGAACCACCTGTTCGTCACCACCGACTTAGAAAAAAGCTATCGCATTAACCTGAACATGATCGGTCTTGATGGTCGTCCGGCGGTGAAAAATCTGCTGGAGATCCTCACTGAATGGCTGGCATTCCGCCGTGACACGGTGCGTCGTCGCCTGAACTACCGTCTGGAAAAAGTGCTCAAACGCCTGCATATCCTCGAAGGTTTGCTGGTGGCGTTCCTCAACATTGATGAAGTGATTGAGATAATCCGCAGCGAAGATGAGCCGAAGCCCGCGCTGATGTCGCGTTTTGGTATCAGCGAAACGCAGGCGGAAGCAATCCTTGAGCTGAAATTACGCCACCTCGCCAAGCTCGAAGAAGTGAAGATCCGCGGTGAGCAGGATGAGTTAGCCAAAGAGCGCGATCGCCTGCAAGCGATCCTCGCCTCTGAACGCAAAATGAGTAACCTGCTGAAGAAAGAGCTGCAGGCTGATTCTGATGCGTTCGGCGATGATCGTCGTTCGCCGCTGCGTGAGCGTGAAGAAGCGAAAGCCATGAGCGATCACGACATGCTGCCGTCTGAGCCGGTGACTATCGTGCTGTCGCAGATGGGCTGGGTGCGTAGCGCGAAAGGCCATGATATTGACGCCCAGGGCTTAAGCTACAAATCGGGCGATAGCTGGAAGGCGTCGGTGAAAGGCAAGAGCAATCAGCCGGTGGTGTTTGTCGACACAACCGGACGCAGCTATGCCATCGACCCAATTACGTTGCCTTCCGCACGCGGGCAGGGCGAGCCGTTAACCGGCAAGCTGACGCTGCCGCCGGGTGCGACGGTTGAGCATATGCTGATGGAAAGCGACGACCAGAAATTGCTGCTGGCCTCCGATGCGGGTTACGGTTTCCTGTGTACCTTCAACGATTTGGTCGCGCGCAACCGTGCGGGCAAGGCGCTGATTTCGCTACCTGAGAATGCCAACGTGATGCCGCCGCTGGTGGTTGAAGACGAATCTGATATGCTGCTGGCGATAACCCAGGCGGGTCGGATGTTGATGTTCCCGCTGAGTGATTTACCGCAGCTGTCGAAAGGCAAAGGGAATAAGATTATCAACATTCCATCGGCGGAAGCCGCAAGCGGTGTTGATAGCCTGGCGCACCTCTATATTCTCCCGCCACAAAGCACGCTAACCTTCCACGTCGGTAAACGTAAGATTAAACTGCGTCCGGAAGAGTTGCAGAAAGTGACGGGTGAGCGGGGTCGCCGCGGTACGCTGATGCGCGGTCTGCAAAAAATTGACCGCGTTGAGATTGATTCGCCGAAGCGCGCCCACACGGGCGACAGCGAAGAGTAATCTTTCGCCCCCGCCGTCAGGCGGGGGAAATAAATGGAGTCGATAAAACCGTTGTTAATTCGGCGATTGCGATTAACAATACCCTTTTGCAGGGGTCTGCAAGTAACAAAGCCCTATCCGGTCTCTATATGCCCCGTTTGTCGTCTATGGTAAGGATGCGTATCGCGCGTTCGTCATCGCCATCGCAACGGGTACAATTCTAAGCGGTACAGGGTTCAGAGGACGCTATGCTATCAATTTTACGTATAATCATTGTTGTCATTTATTGCATTCTGGTATGCATTTTTGGCTGTATCTATTGCCTGTTCAGCCCGCGCAATCCAAAACATGTTTCTACCTTTGGCCGTATGTTTGGCCGGATGGCACCCATTTTTGGCCTAAAGGTCGAAACCCGCAAGCCGGCGGATGCCGAAAGCTACGGCAATGCCATCTACATTGCGAACCACCAGAATAACTACGACATGGTGACCGCTGCCAATATCGTGCAGCCGCCAACGGTCACGGTCGGTAAAAAGAGCCTGGTGTGGATCCCATTCTTCGGTCAGATTTACTGGCTAACCGGCAACCTGCTTATTGACCGTAACAACCGAGCGGCCGCCCATAGCACTATCGCCCAGGTCGTTAAATCGTTTAAGACTCGCAAGATCTCATTCTGGATGTTCCCGGAAGGGACGCGAAGCCGCGGTCGTGGGCTACTGCCGTTTAAAACCGGTGCGTTTCATGCGGCCATTGCGGCGGGCGTGCCGATTATTCCGGTCTGTGTTTCAAACACCTCGAATAAGATCAAACTCAACCGCTGGAATAACGGTCTGGTGATTGTAGAAATGCTGCCACCGATTGATACCAGCGCCTGGAGCAAAGATCAGGTCCGTGATTTAGCGAAGCACTGTCGTGAAGTCATGAAGGATAAAATCGCCGAACTGGATCAGGAAGTGGCCCAGCGAGAGTCTACCGGTAAAGTGTAAAAACGCCCCGCGACGTGGGCTGTACCTGCGTCGTATGCTGTTTTGCTGTTGGGAAAGTGATTTCCCCTTTTGATTTGTCAGTTTTGATGGAGCTTATATGTCACTCAGTCGGCGTCAGTTTATTCAGGCTTCGGGCGTTGCGCTTTGCGCAGGTTCTGTGCCGCTGAGCGCTCGGGCCGCCGGCAAACAGCCCGTGCTGCCGGTGCCTCCGCTGCTGGAGTCTCGCCGTGGACAGCCGCTTTTCTTGACGATGCAGCGGGCGCACTGGTCTTTTACAGAAGGTACCCGCGCGAACGTCTGGGGTATCAACGGCCGCTATCTGGGGCCGACTATCCGCGTCTGGAAAGGTGATGACGTTAAGCTCATCTACAGCAATCGACTGACTGAAAATGTCGCCATGACCATACGCGGCTTGCAGGTGCCTGGCCCACTGATTGGGGGCGCGGCGCGCATGATGTCGCCGAACGCCGACTGGGCGCCGGTGTTACCGATTCGCCAGAGCGCCTCAACGCTTTGGTATCAGGCCAATACGCCAAACCATATGGCGCAGCAGGTTTATAACGGCCTGGCGGGCATGTGGTTAATTGAAGATGAAGTAAGTAAGTCCTTACCCTTCCCAAATCATTACGGCGTCGATGACTTCCCGGTGATTATCCAGGATAAGCGTCTGGATAACTTCGGCACGCCGGTATACGACGAACCGGGCAGCGGCGGTTTTGTTGGCGACACGCTGCTGGTCAACGGCGTTCAGGGGCCATATGTCGAAGTCTCGCGCGGTTGGGTGCGCTTGCGTCTGCTCAATGCCTCCAACTCGCGGCGGTATTTACTGCAAATGAGTGATGGGCGCGCGCTGCACGTTATCTCAAGCGATCAGGGTTTACTGCCAGCGCCCGTTTCGGCCACGCAGATCTCACTGGCGCCGGGCGAGCGCCGGGAAGTGCTGGTGGATATGACCAACGGCGATGAGGTGTCGATAACCTGCGGGGAGTCGGCAAGCATCATGGAACGTATACGTGGATTCTTCGAGCCCTCAAGTATTCTTATCTCGACGCTGGTGCTGACACTGCGTCCGACGGGGCTGCTGCCGCTGGTGACCGATAACTTACCGATGCGCATATTGCCGGCTGAAATTCTCGGCGGCACGCCAATTCGCAGCCGCGATATCATGCTGGGCGACGACCCGGGCATTAACGGTCAGCTGTGGGATCCGCAGCGTATTGATATCACCGCCCAGCAGGGAACCTGGGAGCGCTGGACGGTTCGTGCCGATGCGCCGCAGTCATTCCACATTGAAGGGGTGATGTTCCAGGTTCGCAACGTGAATGGCGCAACGCCAATGCCGGAAGACCGGGGCTGGAAAGATACGGTGTGGGTAGACGGTCAGGTCGAGCTGCTGGTGTATTACGCTCAGCCATCCTGGCCACACTTCCCGTTCCAGTACTCCAGCCAGACGCTGGAGCTGGCCGACCGGGGTTCTATCGGGCAGATTCTGGTGAACCCCGCGCCGTAATTGATAACTTCCCGGCGTCGCTACGCTTGGCCGGGGTACGAATATAACGGTAGCCCGGCCAAGCGCAGCGACGCCGGGACTCACTCCGCGTTAAAAATTCCCACTTCATTAGTCAGGCGAACGGGCTTATAATCCCCGACCTTTGATTATTTTTTTACCATTTTTTTGGAAGCATAATGAGCGCTATCTCCCTGATCCAACCGGATCGCGACCTTTTCTCCTGGCCGCAATATTGGGCCGCCTGCTTTGGGCCGGCACCGTTTTTGCCGATGTCACGCGAAGAGATGGATCAACTTGGCTGGGATAGCTGCGATATTATTCTGGTGACGGGCGACGCCTACGTCGACCACCCAAGTTTTGGCATGGCGATTTGTGGTCGTATGCTGGAAGCGCAGGGCTTCCGCGTGGGGATCATCGCGCAGCCTGACTGGAACAGCAAAGATGATTTTATGCGTCTGGGCAAACCGAATCTGTTCTTCGGCGTCACCGCTGGCAACATGGACTCGATGATTAACCGTTATACCGCAGACCGCAAGCTGCGCCATGACGATGCTTACACCCCGGATAACGTCGCGGGCAAACGCCCGGATCGCGCCACGCTGGTTTACACCCAACGCTGTAAAGAGGCATGGAAAGATGTGCCGGTTATTCTCGGCGGTATTGAAGCCAGTCTGCGCCGTACCGCGCACTACGACTACTGGTCTGATACCGTGCGCCGCTCGGTACTGGTGGACTCCAAGGCTGATATGCTGATGTTCGGTAACGGCGAGCGTCCGCTTGTCGAGGTCGCCCACCGTCTGGCTGCCGGTGAACCTATCGGCCACATCCGCGACGTGCGTAACACCGCCATCATGGTGAAAGAAGCGCTGCCGGGCTGGAGCGGGGTGGATTCCACCCGCCTCGATACACCGGGCAAAATCGACCCCATTCCGCATCCTTACGGCGACGATCTGCCGTGCGCCGATAACAAAACCGTTGCGCCGCCAAAACAAGAAGCCAAGCGCGTGACCGTCCAGCCAGCGCGTCCGAAGCCGTGGGAAAAAACCTACGTCCTGCTGCCGTCTTTTGAGAAAGTCAAAGGCGACAAAGTCCTTTATGCCCATGCGTCGCGTATTCTGCACCATGAAACCAACCCAGGCTGTGCGCGTGCGCTGATGCAAAAACACGGTGAGCGCTATATCTGGGTCAATCCACCGGCTATTCCGCTGTCGACCGAAGAGATGGATAGCGTGTTCGCTCTGCCGTACAAGCGTATTCCGCATCCATCCTACGGCAATGCCCGCATCCCGGCTTACGAGATGATCCGCTTCTCGATTAACATCATGCGCGGCTGCTTTGGCGGGTGTTCTTTCTGTTCGATTACCGAGCATGAAGGACGCATTATTCAGAGTCGTTCAGAAGATTCGATCGTCAATGAAATCGAAGCGATTCGCGACACGGTTCCCGGCTTTACCGGCATTATCTCCGATCTTGGCGGCCCAACCGCCAACATGTATATGCTGCGCTGTAAGTCTCCGCGCGCGGAGCAAACCTGTCGTCGTCTGTCCTGTGTCTATCCGAGTATTTGCGAGCATATGGACACCAACCACGAACCGACGATCAATCTCTATCGCCGCGCTCGTGACCTGAAAGGGATTAAAAAGATCCTTATCGCTTCCGGCGTACGTTATGACATTGCCGTAGAAGATCCGCGCTATATCAAAGAGCTGGCGACGCACCACGTCGGCGGCTATCTGAAGATCGCCCCGGAACATACCGAGGCTGGGCCATTGTCGAAGATGATGAAGCCGGGAATGGGCAGCTATGATCGCTTCAAAGAACTGTTTGATACCTACTCAAAGCAGGCGGGTAAAGAGCAGTATCTGATCCCGTACTTTATCTCGGCTCACCCGGGGACGCGTGATGAAGATATGGTGAATCTGGCGCTGTGGCTGAAACAGCGTCGTTTCCGCCTGGATCAGGTGCAGAACTTCTATCCGTCGCCGCTGGCGAACTCAACCACCATGTATTACACCGGCAAGAACCCGCTGAGTAAGATTAGCTATAAGAGTGAAGATGTGGTGATCCCGAAAGGTGATAAGCAGCGTCGTCTGCACAAAGCGTTGCTGCGCTACCACGATCCGGCTAACTGGCCGCTGATTCGCCAGGCGCTGGAAAACATGGGTAAAAAGCACCTGATTGGCAGCCGTCGCGATTGTCTGGTCCCGGCACCGACGATTGAGGAAATGCGTGAAGCGCGTCGCCAGAATCGTCATACGCGTCCGGCGCTGACCAAGCACACGCCGGTAGAACATCAGCGCCAGACGCCGAAAGCTCCGGCGAAAAAACGCGTGAAAACCGCGTCACACTAATCGGCTCGTTGCTGAAAAAAGGGAGTGGAGCCTGAGCGGCTGCCGCTCCTTTTTTATTTCTGAGATAGCCACATCCCCACTGGGTTAGAGGCTACACCAGCAATCCAGATACTCATTCACATCAAGACGATAGTTGGCGCGGTTGGCGTCCGCTTTCGCCTTTTGAACTTCCGGCTGCAGAACCCTGAGGTCTTGTCGTAGCCGCTCGGCCCTTATTTTTAGCGCGCTGATATCGGCTGAAAGTTTATCGATTTGCTGCTTCTCGAGTGAATTATTGTTTGCGCAGCCTGCGAGCAGTGTCAGCATCGCAAGACTCATGATTAGCCGTTTCTTCATTTGTTTCCTTTCTCCATTTTTGCCGTTGTAGCACGCATCTGCGCGAGCAGGCTGCCACTGGGCAAACGAATAATGTCAGCGACCATCCAGTCGCCGTCGACGCGCTGTAGCTTAATCTCCTGGGCGAGTGACGCCTCTTTCGCGTCCTCTCCGAGTGTGAGCTGAACATGAATCCGTGCGCTATTGGGTGTGCTTGCAATTAAACGCAGTTCGTCAAGCCTGACAAATTGCGTTTCAGTACAGTTGCACAGAGGATTGGCATAGAGGAAAAGCCCGTCATGGCTTCTGTCCGCGCCCATTTGTGAAACCGCTTGTTTGTAGCCCTCAATGGCCTGGCGATAGTCGGGGGCAAGCACCCATGTCCATGGCCAGGTGTTATCGCTAAGGTGCTCAAACAGCGCGCGGACGTAATCTTGCGGCAACTCTCTTTGTAATGCGGCAAGCGTGGCGAGCTTTTGCTGGTTATCGCCATTGAGCATTTGGTACAGACTGTTCCGTCCGTTGAGAATGTCGTCAATGACCCAGTGATTATCCTCAACAATCAGATTGAGCGTCTGAGTGACGCTATCGCTGTTGGCTTTAAACGGCCGAAAACGGACGGTGGCGTCGACGTGCTCGGCGTCTTTTGGCGTGAGGGTGATTTTTTCCAGCACCAGATTGTCAAAGTCCTGACAGTTGCAGATAGGATCGTAATCCAGCGACCCCACATCGCCCGGGAGAGCGAGCTGTTCATCGAGCTTAATGGCCTGATTCATCCGAGCAGAGACCTGAGTACCGCCAAACATGACGGGGGTGCTGCGATCGCTATAGGGCTGATAAATCTGCCTGATGGTCTGTTCGGGTGAGAGCGGCGGCGTGCCTGCTTGAGCCGCCGTCGCGGTCAGAAGAGCGAAAATAAGCAGCAACGGCCATGTCGCCAGTGATTTCATAGGGGCATCCCTGATGGTGAAAAGTCAGCCAGCAGGTTAGCAACGGCGAGCGCAGGAAGGGTATTGATGATTTCTGAAAAAGCCCGGCAAGTGCCGGGCTTATGGGATTAACCGCCGAATTGATCCGGATCCGGGCCTAAACGTTTGCCCTTGTCGAGGGCGGTGAGGTCAGCCAACTCGTCTTTATCCAGACGGAAGTTCCAGACATCAAAGTTTTCGGCAATACGCGATGGCGTGACCGATTTTGGAATCACCACCAGACCGTTGTCGAGGTGCCAGCGAATAACAATCTGCGCCGGGGTTTTACCGTATTTTTCCGCCAGTTTATGAATAATCTTCTGGTCGAAAACGCCTTCGCCGCCCTGTGCCAGCGGACTCCAGGATTCGGTCTGAATCTTGTGCGTGGCGTTCCAGGCATGCAACTGACGTTGCTGCATCAGCGGATGAAGCTCAATCTGGTTAATCACCGGCGCGACGCCAGTCTCATCAATCAGCCGCTGCAGATGCGGTATCTGGAAGTTACACACGCCGATGCTCTTCACCAGCCCCTGCTTTTGCAGCTCGATAAGCCCTTTCCAGGCTTCGACATAATGATCGATTGCCGGGACGGGCCAATGGATTAAATAGAGATCAAGATAGTCGAGCTTAAGCTGTTCCAGACTCTCCTGAAGCGCCTCGGCAGGGCGCAGATGCGCATCATTCCAGAGCTTGGAGGTGATGAACAGATCTTCACGGGGGATGCCCGCGGTGCTGATAGCTTGACCGACTCCCGACTCGTTTTTGTATGCGGCGGCGGTATCAATAGACCGGTAGCCCACCTCGACAGCCTTATGGACTGCGGTGATGACCTCTTCGTTGCTAGCCTGCCATACGCCCAGGCCTAACTGCGGCATTACATTGCCATCGTGCAGCTTAATCACGGTTGGATGTGTCATGCATTTCTCCTTTTCACGAGCTTCCCGGCGCTGGCGCCGGGAAGGTTTGTCGGATCAAGTTTGGTCCAAATATGCAAAAACGAAAAGTTTAGCGGATAAGGATTAACGTGCTGCTTCGTAAATACGACGGCTGACGTCGAGGGTAATATCCTGATTTTCACCCAGTTTAGTCATACCGTGTTCTTCGAGTTTTTTCAGCAGTGCCGGGATTGAGCTGCCGTCCAGACCGTAGTCAGACAAGCGAGTCGGTACGCCCATTTTTTCGAAGAAGCTGCGGGTTGCGGCGATAGCAGCATCGATACGCGCATCGTCAGAACCTTCGGTAATGTTCCACACGCGTTCGGCGTATTGCAGTAGCTTAGCGCGCTTGGTATCACGTTTTTCATTCCACAGAGAAGGCAGAACGATAGCCAGCGTTTGGGCGTGATCCAGACCGTGCATCGCGGTCAGTTCGTGGCCCAGCATATGGGTCGCCCAGTCTTGCGGAACGCCTGCGCCAATCAGACCGTTCAGCGCTTGAGTGGCTGCCCACATGATGTTAGCGCGCACGGCGTAGTTTTCGGGCTCCTGCAGCGCTTTCGGGCCGTCTTCAATCAGCGTCAGCAGAATGCCTTCCGCAAAGCGATCCTGAATTTTGCCATCGACTGGATAGGTGACGTACTGTTCAACGGTGTGAACAAAGGCGTCAACCACGCCGTTCGCCACCTGGCGCGGAGGCAGAGTGTAGGTGTAAACCGGGTCAAGAATGGCGAATACTGGCTGCACATGCGGTGACATAAACGCACGTTTGTCACCGGTGGTTTTGCGTGAAACCACGGCACCTTTGTTGGATTCGGAACCGGTCGCTGGCAGCGTCAGCACTGAGCCCATTGGGATCGCGCTGGTGACATTGCTGCCGTAGGTTTCCAGAATTTCCCACGGGTCGACGTTGACGTCGTAGTGCGCTGCTGCCGCGATAAATTTGGTCCCGTCAAGTACCGAACCGCCGCCGACGGCGAGCAGGAAGGTCACTTTCTGTTCGCGGGCAATTTTCACCGCGTTCATCAGCGTCTCATAGGATGGGTTCGGCTCGATGCCGCCAAACTCCAGCACGTCCAGGCCTTTTAAAGCCTCCAGTACCTGGTCCAGCACGCCGGTTTTTTTCACGCTGCCGCCGCCGTAGGTGACCAGAACGCGGGCGTCAGCCGGGATTTGCGCGCGCAGATTTTCGATGGCGCCTTTGCCGAACAGAATGCGGGTTGGGGTGTGAAGATCAAAATTGAACATGGCTCGTTCCCTTATTGGTGGGTAAAACGTAGGCGGTGAGATGTCCCGCCGAATGACATCATTGTGGTCTTAGCGGGTGCAGCTCTCAATGCACATTTCTGCGTTTGTCTTGCCTATTTCTCCATAGGGCTGGAGAAATACGTTAATCACAGCCAGAATGTCAGCGTCGTAAAAGGTCACTGGAGCGTTCGTTGATGAATCGCGAAGATATCTGTGCACTGCTCACAGAAAAAATTAAGCAGTTGAAAAATAAAGAACAAAGTATCAATTCCCTGCTGCCGGATATCCAGCTTCTTTACGGTACACAGCCCTATGGGCGCACGCCGGTGATGTACCGGCCAGGCATCGTGTTTCTCTTTTCAGGCTATAAAATCGGTTATATCAACGAGCGCACCTTCCGCTACGATGCGAATGAATATCTGTTGCTCACCGTACCTTTACCCTTCGAATGTGAAACTTTTGCGACCGAGGATGCGCCGTTGGCCGGATTACGGATTGATGTCGATATTTTGCAGTTGCAGGAACTGTTGATGGATATCGGCGAAGATCCGCTGTTTCGTCCGGGGATGGCGGAAAGCGGCATCAACTCCGCCACGCTGTCAGAGGAAATTCTCTGTGCCGCTGAACGGTTGCTGGATGTCATGGAGCGGCCGCTGGATGCGCGTATTCTGGGTAAACAGATTGTGCGTGAGATGCTCTACCATGTGCTGATTGGCCCGCGCGGCGGAGCGTTGATGGCGCTGGTTAGCCGTCAAACGCATTTCAGCCAAATCAGCCGGGTGCTAAAGCGTATTGAGGGGCAGTACACCGAGGCGTTGAGCGTTGACCAACTGGCCGCCGAGGCGAATATGAGTTTGTCGGCGTTCCACCATAATTTTAAAGCGGTGACCAGCACCTCGCCGCTGCAGTATCTGAAAGCCTATCGCCTGCATAAAGCCAGAATGATGATGGTGCATGATGGTCTAAAGGCCAGCGCGGCGGCGATGCAAGTGGGGTATGAAAGCGCCTCACAGTTTAGCCGTGAGTTTAAGCGCTATTTCGGCATAACGCCGGGGGAAGATGCGGCAAGATTGCGCGGGATATAAGGTGGGAGCTAACCCCGGCGTCGCTGCGCTCGGCCGGGCTACCGATTAGTGTAGGCCGGATAAGGCAAAGCCGCCATCCGGCAATGTGCGCGGTTATGCCTGATGGCGGCTTTGCCTTATCAGGCCTACGTGTTGTCAATGCCCACAGTATCTACAACGTCAGGCTCAACGACGCCATCACGCGTCGCAGTATTTCTTCTTAATCACCACAAAGAGCGTTCCCAAAAGCCCCGCAACCAGCAGAACAATCGGCAGAATCATCAGACAGGTCATCACCTGGTCTTCGTGGCGTTTCACAAACGGAATCATGCTCAGCGCATAGCCCAGACCCGTCACCACCGCGACCCACAGCAGCGCGCTCAGCCAGTTGAACAACTGGAAGCGGCGATTCGGCAGCCCGGAAATGCCTGCCATGGTTGGCAGCAGCGTGCGAACAAACGCCAGGAAACGTCCCGCCAGCAGCGCCAGCAACCCGTGACGGTCAAACATACAGGTTGCGCGCTGAAGATATTTATCCGGCAGCTGCGACATCCAGCCCTTAACGACACGGGTATTGCCCAGCCAGCGTCCTTGAAGATAGCTTAGCCAGCAGCCAAGGCTCGCGGCGGCCGTCAGAATAATCAGCGTCGGCACGTAACCCATCACGCCCTTTGCAATAAGCGCCCCCGCCAGCAGCAGCAGGCTATCACCGGGTAAAAAGGACGCGGGAAGCAGGCCGTTTTCCAGAAACAGTGTGGCAAACATGACCAGATAAACGATCCCCACGACGTGCGGATTCGCCAGAGCAGCAAAATCGTGCTGCCAAAGCGCGGCGACAATATCTTGAATTACGACCATGAACATTCCTGTGGAACAGCATTTTCGCCCATTGTACGCGCGAAAGATGAAGAACACCTTGATCGTGTGCGCAACAAATGAAGCGACGTTGTTCTGATTTACTGACAACAATGCGGGATTGGTTTACACCCGGCGCCAGGCGACGCCGGGCTATAGGTTATGTTACACGATGCGTGAAAAGCCTGCTGATAAATCCGCAATCAGATCGTCAACGTTTTCTAAACCGATATGAACGCGAATTAGGGTGCCGGTGAAATCAATTTTGCCGTCGGGGCGAATGCTCTGCAGCTCTTCTGGCTGATTAGCCAGGATCAGCGACTCGAAGCCGCCCCACGAGTAAGCCATGCTGAACAAGGTGAAGTTGTCGAGGTAAGCGGCCAGTTCATCCTGGGTTAAATGCTTTTTGAGCACGAACGAGAATAGGCCGCTGCTGCCCGTAAAATCACGTTTCCAGAATTCATGCCCTTTACTGCCCGCAAGGGCGGGGTGGTTGACGCGTTCAACCTGCGGCTGTTGCGCGAGCCATTCGGCGATTTTCAAGCTGCTCTCATGATGCTGGCGTAGGCGCACACCCAGCGTGCGCAGGCCACGGCTGGTCATGTAGGCGGTATCGGCGTCCAGCATCTGACCCATCAGGTAGGCGTTCTCACGCAGCTGCGCCCAGCACCGTTCGTTAGACACCGCGGTACCGACCATCGCGTCAGAATGACCAATCAGGTACTTGGTGCCCGCCTGAATGGAGATATCGATGCCAAATTCCAGCGCTTTAAACAAAATACCCGCCGCCCACGTATTATCGATCATGATGATGGCGTCGGGGGCAACGCGACGCACGGCTGCAACGATCGCCGGAACGTCGTGCACTTCCATCGTGATAGAACCGGGTGATTCGAGGAACACCACTTTGGTATTGGGCTGAACCAGGGCGGCAATCTCGTCGCCAATCAGAGGATCGAACCAGCTGGTGGTCACGCCGAGTTTGCCGAGGATTTTGCTACAGAAATCCTGGGTCGGTTCGTAGGCGGTATTGGTCACCAGAATATGGTCGCCCTGCTCGACAAACGCCAGAATCGTATTTGCTACCGCCGCCGCTCCGCAGGGAAACAGCGCGCAGCCTGCGCCGCCTTCCAGCTCGCACATCGCCTCTTGCAAAGAGAAATGGGTCAGCGTACCGCGGCGGCCGTAAAACAGCTCGCCGTTCGCGCGGTTGTGCGTGGCATGCTTCTTGGCAGCCACCGTGTCAAAGACCAGCGATGAGGCACGCTGAATCACGCTGTTCACCGATCCTTGAGTAAATTTTTTGCTGCGTCCGGCGTTAACCAACGCGGTATCGAGGTGCTTATCTGCCATGTTTGTCATACCTGTTTTTATACGTCTGGACGTCTAAATTATCACGATTGCTGAGAGGGTGTACCCTTTCCCATGCATACAGTAGAAAATTTTGCTTTAACGCACGCAGAAAACTTTTTTACTGCGTAAGCGCAAGGAAAATAAGTGTGATTTAGGTCAATATGCAAATACTAATGAGAACTACTATCAATTCGAGGTTTTTTTGATATTATTGTGTTCAGATTTTGTGATTTATGTCCTGGAGATACACAGTGGGTAATAATTTGATGCAGGCGGATCTCTCCGTTTGGGGTATGTATCAACATGCCGACATCGTGGTTAAAGTGGTCATGATCGGCCTGATTCTGGCATCCGTCGTCACCTGGGCGATTTTCTTCAGTAAAGGTGCAGAACTTCTCGCCCATAAGCGCCGCCTCAAGCGCGAACAAAAACTGTTAGGTGATGTGCGCTCCCTCAACCAGGCGAGCGAAGTAGCGAATGCGTTTGACGCTCGCAGCCTGAGCAGCCAGCTCATCAGTGAAGCGCAGAACGAGCTGGAGCTCTCTGCGGGTTCGGAAGACAACGAAGGCATTAAAGAGCGTACCGGTTTCCGTCTTGAGCGTCGTGTGGCGGCGGTTGGGCGTCACATGGGACGCGGTAATGGCTTCCTGGCGACTATCGGTGCTATCTCCCCGTTCGTCGGTCTGTTTGGTACCGTCTGGGGCATCATGAACAGCTTTATCGGTATTGCTCAGACGCAAACCACTAACCTGGCGGTGGTTGCGCCGGGGATTGCAGAAGCGCTGCTGGCAACGGCAATTGGCCTGTTTGCTGCGATTCCTGCGGTCGTTATCTATAACATCTTCGCGCGTCTTATCGGCAGCTTTAAAGCGAACCTCAGCGATGTTGCAGCCCAGGTATTACTGCTGCAAAGCCGCGATCTGGATCTCAGCGCCAGCGGCGTGCATCCGGTTCGTACCGCCCAGAAATTACGAGTAGGTTAATGCCCCATGGCTATGCGTCTTAATGAAAATCTGGACGATACCGGCGAAATGCATGACATCAACGTAACGCCGTTTATTGACGTTATGTTGGTTCTGCTGATTATCTTCATGGTGGCCGCGCCGTTGGCTACCGTGGACGTTAAAGTGAATCTGCCGGCTTCCTCTAGCCAACCGCAGCCGCGCCCGGAAAAACCGATCTATCTGTCGGTGAAAGCGGATAAATCGATGTTCCTCGGCAATGAACCGATCACCGATGACAGCATGGTTGCATCGCTGGATGCGCTGACGGAAGGCAAGAAAGATACCACCGTCTTCTTCCGTGCTGATAAAACGGTAGATTACGAAACGATGATGAAGGTGATGGATACCCTGCATCAGGCGGGCTATCTGAAGATTGGCCTCGTCGGCGAAGAAACCGTCGCCAAAAAATAAGTCTCCCGAATGGCGCATTACGCGCCATTCTTTTTTCTGCCCGGCTGTTAAATATTTCCCTTAAGTCTTATTATTTCGCGGTACTAAAAGTATTGGTTAAATATTATTTATCCGGACTTCATTTAATTAATATATTTCAATCTTAAAGTGGCTAGCTATAAATAACCTTCCTACGCTTAAATCTCAACGCTAACAATAATATAAAGTACCTGCGGCGGACGGAAGATTTTATGACGATAACGGCATTACAGGACGTCGATGAATTGCATCGCGACCAATTTTCATTATCCTCGATTCGACAAAGAGCGGATCGACTATTGCTGGTATTAACCTGGGTGATGTGGGCCGTGTCGTTAGGGGTGGGCGCCATGAATGGCAACCTCACTCTGGCGCTAATCGTGGCGAGCCTGCTATCGGTGCTGGCGACGATTATCACCTTCCTCTTTGCCGGTAAATTGTTCACCCGGATGATGTACGCTGTTATTTTAATGGCCTTCTCCGCGCTGCTTATTCAGCTTGGCGAGGGCGAAACCGAATACCATTTCTCTGTTTTTGTCCTGCTTTCAGCGCTGCTGGCGTGGCGTGATTGGCGTCCCTTAATAATGGGGGCGGGAGTGATTGCCATCCATCATCTGACGTTTAATTATTTACAGGAATACGGCCTGTTCAATATTACCGTTTTTATGCACACCGGCCTGCATATGGTGATTATGCATGGGTTATATGTGGTGGCGCAGACGGTATTTTTAGTTTTCCTCGCCGTACGCATGGAACAGGATGCCCGCTCGGCCAGCGAAGTCGCGAAGCTCGCGGCCGTTATCAACCGGGAATCCGGCTACCTGACGCTGGCGCACGATGCCAGAACCAGCCGCTCTCCCTTTGCCCGCACCTTTAGCCTGACGCTCGACGCAATGCGCACAACGCTTGAGCAGGTGAGCGGGAATGTCTCACAGCTGCTGGAGGCTTCACAAACGCTGCTTCAACGTAATACCGCGCTGTCGGAACGCACCGATAATCAGGCGCGCTCATTAGCGGTGACCGCCAGCGCGATGGAGCAATTAGCCGCCGCGGCTTCGCTCACCCGTGACAAGGCCAGCGAAGCGCGCACCCTGGCGATGCAGGCCAGCGACGTTGCCCGGCAGGGTGGGGAGAATATTCGTTCGGCCATGACCTCAATGACCCATATCCGCGAGGAGTCGTTAAAAATTAACGGCATTCTGGAGCTGATTGACGGTATTGCTTTCCAGACCAATATTTTGTCGCTGAACGCTTCCGTAGAAGCGGCTCGGGCCGGGGCTCACGGTAAAGGCTTTGCAGTTGTCGCGGCGGAGGTGCGAACGTTGGCGCTACGCTGTGAGGGGGCAGCCCGGGATATTCGTCAACTGATTGCGACCTCGGTAGAACGGACGCATCAGGGGGCCAGCGAAGTTGAACAGGCGGGGGAAACCATGGCGGCGATTATTCACAACATTGACCGCTTACAGTCCTGCGTTGACGTGCTGTCCTCGATGAGCGAGCAGCAGCGTACCAGCGTTGTGCAAATGAAAGGCAGCATCGCGCACATTGATGCCAGCGTGCAGGAGAACGTACAGCACGTGGCGCAGACCATTCAGGTGGCGCATCAGCAACAGCAGCATACCGGCGAGCTTAAGTCTGCTATCTCGGTATTCCGCCTGGTGTGAGGTCACAAAACGGGAAGATGTATGACAAATCGTCCAGTTATGTGACAACTTACGCAGTTGTCAGAAAACATAATGCCAGTACGAAAAATGACAATAGGATTGTGATTTTCATCCTCCTACATTGAAGCTTCTTCAATTCGGGAGGAATGATTCGTGGCAAATGACACTAAATTGTCGATCACAGAAAAACTGGGATACGGCATGGGCGATGCTGCTTGCGGCATCGTCTACTCTTCGGTAACGATGTTTTTGACCTGGTTCTACACCGATATTTACGGCCTCTCCGCAGCCGCGGTGGGGGTGATGTTCCTCGTGACTCGCGTGCTGGATGCGATAACCGATCCGCTCACCGGGATCGTTGCCGACCGGGTAAAAACCCGCTGGGGGCACTTCCGTCCCTGGCTTATCTGGTTTGCGATCCCCTATGCTGTGCTGGCGGTGATGACCTTTACCACCCCTGCCTTTAGTGAGTCTGGCAAGCTGGTTTATGCCTATCTGACCTACACCTTGCTGATGCTGTGTTACACCTTTATCAATATTCCTTACTGCGCGCTGGGCGGGGTGATCACCCGTGACGAAAAAGATCGTCTCTCCGCGCAGTCCTACCGTTTTACCATCTCGTCCGTGGCAGGGCTTATGGTCTCCGTTGCCACGCTATTCCTGGTGGATTATCTGGGCAAAGAAGATAAGCAGTTCGGCTTCCAGGCCACGATGGGCATTATGGGTGCTATCGCGATAGTGATGCTGGTGTTCTGCTTCTTCTCCACCAAAGAGCGCGTAGCTCCGGCGGTGGAGCTACAAAGCAGCATTCGGGAAGATCTGCGCTCATTGCTGGCAAACGATCAATGGCGGATCGTGGCTATCATTACCTTCTTCTCCAGCATGGCTGGCGTCATGCGCGGTGCCGCAACGCTGTATTACGCCACCTATTTAATGATGGGCGGCGTCGAGTCAGCGGCAGGCACGGCGATGAAATCAGCGTTTATCTCCACCAGCGTGGTTGGCACCATCATCGGGAGTATTGCCGCCGGGTGGCTGGCAAAACGTTATCGTGCGGTGTCGCTGTTTAAAAATATCAACCTGCTGCTGGTGGCGGTGGGCGTGATTATGTTCTTCGTGCCGCCAACCTGGCTGCCGGTCGTTTTCCCGCTGTACTTCCTGGTTGGTTTCTTCCATCAGATGTATCAACCGTTTAAGTGGAACATGATGGCGAATGCCGCCGACTACGGTGAATGGAAATTTGGCCGCCGCATCACGGGCTTGTCTTACTCTGGCAACCTGTTCGCGCTGAAAATGGGCATGGCGGTGGCGGGGGCCGTGGTGGGCTTCTCGCTGGGACTGTTTGGCTATCAGGCCGGGGTTTCGGTACAAACGCCATTGGCTACGATGGGCATCGTTGGATTACTGACGCTGGGGCCATCGCTGTCCTATCTGGTGCTGTGGTGGTTGTCGCGCTTCTACACGTTGGACGACAAGGCAATGGCCACGATTCAACGTGATTTATCCGCTCGCCAGCAGGCGAATGCCACCATCGTAAGCGCCGAGCCAGAAAGCGTGGCGGGCGTGTTACATAAAGCCTAAGGAGGGAGCTATGTCACCGAACTATTATCATAACCCTATCTTGTGCGCCGACTATTCAGACCCGGACATCGTACGCGTGGGCGACGACTTCTTTATGGTGTCGTCGAGCTTTAACCATATGCCGGCGCTGCCGATTCTGCACTCGACCGATCTGGTTAACTGGACAATCATCAACCACGTTTTCAAAGCATTGCCGCTGGCGGGGTTTGATGAGTATCAACCCGGCAAAGGGGTATGGGCGCCGTCTATTCGCTGGCATAACGAAAAGCTGTGGGTATTTTTCAGTACCCCTGATGAAGGGATTTTCATGTGCCAAACCGACGACGCGTGGGGCGAGTGGAGCGCACCGCACTGCGTGCAGCCGGCAAAAGGCTGGATAGATCCGTGCCCGTTCTGGGACGACAACGGTGACGCCTGGCTGGTACATGCGTTTGCCCACAGCCGCAGCGGAATAAAACATCAGCTCCAGCTTTTTGCCATGTCGCCGGACGGCACCTCGCTGCTGGGGGAAGGGCGCATTATCTATGACGGTAGCGTCGACCAGCCGACGCTCGAGGGGCCAAAAGTCTATAAACGGGGAGAGTGGTACTACATCTTTGCACCGGCGGGCAGCGTGGAAACCGGCTGGGAAACGGTGCTGCGAGCCAAAAGTATGACTGGCCCGTGGGAGGCGAAAAACGTGTTATTCCAGGGCAATACGCCGGTCAATGGCCCGCATCAGGGCGGCTGGGTTGCGCTGGACGACGGCGAGTGCTGGTTTGTCCATTTTCAGGATGCACATCTGTACGGGCGAGTGGTTCATCTGCAACCGATGCGCTGGGAGGCCGATGGCTGGCCGCGCATTGGAGAGCAAATCGGTCACGAAGGTGTAGGGCAACCGGTCATGCATTGGCCGCGTCCGGCAAGCCTGACGCCATCGAATCCCGCGTCACCACAAACCCATGATGATTTTGCCGACGGTAAACCCGGTCTGCAATGGCAGTGGCAGGCCAACCCCAATCCGGCGTGGCTGTTGCCGGGTCACGGGCAGCTGCATCTTCGTTGCTGCGGATTACCGCAGGCGCAGGAGAAGCGCAATTTCTACTGGCTGCCTAATCTGCTGCTGCAAAAATTCCCGGCATGGCAGTTCACCGCGCAAACGTGTTTGACGCTTAATGCTGACGTAGCCGGTGATGCCGGAGGTTTAATTGTCTATGGCGAGCGTTATGCCGCGCTGTTACTGGAAAACTGCGGCGACAGGCAGCGGCTGTTGTGGGTCACGGGCTGGATGAGCGATGCTGGCGTGGTGCACGAAAGTCGTCAGGCGCTGGCGCATGTCGATGCCGCACGCTGCGAGCTGAAGGTGGTGGTTTCTCTTGGGGGAATTTGCCGCTTTGCCTGGCGTCAGGGGGACGCTGACTGGCAGCCGGTTTGCCAACCTTTCGCCGCCGGAAAAGGCAAATGGGTGGGGGCTAAAGTGGGGCTTGTCGCATTATCGCTGGAGCAAGCCGCATCGCAAGGCTCCTGTGCGTTCGATCATTTTGCTCTGGAAATTAACGGCTGATCCGCACCTTTTTCCTCGTCTTTATCGAGGTTTAGGATAACGTTTGCCGTCTTGAAATCACCGTCGGCCAAGCCGCGACTGATCGTTAGCGTCGCGGCTTCCCGACTCAGGACATGCTGATAGCAGGATTCCGTATGCGCCAGAATCTTATCGCGCAGATGTGGGTAACGTTCCATCACTTCACACAATGCGGAACCCAGGATCTCTTCCTTCACTTGATAAGCGTAGATTTCGCGGCGATTTTGCCATTTCATCTTGACCAGCGTGGCGGGAATGGGCGCTTGCGGGCTGGAGATTTGACGGCCCTGGGCACTTTTGTCGTCACGCAGCGACTGGAGATTGCGGGCAAGAACAGTGTCATCACTTATCTGCGGGCTTAATGCGATATTCGCCTCGGTAACATCGACAAGTTTCATGCTACTTATCCGTCAGATTATAAAACAAAGGAGTCGCTCTCTCTTGAGTCATTAAATTAAGCCAGATCTTATTACCGTCTTCATTTATCTCCTGGGTTTTTAACTCGATAATTTCACTTAATTCCAGTGCGGAAATCTCTCCCTGAACAACCAGATTATTTAGCATAAGGACAAAAGCTTCAATTTTAGCCACGCGATATAATCGGTCTTTAATATGACGATCGTGCTCTTCGAGTAAGGGGTTACGCGACTGACCGGCGCTAAGCAATATCTCATCCTGCCAATCTGCGAGTGTTTTTTTCGTCGGCTCTGCTTGTTGGGTTGCTTTCATATCAGGGTTCTCAGCGTCAATGGCCGAGATACAAAAGCGGGCTGGGATAAGAGTTTCAGCGATCATAGCGTTATCATCATTTGATTGGCTAGGGAGCGGTTTTAATAATATTGAGGTTCGTTGACATTATCATGAGGCACTTTTAAAATCAAAAAAAGTGGAGAAAACCATGAGCGTTATTATTTATTTTGTAATGGTATTATTGTTGCTCACCGCCATTATTTTATTTTTCATGTATGGTCAAAATAACGAAAAACCGGATAGCGAAAATGAATCTGCTGCCGCAACGGTGGCCACCCCGCTGACCAAAGATGAAGGTGAGAACCATTTTGCTGGCTTGATGAGTACCATTACGCCGCCCTGGTATTGGCGTATTAATCATGAGTATATCGATTTTATCCAGTCCACCATTAAGCGTATGTCGACTGACGAATTAAAAGACATTCCCGGGCTGTTTGACGCGCAGGAACGCTGTCGCAGCCTCAACGGTGCCGTTTACGAGTATTACGACGAAATTAAACGCCGCTGCCTGAAAGGGGAGCAGGTGACGCTGGGCGACCCGGTGGTCACTACGCTGCAACAGTGCTATCAGGAATTTGCGAAAGAAGCCTATCCAGAGCTGGTTGCGCTGCTGTGGCCGGACTACCAGCGGCCCTTTATCCGCCCTCATGATGTGTAGTTTTAGCTGTTGATAAAGTGTTGCAACATTGGGCTATAATGGCGCGAATTTGACTGACTCACAGGACATTATGGAACGCTTTCTTGAAAATCTGATGTATGCATCGCGCTGGATCCTGGCCCCGGTTTATTTTGGCCTTTCGCTGGCTTTGCTGGCGTTAGCGATTAAATTCTTTCAGGAGATCTTTCATATTCTGCCGCACATTTTCAGCCTTGCAGAATCCGATCTGATCCTTACCTTGCTGTCGCTGGTGGATATGACGCTGGTTGGCGGACTGCTGGTGATGGTGATGTTTTCGGGCTATGAAAACTTTGTCTCACAGCTCAATATCAGTGAGGACAAAGAGAAGCTGAACTGGCTGGGCAAGATGGATGCGACTTCACTGAAGAACAAAGTGGCGGCCTCCATTGTGGCTATCTCCTCAATCCACCTGCTGCGCGTGTTTATGGATGCCAAAAATGTCCCGGACAACAAGCTGATGTGGTACGTGATTATTCACCTGACCTTCGTGTTGTCCGCCTTTGTGATGGGCTACCTTGATAGCCTGACGCGCGCGAAAAAAGCATGATGCATTATTGAATGGCCGCACGATTCAGTCCCCTCGCCCCTTTGGGGAGAGGGCTAGGGTGAGGGGAAAGGTGCGGTGCATAAACCCTCACCCCAGCCCTCTCCCTTTATAAGGGAGAGGGGGGCATATCGTGCCTATCATCACTCGACTTACTTATCCGACGACGCCTGCCACAGATTCAACTGCCCGTCCGCGACATGCTTATCAATCTGCGCTAACTCTTCGCTTGAGAAATGCAGATTGCCCAGCGCCTTCACGTTCTCCTCAATCTGTTCCGGGCGGCTTGCGCCAATCAGCACTGAGGTTACGCGGTTATCTTTGAGTAGCCAGCTCAGCGCCATCTGCGCCATCGACTGGTCGCGCTGCTGCGCCATTTCGTTAAGCAACCGCAGGCTGCTTAAGTTGCTTTCGCTCAACATATTCTCCGTCAGACCGCGCGCTTTTTTGCCTTCCGTCTGCATACGCGAACCGTCGGGAATGCCGTTTAAGTATTTGCCGGTCAGTAGCCCCTGCGCCAGCGGGGTAAAGGCAATGCAGCCGACGCCGTTGTGCTCCAGGGTATCCAGCAGCCCACTCTTATCGACCCAGCGGTTTAACAGGTTATAAGAAGGCTGGTGGATGAGCAGCGGAATTTTCCACTCGCGCAGCAGCTCGACCATGGCCTGGGTGCGCTCAGTTGAATAAGACGAGATCCCGAGATAGAGCGCCTTACCGCTTTGCACAGCCTGTGCCAGCGCGCTGGCGGTCTCTTCCATCGGCGTGCTTTCATCCACCCGATGAGAGTAGAAAATATCGACGTAATCCAGGCCCATACGTTGCAGGCTCTGATCGAGACTTGCCAGCAGATACTTACGTGAACCGCCGGAACCGTAAGGCCCCGCCCACATATCGTAGCCCGCTTTGGTGGAGATAATCAGCTCGTCGCGATAGGACGCAAAATCTTCCCGCAGCAAGCGACCAAAATTCTCCTCGGCGCTTCCCGGCGGTGGGCCATAGTTGTTCGCAAGGTCAAAGTGGGTAATCCCGCAGTCAAAGGCTTTACGTAACAACGCACGCTGATCGTCGAGGACGTGAATATGGCCGAAGTTGTGCCATAGGCCGAGGGACAGCGCAGGGAGCTGTAAACCGCTGCGACCGCAGTAGCGATACTGCATCTCTTCATAACGGGCTGGGTTTGCTTGCCAGGCCATAACGTCTCCTTTTCTTTTTTTAAAACGCTGTTCCTACCATACGTGGTTTCTACGACGATGCCCGTTTGGTTGATCACACGCAGAGAAAAACATGCCATAACCGCTTGCCTTTAAATAGCACTAGCCAGCGTTCAAAAAATCGCTATATAATTTTGTATATAGCGATTTGGGAGGGGATGATGGATAACCATTTTGGTAAAGGGCTCATTGCGGGAATGAAGGCGCCTTATGCGGATAGCGCGCAGAAGGTTCTCGGTTTTTGCACTGACTATAAGCGTGGCTTCGTGCTGGGATTTTCACACCGCATGTTCGAAAAAACCGGTGACCGGCAGCTGAGCGCCTGGGAGGCGGGGATTTTGACGCGGCGCTACGGGCTGGATAAAGAGATGGTGATGGACTTCTTTAAAGAGCACGACTCGAGTACCACCGTCCGCTACTTCATGGCGGGATACCGGCTAGAAGGGCAGTAAATCCGGGTGCGAGGCACCCGGCTGTAGACGATTACGCCTGACGTTTATCTTCGGTATGAGTATCAAAATCGCTGGCAGCGTGACGTTCGTGTAGCTGCTGATCCAGCGGGCCGTTAGTGCGGTTGACGATACGACCGCGCTTCACGCCTGGGCGGCTGGCAATATCCTGCGCCCAACGCACCACGTTCTTGTAGCTTTGCGCATCAAGGAATTCAGCCGCGCCGTACACATCGCCCAGCACCACGTTGCCGTACCAGGGCCAGATAGCCATATCGGCAATGGTGTACTCCTCGCCCGCCACGTAGCGGTGACGCGCCAGTTGTTTATCCAGCACGTCGAGCTGGCGTTTCGCTTCCATAGTAAAGCGGTTAATCGCGTACTCGATTTTCACCGGCGCATAGTTATAGAAGTGGCCAAAGCCGCCGCCGAGGAACGGTGCAGAACCCTGAAGCCAGAATAGCCAGTTCAGCGTTTCGGTGCGTCCGGCCGGATCTTTTGGCAGGAAGTGACCGAATTTTTCCGCCAGATACAGCAGAATGCTGCCTGATTCAAATACGCGCGTCGGCGGGGTGGTTGAGTGGTCGCTCAGCGCCGGAATTTTCGAGTTTGGATTCACTTCCACAAAGCCGCTGGAGAACTGATCGCCCTCGCCAATACGAATCAGCCAGGCATCGTACTCCGCTTCGCTCACGCCAAGCGCCAGCAGCTCTTCCAGCATAATCGTCACTTTCTGACCGTTCGGAGTCCCCTGCGAATAAAGCTGGAGCGGATGATGGCCGACCGGCAGCTCTTTTTCATGCGTCGCGCCGGAAATCGGACGGTTGATATTGGCGAATGCGCCGCCGCTGCTTTGCGTCCACTCCCAGACTTTGGGAGGCTGATAGGTGTTCTCTGACATAATCGCTCGCCTTATTTTGCTGATGTGTTGAGGTAGTGAAGTGTAGCAGTCCCGGGTAAAAATCCGCACGGTCTGCACGCTAACGCCACTTTGTGGCTTTGCTATCTGCGAACATAAATGCCACGGTTGCGCCTGTAAATACCTGCGGGCTCCTGCTGACATCATGGTGCATTTTTCAGAGGATTATTTTTCCCGTTAATAGGTCATCCTCGCATACACGGGTGTATGATTAATCCACTTTTGTGGAATTAATTTCAACGTACGGGTGAGAAAACCGCACGGTATGTTTGAGGAAGATTCATGAGCACGGGAAGTAGCAATAATGACGCCCCCTTTGGCACGTTGTTGGGGTATGCGCCGGGTGGCGTAGCAATTTACTCTTCAAATTACAGTAGCTTAAAGCCAGGCGAGATGCCTGATGACGCATCGTTTCGTAGCTATATCGACAACGAATACATGGGCCATAAGTGGCAATGCGTCGAGTTTGCCCGCCGTTTCTTATTCATCACCTACGGATTTGTCTTCACCGACGTTGGCATGGCCTACGAGATCTTCTCGCTGCGCTACCTGCGGCAGGTTGTGAACGACGCCATTCTCCCGCTTCAGGCATTTGCCAACGGCTCCCGTCGTCCACCGCTCGTCGGCTCGCTGCTTATCTGGCAGAAGGGCGGGGAGTTTAACGAAACCGGTCACGTCGCGGTCATCACCCAACTGCTCGGCAACAAAGTGCGCATCGCGGAACAAAACGTTCTGCACTCGCCGCTGCCCGCAGGCCAACAGTGGACGCGCGAGCTAACGCTTGAGGTCAAAGACGGTCACTATATTCTGCATGACACCTTTGATGACACCACCATTCTTGGCTGGATGATCCAGACCGACGATGCCCGCTACAGCCTGCCGCAGCCGGCCATTGCCGGTGAAGCGCTCAAGCTCAACGGTGCGCGTCTGGATAATCAGGGGCAGTTCGACGGTAAATGGCTGGATGAGCGCGATTCGCTGCAAAAAGCGTATGTTGACGCCAACGGTCACGTGATAAATCGCGACCCGTATCAGTATTTCACCATGACCGAAAGCGCTGAGCAGGAGTTGATTAAGGCGACCAACGAGATGCATCTGATGTATCTCCATGCCACCGACAAAGTGATGCGCGACGACAATTTGCTGGCGCTGTTCGACATTCCAAAAATCCTCTGGCCGCGTTTACGCTTGTCCTGGCAGCGTCGTCGCCACGACATGATTACCGGGCGTATGGATTTTTGTATGGATGAGCGCGGGCTCAAAGTTTATGAGTACAACGCCGACTCCGCTTCGTGTCATACGGAAGGGGGCTTGATCCTTGAACAGTGGCTCAAGACCGGCTATCACGGCAACGGTCATAATCCGGCAGAGGACTTACTGAGCGAGCTGGTGGGGGCGTGGAAACACAGTCTGGCAAGACCGTTTGTGCACATCATGCAGGACAAGGATCTTGAGGAGAATTACCACTCGCAATTTATGCAGCGCGCGCTGACCGAGGCGGGCTTTGAGAGCAAAATCCTTTATGGTCTGGATGAGTTGCGCTGGGATTCAGCCGGTCAGCTTATTGATGGCGATGGGCGTCTGGTGAACTGCGTGTGGAAAACCTGGGCGTGGGAAACGGCCATTGAACAGGTTCGTGAGGTCAACGAAGACGAGTACGCGGCGGTGCCAATTCGTACCGGTCACCCGGATAACGAAGTGCGGCTGATTGACGTGCTGCTGCGCCCTGAGGTGATGGTCTTTGAACCGCTATGGACGGTGATCCCGGGCAACAAAGCGATTCTGCCGGTACTGTGGTCGTTGTTCCCGAACCATCCGTACCTGCTCGATACCGACTTTGAGGTTAGCGAGCATCTTGCAAAAACAGGCTACGCCGTTAAGCCCATTTCCGGGCGTTGTGGCAGCAATATCGATCTGGTGAGCGGACACGATGGGTTGCTGACGCAAACCAGCGGCAAGTTTGTCGACAGAAAAAATATTTACCAGCAACTTTGGTGCTTGCCAAACGTGGCCGGAAAATATATTCAGGTATGTACATTTACCGTTGGCGGTAACTATGGCGGCACCTGCCTGCGGGGCGATGACTCTCTGGTCATTAAAAAAGAGAGCGATATCGAACCGCTGATCGCCATAAAAGATAAGCAATAACCGTTGTAGGCCGGATAAGGCGAAGTCGCCATCCGGCAATGTGCGTGGCCCCGCCGGATAACGGTTTCGCCTTATCCGGCCTACGTAAAATATGCAGTCTGCAACAAACACAACAATGAGACAGAAAAGGAAAATACCATGCACGACAGGCGACTTGCCGTCCGCGCGGGCGAACTCAAGCCCTCCGCCGTTCGCGAACTTCTAAAGCACAGTAAACTGCCCGGCGTGATTTCTCTGGGAGGCGGTATCCCGGCCCCGGAACTTTTTGATACCGAAGGGCTGGCGCTGGCGGTGCAGAAGGTCATGAGCGAGCGTTTCAACGATGCGTTCCAGTACGGTTTGACCGAAGGCTACCCGCCGCTGCGTCAGGCCGTCAGTGAACTGTGTCAGGCGCGCGGTGTTGCTTGTCAGGCAGGCGATGTGTACATCACCTCAGGTTCTCAACAGTCGCTGGATATCGTGGCGCGCACGCTGCTCGATCCGGGCGATGCAATTGTAGTTGAGCGTCCGACCTATCTGGCGGCATTACAGGTTTTCCAGTTGGCGCAGGCGAATATTCTAAGCGTCGATACCGATGAGCATGGCATGCTGGTGGAACAGCTTGCCGAGCTGCTGACAACGACAAGCGTCAAAGCTGTTTACCTGGTGCCAACCTTTGGCAACCCGGGCGGGAAAATCCTCAGTGACGATCGCCGTCGCCGCCTGGTTGAACTGGCGAAGCAGCACGATTTTGTGATCATTGAAGATGATCCATACGGTGAAATCAGCTTTACCGACGATGTACAGCGTCCGCTGTATCAGCACGCCGTTGAGCTAGGCTGTGAAGATCAGGTGGTCTACACCTCAACCTTCTCGAAAATCCTCGCACCGGGGATGCGCATTGGCTGGATTGTGATGCCGGACTGGCTGGCGCAGCAGACAGTGATCGTCAAGCAAGCCGCCGATCTGCATACCAACATGCTCTCGCAGGTGATCACCGCGGAATATCTGGGGATGAATCGTCTGGAGAACCAGATTGCGCTTATCCGCGAAGATTATCGCAAGAAGTGCAATGCGTTGGCCGATGCGCTGGAAAGCCGTTTGGGTGAGCATCTGGAATTCAGTCGTCCAAAAGGCGGGATGTTCCTGTGGGCGCGTTTCCGCTATCCGTTCGATACCATGAAATGGCTGGAAAAAACGCTGGAGAATGGCGTGGTGTACGTGCCGGGCGAAGCGTTTTATAACGATGACCCGGATACCCGCACGCTGCGTTTATCCTACTCTACCGTATCGCAAGAAGGGTTAATGACCGCCGTGGAACGTCTGGCGAAGTCACTGTAATCTCTCATGTTCCGCGCCATTTCACGGCGCGGAACGCTATCGGATACTACTCCGGCTCAGCAATTCTATCGTCAAGCCACACAAACATCAGCGACGCCAGAAAGACGGCGGCGAGGGTGCCAATAAGTAACCACATAAAAAATTCCTCAGCTTATTCTTCTTATTATTGTGCTGTTCACTAACGTGTTCGATTTTTTCATCGTCGACATCACAGGGCCCAGTTAAAAATCAGACACGAAAATAAAAGTTTGTGGCCGTCAGTTCAACCCCAATTTTTTTGTGGAGGCGTCTCGCCTATGCCACCAGAAGGGCGCTAATGCCTAACCCGTTGAGCGTAGAAACCGCGTACCCCGTGAAGGGGAAATCATTAGGTTCGGGAAATTGCTACCGTATTCACCATTGAAATGGCGTACAGAATAAGCGGCAAAAATGAATAATGGTGTTCCGGGTATAAGCGGTTATCAAGGCCCTGCGGGTGGATGGGGAGCAGTCAAAGCGGTGACCGCATCGGTATTTTCACAAAAGGCCGTTGCGCGCGATATTATCGCCATGTTCAGGATGAACCAGGTCAAAGGCTTTGACTGCCCAGGCTGCGCGTGGCCTGACCCCAGTCATCGTTCTCCCATGGAACTGTGTGAAAACGGCGTAAAAGCCGTGTCCTGGGAAACCACCAGCAAGAAAGCTTCACCGGCATTTTTCCGCCAGCATACGGTGGCTGAGCTGTGGAATTACAGTGATTACGAGCTGGAAAACATTGGCCGTCTGACGCATCCCATGAAGTATGACCGGGCGAGCGATACCTGGCAGGCCGTAGAATGGTCGGTCGCCTTTGCGGAAATCGGCGAGCGCCTGCGCAGCTATGATTCCCCGGAACGAGTAGAGTTTTATACCTCCGGTCGTACCTCCAATGAAGCCGCGTTTCTTTATCAGCTGTTTGCCCGTGAATATGGCAGCAGCAACTTCCCCGACTGCTCCAATATGTGTCATGGGCCAACCAGCGCCGGGCTGACTCAGTCAATTGGCATGGGCAAAGGCACCGTTGAATTAGACGATTTCGAGCATTGCGATCTGGTGATTTGCATTGGGCATAACCCCGGTACTAACCATCCTCGTATGTTGACCACGCTGCGTGAAGTGGCGCAGCGCGGGGCGCGCATCATCTCTATCAACCCGCTGGCGGAGAGGGGGCTTGAACGCTTTAGCTTCCCACAAAGCCCGACCGATATGCTGAAAGGACAGTCCACCGTACTTAGCAATGACTATTATCAGGTCAAAATGGGCGGCGATGCGTCATTGCTAAAAGGGGTGATGAAAGCGCTGATTGAGATGGACGAAGCGAGAATATTGCTTGGCCAGGAACCGTGCCTCGACCGCGCGTTTCTGGCTGAGCACACTCATGGCTATCAGGAGCTGTATGACTCTCTGCATCAATGTCGCTGGGCGGATCTGGAACGGGATTCCGGCCTGACGCGGAGTCAAATGGAAGATTTGGCGTACCGTTACGATAAATCCAAATCCACCATCATTTGTTATGGCCTTGGGATCACCCAGCATAAAAATGGCACCGAGAACGTTCAGCAACTGGTGAACCTGCTGCTGTTGAAAGGCAATATGGGTAAGCGCGGAGCGGGTATTTGTCCGCTACGAGGCCACTCTAACGTGCAGGGTGACCGCTCGGTCGGCATTAACGAAGCCGCGTCGGAAGAGTTTCTGCTGCGTCTTGAAGCCCGCTTTAATATCCGCGTGTCGCGCAAGCATGGTCGCTCAAGTGTTGAAAGCATTCGCGCCATTGAACGGGGAGACGCAAAAGCACTTATCTGTATGGGCGGTAATCTGGCGGTCGCCATGCCGCAGCCGCAGCGCACGTTTGCCGCGATGAAAAAGCTGGATTTGCAGGTGCACGTCGCCACCAAGCTTAACCGCTCGCATTTGCTCATGGCGGAACACAATTACCTGCTGCCAGCGCTGGGCCGCACCGAACGTGATATGCAGGCGACGGGCATTCAATCGGTGACCGTTGAAGATTCTATGTCGATGGTACACGCCTCGTGTGGCGCGCTGAAACCGGCATCGAAATGGCTTAAGTCTGAACCGTCGATTGTTGCCGAACTGGCGCGCGCGACCCTGCCTGACTCGCCGGTGAACTGGGAAATGATGTCTGCTAACTACGATTTAATTCGTGAGGCGATTGCCGATGTGGTGCCCGCGTTTGCCCATTACAACGCACGCATTGCAAACCCCGGCGGTTTCCGTATGGATACGCCAGCATCACGTCGGGAATGGCATACCACGACCGGTAAAGCGAACTTTGTGGTGAGCCATCAGCACGCCGTTGAACGTGATAAACAGCCTGAAGATGCGCTGGTTCTGGCCACGCTGCGCAGCCATGATCAGTACAACACCACGATCTATGGTATGAACGATCGCTATCGCGGAATTACCGGACGTCGTGATGTGGTATTCCTGAGCCAGGCGGAAACCAAAGCCCGCGGCCTGGCTGAAGGGGATGTCATTAACATTCAGGCGCTGGATGATGATGGTCAGCCAAGCGCGACGCGCGCCATGTATGGACTGACGGTCGTGGTCTACAGCATGGCGGCAGGTTCAATTGGCGCCTATCTGCCGGAAGCGAATGTACTGCTGTCTCTGGATGCGGTAGACACGCAAAGCCTCACGCCTGCCTATAAAAGCGTACCGGTGGTCATCCGCAAAGCCTGAAGCCCTCCTATCACCTGCGGGTGGATCCTGAAAATGGCTCCATCCGTAGCGCCTATCTTTGTATTCTTCCACATAACCGGAATACTTCGCCTGCGAGGTATTCTCATGCCTTTTTTGCCTGTTGCCGAATGACAGGCGAGAAACGTTCTGTCTCCTCTATTAAGTCTCAATCCTAATATTTCTTTGCCATCAATGAGTTATTTATTAATAGCCATTTCTGCAAGATCAACTTTGCGTATTTTTATATTATGAGCCTAAATTGATGTAGATCAATTTGATTAAATGTGAAAAATAAGTTAAATAATGAAATTAAGCATGATCTTTACGAAAATTTACAAAAAGTAATTGAACTTTAGCAATACGACGAATTTATTATTTTTAGAATAATCCTAAAAACTGATTGTCTATTTCCTTGATCTATCTGTTTTTAATAATCAATTGATCGATCAAGGCGATCTATATTCACAAAACTAATAGATGATAACTATCAATAGTAATTAATTGATCGTTTTTGACGATATATATCGGCTGCGTATATAATTAAACCGAATTGAGGGAGAGGGTTTTTAACATAAGGGAACATGGCAATTAGATAAAGAAAACCGAACCAGGACGTTGGGGTAATATATGAGGAAGTGTATTATCTCGGATAACAGTTTTTTTCTGTTGGCATTACAAGATGATGAAGTTATTCAGGAAAGGAATGTAGCAACAATCCATTCCTGGCAATTGCAGTCAAAGTGCTACTTACGAACATATGTCAGCGATGTGATCGTTCTTTATATTTCTGATGTTGTCGAGAGGCACCGGATACTCAGTTTGTTAGCTTCACCAGATTCTCACTGCCGAATTATACTGTTATACAAGATGGAAGTATCTTCTGGATATGCTTTTGAAGGACCTTTTCCATGGCTTGTTCATGAAAAGATAGGCTTTACTGAGTTGTACGCCTGCCTGAGAAAGGCCAGTAAATCTATTTTTAATCAGCGAGAGTTCTCCGACCGGGAGCTCACCGTCTTTCGCTATCTTTGCGAGGGATACTCTGTATCACAAATAAATGAAATGGCAGGGTTCAACGAAAAGCATATTTATTATTTAATGCAAAAAAACAAAAAGATGTTTGGCTTGCGGGGAAATAACGCGGTCGCAATGTCTTTTTATCAGGATATTTCCAGATTAAGTCGGAGATGGTGATGGCTATTGTCTGATGCCCCGGAAAATATCCCTCAGTAGTTTTTGTGTTTTGTAGCAACTCATCAAGTTCACCAGAAAATCATCTGGTGGCTGAGATTAATATCGTTTTTAACAAGGTGAGAATAATTTCTCAATTAATAAGGAGTGAGTTTTATGGGAATTAATAAAGTTGCGTTAATCGTTATTTCTGCACTGTCCATGTCATCTGCGGCAGCGCTGGCGGCTGATACCACCACGGTTAACGGCGGTACTGTTCATTTTAAAGGTGAAGTTGTGAACGCCGCCTGTGCGGTTGACGCAGGTTCAGTAGAGCACACCGTGCAGATGGGTCAGGTTCGTTCAGCAAAACTGGCAACTGCGGGTAGCACCAGCTCAAACGTTGGTTTCAACATTCAGCTGAATGATTGTGATACCACCGTGGCAACCAAAGCGTCTGTTGCGTTCTCCGGTACCGCAATTGATACCACCAACAACACCGTGCTGGCACTGCAAAGCTCTGCTGCTGGTAGCGCAACCAACGTTGGTGTGCAGATCCTCGATAACAAAGGGACTCCGCTGGCACTTGATGGCGCAACCTTCAGCGCAGCAACGACTCTGAACGATGGCACCAACATCATTCCATTCCAGGCTCGTTACTATGCAACTGGCGCAGCAACTGCAGGTAATGCAAACGCTGACGCGACCTTTAAAGTTCAGTACGAATAATAAAGCGGGCAAGGACGCCGCATGAGCCAGGACGGCTCGTTATCCGCGATGGAACTGAGGTGATAACAATGCAAAAGGTCGCACCTGGACTGATGTTGCTACTACCGACAATCGCGCTGGCGGGGAATCACTGGAATGTCACTACGCCTGGCGGAAATATGCGTTTTCAGGGCGAGGTGATTGCCGAGGCCTGTAGTGTCGATGCAGGCGATCGTCTGATGACGGTCAATATGGGGCAAATCAGCAGCCACAGATTTCATGCAGCAGGAGAAGATTCCAGCCCGGTGGCTTTTACGATCCATCTCCTGGACTGCGATACCACGGTCAGTGAACGCGTGGGCGTGACCTTTAACGGCGTGACCGACGGGAAAGATCCTGACGTCCTCTCCGTGGGGGAAGGGGCAGGGATCGCTACGGGGATTGGCGTTGCACTGTTTAATAGCGATGGCAGCCAAATCCCTTTAAATCGCGAGCCGGTGAGCTGGACGAAACTTTACGACGGTTCTACCGCGCTGCATTTTGTCGCGAAATACCGCTCCACTGACCGACAGGTCACCGGCGGTACGGCCAACGCTCAGGCGTGGTTTTCGTTGACCTATCTCTAAGTAATACATCCGTAGACAGACCGAATACAGGATATGACGGTGAGTACAACAAGGGCAAACATGAACAATACACGGACAATAATGCGCGGCTTGCTGGCCTGCGTTCTGATGATTGCGGCGATTGGCATGGTGCCTGCTGCGCAAGCAGGTGTTGCGCTGGGCGCGACTCGCGTTATTTATCCTGAAGGGCAAAAACAGGTGCAGTTGGGCGTCACCAACAACGACGACGCCGGCACTTATCTTATTCAGTCATGGGTAGAAAACGCCGATGGCGTCAAAGACGGTCGCTTCGTGGTAACGCCGCCGGTTTTTGCGATGCAGGGTAAAAAAGAGAATACCTTGCGCATTCTGGATGCAACCAATAACCAGCTGCCGAAAGACCGGGAAAGCCTGTTCTGGATGAACGTAAAAGCGATTCCCTCTATGGATAAAGCGAAGCTCGGCGAGAACACATTACAGCTGGCGATTATCAGCCGTATCAAGCTGTATTACCGTCCGGCAAAGCTGGCGCTGCCTCCCGATCAGGCCGCTGAAAAACTGACGTTTCGCCGTGGCGCGGGCACCTTAACGCTCGTTAACCCAACGCCTTACTACCTGACCGTGACCGAACTCAATGCCGGTACGCGCGTGCTGGAAAATGCGCTGGTTCCGCCAATGGGCGAGGTTAACGTCAAATTACCTGCCGATGCGGGAAGCGATATCACCTACAAAACCATCAATGATTATGGTGCGCTCACCCCTCGCATGAAAGGCAAAGTGCAGTAAGGAACGGGGAAGCCAGCGCACCCCTGGATAAAATAAGAACTGACAGCCGGGCGATGTCGAACCGGAGGGACTATGTCATATCTGAAATTGGGACTCGACCGTTTGGAGTCCCTACATATGCGGCACAAAGCAACACGTTTGACGGGCGTATTTTCGCCCGTCCTGCTTGCCTGTTTGCTGGCGCCATCCACATTCCCTGTACACGCCGAGCTCTATTTTAACCCCCGCTTCCTGGCTGATGATCCCGCCGCGGTGGCGGATCTTTCTGGTTTTGAAAAGGGCCAGGAGCTGCCGCCGGGCACTTATCGGGTGGATATCTACCTGAATGACGGCTACATCACCACCCGCGATGTCACCTTCAGCGCAGGCGAAAACGGACAAGGGTTGATGCCGTGTCTGACGCGTGGACAGCTTGCCAGTATGGGGCTTAACACCGCTGCCATCGCTGGCATGAACGCGCTGGCGTCGGACACCTGCGTTCCGATTCTGGAGATGATCAAAGACGCCACCCTCCGCCTGGACGTGGGTCAGCAGCGGCTGTATATGACGATCCCGCAGGCATTTATGGGCAATCAGGCGCGTGGCTATATACCGCCTGAAATGTGGGATCACGGCATTAACGCAGGCCTTTTGAACTACAACTTCACCGGTAATAACGTACAAAACAGCACCGGTGGCAGTAGCCAATATGCCTATCTGAACCTGCAAAGCGGGCTGAATCTGGGCGCGTGGCGTTTACGCGACAACACCACCTGGAGCTACAGCAGCGGCGGCGGTTCCTCCAGCAATGAGAACAAATGGCAGCACGTTAACACCTGGCTTGAGCGTGATATCACGCCATTACGCTCGCGCCTGACGCTTGGCGACAGCTATACCAACGGCGACATTTTTGACGGCATTAACTTCCGTGGCGCCCAGCTTGCTTCCGACGACAATATGCTGCCGGACAGCCAGAAAGGCTTTGCGCCCGTGATCCACGGTATCGCCAAAGGGACGGCGCAGGTATCGGTCAAACAAAACGGCTATGAGATCTATCACAGCACGGTGCCGCCGGGCCCGTTCACCATTAACGATCTCTATTCCGCGGGCAACGGCGGCGACCTCCAGGTGACCATCAAGGAAGTGGACGGCAGCAGCCAGAACTTCACCGTGCCTTATTCCTCGGTGCCGGTGCTGCAACGTGAGGGCCATACGCGCTATGCGCTGACCGCCGGTGAATACCGCAGCGGGAACGATCAGCAAGACGAGCCGTCATTCTTCCAGAGCACTTTGCTTCACGGGCTTCCCGCGGGCTGGACGCTGTACGGCGGTACGCAGCTGGCGGATCGTTATCGCGCCTTCAACATGGGCGTGGGGAAAAATATGGGCGATCTGGGCGCACTTTCCGTCGACGTGACCCAGGCCAATGCCACGCTGCCAGATGATAGTAAGCATCAGGGGCAATCGGTGCGTTTTCTGTATAACAAATCGCTGAGTGAGTTGGGTACCAACATCCAGTTAGTGGGCTATCGCTACTCTACGCGCGGCTATTTCAGCTTTGCCGATACCACCTACAGCCGCATGAGCGGCTACAACGTGGAAACCCAGGATGGCGTTATTCAGGTGGAGCCGAAATTCACCGACTACTACAACCTGGCTTACAACAAGCGCGGCAGAATGCAGGTCAGCGTGACGCAACAGCTCGGCCGTACCGCCACGCTGTATGTTAGCGGCAGCCACCAGACCTACTGGAACAGCGGCAGCGCCGATGAACAACTTCAGGTTGGGCTGAACACGGCGGTTGATGATATCAACTGGACGGTGAGCTACAGCCTGACCAAAAACGCCTGGCAGGAAGGGCGCGATCAGATGCTGGCAGTGAACGTGAACATTCCGTTTAGCCACTGGCTGCGCTCCGATAACACCTCAGTGTGGCGTCATGCGAGCGCCAGCTACAGCGCCTCCAACGATCTTAAAGGACGCATGACCAACCTCGCGGGGCTGTACGGCACGTTGCTCGATGACAACAACCTCAGCTACAGCGTACAGACCGGTTATGCGGGCGGCGGGGAAGGAAATAACGGCGGTACGGGCTACGCCGCACTCAACTACCGCGGCGACTACGGCAATGCCAACGTCGGTTACAGCCACAGCGACAGTATGAAGCAATTCTACTATGGCATGAGCGGCGGCGTTCTGGCCCATGCCAACGGTATTACGTTGGGGCAACCGCTTAATGACACGGTGGTACTGGTGAAAGCGCCGGGGGCAGAAGGCACCAAAGTCGAAAACCAAACCGGCGTGCGTACCGATTGGCGCGGGTATGCCGTGCTGCCATACGCCACGGAATATCGGGAAAACCGCGTGGCGCTGGATACCAACTCGCTGGCGGACAACGTCGATCTGGATGATGCCGTGGTCAGCGTTGTGCCAACCCATGGGGCGATTGTGCGCGCGGAATTTAAAGCCCATGTCGGGATGAAATTACTGATGACGCTCACCCACAATGGCAAACCGGTGCCGTTCGGCGCGATGGTCACCTCTGACGATAACCAGAACGGCAGCATCGTGGCGGATAACGGCCAGGTTTACCTAAGCGGCATGCCGCTTTCAGGCTCCGTGCGGGTGAAATGGGGTGAGGGCGAGAACGCCAGCTGTACGGCAAACTACCGCTTGCCTGAAGAGAACGCACAACAGCTGCTGACCCAGCTATCGGCCGTGTGCCGCTAAGGATTAAGAATGATGAAACTCTTTTATCTGCTGGTGGCCATTTTTGCGCTGGCGGCGGCGAATGCTTCGGCTGCGGATAGCACCATCACGATAAGCGGCTATGTCCGGGACAACGGTTGTGCCGTGGCGGGGGAATCGAAAGATTTCACCGTTGATCTGATGGATAACGCCTCCAAACAGTTCAGTAGCATTGGGGCGACAACGCCTTCGGTTCCGTTCCGTATTGTCCTTTCGCCGTGCGGCGGTTCGGTCACGGCGGTGAAGGTGGGCTTTGTCGGTGTCGGCAACAGCGATAACACCAGTTTGTTAAAGCTTGATAGCGGCGTTTCGGCGGCAGATGGCATGGGGATCCAGATCCTGAACGACCAGCAGACCTCGCTGCCGCTGAACGCCATATCGTCAGCCATACCCTGGACTACGCTGACTCCCGGCCAGACCAACGTGCTGAATTTTTATGCCCGCATGATGGCGACAAAGGTTCCGGTCACCCCGGGCCATGTCCGGGCAACGGCAACATTTACCCTTGAATTTCAGTAACCGGAGGCTCTGATGAAACCGAACTGCACCGGCTGGCTACTGGCGATCGCGCTGGCCTTCGCTTCTCCCGCGCTACAGGCTGCGGATGTGACCATTACCGTCAACGGAAAAGTGGTGGCCAAACCCTGTACGGTCTCCACCGTTAACGCGGCCGTAGAGCTGGGCGATCTCTACACCTTCAGCATGATCGCCGCCGGATCGTCATCGGCATGGCATACCGTTGGGCTCGATCTGACGAATTGCCCGGTGGGCACCTCCCGAGTGGTCGCCAGTTTTAGCGGTACGTCTGACAGCACCGGTTATTACAAAAATCAGGGCACCGCTAAAAATATCCAGCTTGAGCTTCAGGATGACAGCGGCAACACCCTCAACACCGGCAGTTCAACGGCGGTGGCGGTTGATGAAGCCTCGCAGGCTGCCCATTTTCCATTGCAGGTCAGAGCCTTGTCGGTAAACGGCGGCGCGACCCAGGGAACCATTCAGGCGGTGATTAACGTCACCTATACCTACGCCTGACCAGGAGAGAATGTTAATGAAAAAAGTAATAACCCTGCTGGCCACGCTGCTGCTGATGGGCTGGTCAGTTAACGTCTGGGCCTTTGCCTGTAAAACGGCGGCGGGAGTCACCATCCCGATCGGCGGGGGGAGTGCGAATGTGTTCGTTGACCTTGCACCGGAGGTTCAGGTAGGCCAAAATCTGGTCGTGGACCTCTCAACGCAAATTTTTTGTCATAACGACTACCCGGATACCATCACCGACTATGTAACCCTTCAGCGCGGTTCTGCTTATGGGGGTATTTTGTCGAGCTTTACCGGGACGGTAAAATATAACGGCTCCAGCTACCCCTTCCCAACGACCGCGGAAACGGCGCGCATAGTCTACAACTCAAAGGTGGATAAACCCTGGCCAACGGCGCTGTACCTGACACCGATTAGCTCGGCGGGCGGCGTGACCATTACCGCCGGAACGCTTATCGCCGTTCTGATCCTGCGCCAGACCAACAGTAAAGACAGCGATGATTTCCAGTTTATCTGGAATATTTACGCCAATAATAACGTGGTGGTGCCAACCGGCGGCTGCGATGTTTCCGCGCGTAATGTGACGGTGACGCTCCCGGATTACCCCGGCTCCACGGCGGTTCCTCTGTCGGTCTACTGCGCACAGAGCCAGAAGCTTGCTTATTATCTTTCCGGGACGACGGCAGATTCAGCAAACTCAATCTTTACCAACACCGCATCGACCTCTCCGGCGAAAGGGGTTGGCGTACAGATGACGCGCAATGGCACCATTATGCCAGCCAACAGCACGGTGTCGCTGGGGGCGGTGGGGACCTCAGCCGTCAGCCTGGGGTTAACGGCGAACTATGCCCGAACGCAGGGGCAGGTGACGGCGGGGAATGTGCAGTCGATTATTGGGGTGACGTTTGTTTATCAGTGATGAGAACCTTTAACGCTGTTCTTTTACGAGGCTAACTCCTGAAAAAATCGCTTTAGGGTGTTTCCTGAAAGCGGCTTGATGTGCGCTAATATTTGTGATGTTTTCTCCCGGCCCTTATAAAATCAGGTGCCGGGATGAGCATCCTAATCCTCTCTTATTGGAGACGTAGTGTGTTTTGGCGCTAAATCCCATAGACTCAAGATCCTGTGGAACGTTACGGTAAGCAGTGTCTTGCGCCATATCTCAGCTCTGAGCTTGCTGTTGTTGAATTGAGTACACTTACTGTTGCGGCTCGACGTGGTGCAGACTACGTTTATACTCATCGTATATTATGATGGTGTCATCATAGACCGTTAATCTTGCCGAATAATCTTTGTTATTTTTGTATTTTGTTTTCATTGTAGATAATTCTGTTTCAATATCTGAGCAATTTTCTTTAATAACACCCTCAATGCTGTAAGTTGTTTTATCTAAGCGTGGATCAAAGTTACTTATCCAACCCTCGCAAGCTTCAGCAGTCTCAAAAAAGTCCTGAAGATCTTGCGGTATTTTTTCTAAAATGACTTTATCCGCCGCAAATAATAAACTGGAGTTTAAGGTAAACAATACCATTAAAATAATTCTGAATGTATACTTGTTCTTCATGGCATCATCCTAGATGGTGTTTTTAATCCATTGTATTTGTGATAGGTTCATATTTGTTTTACAGTATAGTGACGAAATGGAGGAGCGATAGCCTGGAAGTGCCCCGTCACTTTGTGAAGCGTATTTACATTGCTTTTCGCGGTAAAGAATAAATGAGCGATGCAGTTCCGGGAATGTTATTCTTGCTATATGAATATAAGGTTCGTAATCGATAGAGCCATCTTCATTGAGTCCTCTCGCTCCTTCAGTATCATATTTATTCAGTCTTTTTTCTGCACTAGTCTCCTCTTTTTTCAACGCCAGTACGCTCTGCTGATATTTGTCCATAAGACACCAGTAAACTCTATCTTGTTGTATTAGTTGGTCGTAGGAACATTCAGATATTTTTATATCATGCGCGTTGGCAGCGTTGCATATAAATAAAATGAATAGAAGTTTTTTTATGTTCATTGATTCATATCCTTAAAAAACTATTTCCTTAATTCGAAATAATAATGATAAATGTAAGAATAATTATTTATTATATTAGGCCTTTCTGATAATTAATCATTGATTTTTATTCTTAAGTACTGATGTGAATAAAATATATACACAAGATGATTTTTTTCTGCATACTTAGAATTATCGCCATTATTAGAATCTCTATTGGATGTTCAGGGTATCCCATTATTAAAATCTCCGTTGTAGTGCTGGCTTACAGATATTTCAGTAGTATATCGAGGTATGGAAATTACTTTCAATTATTTTGAGTAATTATCTGTCATTATTTTACCCATTCAGAATATATTTTAGCTGTATCATTGGCCATGGAAAGTAGTTGAGTCATTTTTTCATCGTTTTTAAATTTTAATTTTACCTGTTCAATGTGTTTTCTTAAAAAGGAACATTCCTCGTTAATTATGCTATATGATTTTTCTTCTGATAGAGAATAGCTATTACCAAGATAGAGAGATGACATGTATATGTTACATGTTCTGGCATAAAAATTAATCTTTCTAATATCTTCAGGGATTTCTATGGATAAGTAATATAATTCATTGCTCTTGTATACGTGCTCATTATTAAAATCATCTGCCAGAGTGGTATGGCAGTATAAGGAAAAAATACAAAACATTAAAGTTGGATATATTATACGCATTTATTAATAACCATCGGCTGTGAAATCGGCTATATTCGCATTATTTAACTGTTCGGCGCGTTGCCTGTTTAGAAATGCTTCACAGGAATAAACTCTCGTAGAACTTGCCATCCCGCCACCACCTCCCCATATCTGGGCAAATGAGCATTGTGCAAAACGATAACGGATAAAAGTTTCGTTAGACATTTCGAGTCGTTTCAATGCAATATCAACGGATGTCTCAAGACGTTCATCTTTCATCTCTTGCCATTTCTTTATGCGCATAGTGATATTCTTTTCTGCTTTTTTTAATTCGACGGCGCTCATAAGTGAATCATTTACGTAACAGTCGGCAACCTGACTTCCTTCACCACTGGCACAGAGACTATTCAAATAATATTTATCTGTTGACATGACAACTTCACTATAGAAAAGAAATACGAAAGTTGAAATAATAATTATGAGGTATCTCATTATCTTTAGCTCGCTTTTCTTATAATAATGGAATAAGAGTACTTGATTTTCTCTATATACTGAGAATCGCCACCTCCATTATAAGCTAATGCTATTCTTTGCGCATTTATTGGAAGGTTCCATCCTGTGATTGCTCGTTTTTTCTCTGCTGGGACATATTTTAATACATCACCATCATGAAGGTAGCGTGGAATATTATTCATCTCTCTTAGAGTCTCTTCTGTCGTATGTTTCTTCATTATTATATCGTTTAATGTAGATAACCCTTCTTTTCGTGAAATAGTTACTGATGATGTGGCCAGGTAGGGTTTCTTCACGGAGCGAATTTCGGATATTGATAATCTACTCATCAAATATATGATTGCTGCTCTGAAATTCATTTCGGGAATCGTTTTAATTTTTTCTTTTTTTAGATTTTGCCATGCGTATATAGGAGGGGTAATAAGTTTCGTCATTTCATTATCTCTATCTGTAACCGCGAGTATTCCCGGGTCACTACTAACACCTATCTGCATGACATTTGAGTTCCACTGCCTATCGCCGGCTCCGGTTTCAGTCCAGGCCATCGCTTTTATCCATCGCCAGTCAATTGTTAGATAATGCGGCGTGGTCCGCCCCAAATGGTTGTTCATTTCATAAATCAATTTCCTTATTAATAGATCGTATTTATCCCATTCGAGTAAACCGGATAAAGCAGCGATTCTTCTTGTTTCACACCAATTGAAAAAAGTTTGGTTTTCCTGCTGTTCCTTCGTAACAAATTCATTGCGTAGTGTGAATGGGAATCTTTTCTTTGCTAATTTATCTTCATCTTTATATTTAAGTAAAGGTTTTTCTGTGACAGGAATCCCATTTGATTTTTCTATGCTGCTCATATGGACCTTCATTTCATAAAGAAAATTTAAAAATACGTTCATCTCATAAACTGTAAGCATTTGTCCCAGCAATGCAGTGCTCCCAGTTAATTTGTTCATATATAAAACAATACTTTATTAGTATTGAGTTTTACTATTAATTATTACATGTGCAACAGCATTAACCTCTTCAATAATAGTCATTTGTTCACTAATTGTTTTTATTTTCTATTTTCATCTTTTTATACTGTTCATATATTATGATAGTGTCATCATAAACAGTTAGCCTTGCAGAATAGTCATTATTATTTTTGTATTTGGTTTTCATCGAAAGTAACTTATTTTCAATGTTTGCGCAGTCTCTTTTAATCGAATCCTCAACAAACTGATAAGTTGATTTTTCTTGATGAACATTAGAATCCCTTATCCATCCTTCACAGGAATCAGCGGTTTCAAAAAAAACCTGCAAGTCTTGCGGCATATTATAAATAACGATATGGTTTATACTTTCTGCAAATAAATAGTTACAGTGAAAAAATGCTATAATAAAATTAATTATAATAAAGAACTTTTTGCACATAATAATCTCTAAATGTAATCGTTAAGCCATTTTATTTGTGAAATATTCATCTCGGTTTTACAATATAATGATGATATTGGAACTCTATAACCGGAAAGTGAGCCAATACTAAGGGATGAATAGCCACATTGTTTTTCCCTATAAATGATAAAATAACGATGAAGTTCTGGGAAGGTTATTCTTGCAAGGTGAATGTTGGAATCGTATGCAAGGGTCCCATTTTCATTAAGACCTCTTTTCTTTCCTTCATTATTATCGAATCTTTCCAGCCTTTTTTGAGCACTAGTTTCTTCTTTTTTTAAAGCGATAACACTTTGCTGGTATTTGTCCATAAGGCACCAGTAGACGTCAGCCTGTTCTATCTCATTATTGCATTTCGCAGGATCGATGTTATGCGCATTGGCTGCACCACATATAAGGAAAAAGCATAGACACTTTATATTCATTGATTATTCCTTGTAAATGTTATTTTCTCTCATCTGCAACAATGAGATCGTATGTGAATCTGATTTTATCCGCATAGGTGTTATCCGCTCATCTCCTGTGTTTCCTATCTATATTGGTCTGGTTTTCCATGCTACTACCCTTGCACCTGTGCCAGTCCATATTATTTCCTTAATCAATCCCCAGTCCAGCGGCTTATATTTTTCGACGTTTTTAGATGTTGATAAATGCTGATTTATCTCAGATACAAATGTCCTGATTGTATTATTATAAATATATCAGTTAGGGCTGCCAATCGCTTTTTTCCGGCCTGCTTTCCATTCATCAAGAGGACTCATTTTTTTGACGGTTGTCCAGATGCTTCCCTGGTGCCGGAGTATTTATCTGGGTTATTTTTCTCGAGTTTTCTGTTGTTGGAATTCCTTGTTAGCCACTGCTGTGCGCTTTATCATGTGAAGATTTGTGAGAGTAAGGTTTTGTCGTTCTTTTTTGATTTCATTAACTACTATCTCCATTAATTCATAGTCATGAAGTTACTAATTGATTTTATTTTCCATCCATGTCTTTTTATACTCACCATAGGTTATGATAGTATCATCATAGACCATTAATCTTGCCGAATAATCTTTGTTATTTTTGTATTTTGTTTTCATTGTAGATAATTTTTTCAATATCTGAGCAATTCTCCTTAATAATACTCTCAACAATGCTGTAAGTTGTTTTATCTAAGCGTGGATCAAAGTTACTTATCCAACCCTCGCAAGCTTCAGCAGTTTCAAAAACGTCCTGAAGATCTTGTGGCATTTTTTCTATAATGACTTTATCCGCCGCAAATAATGAACTGGAGTTTAAGGTAAATAATACCATTAAAATAATTCTGAATATATACTTGTTTTTCATGACATCCATCCTGGATGGTGTTTTTAATCCATTGTATTTGTGATAGATTCATATTGGTTTTACAATATAGTGACGAAATTGAGGAGCGATAGCCTGGAAGCGCCCCATCACGTTGTGAGGCATATTTACATTGTTTTTCTCGATAAAGAATAAAGGAAAGATGTAGTTCGGGGAATGTTATCCCTGCTATATGAATATAAGGTTCGTAATCGATCGAGCCATCTTCATTGAGCCCTCTCGCTCCTTCAGTATCATATTGCTTCAGTCTTTTTTCTGCGCTGTCTTCCTCATGTTTTAACGCCAGAACGCTCTGCTGATATTTGTCCATAAGACACCAATAAACTCTATCTTGTTGTATTAACTGGTCGTATGAACATTCAGATAATTTTATTTCGTGCGCGCTGGCAGCGTTGCATATAAATAAAATGAATAGAAGATTTTTTATGTTCACTGATTCATATCCTTAAAAATTATTTCCTTCATTCGGAATAATGATAATATATGTAAGTATTATAGTTTATTATAATTTCCTTTATGAGATGATTTGTTAAAGTAATATCGGACAGTCGCTCTCCGGCAACCTTATGCCCTATTTAACACTTTTATCTTCATAGTCATGATAAAGAAAAATAGCATCATCTGTCATAGTCAACATTAGTAAGACCTCATGGTTATTAGTATACTTTATCTTCAGTTTACTGTTCCATGTGTCTAAGTTTGCACAGTATTTATGTATGTTTTCTACAGTATCATCCATATCTGATTTTTTTGTTAATGAAAAGGATAGGTAAATAATACAATAATCAGTATATAAGCTTACTTGACGAACTTCTTTTGGTATTTTAGAAGACAAATAATAATATTCTCCTGGAGTATATGTTTTGGGATATTCAGATTCATCGCTTGAATATGATAAGTTGCATATAAAAAGTAAAAAGCATAGCAGTAAACGGATCATGGTTATTTTATATCCTCTGTATAATCTGGAATGTTAGCATGTATTAACTGTTCGGCTCTTTGCCTGTTTAGTTCAGCCATACAGGAATATATGCGAGTAAAACTACCCACACCATTTCCCCATGATTCCGCAAACGAGCACTGAGCAAGACGATAACGAATAAACTCTTGATTAGATTTATCCAGCCTGTAAAGTGCAATCGGGATAGCATCATCCAGTGCTGCACTTTTGACTTCAGACCATTTGTGTATACGCAATCTGATATTATCTTCGGCCTTTCTCAGCGTTATAGTGCTTTCAATGACTTCATTTCTCAGGCAGTCGACAAGTTCTGCCTCTTCCCCTGATTCACAATTGTTCTTACTGAGATAATAAACATTATTTGCATTTGCTCTATGGATTAAGGAAATGCTAATTATCAACGTGGCTAATATTATAAAAATTCGTGCAATACTAATCATTGATTTTTATTTCCTGTTGCAGAGGTAAATAATGCATATACATAAGACAATTTTTCTGCATACTTAGAATCTCCTCCACCATTATAACCTTTTGCAATAACGTTAGCCGTTATTGGCGATATCCATCCTATAATAGCTCTTTGCATGCTACCCTTGCGGTATCGTAATTCTTGGCCATCATGAACTTTACTGGGGTTCACACCAGGATTTTCCCTTATTAAAATATCCATTGTGGTGCCTATTTGATTTGTGTCTTTGACTATATCGGAAAATGTGCCATGACCTTTAATAGCAGATACTTTTACAGTATGAGGGGCTTTGTCGTTTGAATCATCTACAGAAATAATATCCGATTTTGATAACCTATTCATTAAGTATACAATTGCAGCTCTGATATTCATATGTGGATCTGCTATCAGATTACTTGACGTGATACCTTGCCATGTTGAGCCAGAAGGAATAACCAATTTCACCGCCTCCGATCCATTTATTACAACTGGAGCAGCTTTATCCCCCGGAACACCAATGCGTAATGGTTTGTGTTCCCATTCATATTTATGCCCATCTGCATCACCTTCTGTCCATAACATCGCCTTTATCCATAGCCAGTCCAGACGAGTATATGAAGGATATTTTGATAAATATCCGTTCATTTCAGACATTGCTTGGGAAATAAACTTATCATATATATTCCAATTTTCTTTCTTTTCCTTGTAGGCATCTGCTCTTATTTTTTTCCATATATTGAGTTTATCAGTATCAGTTAATGATTTCCTTTCAGGTGCATTAGTATTCAGCTTATCCCTCTGAGTTCGCTCAGTTTCAGGAATGCCTTTGTGAATAGAGCCATTTAACGGGCTTTTATTCCTTAATGTCATAAGTGCTCCTTGTGAAAAAATTTCATTAAAAGACCCTCTCATCCCATAAACTGTATGCACTTGTCCCGGCAGTGCAGTGCTCCCAGTTGATTGATTCATATATAAAAGAAATACTTTCTTGAGGTTGTGCTTCACTATCAATTATTACATGCGCAACAGAAAGGTTAATATCACTTATTCTGGCGTTTTTTAATTCCAGCTTGTAAAATTTTTCATTAATACCAAATCTATTAGTTCGATAAAAATCAAAAGTGCAGGTCAATATCTCATTGTCATTTATGGCCTTTCCCAGCAAAGGAGAAGATTTGTCGACAGGTTTTTTTATCGTAACTGAATGATGATTGACATTCTGGTCTCGACTTAACCCATGATTCAGTTCATATACCATAATATTATCAAGGTGCTGTAACTGTGCTTTATTACCGATAGAGTCAAGTGAACAGCAACCTGCTGAAATCAATCCTTGCTTTTCACCGTTCAGTGTTAAATAGATTAAGTTAGCCATATAAATCTCCTTGAATTAACTATTGTTTTGGGGCTTGCCATTAATTACCGACTCAGGTACCACATTGTTTTTCAGCAGTAGCCAACGGCTTAATACGCCATTCAGTTGTTCATTGATCTGTTTTTCCAGGGCTTCCGTGTTCAGTCCCTGGGCCCTGGCATCCTGATATTGTGTCAGCAGGGATTCCAGTGGCGTTTCCTGATTCAGCAGTCGTTCCGCCTGCCAGGTAACGGTTTTGATATAGGAAAGGGTAAAGCCCTGTTTCTCTGTTTCCCGCTTCATCATCAGGTCGGCAAAGTCGCGCAAATTCTGGCGTGCCTGCTGCAGGCCACGCATTTGTGGGCTGTTTTGTGCGCGGGTTTTCAGGATTTCATTCCACTGCGCTGTTGCCTGCTGCTGTTGGAGACTCTCCGGCCAGCGGCTGTCTGCGGTTCGCACCATCTGCATACCTGTTTCCAGTAGTTGCAGTGGTGAAGTGTCAGGAAGCGGTTGTAGTCGTTGCCCGTAAGTGTCCAGCTCTGGCGAAGCCAGCCAGACTGTTGCTGCGCCCTGCGCCGAATCTCTGACCTGAGCTAATTGTTGTTGCATCGGGTATACCTGCCACCACCAGAGGACGGCAGCGACTACCGCCGTACAGGCAGTTCCCGCCATAAAACTTATGGCGTTCCGACCTGACGTGGCGCTGGCTACGGCTACCGTATTCTCCGGGGTGCCGTGGTGGACTTCCACCTTCATTTCTGGCAGGTCGGGGAGAGGCGGGAAGTTTTCCTCCTTGACGGGCTTTGTGCTTTCAGGGGCATAGATCAACGTTCTGATACTGGCCAGTGACGAAGAATCTGCGCTGCTTTTCGGCTGTGGCTCAAGCCGTTTACGCGTGTTCAGCACAAAATAAAGCAGGTTTTCTACATGGGGCTGGCGTTTAAGTTCCACCTGCTGGAGTTTGTCGCAAATCAATTGCAATGCGCGCTCAGTCCGATACAACAACGGCAGGTCAGTGTCTGAAAAGGAAAGCTGTTGGCGCAAGATATTACCGGTTCGGGTATTGAGCCAATCAAGCATCCCGATACGAGCGGGTTCATCCTGGGGCCAGAATTTATCCCACTCGTGACTTATCATTGCCGCCAGCAGCTCCACGCCTTCGCAAAATCCGGCTAGCCCGTGTGTGCGTGTGCGCGCGAGGGTGTAATAAGTCGCCGTGTGCAGATCCACTCCGTTGGCTTTAAAAATCACCAGCGCCAGCGATTCCACCAGTTTCCAGTTCAACTCTGGCTGCGACGGGTGAGAGGATTTGTTGATCTCTTCCCGCAGGGCGCTAAATTCCGGCAGGCCACGCGGATCGCTGCCGGTAATAATTGTTTGTGTGAGTATGTCCTTGCTCATTTTGGCCTCCTCAGTACAGGGTATCCGGTAGCCGGAACTGGCTGAATAGCCCGCCGGTGAACGGGTTATCTTCCGTGTCTGTATGTACCCGATACACCATTGCGCCACCGTCCACGTTAAAGCGAACGCTGAAAGTACCATCCTGTACGCCGGTGAGTTGTCCTGCGCCAAACAGTCTGAACTGCGCCCATGGTCCACTGAAACTGATGCTGCGCGGTGCGTTACCGCCGGTGCCAATCAGCGTCAACTTACTTTCATTGCCCTCACGCATGTTATTAGGCCATACCAGATGCGCGGTATAATTGCGGCCCTGGCTGTAGTCCACTAACTGACCGTCAAGATTGAGTACGCTGCGCCGTTTATTGCCGGAGAGCGATACGGTTTCCACGGCGAACTGGGCACCAAGCCCATTTTGGCGGCTGAAGAATGCCTCTCGAATCTCCTGTGCGGTTTCCAGTTGTCTGCGGACATCCTCGCGAATGATGACGCTATTGTCTCCGTCCCCGAGGCTCAGGTCGTTCTCTATAAACAGACGCAGATTCTGCTGATAAAAGGTATCCAGCATGCCGTTAGGTTTAAAGAAGCGTTCAAATGCATCCAATGACGCATCCTGAGATGAGCGCGGATTAAACGGATAGTTGTTGGCGAGTTGTTCATTAAAGGGTTTGACCACGTTGTCGCGCCAGTCCACTTCCATGTAGTGTACCGCTTCTACCATCACAACATGCCAGGCCTGGTCGGCCAGCTTTCCTACCCAACGGTTAAGCGGAGCAGGTAATGTTTTTGCCATCTGACGGGTGGCGAAGATGGGATCGCTGCTATTTTGATCCAGTCGAAGCTGCACAGCTTTCAACGCTGATTTTCCCGGTAGTGGTGCGTTCTGGATCGCCAGCAGGTAACGATGCAGTTCAGTCAGTTGTTGATAGACTGACTGCATAGTGTTTTCTTTATCTTTCTGTACTGCCAGCGTACTGTTTTCTGGCGCAAACTCATGCCCCAGGCGCGTCAGTAACTGATAATCGGGCTGTGCTATGGCTTCCTGGAGCGCTTTGTCATCCAGCTTTTCAGACAGTACGGTAGGCCGTGTATTGTCGCGCAGTGCCGTCAGCGCCCGCTGGAGTGGCTGATCGCCGCTGATAATTTGCTCCAGGGCGCCGGTCAGTTCAGCAATGGATTTGTAGCTGCGCACGTTCAGATTATCCATCCCGGCACGCCAGGTGGCGGTGTAGTCGCTGAGATACTGTTCGGTGAGCTGACGCTGGATTTCCGCCCGGTCAGCCTCGCTGTATTTCACACTATGGGTAAGGTTGAGTACCCAGGAATCCATTGCCGTCAGTTCGACCAGCGCATCGCGTTGTTTGACAAAATAACTCTGCAAGCCGTAACGGGTGAGGAACTGCGGAACAATCAGTTTATTATCATCCCCGGAGGTAAACACCTGATCAAACGTGGCGCCTACCTGGTCACGTAGGTTCAGATCGGCAGGCAGCACGCCAAGCGCACGCGTTTTCAGACTCTGATAAACACGCTGGTAGACAGGGAGCTTGCTGAGTTCTTTCTGGGCTGCCAGCACCGGGGCGTCATACGGCGTCCAGCGACTAATGGCGTCGGCGTCGCCTGCCTGACGTTCTGCGTGCCAGTCAGTATGTTGCAGGGCATAGTTCAGGTGAGACATAAGTTGCGCCTGGAGGTCACGCTGGCCATGGAACTTATCGCTCCAGCGTTTTGCCATATACTGCTTCACCACTTCGTTGCTGCGTCCGCTTTTATCCTCCAGCATTCTGATGACGCGCACTACCGCAAGCTTTTCCTCGCTCTCCGCTGGCGCAGCATTCATCTCTTTGACCAGGCCATTAAAAAGCGCCGGAAGATAACGCTGTTCCAGTAGTTGCAGATAGGTCTGCTCCACATAAGGGCCTATACGTCTACCCTGATACAATCCCAGATCGGCTAGGCTGCTGCGATCGTCCCAGTCGCCGTAAGCCAGCGTGGCATCACGCACTGGGTTGAGCAACGGCAGTTGCAGGTTGCCGTAATCGTCCATCCCCTGTGGTGGCGGTACGGACATAAAAGCTTTTGCCTGTTCCAGCACGGTGATACCGGATTGCCAGTTATTATAATAATAGTGATGCCAGCCCATAATCAGCAGCAGCGCGGCGATGCCGCCGGTGACAGAAAACACGGATAACCGTCGGCGGGATTGCATCAGCCAGACGCGGCTTTCACCTGCGAGGTTAGGCTCTGCCAGTAAGGTCTGAGGGAACAGGTTGCGGGTAAAATAGGGGGCCGTATCCACCAGAGGCCAGGCGGTCATCGGGCTATTGCCCAGGTGGAACTGACGGGCGGCAGACTGCATAAAGATATCGTCGATCTGGCCGCGTTGCAGTGAGGAGGTGAAGTACACGCCGCGCAGCATGACGTTCATATTTTCACCGTCCAACAGGCCATTAAGCAGCGACACCAGAGGCTCGCGACTTCCCTGTATCTGGCGGACAAAGCTGAAAAGGGAGCTGCGTGAACCTGGAGTTAACATCCGCTCCGGTAGAGCGTTATTGAGCTGTTCGCCCCAGGTCTGCCAGAACGCATCCAGTTCCACACGCCAGTTGTCATTTTCATGGGCATGGCGGGTAAAGGTGACACCGAGAACGGCATCACGATCGTTCCTGTCCAGAGACTGAAATAGCGCGGCGAAACCGTGCAGTAAATCCAGCCGGGTCAGCACTACATACACAGGTAACTGGCAGTGAAGGTGCTGACGTATATCCTGCAAACGTCCACGCAGTATTTGCAACAGGTGCTCCCGGCGGCGTTTGTCGGCGGTCAGCAGGTCGGGCAGATCCAGTGTCAGTATCAGACCGTTCAGCGGCTGTCGGGATCGTTTTTGTACCAGCCAGTCGAGCATGGTTGTCCACAGACGGCGGTGCAGCACATCCGCCTCCTGCTGCTCAAAGAGGATACCGTCTGCATCAAAAATGACGGCCTGTTTTCCCACGTAGGGGATAACATACCGGCGCATCTCCACGCCGCGCACAGCCTCTGGGGCGTAAATGATGTCGGATGGAAAACCTTCGCGCAGCAGCGATGTTTTGCCGCTCCCGGATGGACCAATCACCATATACCACGGCAGTTGCCACAGGTAGCGACGATTGTCGAGATGACGTTGCAGACGCAGCAACCAGTGATCAAGATAACGTTGCTGGGCCGTCAGCTCTATGGTCAGCGGATCTTTTCCTTCTTCACGCTGTTGTTTTTGCTGCTTTTCCAGCTGTTGCAGGCGCTTCATTACCCTGACTGTCAGCCATACCAGCACCGTGAGCGCCCAGGCTGCCGTCGCGAGCCAGCGGTTCGTAAGCGGTTTAAGCCACTGCTCGTTGTATAATGACCATGTCGGGCCTTTCCACCATATCCATACCAGCAGCACAATCCACGCCAATGCCAGAAGCCAGGCGGCGGAAACCTTAAAGCGGGGCATCGCCGGGGCGAGGGCGGATCGCAGATTGCTGAAAAGTCGAGGTGTTGATAATCTGAACACAGTAACTCCTTGTTACTTTATAATTTTTCTGCCATGAATTTTTGTTTTAGTTGCTCCAGCAGTGACGGCTCCCAATCAGCCAGCATCATATGTAGCCCTGCTTCAAACAACATCCGGTACTGCTGCTGTGCAAGCAGCGCCATCCCGGCTTCTTCCATTAGTTGTGCGCTAAGATACTGTCGATGAAACAGATCGCGCGGATCGCCTTCCGGCAGCTTTTCCAGGTATTGCAATGCGGCTTCCAGCCCTTTTTCGCTGAAAAGCTCATGGACGGCCTCTGTATCTTCATCGGTCCGCATATTTGAGGCTCTCTGACCGCCCGGAGACGTTGCTAACCACTGTTTTGTCTGCTCGCTCATAAATGGCGTGCGGTCATTAAACAGCTGGGTGGCAAGTTGCGGCAGGCGAGCGAGAAAACGAGAAACTTCATCCCGGATGGCTTCTGCTACACAGGTGTTCCCCAGGCGCTGAGCAACCTGCGCCGAAAGATAATGACCATCGAGCCAGTACGGGGCCAGAACCAGGCTCTTTTCCACCTGCTGCCAGAGCGCGAGGTCGGCATTGTTCAGGCGGGTCTGGTAATCGGCGGTCATATCAGCGGGTACCGCCGCCAGCGGTGTCCGCCCGTCGCTTTCAGCTTGAGGTAAGGATGTAATGGCCTGCCATAATGCATGGCGGCGCAGGCGATAGCCCTGCGGCGAATCCGGTTGGCGCTCGCACAGGATGGCGGCGACTTTCAGCAGCGTGTCGCGCCAGGCCTTGTCATCATGGCTTTCAATATCGACGGTTGGGACAGCGGCGAGGCTGGATGTCGTCGCCGATACCTGAGAGGGCATTGGGGCTGTGAGCGCAGGTGCATTGGCAGACTGCGGTGCTGGCTGCATAGGCTGGGCTGCGTGAAATGCCCGGCGATACAGCGATGAGAGGTCGTCTACAGCCTGTGCCAGTGCAGGGACATTAAGCTCCTGCCAGCGCAGTGCTAGTTTTGCCAGTTCCGCCAACAGACCGTCGCGCTGTGTGGTATCTGCATTTTCTGCGAAGCTTTCCACTCCGGCTTCAAAGCGTTTAATAACCTGAGCGGCAAAACGTTGTTTATGTACGGCATTTTGTGGTGCGGCCTGCGCCCAGAAATGCTCCACGTACAGCACCAGCAAACGCAGCGCCAGCAAGGGATCGCCCGCATGTTGCAGGGTACGCAACAGATGCGCCAGCAGGCGAAAATCTTTGCTTTCCGTGGCCAGGAGTACCAACCCCCGGTGTTGAATGTCCGGGATATTTAACTGACTATGAGCCAGCGAGCCGAGCTTAAGCATTTCACCGTCAATATATTCCCAGTCAGGATTATTGTCTTTAAGCGCGGAGGCCTGTTTGTCCTCAGGTAGATTTTCCAGCAGATGAGAAATCCAGATATCCGGGTCACGTAAGTCCATAGTTTTACTCTCCCGCCCAGTGGCAGGCGTCGCGGAGCGGCGCGATGATTTCTGCCAAGCCGTCAATGTTAAATGTCAGCTTCCCGGCAGCATTTTCCTTACCGGTATCGATGGTCAGAGTCTTTGCGTCGAAAAGCTGTTTGATTTCGTCAATGCCGGATAAGCCCCGGCTGGATTCGAGCAGCGTTCCGTTCTCACGGATGAACCATCGTGTCTGAATTCGCCGGGTATCCGTTGTTAGCGTTACAGCGATATCAGAGGGAGTCATGGCGTGGGTCAGCGCCACCTGCATTCGTGTGATGTTATCTACGCAGCTGAACATCAGCACCGGACGAGGTGGTACGTTGCCGATAGCGGGTGTCGTGATAATTACCGTTGGCCGCTCTCCGCCGCTCTGCGTCATCATTAGCGTGGTGGAGTTGTCTGGACGCTGTTTCTCCTGAGTAAAGGCTCGCTTCCAGGCTTCACCTTCATAACGGGCCTTTACCAATGCACCATCAAAGCCTGGCTGCTCCGGTGCCAGAATATGGTCATAGCAGTCAAGTCGTTCCAGAGCAGCTGGCTCCTGGCGACAGGCCATCATGGCGCTGAGTGTTGTTTGCGCGTTTGCTTTGTGCACCGCTATCCCAGGCAGTACGGCAGCCGCTTGTTTTGCTGATGTTTCTGCCTGTACTGCGCCGGGGAAGATTCCCGGCAGCAGTATCATGATCAGGAGCGCCCGCATTCTGCTCATAGAACTGTTTCGTCCTCTGCTTCCGGTTCAGGCTGAATGTTGTCTGCCTGACTGCGATCCGGTGCATCTGTGATGTCAGCAGTAAATGCCCCATCTTTCACGCCCAGTACGATGCGGGCAATTGCTGTGTTCGCCGCCATTTTCTGCAGTAGCAGCAGGGACAGTGGTGGCAACATCTCACCATCGATAACCGATTCCAGCATTCGCGCACCGTTTTCAGCGCGGGTAACGCGTTGCATGATTTCATCGGTCACTTCCGGCTCAATCACCACCTCAGTGCTGAAGCGGGTGCGTAGGACGTTATCGAGTCGCGCCAGCTTCCCGGCGATAATGACGGAGAGTGTTTCACGAGACAGCGGCAGATAAGGCACCACTTCCATACGTGCCAGCAGCGCAGGTTTGAAGAAATCAGCCAGTACCGGGTACAACGCGTCATGCATGGTTTCCGGGCTATCGGCATGTTCGACAATCACCTGATAACCGAGGTTGGAGGTGAGGAAAAAGACGATGTTTTTACAGTCAATCAGACGTCCTTCGCCATCGGCCATCTCACCTTTGTCAAAGGCCTGGTAAAACAGGTTAAGCACGTCTGGATGCGCTTTTTCAACTTCATCGAGCAGCACCACGGAGTAGGGCTTCTGACGGATGGCTTCGGTCAGCACGCCCCCTTCGCCATAGCCGACATAGCCCGGAGGGGAACCAATCAGGCGCGAGACGGTATGTTTCTCCTGGAACTCCGACATATTGATAGTGGTGAGGTACTGGCGACCGCCATAGAGCAGTTCTGCCAGTTGCAGCACGGTTTCGGTTTTACCGACACCACTAGGGCCAGCCAGCAAGAATGCGCCGAGCGGCCGCCCCGGACGGCGCAGATCGGCGCGTGCGGTAAGCAGGTGTTTATGTAGATGGTTGATCGCCAAATCTTGGCCTTTGATGGTGTCGCCCAACCACTGTGGTAGATCGGTGATAACCGACATTTCGTTTTGCGACAGGCGGTTAAGAGGCACACCTGTCCATTCGGCAATGACGGCGGCGATTTGCTTTTTATCGACGTGGGGGGAAACCAGTAGCTGTGTATCGTGCAGAGTCTCGAGTGCAGCGGTTAACTGTGCCAGACGCGTTGCTGGGGAGATTTCTGGTTCCGGCTGCGCGACTACCGACTCATCCATAGCCACGGCATCTTCGTTGGATGGCTCATTCACTGAAACCGCAATATCGTCGGACGCCGCCGCTTTCGGCGCGATGTTTTCTTCTTTGTCGTTTGCTTCCGATTCGTTCAGTAGCCGCTTACGCAGCGCGATAATTTCCTGTACCACCGCTTGCTGCTGATGCCACGCCGCTTCCAGCTCATCGAGTTTGGTCAGCGTTTCGTCATACTGAACACACACTTCGGTCAACCTTGAGGTGTCTGAGCGCAAACCGATGCGGATCTCACGTTCAAGCAGTTGCATCTCCGCTTTGCACTGGTGGAGCAAGGTGGTCAGCGCGGAAATCTGCTTCGGTGGAGAGGAGAGGTTTATCGCTACCCGCGCGCAGGCGGTATCCAGTACATCGATGGCTTTATCTGGCAACTGGCGTCCAGAAAGGTAACGCTCGCTCAACGTTGCCGCTGCCTGTAACGCTTCATCGTCGATCAGTACGCCGTGGGACTGTTCATATACAGCCGAAAGGCCACGCAGAATAATGGTGGCTTCGGCAGCATTAGGTTCACTTACTTTGACCAACTGGAAACGACGCGATAAGGCGGCGTCTTTCTCGAAGTATTTTTTATATTCGCTCCAGGTGGTGGCAGCAATGGTTTTCAGCTCGCCGCGCGCCAGCGCAGGTTTTAGCAGGTTAGATATATCCAGCCCGCCCTGCTGGTTGCCCGCACCAATCAGCGTGTGCGCCTCATCGATAAACAGAATAATGGGTTTTGGCGACTGAGTGACATCCGCCATTAGCCCCTTAAACCGCTTCTCAAACTCGCCTTTCACGGATGCGCCGGCCTGCAGTGCGCCAAGATCCAGGGTCATAATATCGGTGTCACGTAGCTTGTCCGGTACCTGGCCTGCGACAATGCGCAGCGCAAGCCCTTCTATTAGCGCGCTTTTACCGACGCCAGCCTCACCGACCACCACCGGGTTGTTTTTACGGCGGCGGCAGAGAATATCTATCATCAGGTCGATTTCATGATCGCGACACAAAACCGGATCGAGTTTGCCATTGCGAGCATCATCGGTCATGTTCCTGGCGTAGCGGGCAAGTAGGCTGTCGCCGGTATCGGCTACGGCGCTTATGGTCTGTCCGTCTTCACTTTGCATAACCGACTCGGCGGACGTTTTCGTCCATCCGGCAAAATCCTGCTGTAGCTGGTCACGGTTGATGGCGGTGAGCAGTCGAGCGGCTGCAGGCAGCACGTAGCGCAGCGGTGAGTGGAGCAGAGCGAGCAGCAGGGTGCCGCCGCGCAACTCTGTTTGCTGCATTTCAGCTGACGCCAGCAGCCAGGCCTCTTTCAGCCATTCAACCAGCATCGGGGAAAACGATGGATAGCTATCTACTGAGCGGGTCGTGGCGTAATTTTCCACGGTCAGCGCCTGGCGTAAATCATCGGTATCGATCCCGGCGCGTTCAGTAACTACCCGTAAGTCGCTGCGCAGGATAGCCAGCATCTGGATCAGTACGTGGCTGACAGTAATTTCTGCCGCTTGCTGGCTCATGCATTCTGAGGCAGCGGCTTCCAAAGCCTGTTTCGCAAAGGGGTTAAGCCGTTTTACCAGTGTGGCCAAATCAATCTGGATCATATGTGTCCTTACCTGGCGAGCAGCCGGTTTAACTGATGAAGAATGTCCTGCGTCTGGCTATCCAGGCGCAGCAGATAGAACAGATAAAACATCACCAGCACGACGATGCCGCCGGTTAACATATGCCGGATAGTCAGTCGTTTAATGAGCTGGTAGCGTCCGCCCTGAGTTTTTTTATCCTGATGCAGCAGCGGAAAGGGCGCATCGCCGCGCAGTTTATGTAATACGTGGTACAGACGGCGGTATATCTGCTCAAACTCCCCCTGATCCTGAGGCGCGACTTTATAACGCCCGCGAAAGCCCAGCGAAAAGCAGACATACAAAAACTCCAGAAGATCCTGGTAGCGTTTTGGCTCGCGCATCAGGCGCTCCAGCAGAATAAAGACCTTTTCACCGCCCCAGGCTTCATTGTGGAAATGCACCAGTAACGACTGTTTGATCCATTCATTCTTGTTGGACCAGCCATTTCCCAATGCCGCTTCATCAATAAAGGTGCACAGGATGTAACGAAACGAGATGATTACGCCTGGTTCATAGCCCTGCTCCTGGAGTAGCTGCTCTACTGCCTGCACATCGGTCACCACCTGAGTGAACAGATGTTCGGGCATAGCATTGCTGTTCATCCCTGCAACACGCATCACCATTCCCGGCAGCGGCGTGGCAGCGTCGATCATCGGGTTCAGACTGTTGCCGCGAAGCGAAAGCTGGTACTGGCGGGGGCCTTCGCTTTCGTGTCCGAGTAGAGGGGACTGGGACAGTGATAGCTCATCCATCGTCTTATCCTCTTATCGCCCACAGTTGCATATTCAGGTCCGGGAACGAACCGGACACATGCAGGGCAACGGCACCTGTGGCCGCCACATCCGCCCAGGCTGCACCGCTCTTGTCCAGTTCGAAATAGCTGAAACCGGCATGGTACGGAAGCTGGCGTGGGGCCACCATCAGCGTATGCAACGGGATACCGGGGATTTGCACGCTGACCATATTGCGAATTTTTTCCGGTGAGGAAATTTTTGATTGCTGAATAAACTGGCGCTGAAGCTGAAGCGTCTCCATTTTTGCTGCCACTGCCAGCACGAAGGTGGCTGACTGTAGCAGGGTTGAGTCATGTACATCAGCCTGCCAGATGCCATCGCGCAAATGCAGCGGCAGGTTAACAGCTCTAGGAGACAGGACGGTATGCAGTGCCCGCTTCACTTCCGGCAAGAGTGTTTTGAATGTGTCCGTCAGATTACGGTGATCATAGACATCCAGTGGGCAGGGCAGGCGTGATGGTTCGGTGAATGTCATAAGCTCGCCCAGCAGCCCGGCAAGATCGAGATAAAACGCTTCTGGATGAAGCTGTGGCCTGCGGGCGCGATGGGTGAATCGTGTCTGGTTACGGTTGAGCAGTTGCAGCATCATAAATTCCGCCACATCGGCAATGCCACTTTGCGCCGGCGAACCAATACGGTTAGCCAGGTCATTGGCCCGACCGCCGACCGCTTCTTGTACTTCGCGAAGAAATTCACGCAGCCGTGCGCTGACATGGATGTTCTGACAGGACGGGATAAAGCTTTCATCCAGCATCAAAGAACCGTCTGCACGCCTATCCTTGATACGACACAGTGGCAGCGTGACATACGCACTCATATCATCCGCCCCGCTCATGATGCGAGGGGTTAACTGGCCTACCGTCAGTGCTCGTGCATCACCATTCTCCGAATGCAGATCCCGGACATCCGCATCGTTTAGTCGGTAACGCCCGATCTGTTGCCCGTAGCTGACTTCGCTTCTGACATCGCTGGCGACGGGTAAGGCAAGATAGACATTACGGCTTTCTTCATCGGGAAAACTGTCAGGATGCAGGGGATCGGGTAGCGCATCCTGATCTGGAAGGGAGAACACGGTGCCATCCGGCATTGTGCCCGATGCGCTATCGAGCATGATTTTACCCTGTGCGAGCAACTCGATATTGATGGACAACTCCGTAAACCCCCACGATAAATCATGAACGGCACGGAATCGCAGATTATTCACATAATCATTATAACGTTGCTGCTGCTGGAGATGGTGCGGGCGCATCAGCGTCCCTTCCCGCCACATCACCTTGTTTCGCGTGGTTGCCATCGTTAATCATCCTCCTTTTTGATTTCAATACTGCTCTGCCGGATATGAACCAGCAGGCGGTAGTGGTGTCCTGTCCCTTCCACCGGTACGATTTGTTTCCACTGTGTGGTTTGATCGTCGGAGAAGTAGGCAATCACGCCGATAAACTGCGTTTTCTCATCCATCTTCACCGATGGCAGGGTTTTTATTGTGTCGGGCAGCAGGCTGAAATCCTGGTGATCGATATAGTTCTTCCCAAGCGCTTCCGGTAAGGCGGTGCTGGCGAGTTGGTCATAATCCGCAGCTTGTAATTTCGAATCATCACTCAGGTAAACCAATTGCATGTCCACCGCCGCTGCTTCACCGTCTGCATTGATGTTGGCATCAGGCTCGGTCAGTAACGTAATCGTCACTTGTGACGATTGGTCAGCAAGTTTGCCGACCTGAATGTCCGGGTTTTTGATAACCTGACCGAGTTTTTTGGCGGTTTCACAGCCAGTTAAAGCGACGGTAAGTAATGCCACTGCCATCCAGGCACGGCACAAGCGTCTGCTCATGCTTCCGGCTCCCGCTGCTTCTCACGAAGTACCCGGTCATAGACCTGGGCATACACTTCGTTAAACAGCATCTCAAAGCCCTGCTGTCGACTGGAGGCCAGCTCATCATAATAATCGCAGTACATCTGCCAGGCTCCGGCATCATCCAGCGGCTTGCGTAGTTCATGGCTGCGGCGGTACTGCACAAAGCGGCGCAGCAGGCTCTGTGGTGAGAAGGCGTCCAGCAGAACGCGCAGCGATTCCACGATGGCGGCACGGTTTGCTTCTTCATGATGGCGGATATTGCGAAGGCTTTCGCTGACGGCGGCAGGGGCGGCGAGATGTACCGGGCTTCTTCCCTCGGCAAACAACACGCCCAGTGCAGTGGTATAGTCCATATTTAGGCGCAGCGGATTATCTTCCAGCGGGCGCAGATGTTTATCAGATAGACTGTTGCGGTGCTGCTGTAGCTCAAGCAACCCTTTAACAGCAGCCTGCAATGTTCTTCCTGCTTCTTCCAGAAAATCATCGGCATCCGCCGTATTATGGACGGCAAGCGTTCCGCCCAGGCCACGTAGCAACGGGGTGATGGCAAGATGGCGCTGCGCGGCCTCTGCCGATGAAATCGCGTCATCATAGCCGTCCTGCGGATCGGCATACATAGACGGTAGATCCATAAACGGTGTATTGATCCCACCATGGCTGACCGGATCGGACATCGGGGCGGATGAGCGGACTGGTGTGATTGCCGCAAGAGGATCATCCCTCATCGTTAGACTTTCGGTACGCAGTGCCTGCAATGGATCGGTGGAAAAGCCATTAACAATGGTATCTGCCAGCTGGTGGCGCGATGGCATCCCAGGATATTCCGGTGTACCGTCAGTGGACAGCAGCGTGTCTGAAAGAACGTCGTGGTTAGAAACAATGGTTTCAGGGGTGGCCATCTCTTCGTCGTAATTGCGCATCCCGTCCCGGTTCAGATAAACCCGGAGTATCAGATACCCCGTCTGAATCTCATCGCCCTGGCGTAATTGCACCAGATCCGAGGCTGCCGTGACCTTGGCCTGGTTTAGCCAGAGTGGTGCGGCCAGCGGATGCAGGCAGAATGTGCCATCATGAAGGCTGATGGTGAACGCTTTCGCCGGAATATCCTGATGCCTGTCCTGAACTGACCAGTGACACTCACTACTGTGGCCCACATCCCCGCCTTGAGTGAACACACAACGGGCTGCGCGCCCACTTTCCAGTTCACTGCCGTTAACGACATGCAGTGAAAGCGTCTGCTGCCGGGCTTTTCCTTCTGCCATATCATGCTCCATAATAGTTATGTTTTACTCCCTGACCTGGATGGCGACTGAGGGATGTTCTCCCGGCTCGCCGAGAAAAGACGTCCAGCCCAGCAGTGCGCTCTTGGTATCGCCCAGCCGCATAGTGCTCACCTGTTCCGGCGCCAGTCCCAGGTGTAAATCCCAGGCAAGCTGATCGCGCAGGACAAAGGAGACAAACATCGCCAGCGGCAGAAAGTTTTCTCCAGACGGCAAGAACGAGAGAAACTGCTTACGACTTAACTTATTAATGCTTAACTGAAATTTACCACTGAGATCGGGAACACTCGTCCCGAGTACAAAATTGCCTAGCACCGATCGACAGGCCAGTTTTTCGCCGTTTTTAATCGTGTAACATCCAAGACTGTTCTGCTGATCCGGCTCTATTTCCACCATCCGCCACTGCCAGTTTTGCAGCGTTACGTCAGCTAAATTTAAATCGAAACAGTGCGCGACCAGCGAGCAGACGATTTCCGGCGAACGTCCTGGATTCGCCAGTATTCCTGCATAAGCCAACATTTTGCTGTGATTGATTGCTAGCCGATCACGCAGCTGCCGGTGGCCCAGCCCAACCAGGGAATACATCCGCTGTGAGAACGCATCTACGCCGCCATTCCGGAAACTGACGTGGTAGCGGTACTTACGCCAGATATGCCAGACAAATTGCGTCAGTCGATGGTTGAACATATCCAGAAAATCGCTAACCGGACTTTGCTCGTGCACGGATTTCCAAGCCAGATGATCGAGGTAATAACCGGGCAAGGGAGACTGACTGCCCTGTAGTCCCATAAAGGTCGTGGTCATTCGAAACTGCCCGGACGTATCCTGCTCCAGCGCGCTGACATCACTTACCGGAAACCCCAGGCTGGCATCAGCCAGAAAGCGAATGCTTTCCTGGGCCGGAGGCGTATCCAGCGATAATTCAGGTGTTTCGCTATCTTCTGATGCCAGCCGGTGCAGCAGTTCTGAGAGTGCGAAAAAATTACAGGCGCAGGCATCCTGAAGAAAACTCTCCCGTAATGTGTTTTGGTCATCCTGTGCCGGAGTATTATCCGGACTCAGATGAGCGGGTGTTGCCCGGTTCTTTCCGCCCATTTCCATGACTCCTGGCTTTCCGCGTTGACAACGGTAAGCATGTGGAATGAATTGACGCTGGCATACAGCGACAGGAAGTGCGACAAAACTGCGCCCAGCAGGTACATCTCTCCTTCACAAACAAACGGTCCCGGATGGATATACAGAGTGGATGCTAGACCGCGTACCGGTATTCCGGTAAATAGGCGATCAACAGGTTTGGTTTCCAGCCGTTCTATGGCGTCAAGCTTCTGCTGTGAAAGACGAGCCATCTGTGGATGGTGAATGGCGTGGCGATCAAAATTGGCTATCACCTGTTTGAGCGCGGCAGTATCCAGCAGTGAAAGATAATTCAGGTTCATGGCAGAAAGCAGCGACCAGTGCAGGCTGCCATCTATAACCGGCCAGAGTGGTGGCGTGGGGCGCGTGATATTGCGAAATGACGCCACGGCCGCGTTTTTACCTGTTGTACTTGTGATATCGCCAGGCAAGAGCTGTACCGGTAATTCACGATTGGTACAGGTCAGCGATACTGAGACCACTTCATTATTGAGCAGTGAAGAATCCGGGTGGCTACCATCGGCATGGATAAAAGCCAGAGTATGTTCAAAGCCCCGGTGAAACAGCGAGGTCTTTGTTCGATGCTGCCAGTAGACGACTTCTCGTTTACGGCTGTATTCCATCTGATGGCTGAAGCTTTCAAAGGCAGGCCACTGACGTACAGAGGGAGTGGTAACGGGTTGCCCAAACTCTTTTTTTCTAAATATATCCTGGGTCTGGCTCACCACCGCGTTAACCGAAAAAATGTCGTAATGATCCGGATAATGGCGGCTGGGTATCAGCGGATAATCTGCCCGCTGGTGATCCAGCGTGATCGCTTCGGCATGATGGAAAAAAAGATTAATGGCGGGCGCACAGTACAAACGTAGGGAGCCGCGATGTAACTGGAGATCCACGGGTAAGGGGCGTGAAAAACGCAGCCGTAGAGTGAAACGGTTCTCCTGCAAACTGGCTGGTAGTGCTGGAATGCCACGCACATCAAAAAAGAGAAAACTGTCGGCGTAACAGAAAAATTCCTGGAGAACGCGGTAGCCGCTGTGGACGTTACCTGGCCAAGGCAGCATAGCATCCTCAGACTCAAATCCGACGGCTTTCAGCATAAATTCAGGCATCGGGATTGACTGTTCGCCCGTAATTAACTCTGCGCCCTGTAAATACTCGCAAAACCACAGATACAGCTGGTAACGGGTGTAGTTGTCATCATTGCCCAACCAGAAGCGCAGTCTGTTCAGATCCAGGGTAGTTAAATCCGTACCCGGTGCGACGGCAAATGTAATATCAATGATGCCATGGCGTGGCGTACTGCGATCCTCAACCTGATTCAGTTGAACGGGCAATAGCCAGATATCCCGGCAGAGAGTGAAGGTACAGGGCGGGGCAACATCTTGCTCATTGTCGGAGTACGCAGACAATACCTGGTTCGCTTCAGTCCCTTTAGCCCCGGTTGTGAATTGTTCGTTACGGGGGATGCATACCGGCACGGAGGTTTTATCCATATCCGGGCTGTATTCAATTAGCGTCATCGATGGCACCGGACGCAGATAATTGGGCCACAGCATTTTGATCAGGCCATGTGTCAGCTCAGGAAACTCATCCTCAATTTTCTGGCGCAGATTGCCCGTCAGAAAAGCCACGCCTTCCAGCAGACGCTCGATATCCGGGTCGGCTCCTTTTTCAGCCAGAAACCGTGCAAGATGTGGTTTTTCGGTCGCCAGCTGCTTGCTTAACTGCCGAAGGTAATTCAGTTCCTGCCTGTAATAGCGTTCTTCGAATTCCATTTTGCTACTCCACCCGATAATGCTGACTGCCGTCTGGTGCCATATCAAATTCAAGCACATCGTCGATGCCGTTAAATGTCACCCAAGCTGTGATATGGAAAGTGATTTCATGAGGGCTTGCCGCCTGAGGAAGTTCCGCCAGAACTTCAGCATGTGAGATTCGGGGTTCATAACACTCAATGCACTGCACGATGGCCCGGCTCATGGCGATGCGGTAATTATCAGACCCTTCCGGCTCTTCGATGCCCAGTTCCGGGGTGCCCCGACAACTGCCGGAGCGGGTGTTCAGGATATTACGCAGGCTTTGGCGAATTGACTGTCTGAAAGCATCAATATTACTGCCCCCCCGCCAGTTTCTGGCAGGAGGGTTTTCCAGACGCTCAAACAGCGATCCGGCAGGCCTTTCGCGCTCCGGTATCACTTGTCTAATCGCCCGACTAAGGACAATTCAAATGACGCACCCATGTATTTAAAGTGAGGTCGTGCGGAAATAGCCACCTGATACCAGCCAGGCTCGCCGTCCACATCCAGTACCTCAACTTTAGCGCCACGCAGGGGCTTACGGCTGCGGACATCAGCTGGTGGGTTTTCCTGGTCAGCAACATACTGGCGGACCCAAATATTAAGTTCCCGCTCCAGGTCGCTTCTTTCTTTCCAGGATCCCAGCTGCTCGCGTTGCAGAACTTTAATATAGTGTGCAAGTCGGTTGATAATGAACAGGTAAGGTAACTGTGTACCCAGCTTGTAGTTGGTTTCTGCATCTTTGCCCGGAAAATGCTTAGGTTTCTGAACTGAATTAGCGGAGAAAAATGCCGCGTTATCGCTGCCCTTGCGCATAGTCAGGGTGATGAATCCCTCTTCAGCCAGCTCAAATTCACGGCGGTCAGTGATAAGCACTTCTGTCGGGATCTTGGCCTGAATCTGCCCCATTGATTCATACAGATGTACCGGCAGATCTTTTACTGCGCCGCCGCTCTGTGGACCAATAATATTGGGGGCCCATCTGTATTTCGCGAACGAGTCAGCTACATTACTCGCCAGCATCCAGGCGGTATTGCCCCACAGGTAATGTTCATGGCTGTGGCTGACATTTTCGGCGTAGTTGAAACTCCTGATTGGATTTTCGGTGGCAGAATACGGCTGGCGGAGCAGGAAACGCGGAGCGGTAAGCCCCAGGTAGCGAGAGTCTTCAGAATCGCGCAGGGCGCGCCATTTTGTGTAGGCCGGGCTTTCAAAGATGGCATAAAGATCTTTGATATTCGGCAACTCAGTCCAGGAGTTTAGCCCCATAAATTCCGGCGATATGGAAGACAGGAAAGGAGCATGAGCCATAGCGCCGACGGCGCTAACATAGTTCAGCAACTTCATGTCCGGCGTGGTGTTTTTGAACTCATATGCGCCTAATACGGCGGCAATAGGTTCACCGCCGAACTGGCCGAATCCGCTGGAATAAACATGCTTATAGAAACCTGACTGAGTAATTTCTGGCGCGAACTCGAAATCGTCTAGCAGTTCTTCTTTGGTTACATGCAGGATATTAACTTTAATATTTTCACGAAAATCAACGCGATCCACCAGGGCTTTCATTGAACGCCAGAATGACTCTAATTGCTGAAACTGAGGGGCGTGAATAATCGCATCCATCTGGCGGCTGATACGGGCATCAATGTCCGCAATCATACTATCTACGGCCAGTTTATTTACCGGTTCTGCTGGTGAGCTTGATTGCAGGAGGCTGGCAACGAAAGCTGTTACGCCCTGACGGGCAATATCATAACCGTCAGCGCCGGGCTGGATACGGGTTTGTGCCATGATTTCATCAAGCAGCGACGGAGCATGGCTTCCCTGTTCAGTGCGGGCGGAAACAAGTTCTTCTTCCTGTAAAGACATACTGAAAATCCTTGTGTTGATCTGTATTTCTGGTGCCAGGTTTCACTGTCAGTAGAACATCTTCCGCCAGTGTGGCTTCATCTGCTGGTACCCGTTGGTATGGATGATTTCATCCATCAGACATCCAATCTTCTGGTAAAGAGCCGCTGTCAATACACTCCGTGATGCTGCCGCTTGTTCCGCTGATACCTAACCGGTATTACTGCCTGCGTTATTGCGTCATCGGTTCTGGCTGTATCTTTCCGCAAGTCCATACCAGGATAATCTTCCTGAAAACAGTGGTTACTGGTTTTCTGCCTGGCTGATTTCACGTAATAACTGTTCGCGGGATTCTTCATTTTCCAGCAATGCCTGAAGCTGGGCACGAAATGCAGGTAAATTACCCAGCGGCCCTTTTAATGCTGTCAGTGCTTCGCGTAGCTCCAGCAATTTGTTCATCTCCGGCACCTGTTTTGCCACGCTGTCGGGTGAAAAATCGTTGAGAGATTTGATTTCCAGCGAGACGTTCATCTCATCGTCATCTTTTGCGTCATCTTTCAACACTGCCGGAACTGCAAAATTCAGGCTAATAGCTGCTTCTGCCATTACTGAATTGAATGAGTGTTTGTCGATTGAAACCATTTGGCGTTCATCAAGTGGCGCTGTTTCCTGTGAGTTACCTGTATCACCCACTATTAACATATTGAGGGGTAATTCCACCTCAGAAGGCTCACCGTCAGTTTTAGGAACGTAAGAAATATTAATGCGTTCTTTAGGTGCCACGCTGCCGTTATAATTTTTGCTCATAGAAATCATCCATCAGATTACGTTATATTTTCTGCATCTCCATACAGGCCATGAAACAATGGAATGCCGTGCGATTAAAAACTCTGGTAATCATTTTACGCATAGATTTTTTTTTGAGAAGCACTTTTTTCAAATTAAATACAGGAGTATTCTTCTGCTTTGTTATTTTATTTCAGGAAGTCTCAATATAATAAGAAATGACTCAAAAGAAGTTTGTTAGATTGGTTTTATTTTCTAAGTTTTTGTTTTTAATGGTATTTTTTATTTGTTTTTGTAGGGATGTCTTGAACCCATTCATACAAAAACGTTATTTTCATGTGGTAAGAAGACTGGTGAATGATATCTTTCTATAAGATGATAAAAATTAATTGATATTATATATATCCATGGGTAAATATTGTGGTTATTTTATATGCGTCTACTTCGATATGTGTTGTGGATATATAAGTGTGTTATTTAATTATTGCGTGAATATTTTACCTTTACTAGTTGTTCGGTTTAGCTTCTATATGAAGCAAGCTAAAGTTATAGAACTTGACATATAGTTTACTTATTTTATCTGTCGAAATTATTTCGGCGGATGTATGTAAGAAGTCGTTAATCACTAACAAGGAGTTTATAAATGCCTACACCGTGTTACATCTCAATTACGGGGCAAACCCAGGGAAATATTACCGCTGGTGCATTCACCGCAGATTCAGTCGGCAATATCTATGTGCAGGGTCATGAAGATGAAATGCTGGTACAAGAATTCCAGCACAACGTGACTGTACCAACCGATCCGCAATCCGGGCAACCGAGTGGTCAGCGTTCGCATAAGCCTTTCATTTTTACTGTAGCGCTGAACAAAGCTGTGCCTCTACTGTACAACGCGCTGGCTTCCGGTGAAATGCTGCCAAAAACCGAACTGCACTGGTGGCGTACCTCTGTTGAAGGCAAACAGGAACATTATTTCACCACTCGCCTCACGGATTCGACAATTGTGGATATGAAACTTCATATGCCGCACTGTCAGGATCCAGAAAAGCGTGAGTTCACGCAGTTGCTCGAAGTTTCACTGGCTTACCGCAAAATTGAGTGGGAGCATGTCAAGTCAGGTACTTCCGGTGCTGACGACTGGCGTGCACCGCTGGAAGCGTAAGAATCAACAGCATCCCGCTTTTGCGGGATGCTGTTTTTTTTTGCGCTAGCAACAAAAAAACAGTGCCAGTAAGGGGTTACGTTTTTTACGGGAGATGGTGGACGCCGGAAAATGCGGTGATAACGTGCCTGAAAGTAAGCGTAACACTGTACTGTCATTCGCCGCTGTCAGATAAAAGCGATTTTATTTCCCTGTTAATTCATGAGGTTATTAATGTCTACAGGATTACGTTTCACACTGGAGGTGGACGGCCTGCCGTCGGACGCGCTGGTCGTGACGTCCTTTCATCTGAGTCAGTCCTTCTCCGAACTTTTCTCCCTCGATATTTCGCTGGCAAGCCAGCAACTTCTCAGCATCGATTTCTCTCAGGTACTGGAAAAACCAGCGCACCTCAAAATCTGGCAGGGCACGGAGATTCAGCGCCGGGTGAACGGCATTGTGACCTGGTTTGAGCAGGGGGAAAACGACGGGCACCAGATGCTGTACAACATGAGAGTCCGTCCGCCGCTGTGGCGTGCCGCGCTGCGCCATAACTCCCGAATTTTCCAGAATGAGGACATTAAAAGCATCCTCGGGACGATACTGCAGGAAAACGGGGTCACGGACTGGAGTCCGTTGTTCAGCGAGGCGCATCCGGCAAGGGAATTCTGCGTGCAGTACGGTGAAACGGATTATGACTTTCTGGCGCGGATGGCCGCGGAGGAAGGGCTGTTCTTTTACGAAGAGCACTCACCGGACAGCGATGACCAGAGCCTGGTGCTGTGCGACACGGTGCGCTTTCTGCCGAAGGCGTTTGACATCCCGTGGAACCCTAATACCCGCAGCGAAGTGAGCACGCCGTGCATCAGCCAGTTCCGGCACAGCGCACAGATACGCCCTTCTTCCGTTATCGGCAAGGACTACACCTTCAAACGTCCGGGCTGGGCGGGCCGCTTTGAGCACCAGGGTGAACATCAGGATTACCAGCGCACGCAGTACGAGGTGTTTGACTATCCGGGACGCTTCAAGGATGCACACGGGCAGAACTTCACCCGCTGGCAGATGGAGGGATGGCGCAATAATGCCGAAGAAGCCCAGGGGAAAAGCCGTTCCCCGGCAATATGGCCGGGACGGCGTATCACGCTGACGGAACATCCGCAGGTGAGTCTGAACCGGGAATGGCAGGTGGTGAGCAGTGATTTGCAAGGAAGCCAGCCGCAGGCAGTGGCAGGACGTTCCGGCGCAGGCACCACCCTTGAGAATGATTTTACGGTGATCCCGGCAGACAGGACCTGGCGGCCGGTACCCCAGCCCAAGCCGTCGGTGGATGGCCCGCAGTCAGCGGTGGTCACTGGCCCGGAAGGCGAGGAAATTTTCTGCGACGAGCACGGTCGCGTACGGGTGAAATTCAGCTGGGACCGCTATAACCCACCAGACCAGGACAGTTCGTGCTGGATCCGGGTAGCGCAGGCATGGGCAGGTGCCGGATTTGGCAATCTGGCTATCCCGCGTGTGGGGCAAGAGGTAATAGTGGACTTTCTGAACGGCGACCCGGATCAGCCGATCATCATGGGTCGAACCTATCACGCCCAAAATACCCCGCCGGGTGGCCTGCCGAGGACGAAGACGCAGATGACGATACGGTCGAAGTCGTATAAGGGCAGCGGCTATAACGAATTGCGCTTTGAAGATGCTACCAATAATGAAGAGATTTTTCTGCATGCTCAGAAAAATATGCAGGTGAAAATACTCAATAGTAAGGATGTGCGGGTAAATTATGATCGCACAGTGAGTATTGGCCATGATGAATCCCTCGCTGTGGCAAATGATCGAAAAGTGACGGTGGAGGGGAAACAGGATCATAAAACAACTAAGGACCATGTGAGCCTGGTGGAAGGCAATCATGGTTTAGAAGTGAAAGGTGATTTGGCCCAAAAAGTGGCTGGTACGCTGGGTATCAATGTTCAGGGAGATATTGTTCTTCAGAGTGACAGCAAAATCAGCCTTCGTGTAGGCGGTTCTTTTATTGTGGTACATGCAGGCGGCATCGATGTCAGGGGGCCGAAGATAAACCTTAATGGAAGTGGTAGCCCGGGAGAAGTCATTCTGCCCATGCGTCCGGCCATTCTGAAGGCAGCAGCAGGAGAAGGTACCATGTTTGTGGCTCATTGCCCGATGGATAAGGAATAAAAATGCTCCCTATTCGCTACGCTATTATTGATGGTGCTGTCATGAAAGATCTTATGGATTTTCTTTCCGCACACAATCCACCACATGCCTGTTTGTATTCAGAACCGCTTCAGCCTGAATTAGTGGAGCTTGCACCTTATTTGCTCGAAGTAACACCAGCAGTTGAGAAGTGGCTACAGTGGAATACTAGTCCATGGGGTATATATCTGACAGCAAAAACGACGATGCGTGTATTGCGACAACATCTCAGAAAGTACTTGCAAGTTATTCTTCCAAATGAAACGAAGCCTGTGATATTTCGTTTTTATGATCCACGCAATATTTGGGATTTTCTGAGTGTATTGTCTGATTGGGAGAAACATCTTTTCCTCGGCGATATTAGTCGAATAGAAACAAGTTATCGGCTACAACAAGATGTCTCTTTTAAAGCTCTTCACGAAAGGTATCCTGCAACGCAAACCATAAAATCGAAGTTAATGTCTATTAGCAAAGAACAATATTCGTTATTAGAAATTATCTTTGAACGCCGATATGTAAGAGAGTTGGCTGAAACAATGAGAGCAGTATCCTTGCCTATGAATAAAGTTTCTATTGAATGGGCGAGTGAGTTGTTTAATTACCTTCGTAATTTAGGAATCACAGACCGAAGAAGTATAGATGAAATAGCAAAATTATTTACCAGAGAGAATATTTTTAAATTGAGTGATATACCTCACCAGTATGCGATTGTTTTGGAAGGGACTACGCACCCAGGGCATTATCGGGCAGAGCAATTACTACTAAATATTAACGGTGTAATACCAGCATGGGAAAGGAGTTTTTTATAATGCCAATAAGCCTTACAGCGGGTTCACCAAAATGTAACTGTAACAATCCTGATACTTGTACGCATGCCCTTAAAATTATAACAACAGTCCCGGAAGAAACGTACGAATATAAACAAGGTGAATCTTTACCTGTTATCTATCTCCACGATAGAGACGCAGAGGGCGTTGATATTACAACAACACTTACAGGAAAAACATGTGTTAGTAGCAATCCAGATTGTCCATCAGGCGTAATATATAATGAATACTATCTAAGTCAGCTTAAAAAAGGCCGAAATGATAATAAATTGAAATATTTGAGTTACGCAGAGAAACTCAAATTAACAATGGAAGGTAACAGTAACGTTAACATAAAAACACCTGGATCTGGATATATTTATGAAACATTAGAATATCTCGATATAGTCAAATTTTTGACTGATGTTGTTTTTGAAGGTATCGAAAAAATAGATAGAACTGAATATTCATTGCAAGTTGGGGAATGCCTCGGTCAACCTATCCAAGAAATGATTTTTCCTCTTAAAACGACGGCGAATGATAGAGCGAAATATCCTATATTTACCACTGTAGATACTCGTATAATCGTTTATCCAAAACTCGTTTGGGAAGTCGATGTTAATATTGCTGCTTCTGAAAATGACGGCACTAAAGAACTGACTGACGATGAACGATATGATATTGTTCAGGGCAGATCTCAAAATGACCAAATGAGTGTCGGGAAATATGCCATCACACGGGGTGTTAACATTGACGGAAGCGCTTCAATTACGGTAGGAAGCGCTAGTAAAGATTATAAAAAGACGATAGAGAAAGAGTTTACGCGTTATAAGGATAAATTATCCTTGTTGAGAAATGCAGAAAAGACAATTGATACAGTCACTGATCTTTTTAGAGCGGATGATAAGAAAATACAATTGCTCACTGTTGATATAAAATATCCATCGCTTAATATTAAAGGCAGTGGTGAACTATTGCTCAGAAAAGACAATAAACCATATGTTAAATGCGGTGTGGATGTTAATCTGGCTCCATTGATTCAGTTTACTATCACTCTTGATTTGATTCAGGCATTTGCTGCGTATTTTCATCAGGAGAGAAATATTGCCAGAATCAGAGAAAAAGCACAGTCACAGGAAGATGATGTTAAAAGTGGAGAAAATGGTGTTTATGCCAAAGCTGTTTTGAATATTATTGTCACCGGGGAGGTTAATCTATCCTATCGCTATGCCTCTGATGAAGATAATGAATTTCACTCTGAACTGGGTGACAAAAATGAAGGCAGGCTCAGTTTGTCTCTTGAGTCGAAAGTTGAAGCGGGACTTAGGGTTGTTGTGGTCGAAGCATTTTTTAGCGCGGAAGCGAATATATCAGCTGAGTGTTGCTTTGCATTGGATGAGAAACAAAAGAAAGACTTAGAGCTTACCTTTTATCACAATGGGGTTGTAATGTATGCGAAATATAAAATTAAAGTGAATATTGGGGACTCCAATGAGGATCAAAGTGCTGAGGCAGATAAAACAAATATCGGAAATAATGATTCTTGGGAGGAAGGGGAAGGTGAATGGGTTTTATGTAAGCCATTAACTAAAGATGTGTCACCCTATAAAATTAATTTTTAAGGTTTTATATGAGAAAATTACTAGTAGTTGTCTTTTTATTTTTTTCACTAAATTCTTTTGGTGGTGATGATATGAATGATGTAAGATATACAGCATATTTTAATACTAAAAACAGTAATTGTATTTTATCTGTAAATGGTTTGGATTATCTCAGTACTTTAAAAGGATCAAGATCAATAAGTACAGGTAGTGATGTTACTGATGCGTTGGAAAACAATGCTGAAAATAATATTGGGCTAATATTTTTCCCTTCTGAACCCGAGGTGAAAAGTGATGAGTATTACTGTGAGGTGAAGTTAGTTAGATCTGTAAATAATAATCGGGATGATATGGTGACATATTTTAAAGTGATTTTTGATGGTAAGGGAAATAGATCATATAGAGATTCGAATGGATATTCCATTCAAGATATTAATGACAAAACAGGTAATGCTATTATAAGAGGGATATCTAACAGGATAAAGTTTAAAGGTGATGAAAAACCTGAAAACTGGTTAACTGCGTATCGCAAATTTACAGTTTCAGGTATACCAGAATGGAAGTGGACTAAAGCTTCCCCACAAATAAATGATTTAACATTACGTAGTAGATTAATAGATTCATATAAAGAATTAATAAATGATCTCAAGATCGGCGATCTCACAACTATTAAGAAAAAATACTCTCTCGCCTTAGATGAGTATGCTAAAACAGATTTGACCAATGATACTGATCTGTTTTTTAATTCAATCGGGATTGTTAACGCTGTACAAAAAGGAAAAGTTAATTTAAATCCTGACTGGGATACTTTTAAAGTATTGACCTATCAGAATGATAGAATGTTTTGCTTAGGGATTGGTGGTGCGAGTAGAATGTCTCCTATTCAATTTTTTAATGCTGATGGGAAGCGCATATTTTCGTGGAACCCATTCTTTGCTGTCATCGATAACAAGGTAGTGCTGGTTCGTTGAGTACCAAACCGGTAATAGCCTTTTATTTCTTGTTCTGAATTTAATATGCAGGGGTAATAATTTCTATAGATTATCCCTGACAAATAGAAAATTCATAGGTGTGTTGTCCCAGGAGCAAATATGCCCTTAGCCGCAAAACTTAACGATAAAGGTACTCAGCATGATGGGTACCATGAAACAGTAATCACAGCGGGTTCTCCAACAGTCTTTATTGATGGTATGCCCTCCGCCCGTTTGGGTGATCCCTTGACGCCCCATAGTAAGCTAAAGCATCCAGCACATCCTCGAAAAATCGCCAGTGGTTCTTCAACGGTATTTATCGATGGGTTACCCGCAGCCAGAACAGGTGATGCTGTAGATTGTGGTGGTGTGATAATCGGCAGCGGAACGGTAAATATTGGATAGAAATTTGTCTGTAATTTCTGATAAATATATATTTTACAATTTTAATTTTTCCGTCATTTTATCCTAATGATTGCCGGGACTTCTACGGCAGCGTAGTTGACATATGAGCCAGCAATGGTGGACGCGGAGGGGAAGGGGGAGACGATGATGCTCTCGCGGTTCGAATACACGTCACGTGGGGAACTGCTGGCGGTGTTCAACCATGCTGGCATTCAGGTACGCGACTTCCTGTATTATCCGTATCATTCGGTATGGAAGATGGGCCATCGGTATGCGGATAGGCCGCAGATGCGCTGCTGTGTCATAGGGCAGTTAAATCCGATGACCGCTACGAGTACGAGAAGAGCCGCCTCAAATTGAATTGTGGTACCCATGGAAGTGAGAACCGTAATGATCTCCGGTAATCCTTTCTGGGATTATGAGGGAGTGAGTAAGCCTATCGGCGCGGTAGCGCTTTGGACACATCAGAAGCGATGCTGTTTGCCTTCTCCTGACCGGACAAAACCCGGATGTTGCCTTGCTGCCATGAATCTACCAGGCAGGCATACGCGTTGGAAATAGTGTTGATTGGCAATTTGAAGACTGGCAGACCTCTGCTCAGTGATCGGAAGAGTAGGGAGTTGCTAGAGGGAAATGCTCAGACTGGATGGTAGAAGCCAGGCTGTGGCAAGAAGCCAAAGCGACCAGAAATCTACAGTAACTCTGAAAAGCAAAAAACCAGCCCTTAGGCTGGTTTTTTTAAATTTTGGTGCCCGGACTCGGAATCGAACCAAGGACACGGGGATTTTCAATCCCCTGCTCTACCGACTGAGCTATCCGGGCAACGGGGCGCATTAAACCGTAATCGCCGCGCCTCGTCAATGAAATTTATGAAATTTGCGGCGAGTTGCACAATCTATCACCACTTCCCGCATTGTGCACGTCAGTTCAGGCAAAAAATGCCGTCCAGGCTGCCGATAGCGGCATTGCCAGCAGCAGCGCGGGTAGCATATTGACCACCGCAAACATCTTGATTCCACAGATGCGCAGGCCGGTTGCCAGCAGCAGCAGGCCACCCACGGCGGTAAAATCAGCCATCATCGCGGGCGTGGTGAGCGGGAGAATCAAAAAAGCGCAGAATGCCAGCGACAGCTGGATAACCAGCATGGGAATGCTGATAGCGCAGACCGCAAAACCCAGCGAGCAGGCAAAAATCATGGCGGTAAAGAAATCGAGAAACGACTTGGCAATAAGAATCGTCGGGTCACCGGTCATTCCTTCATGCATTGAACCGAAAATACCGGTGCCGCTGGCGCAAAACAGAACGATGATGGCGACAAAGCTCTGAATAAAGTTCTCGTGCTGATTGCTTTTGCCGGGCTTGAGCATCCGTTTTTGTACGCGGGAGACCGCGCTATTGATACCTTTTTCCAGGAAACAGACTTCACCTATCAGCGCCCCAACCAGCGTGGCGAGAACCATCACCGGCATGTTGGCGCACTTGATCACCAGCAGCAGGCCAATACCCAACGAGGCGAGACCAAAAATTGAGGTCATCGACACGCGAATACGCTCCGGTAAACGCTGGCTAAGTAGCGCACCGATCAAACCGCCGAACAGTACCGCACCGGCATTAATAAAAGGCCCAATGACCACATTCACTCCTGTTAATTATTTCGGGATCCTGCATTATTATGGACTGATTAACCGCTTCAGTGCTTGCTTTTCCGTGATATGGGTGCATAAAGATTTCGTCTTGCGCCCTCTGAATAAAGGTGCAATGATTGCGCGAAATTTCTCCTTCCTGATGGGGCTGCCTGCAATGACATTCTTGCCATTACATTGCCACTTTGCTTTTTGGCGAAGGCCTGCCCGTTCACCATTCACCATGCGGTGAAGACGACGCACGCTCACTGCAGGACAACAGTAAGATTAGACGCTGTCTGCTTTTACTGATGTCTGGCATTCGGAGCTGTAACCCAGCGATACCCAGACGCTTCGTGGGGCAAGGCTAACGCTTTGTCCGGGATTTTACTTTCTCAGGCGGGTCGTTACGCTTATGAAATCAATGAACATTGCTGCCAGTCGTGAACTGGTCTCTCGTCTATCTACCCATCGCGGCGTGGTGGCGCTGGACAGTACCGACTTTACCGATGTTGCAGCAGTCGTCATCACGGTGGCGGACAGCCACAGCGGCATTCTGGCCTTGCTCAAGCGTACCGGTTTTAATCTGCCGGTGTTCATACTGACGTCGGACGATATCATTGCGCCCGAAGGCGTTAACGCGGTGATTGCGGGCAAAGAGCAGGAGTGGCTGGAGCTGGAAGCCGCGGCCTGTCGCTATGAAGATAAGCTCCTGCCGCCGTTTTTTGACACCATGACCCAGTACGTTGAGATGGGCAACAGCACCTTTGCCTGCCCGGGGCATCAGCACGGCGCATTTTTCAAAAAGCACCCGGCCGGTCGCCAGTTTTATGACTTTTTCGGCGAGAACGTCTTTCGTGCCGATATGTGCAACGCCGACGTTAAGCTTGGCGATTTACTGATCCATGAAGGTTCGGCCAAACACGCGCAGAAGTTCGCGGCGAAAGTGTTCAATGCCGACAAAACCTACTTTGTGCTCAATGGCACCTCGGCGGCTAACAAGGTGGTGACCAACGCGCTGCTCACCCGTGGCGATCTGGTGCTGTTCGACCGCAATAACCACAAATCAAACCACCACGGCGCGCTTATCCAGGCGGGGGCCACGCCGGTCTATCTGGAAGCGGCGCGCAACCCGTTTGGTTTTATTGGCGGGATTGATGAGCACTGTTTTAATGATGCCTACCTGCGCGAGCTAATCCGCGAAGTGGATCCGCAGAAAGCCGAGGCCGCGCGTCCGTTCCGTCTGGCGATTATCCAGTTGGGCACCTACGACGGCACGATTTACAACGCTCGCCAGGTGGTGGATAAAATCGGCCACCTGTGCGACTACATCCTGTTTGACTCCGCGTGGGTCGGCTACGAGCAGTTTATCGATATGATGGCCGACACCTCGCCGCTACTGCTGGATCTTAACGAAAACGATCCGGGCATTTTTGTTACGCAGTCGGTGCACAAACAGCAGGCCGGGTTCTCGCAAACCTCGCAGATCCACAAAAAAGACAACCACATTCGCGGTCAGGCGCGCTTTTGCCCGCATAAGCGTTTGAATAACGCGTTTATGCTGCATGCTTCAACCAGCCCGTTTTACCCGCTGTTTGCGGCGCTGGATATCAACGCCAAAATCCACGAAGGGGAGAGCGGACGCCGCCTGTGGGCAGAATGCGTGACGTTAGGCATTGAAGCGCGCAAAGCCATTCTGGCGACCTGCAAAATGATCCAGCCGTTTATTCCGCCGGTCGTAGAGGGTCGTTTATGGCAGGATCACCCGACCGAAACCATCGCCAGTGAGCGTCGTTTCTTTAGCTTTGCGCCGGGCGAGCGTTGGCACGGTTTTGACGGTTACGCACAGGATCAATACTTCGTCGATCCCTGCAAATTGCTGCTGACCACGCCGGGGATCGACGCGGAAACCGGACGCTATAGCGATTTTGGTATCCCGGCGACCATTCTGGCTCACTATCTGCGTGAGAACGGCATTGTGCCGGAGAAGTGCGACCTCAACTCGATCCTCTTCCTGCTCACGCCAGCAGAATCGCCGGAAAAGCTGGCGCAACTGGTGGCGATGCTCGAACAGTTTGAGCAGCACATCGAAGACGACACGCCACTGGCTGACGTGTTGCCGACCATCTACAACAAATACCCGGTACGCTATCGTGATTACACGCTGCGTGAACTATGCCAGGAGATGCACGACCTGTACGTCAGCTTTGACGTGAAGGATCTGCAAAAGGCGATGTTCCGCAAAGAGAGCCTGCCCGCGGTAGTGATGAACCCGCAGGATGCCAATAGCGAATTTATTCGCGGCAACGTTGAGCTGGTGCGCATCAGTGAGGCACAAGGGCGGATTGCCGCCGAAGGTGCGCTGCCGTATCCGCCGGGCGTGCTGTGCGTGGTACCGGGGGAAGTGTGGGGTGGCGCGGTACAGCGCTATTTCCTGGCGCTGGAAGAGGGCGTCAACCTGCTGCCCGGCTTCTCGCCGGAGCTACAGGGGGTATACAGCGAAAAGGATGCCGACGGTATTATGCGACTGTATGGCTACGTGCTGAAGTAGTCTGCGGGTTCCCCTCATCTTGCCAGGATGGGGGGATTATGCGGCGCTGCGGCGATACATCCGCCGCGGATGACCAATCTTACCGTACAGCATCTCCACGCTTAAAAAACCGGCCTCCACGCAGTGCTCCAGATAGCGCCGGGTGGTTGTTTTGCTAAGGCCCGTTTCGCTCACCACTTCATCGACCGAAAAACAGTGTGCGGCCTGGTCGTTAAACAGCTTTTGCACCCGCGCCAGCGTATTCTCCTCAATCCCTTTGCTGCCGTTATCCTGACGGTAGTTCTTCGCCTGTAGCTGGTAAAGGGAATCGACGTTCTGCTGGTCGACGATTTTCCACACCCGCTGCTGCTCGGCGAATTGCACGAAGCGTTCCAGCGACTGGCTCAGCCGCTTCCATGACACCGGCTTAAGAATGTAATCAAACGCGCCATTGCGAATGGCCAGGCTACAGGTGTCCATGTCGCTGGCGGCGGTGATAAAAATGGCCGAACAGTTGGCGCGCGTGAGCATCGGATCGTTAATGAGCGTGATGCCTTTGCCGTCCGGCAGATAGTTATCCAGCAGCATCAGCTGCGGCCGCTTGCTTTCAAGCTGAGCCTGCGCGTCAGCCAGCGACGAGGCAATGCCCACCAGGCGCAGGCGCGGGTGTTTGCCGATAAGCTCCGCGTGCAGTTGCGCCAGTTCGTGTTCATCTTCAACAATCAGTACATCGATAAGTTCATGTTGCATAGTCGATATCTTCCAGTTCCTGTGAGGTACACCGGGTGTCTCCCGTGACGGGAATAAACAGCGAGAAAATGGTCCCGCGCGGGTCGTTATCGGCAATTTCTATCAGACCGCCCGCCTGCGTGACGTAGCTTTCGATAAGATAAAGGCCGATGCCGTGATCGCCGCGCGTTTTAGTGGTGATCCCTCGCTCAAATATTCGTTCGCGGATCTCCGGTTTAATGCCGATCCCCTGATCGGCCACCTCGATGATCAACTCCCGGTCGTTAAGCAGGATCAACACCTCTACCGGCTCGTGCGGCAGCGGTGCGCGTTGGGTCGCTTCGATGGCGTTATCCAGCAGGTTGCCGATGATAGAAATCAATTCAGATTCAGCCAGCGGCGCAAATGGTTGGCTCATTAAACAGGCTGGATCAAAGCGTAGCGCCACCCCTTTTTCTCGGGCGCGAGCGGCTTTCCCCAGCAGCAGTCCGCAAAGCGTTGGCGAGCTAAAGCGCGAGGAGATAAAGTCCAGCAGTTCCTGGGCGTGTTCAGACTGCGCCTGAATATAGCGAATAGCTTCGTCATAGCGGCCCATATGCAAAAGCCCGGAGAGGGTGGTCATGCGGTTTAGCTGCTCGTGACGCATGATGCGCAGGTTATCGACATAGCGCTTAACCTGGCTTAGCTGGGCGCTCAGTGAGTCGATTTCATTGCGATCGCGGAAGGTGATCACCCAGCCCTGAAGCGAATCCTCCAGCATGATCCGCACCCGGCTGGCGATCACTGTGAGATCGTTAAAGTGGCAGATCTCATCGTGAGTATCTTGTCTGAGCATCGTTTCACGGGTGAAAAAAGGCATCGGCGCGATCACTTCATCAATCAACTGTCCACGTAGTTCACGTGCGGGCAGGCTTAGCCCAAGCAGCTTTCTTGCCGCCTGGTTAATCACTTCAATGCGCAGGTTGCTGTCGATGGCAATCACCCCTTCGTAAATCGACTCCATCATCGCTTTTTGCTGACGCACCAGCAGGCCAATTTCACGCGGCTCGAGCGAGAAAATCTGCTTTTTGATACTGCGGGTGAAAAACCAGGAGAAGATAAATAACGCCAGCAGCAACAGCACCGCCGCAATCAGGATGTTGACCACTTTGTTGACGGTAATACTGTCAAGATAGCTGGTAAGATAGCCGACCGACACAATACCGATAACCTGGCCATTTTCGTTGAAGATGGGCGCTTTGCTGCGCAGTGAAATGCCAAGACCGCCCTGACGAATGGTGGTGGTGCTTTTACCCCGCAGCACTTCTTCGTTATCGCCGCCTACCAGCGTTTTGCCGACCCGGTCGTTGAATACCGAATGGTATAAATGCAGACCTTTATTATCGCCAATGACGATAAAGCTGGCATCGCTACGGGCGACTAATTTCTGCATGAAATCATGGATAGCTGGAATGTTTTTATCCGCTACCTGTTTACGCAGATCGGGAATGATGGCAATTTCTTCCGCCTGTATTTTTGCCCGCACGCTCATCTCTTGATATAGCTGCCGACCGACGTCAATATAATAATAGCTACCGAGCAGTGCAAACAGCACCGAAAAAAAGGCAACCAGTGAAATAAAAAGTTTTATCTGAAATGATACTTTCATTACTCTCACGCGCGGTATCGTCGGAAGTTGTCAATATATCATCTTTTTGCGTGGCGCTAGCGGCTTTGCCAGAAACTTGTGATCCCTTGCACAGCCTGCTGTGAAAAGAGAATTCTCCGAAAATAGCGGCGGATTAAGGTTAAATTAATAAATGTTATTTATTTGTTCAATTTAGAAAAGAAACCATAAAAACCACGCTTATAAATAAGCAGTTAATCACATTAAATAAAAGAAACCATTAAAACCATAGGCGCCATTAAAACTTCGGTTTTAATATGCTTTCACTCACATAAAGTAAGCCTTTAGGCCCTTAAGCTAAAAGTACAAAATAACCAAAGGGCTTCATTATGAGCACGACTGATGATTCATTCTCTGTTACCCACGACCCGATAGAAATTCAACGCCCGGCACTTAAAGAGCGCTGGTGGCATATTATGGATACCTGGAAAGTCGGCATTATTCCTTTACCGCTGTTTGTGTTAGCCGGGGTGCTTATCGCCATTGATTGTCTGGGCGGCAAGCTGCCGAGCGACATCGTGGTGATGGTGGCGACGCTGGCCTTTTTTGGTTTTGCCTGCGGTGAGTTTGGCAAGCGTCTGCCGATTGTCGGCAAACTGGGCGCGGCGGCCATTTGCGCCACCTTTATCCCTTCCGCGATGGTCTATTACGGCCTGTTGCCGGACGTGGTGGTAGAGTCGACCACCAAATTCTACAAATCCACCAACATTCTCTATCTCTATATCTGCTGCATTATCGTCGGCAGCATTATGAGTATGAACCGTACCGTGCTGATTCAAGGCTTCCTGCGCATCTTCTTCCCGATGCTGTGCGGTGAGATTGTCGGCATGGTTGTCGGGATGGGCGTGGGTATGGCTCTCGGTCTGGAACCGTTCCAGATCTTCTTCTTTATCATTCTGCCGATCATGGCCGGTGGCGTCGGTGAAGGGGCGATCCCGCTGTCTATCGGCTACGCGACGATCCTGCATATGGATCAGGGCGTGGCATTGGGTCGCGTCCTGCCGATGGTGATGCTCGGCGGCTTAACCGCCATCATTATCTCCGGCTGCCTGAACCAGCTTGGCAAGCGCTTCCCGCATCTGACCGGCGAAGGCCAGCTCATGCCAAACCGCGCTAACGCCGAAACCCAAAACTCCCAGCCTGCATTCTCTGGTAAGACCGACGTCACCACTATTGCCTCCGGCGCGCTGCTGGCGGTACTGCTCTATATGCTGGGCATGCTGGGTCACAAACTGATTGGCCTGCCAGCGCCGGTTGGCATGCTGTTTATGGCCGTGCTGGTGAAACTGTGTAACGGCGCTTCTCCACGCCTGCTGGAAGGTTCTCAGGTGGTGTACAAATTCTTCCAGACCTCGGTGACCTATCCGATTCTGTTTGCCGTTGGCGTGGCGATTACGCCGTGGCAGGAACTGGTCAACGCCTTCACCGTCAGCAACCTGCTGGTTATCGTCAGCACCGTTTCAGCACTGGTGGCTACCGGCTTCTTCGTTGGCAAAAAAATCGGTATGCACCCGATTGATGTCGCCATCGTCTCCTGCTGCCAGAGCGGCCAGGGCGGTACCGGTGATGTGGCGATTCTGACCGCGGGTAACCGCATGAGTCTGATGCCGTTCGCGCAGATTGCTACTCGTATCGGTGGGGCGATTAACGTCGCCGTCTCACTGCTGGTACTGGGCAACTTCCTCGTCTAATCAGGACTGAACAATGAAACTCGCAAGCTTTATCTACCAGGGCGTTCGCAGCTACGGCATCGTGAATGCACAAGGAATGATTGATTTAGGTCGCCGTCTTGGCGACCGCTACGGCGACCTTAAAGCGCTGTTACAGGGCAACGGGCTGGCGGATGCCACCCGCTACATCAACGACGCGGTCGATGTGCCGATGGATGCGGTCACCTTCCTGCCGGTGATTGAACACCCGGAAAAAATCCTCTGCGTGGGCATGAACTACGCCGAAAAACGCAAAGAGTTCGACCAGCACAACCCGGCGCCGACGCTGTTTGTCCGCTTCCCGGACTCGCAAACGGCGCATAACGCGCCGGTGCTCAAACCTCGGCACTCCCGTGAATTCGACTATGAAGGCGAGCTGGCGGTGATTATCGGTAAAGGCGGCGAGAACATCAGCCGTGAAGATGCGCTGCGCCACGTGGCCGGCTACAGCTGCTATATGGACGGTTCCGCCCGCGACTGGCAGCACACGTGGTTTACCGCTGGGAAAAACTGGCGTCAGACCGGGGCATTTGGCCCGTGGATGGCGACGGCGGACGAAATTCCCGATCCGCATCAGCTGGCGATCCGCACGTGGCTCAATGGCCGCATGGTGCAGGACGACAACACCAGCAGCATGATCCACAAAGTGGCGGAGCTGATTGAGTACATCAGCACCTTCACCCGCCTGAGTCCGGGCGACGTGATCATCACCGGTTCCCCGGGCGGCGTGGGTAAAAAACGCAACCCGCCGCTGTTTATGCAAGAGGGCGATCGGATCGAGGTGGAAATTGAGCATATCGGCCATCTCAGCAACATCATCATGGAAGCGCCAGCGAACACGCTGACGGCGGCGCACTAAGTAAGGCGGCACGATGCACACGCAACCCCCCATCGATTTTCGGGTCACGCAAGTGGCGAACCACCCGCAACGTTTACAGCCGATTCGAACGCTGCTGGTAGATAGCGGCCTTGGGCTTGATAGCGATATTACGCTGTTCGTTGAGGCCTGGTGTGGGACGACGCTGGTGGGCTGCGCGGGGCTTGCGGCAAACGTCATTAAGTGCGTGGCGGTGAACGAAGGTGCGCGTGGGGGGAACCTCAGCGCGCGCCTGCTGGCTGAGGTAGAAAACGTCGCGCTGGCGCAGGGCTATTTTCATCTTTTCCTGTGCACGCGCCCGTGTAACAAGGAACGTTTCGCCCGCAGCGGCTTCTGGCCGATTGCGCAAAGCGGCAATAACGCGGTGTTGATGGAGAACACGCCGCAGGGTATCGAGCGCTATTGCCGCATGCTGAGCCACAAGCGCCAGCCGGGGGAGAAGGTTGGGGCGATTGTGATGAACGCCAACCCGTTCACGTTAGGACATCGTCACCTGGTGGAACAGGCGGCAAGACAGTGCGACTGGCTGCACCTTTTCGTGGTGCGCGAAGACGCGTCGTTTTTCCCGTTTCGCGCACGCCTGGAGATGGTTCGCGCGGGCGTGGCGCATCTGCGCAACGTCACCGTGCATGAAGGTTCGCAGTACATCATTTCCCGCGCCACCTTCCCGACCTATTTCCTTAAGGAATCCGGCAAAGTGCAGCAGGCATGGAGCGAAATTGACGTGCTCATTTTTGCTCAGCACATCGCCCCAGCGCTTGGCATTACGCACCGTTTTATTGGTTCAGAGCCGTTTTGCGCGGTCACTCACCAGTACAACCAGACGCTGCATTCGCTGCTTGCCGGGCAGGTTGAGGTGGTTGAAATTCCGCGTATTAAAGCAGCAGGCAATGCCATTTCGGCCTCGGAAGTACGCCGTTTACTTAAAACACAGCAGTTTTCTCGTATTCGGGACATTGTCCCGGCATCCACTTTCGCGCATCTCGAAGCACATTACAGCGCGGAAGTGGCATAACAATCAGGACATTATCATGAAAATCGTAAGGGAGGCGCTGGCCGGAACGCAAGAGTCCAGCGACCTGATGGTGAAAATCGCCCCCGCCGACGGCGAGCTGGAGATTGTCATCCACAGTGAAGTGATTAAGCAGTTTGGCGAGCAAATCCGCCAGGTGGTTGAAGAGACGCTGCGCGCCATGGATGTGCGGCAGGGGCTGATTATCGTGGAAGACAAAGGTGCGCTGGATTGTGTTATCCGCGCTCGTCTGCAAAGCGCGGTACTGCGCGCGACGGACACGCAGCAAATTGCGTGGGAGGCACTGCAATGAGTCGTTTACGCCGTAGCATGCTGTTCCTGCCGGGCGCTAACGCCGCCATGCTCTCAACCGCGTTTATCTATCGCCCGGACTCAATTATGTTCGACCTTGAAGATGCGGTGGCGCTGCGTGAGAAAGATACCGCGCGCCTGCTGGTCTTCCATGCCTTGCAGCACCCGATGTATCAGGACATTGAAACGGTAGTGCGTATCAACCCGCTGAGCACGCCGTTTGGCCTGCTCGATCTGGAAGCCGCGGTGCGCGGCGGCGTGGATGTGATCCGTCTGCCGAAAACCGACACCCCGGAAGATATTTTCGAGCTCGAAGGCCATCTTGAGCGCATTGAACGCGAATGCGGCCGGGAAGTGGGTTCAACCCGCGTGATGGCGGCCATCGAGTCGGCGATTGGCGTGATTAACGCCGTGGCGATTGCCCGCAGCTCGCCGCGCCTTATCGGTATTGCGCTGGCGGCATTTGATTACGTGATGGATATGCAGACCGAGCGCGGTGACGGCACCGAGCTGTTTTACGCTCGCTGCGCCGTGCTGCACGCCGCTCGCGCTGCCGGTATCGATGCCTTTGACGTGGTGTGGTCAGATGTGAATGACGAAGCGGGCTTCCTGCGCGAAGTTGAGCTGATTCGCAAGATGGGCTTTAACGGTAAATCGCTGATTAACCCGCGCCAGATTGACCTCTTACATAACGCGTACGCGCCAACCCAGCAGGAAGTTGACCACGCGCAGCGCGTGATTGAGGCGGCAGAAGAGGGCGAGCGTAACGGGCTGGGCGTGGTGTCGCTCAACGGAAAAATGGTGGACGCGCCGATTATCGACCATGCGCAACGCGTGCTCGAACGTGCGGCGGCTTCCGGCGTGCGTCGTTAAGGAATAAATAATGAATCAGACAGAACTTCTTCACGAGAATTTTCCCCATCTTAGGGATTTAAAACCGTTCACCGGCGCGCACAGCGCAACGCCGTGGCTGGCCGATATGGACGCCAAACATCATCGTAAACTGTGCCAGTCGCTGGAGCAGGCCGTTCAACGCAGCGGCCTGAAAGATGGCATGACCATTTCGTTCCATCACGCCTTTCGCGAAGGCGACCGGGTCATTAATAACGTGGTGGCGACCCTTGCGCGGATGGGCTTTAAAAATCTGACGCTGGCTTCCAGTTCGCTGATGACCTGCAACGACGCGTTAATCGAGCATATCGAAAGCGGCGTTATCACCCGTATCTACACCTCCGGCATGCGCGGTAAGCTGGCGGATGCCATCTCCCACGGGCTGATGGATGAACCGGTACAAATCCACTCCCACGGCGGTCGCGTGAAGCTGTTGCAGGATGGTGAACTGAATATCGACGTGGCGTTCCTCGGCGTGCCGTGCAGCGATGAGTTTGGCAACGCCAACGGCACTCACGGTAAGTCCTGCTGCGGCTCGCTGGGCTATGCGATGGTCGACGCTCACTTTGCGCATAAAGTGGTGCTGCTGACCGAAGAACTGGTGCCGTTCCCCAATATGCCCGCCAGCCTGGTGCAGGATCAGGTGGATTACATTGTGCAGGTGGAGAGTGTTGGCGACCCAGCGAAAATCAGCGTCGGCGCTGCGCGCGTCACCAGCAACCCGCGTGAACTGATGATTGCCCGCTACGCGGCGGACGTTATCGAACACTCCGGCTACTTCACACAAGGCTTCTCCATGCAGACCGGTTCAGGTGCTGCGGCAACGGCCTGCACCCGTTTTATGGAAGAGAAGATGGAGCGCAGCGGCATTACGGCTCGCTTTGCGCTGGGCGGCATTACCGGCGGTCTGGTGGACTTGCATGAAAAAGGGCTGATTGAAAAGCTGCTGGATACCCAATGCTTTGACGGGCAGGCGGCGGCCTCGCTGGCGCGTAACCCGAATCATGTGGAAATCTCCACCAACGTCTACGCCAACCCGGCCAGCAAAGCGGCGAGCTGCGACCAGCTTGACGTGGTGATCCTGAGCGCGCTGGAGATTGATGTCGATTTTAACGTCAACGTTATCACCGGTTCCGACGGCGTGATGCGCGGAGCGTCCGGCGGTCACTGCGACGTGGCGGCCGCCGCCAATCTGACCATCGTGGTGGCACCATTGCTGCGTAGCCGTATCCCGACGGTGGTGAAGCGCGTGACCACGCGCCTGACGCCGGGGGAAAGCATCGACGTGCTGGTGACCGACCACGGTATTGCGGTCAACCCGGCGCGCCCGGAAATTCGCGAACGTCTGCTGGCGGCAGGGCTGAAAGTCGTCGATATCGACGAACTTTATGCCCGTGCGGTCTCGCTGACCGGTCTGCCAAAACCGATTGAATTCACGGATAAAATTGTCGGCGTGATCCGCTATCGTGACGGCAGCGTTATCGACACCGTTCGTCAGGTGAAGGAGTAAACGTATGACCACAATGACGCCCGTGCGAGCGGGTGTCAGCCTTGAGGCGCTGCTGGCGGCGAAAGAGAACCGCGCGGCGCGCCAGGCTGACTGGTTAACCCACTATCAACAGCCGATTATCTCCCTCACGCTGGTCACACCGGGCGCGGTTAAAAACAGCCAGCGCTATCGCAACACCATGGGCGTGGCGCTGCAAATGTGCGATCAGCTGCTGTGGCAAAACGGCTGGCAGGTTCTTGATCGCCAGGTCTTGTGGCTGCCTACCGGGCCGGAAGCAATGTGGTGCGTGGCGCACCAGGCGCCGGAGATTAAAGCGCACTGTGCGGCGCTTGAGCAGACTCATCCGCTTGGGCGTCTGTGGGATCTGGACGTTATCTGCCCGCAGGCCGGCCACGTTGGACGGTTATCATTAGGGCGGCATATGCGCCGCTGTTTGATTTGCGATGAGCCCGCGCATGCCTGTTCCCGCTCGCGTAAACATCCGATAGATGAAGTGGTGGCCTGCGTGGAGAAGATGATTGATGACTGGTTCCATCGCGACTAAACCACGCGTCGTTGACGTGCCTTTCCTTGCCGAAGAGGCGCTGTGGCAGGAGCTGGCGTTGACGCCAAAGCCCGGGCTTGTAGACCGGCGTAACAGCGGGGCGCATCGGGATATGGATCATGCGCTGTTTGTGCGCAGCATAACGGCGATTGCCCCATGGTTTTCGCGTTTTGCGGAGCTGGGAGACTCCTGGTCGCACCTGCCCGCGCGCGAACAGCTGCGGCTTATTCGGCCCATGGGCATCGCCTGTGAACAGGCGATGTATGCGGCAACGGGCGGGGTGAACACCCATAAGGGTGGCATTTTCTCCCTAGGTTTACTGTGCTTTGCTGCCGGGCGGCTGGGCGAGGTCAGCCGGGCGAGCTTATGTCGTGAGGTCAGCGCCATTTGCCAGGGGCTGGTGGCCCGTGAACTCGGGGGGCGCACGACGCCTGCCACCGCCGGTGAGCGGCAGTTTCATCAGTTCGGCCTGACCGGAGCGCGCGGTGAGGTTGAGAGCGGATTCGCCACGGTGCGCCGGGCGTTGGACGGCTGGGATGGCGCTCATCTTGCGGCATTGCTGCTGCGCCTGATGGCGACCAATCAGGACAGTAATCTGGTGTCACGCGGGGGAATGAGCGGGCTGCGGTATGTACAAGAATATGCACAGCGTCTGCTGGACGAGGGCTGGGATGCGCAAGCGTTAGCGGCGATGGATGAGGCGCTGATTGCGCGAAATTTAAGTCCAGGGGGCAGTGCGGATTTGCTGTCGGTGGGATGGGTGTTGTCTGGGGTTACCCCTTCTCACCAAAGGTGAGAGCGGACGTAGGCCTGATAAGGCGAAGCCGCCATCAGGCAAAACGGAGCAGATTGCCGGATGGCGGCTTCGCCTTATCCGGCCTACTTTTCGGAATGCTATCCCGGCGTCGCAATGCTCGGCCGGGCGACTTTTTTATTAATGTACTATCGGTTGTACGCCCGTTACCGGACGCTCATGCTTGTACTTAAACAACCCAACAAACGCCACCGCCAGCACCAATGAGTATCCGGCGAAAATCAGCCACACGCTCTGCCAGTCGGTAATGCCGTTCACGGTGTACATCTCAACCACTTTACCGCTCGCCATCCCGCCCAGAATACAGCCGAAGCCGTTGGTCATCATCAAGAACATGCCCTGCGCGCTGGCGCGGATCTCAGGCTTAACTTCTTTCTCAACAAACACCGAACCGGAAATGTTGAAGAAGTCGAAGGCGCAGCCGTAAACAATCATCGACAGCACTAACAGTACGGTGCCGAAGGCCGATGGGTCACCGTAGGCGAACAGACCAAAGCGCAGCATCCACGCGAAAATACTGATCAACATGACGTTCTTAATACCGTAGCGGCTTAAGAAGAACGGAATGGTCAGAATGAACAGGGTTTCAGAGATCTGCGAAATCGACATCATCACCGACGCGTGCTGCACGATAAAGCTGGTGGCAAACAGCGGATCTTTATCGAAGCTGTGCAGGAAGGTGTTGCCGAACATATTAGTGATTTGCAGTTCCGCACCCAGCATCATGGAGAAGATAAAGAAGATCGCCATACGCTGATTTTTAAACAGCGCGAAGGCATCAAGCCCCAGCATGCTGCTCCAGCTCTGTTTCTGCTGTTGATTAGAGACCGGAATATGCGGCAGCGTCAGGGTAAACAGTGCCAGCACAACCGACAGCGCGGCGCCGATATAAAGCTGCATGTGGCTTAGTTCGAATCCGGCAAAACTCACCGCCCACATCGCCAGAATAAAGCCGATGGTGCCCCAGATACGGATTGGCGGGAAGTCGGTCACAATGTCCATACCGGCCGTTTTCAGGCGGTAGTAGGAGATGGTGTTAATCAGCCCAAGCGTTGGCATATAGGCCAGCGAGTTCAGGAGAATAACGATAAACATCGCGCTTGGCGTGGTCACCTCGGCGGCCATAAACAGCGTACCGGCTCCTACCAGATGACAGATAGCGTAGACCCATTTGGCGCTGATCCACTTATCCGCCACGATGCCCAACAGCGTCGGCATAAAGACGGCGGCAATCCCCAGCGAGCTATAAACCGCGCCGATAGAAGCACCGTCGAACTTGAGCGTCACAAACATGTATGAGCCCAGCGTGGTCAGCCAGCTCCCCCAAAGGCAGAACTGCAGAAACGACAGTATCTTAAGCTGCAGCTTCAAATTCATGTTATTTTCCTCACAAAATTAGCCGTGTAATGTATAGCGAGTCACATTAAAGGATGATATTTGCGATGATTCTATCAATGGCGTGGATGAAACATTGTTAAGCGCCGCATAAAATTGCAATTATTTTTACTTTGCATAACGAATTAGTGACAAAACTAACATTTTTGTGCGGCGAAGGAAGAGAAGAACCACCTTATCCCAGAGATACGTGAATAAGGTGGTCTGCTTTTGTGAGAATGATTACTTGCGGCGATAGCCCTTCTGGGCGGAGTTAACCTTATAAAGATAACGGCGCGATTCCGCCGACGGATGGCGCGTGGTCAAGGTCTGGTAAACGTCACCCGGTGACATATTGTTGATGAGATTAGCCGCCTGCACCTTATCGTTTGAGAAGACGCGCAGCACGCTGCCCGCGCCGCCGTTATAGGCGGTAATCACCGCATAACGTCGCGATGTCGGGTTAGTAATGCCGCCAAGATAAACGTTATTCAGAATGGCCAGATAGGCGGTGCCTGTATCGATATTGCTGGCGGGATCAAACAGGAAGCTGCGGCTCGGCGTGCCGGATTTTCCCTGTGAACGGAACACATCTTTCCCGGCGGTATGCTGAACGACCTGCATCAGCCCCATCGCATCGGAACGACTCACCGCATACGGGTTAAAGGAGGATTCAGTCTGCATAATCGCCAGAATCAGCGACTCGTCAATTCCATACTTGCGTGACGCCTGACGCACCATGCCCAAATATTTATGTGCACGTTTGTCGAGGTGGTTTGGCACCAGATTAATGGTGATGCTGTAGATAATATGCAGGCCGCTGCTACGTTTTTTCATCCGCGTTTGCAGTAGATAGTCCGCGAAACGTTCCGCGCGCCACTGCCAGCGAATCGCCTCGCCGTTGTTATCCACCACCTGACCATACAGGAACGGTTCTTTGGAGATCTGGATATCGTCGGCATCGGAGTAGAGGTCAACCGAACCCGGATCGTCACCCATCAATAAGGTGGTGATGATTGCCTGACGCAGTCGGGCGGCGGGATCGGTGCCAGCGATGGTTTCAACGGTAATGGTACCGTTGTCGAAGTTGATGTGGCTACGCGTCTGGTAGCCATCGGTATACTTAACGTAGTCTTTCGGCCCGGCAATCAGGACCTCGTTAAAGCCCCAAATGTTCTCAATGTTGTGGGCAAACTGCCCCATCAAAATATCAAAACCGTTGGTGTCTTTTACCCACGCCTCGTTATAGGTATCGCTTTTTTTATTCGAGGAGCAGGAGACTAGCAGGGGCGCGATTAACGCCAGAGCATAGAGTTTTTTCATCATTTTGGGAGCGCGTGTTGTTGTGTTGTCCTAAAGGGCGGTGATTCCCTTACTGCTTTTCAGGCGGCGTGTAGCCTTCAATGTGCACATCTTTACCTTCAAACAGGAAATTGATCATTTCCTCTTCCAGTAATTTGCGATGCTCCAGATTCATCATATTGAGTTTCTTTTCATTGATGAGCATGGTCTGCTTGTGCTGCCACTGTTTCCAGGCTTCTTTGGAGATCTCGTTATAGATGCGTTTGCCCAGCTCGCCTGGGTACAGCTGAAAATCCTGCCCTTCGGCTTCTTGTTGCAGGAAGGTACAAAAAATCGTTCTGCTCATAATAAATCCTCTTATGTCGCCGAATACTAAATGGGTGAATCGGCGCGTAACTGCTGCAACAGGCGCTCAACCGGTGCGGCCAGCCCGACTGTGGGCGGCTGGGCTAAGTTATACCAGAGAGCGTTGCCTTCATCCATGCATGACGTGAATGAGGACACAGTAAGCCACATTGGCACAATGTCCAGATGGAAATGGCTGAAAGTATGACGAAACGCGGTGTGCTGGGTCAGCGTATCGGCGGGGATCTGCCGCTCGGCGAGCCAGTCACGCAGCGCGTCTTCATCAGCAAACTGCGGGAAACAGTATAGACCGCCCCACAGCCCACTCGGCGGACGCTGCTGTAAAAAGACTTCACGATCGTGCTGCATCATCAGGAAATAGCCGGTGCGTTCCGGTATGGTTTGCTTGGGTTTTTTACCCGGATACTGCGCCCAGCTACCGTTAGCCGAAGCGATGCAGCCGTTATCCAGCGGGCATAGCGAACACTTAGGCTTTGATCGAGTACAGACCATCGCGCCTAAATCCATCATCGCCTGATTAAAGCGCGACACGCCTTCGGCGGGCGTCACTTTTTCGCTGATATCCCAAAGCTGTTTTTCAACCTCTTTCTTACCCGGCCAGCCCTCTACCGCGTAGCAGCGTGCCAGTACGCGCTTTACGTTGCCGTCGAGAATCGGGAAATGTTTGCCGAGCGATAAAGATAAAATCGCGCCCGCGGTCGAGCGGCCGACGCCGGGCAGCGCGACCACTTCATCAAAGGTTTCCGGGAAACGTCCGTGATGGAGCGTCGCGACCTGCTGTGCCGCTTTATGCAAGTTGCGCGCGCGGGCGTAGTAGCCGAGCCCCGTCCACAGATGCAGCACATCGTCCAATGGTGCGTTAGCCAGATCGGTAACCGTGGGAAAGCGTGACATAAAGCGTTCAAAATAGGAGATAACGGTGGCAACCTGCGTTTGTTGCAACATCACCTCAGACAGCCATACTTTGTAGGGCGTCTTTTCAATTTGCCAGGGGAGGGTTTTACGCCCGTATTTGTCGTACCAGTCCAGCACCTGGGCTGAAAATTGTGACGCTTGCATGGTCAAAGCAGGGATTCCAATATCGCGCAAATAAGGGGCCAAATTGCAGCACAGAGGCACTATGCTGTAAACAGGAACTTTCCGGTGCTTGCATCCGGCAACTAACTTTGGATAATGCCCGTTTCCCGAACACTCTCACAAGCAGACTTAATTTTTATGAAGAACGACGTCATTTCACCGGAATTTGATGAGAACGGCCGCCCACAGCGCCGTATTCGTAGTTTTGTTCGTCGCCAGGGGCGACTGACCAAAGGGCAGGAGCACGCGCTGGAAAACTACTGGCCGGTGATGGGCGTTGAGTTCAGCGAAGAGCCTGTCGACTTTGCCGCGCTGTTTGGTCGCGAAGCGCCAACCACGCTGGAAATCGGTTTTGGCATGGGCGCTTCGCTGGTGGCAATGGCCAAAGCGCGCCCGGATCACAACTTCCTCGGCATTGAAGTGCACTCTCCGGGCGTTGGCGCCTGCCTGGCATCGGCCCATGAAGAGGGTGTCGATAACCTGCGCGTGATGTGCCACGATGCGGTTGAAGTGCTGATGAAAATGATCCCCGATAATTCCCTGAACATGGTTCAGCTCTTTTTCCCTGACCCGTGGCACAAAGCGCGTCATAATAAGCGTCGTATCGTTCAGGTTCCGTTTGCCGATCTGGTGAAAAGCAAACTGAAGCTGGGCGGCGTGTTCCATATGGCAACCGACTGGCAGCCGTATGCTGAACACATGCTGGAAGTCATGTCTTCTATGGACGGATATCTGAATCTGTCTGAAAGCAAAGATTATGTACCGCGCCCGGAATCACGCCCGGTAACCAAATTTGAACAACGTGGTCATCGTCTTGGCCACGGCGTATGGGACTTAATGTTCGAGAGGGTGAAATAAATGGCAAAGAATCGTAGCCGTCGTTTGCGTAAAAAAATGCACATCGATGAATTCCAGGAAGTGGGTTTCTCTGTAGCATGGCGTTTCCCGGAAGGGACGAGCGCTGAGCAGATCGACCAGTACGTCGATCAGTTTATCGATGAAGTTATCGAGCCGAACAAGCTGGCGTTTGATGGCAGCGGCTATCTGGCGTGGGAAGGTCTGATTTGCACTCAGGAAATTGGTAAGTGCACTGAAGATCATCAGGCTCAGGTTCGTAAATGGCTTGAAGACCGCAAATTCGAAGAAGTGCGCACCAGCGAACTTTTCGACGTTTGGTGGGACTAATATCCTATACGGGGCCAGCATTTGCTGGCCCGATTTGTCTAAAGGGAAAGTTATGATGCGCAAAACGCTGCTGGCGACAGTTCTCACGTTCTCGGCGATGTCCGCCCACGCTGACTATGAATGCAGCGTCACCCCCCGCGATGATGTCGTTATCAGCCCGCAAACCGTGCAGGTTAAAGGCGAGAACGGCAATCTGGTGATCACCCCAAGCGGTGACGTCACCTTTAACGGTAAAGCCTATACGCTCACTGCCGCTCAGCGCGAGCAGGCAAAAGATTATCAGACCGAGCTGCGCAGCGCGCTGCCGTGGATTGATGAAGGCGCGCTCGCACGCGTTGAGAAAGGCCGCGTGGCGCTGGATAAAATCATCGCCAAAGAAGTGGGTGAAAGCAGCAATATGCGCGGTCGCCTGACCAAGCTTGATGCCCAGCTTAAAGAGCAGATGAACCGGATTATTGAGCATCGCAGCGATGGCTTAACCTTCCACTATAAAGCTATCGATCAGGTTCGCGCCGACGGTCAGCAACTGGTGAATCAGGCCATGGGCGGGATCCTCCAGGACAGTATCAATGAGATGGGCGCTAAAGCCGTTCTCAAAGGCGGCGGCAACCCGCTGCAAGGCGTGCTGGGCAGTTTAGGCGGCCTGCAAACCTCAATTCAGAATGAGTGGAAAAACCAGGAAGCCGATTTCAAAGCTTTCGGTAAAGATGTGTGCAGCCGCGTGGTGTCGCTTGAGGACAACCGTAAAGCGCTGGTGAGTACGCTCAAGTAAGCGCGTATCGGCTACCTGTTCCCTACAGGTAGCCAGAATCAGATTTCGTTTATCCTTCTCCTATTTGCAAATTCCGTATGATGACGCCTCACTCATAAAAGGAATTGCCGATGAAACTCGCCTGGAAATATGGAGTGCTCTTACTGAGCTGCGTTGCCCTTCATGCCCTAGCCGCCGAAAATACCCCCACAGATGATGTTATTAAGCAGCAGTTTGCCAGGCAGTCTGGTGGCCTGATGCAGATGGATAATCTTAAACTTCAACCGATTAGTGCCGTAGGGAATCAGGCCACCTATACGGTGGAAGGGGATATGACATCCACTGATAACCTTTATAGCCTTGTCGGTGCTGCCGGGGATTATCTTTTCTATGAGCGCACCTGGACCAAAGGCCATCCGGTAAAATTTTCCGCAATGATGACCGCGGTAGGCACTCAAGCCTCTGGCTGGCGAACCGAGTTTTTCTCGATGCAAATGGCGGCGAAAAATGCGGGAAGACCGTTTAGTGGCAAAGAAGATCTCAGTAAAGCCCTCATTGTTAACGACAGCGGTTTTATGGCGCAGTTTGCGAAACTGGACGCCCAATTTGCGCAGAGCAAAGTCACCGTAGAGAAGCAAAAAGTGCAGCAGGCTGAGTTGGTTAAAGAGATTGCAAAATTAGACGAGCAAATTAAAGATTCCTGGGGCAAGGATGCGAACGGTAAGCCGCTCGATCGCAGCGCGGTGCAGCAGGCGCTCAATGCACAACTGTATGAAGTTGACCGCAAAAACGATATGAACAGATTTGCCAACCACTACTACGTTACCGTGTTTGAACCTGCGCTGGTGGCGTGTCAGAAAAAAGCGGTCTGCGATGATAAACCGATACGCGCTGCGAGCGATAAGGCACTTGAGGAACAAAAACAGGAATACTATCGCCAGCACAATCTGATGGAAGAAAAGAACAAAGCCGTCATGGCGGAAAAAGATAAAAAAGTGGCACCGTTGCTGAAAAAACGCGAGGAGTTACAGGGGCAGATGGTGGTACTGGATTCCAGTAACTATGAGCTTAAAAGCGATTATACCCAGTGGATTGAAGGGGTTGAAAGAATGCGCAAAGAGGGCGTGATTCAGTAATCGCGTCTTCCCGGCGGCGCTGCGCTTGGCCGGGCTACTGGTCCGTACCTGGTCATATTTAGACCTGAAAGCAGCGCGCTATCAGGCAACATCGCGCAGATTGCCGGATGGCGGCTACGCCTTATCCGGCCTACACAAATCAGTAGCCCTGGTGAGGAATTGACGCCGCCCCCAGGATTATTCGCCGAGGAACAACTCCAGTGCGTAGCCCGGGCGAGGCGTTTTCGCCGACCCCGGGATTATTCGCCGAGGAATAACTCCAGCAGCGAATTTAAAAACAGCTTCCCGTGCTCGGTAATCTGCCAGTACTGCTCACATTCGGTCAGGTAATTTTGCGCCAGCGCTTCATCAAGCTGCGCGCGAATCACGCTTTCATCAAGCCCCGTGTAGGCGCTAAATTCTGCGCGAGGCGCGGGCTCCAGCAGGCGGAAGCGGTTCATAAAGAACTCAAACGGCTTATCGCTATTTTCCACATCGTGCTGGCGTTCCAGATAACGCCCTTCCATATAGCCACGCGGGTGGCGGGTTTTTGCCGTGCGCAGAATTCGCCCGTCCGGGAACGTCACCTTACCGTGCGCGCCACAGCCAATACCGAGGTAATCGCCAAAACGCCAGTAGTTAAGATTGTGCTGACACTGATAGCCAGGCTTTGCGTAGGCCGAGGTTTCATATTGCTGGTAGCCTGCGGCGGTCAGCAGTTGATGACCCTGCTCGAAGATATCCCACAGGTCATCGTCGTCCGGTAAAACCGGCGGACGCGAACCAAACAGCGTATTAGGCTCAATGGTCAACTGATACCAGGAAAGATGCGGCGGTGCCAGTTCTATCGCCTGACGCAGATCGTCCAGCGCTTCTTCCAGCGACTGATCCGGCAGACCGTGCATCAAATCGAGGTTAAAGCTGCGCAGCCCTAAACCGGTCGCCAGATGGGCTGCGCGCTTGGCTTCTTCCGGGCCGTGGATACGTCCCAGACGCTTGAGCTTGGTCTCGCTAAAGCTCTGCACGCCGATGGAGATGCGGTTGACGCCCGCGCGCTGATATTCGACGAAACGGTCGGCTTCCACCGTGCCCGGGTTCGCTTCCATGGTAATTTCGGCATCAACGGCCAGCGTCAAACGCGCCCGCACGCCGTCCAGCAGCGTTTGCATCGCCGGGCCTGACAGCAGGCTTGGTGTACCGCCGCCGATGAAAATGGTTTTGACTTCACGCCCCTGCGCATAGGCCAGGTCTGCGTCTAAATCGCTCAGCAAATGCTGTACATAATCATCGTGCGGAACTTCGCCCTTCAACGCGTGCGAGTTGAAGTCGCAGTACGGGCATTTTTGCACGCACCACGGAATATGAATGTAGAGACTCAGCGGCGGCAGCTTAACCATTACGCAGCGCTTCCAGCAGCAGCTTCAACGCCTGACCGCGGTGGGAAATGGCAATCTTCTCTTCACGCGTCAATTCGGCAGCCGTTTTGCCTTCAGAAGGCACGAAGAAGATGGGATCGTAGCCAAAGCCACCGGCACCCGCAGGTTGGCGAGCGATCGCGCCCGGCCAGCGACCGTGGCATACCAGCGGCGTCGGATCTTCTGCGTGACGCATATATACCAGCACACAGTGGAACTGCGCCTGACGCTTATCGTCGGGGACGTCTTTCAGGGTTTCCAGCAGCTTTTCAAGATTCTGCTGGTCGGTGGCATCCTCGCCGGAGTAACGAGCGGAATAGATGCCCGGCGCGCCGCCAAGCACATCGACGGCTAAACCAGAGTCGTCGGCAATAGCCGGCAGACCGGTGATTTGAGCGGCGTGGCGTGCCTTTAAAATCGCGTTTTCGATAAAGGTCAGGCCGGTCTCCTCGGCTGACTCAACGCCAAGCTCGGTCTGGGCGACAATATCCAGACCAAAATCGGCGAGCAGCGAGGCGAGCTCGCGCACTTTACCGGCGTTACCGGTAGCGAGAACAACTTTTTGCATGGGAAATCCTAATTTATCAGGGCGTCGACACCCGAAGGGATCTGTTGCGGATGAATAATTTTAACCTGTTTATGCCGCCCCAGTTCACCTTTCTCGATGACAACCTGGCTTTTGGCGACCTTAAACTGTTTGGCGAGATACTTCACCAGATGGGCATTGGCTTGCCCGTCTACAGGCGGGGCGGTGATGGCGACTTTTAACTCGTCGCCATGCTCACCGACAATCGCGTCACGGCTGGCTTTGGGCTGGATATACAGCCGCAAAACCAGCCCATCATCACAAGGTGTGACGGCACTCATAGCGCCATCCACAGCCCCGGCAGCAGGACATTACCGGTTGCCTGGAGTAACTCGGCAATGCCGATGTTAACCACGTACAGCAGCAGAACCAGCACCATCGGTGAGAAATCGATCCCGCCCATCGACGGCAGCAGACGACGGATAGGGCGCAGCAGCGGCTCGGCCAGCTGCATCAGCACGAATTCAACCGGGCTACGGCCCTGGCTTACCCAGCTCATGATAGCCATCAGCAGCAGTACCCAGAAGATCAGCAGACCAATGGTTTTTAGCAGGATGAGGACCGCGGCAATCCAGATAATCGGCTGGAAGGTGATGACCATAAACAGCACGATGGCTTTCAGGACACACAGCACAAAGGCCAGCAGTAATGATGAGCTGTCCAGCGGCCCCATCGGTGGAATAACACGGCGCAGCGGGCCCACAATTGGCTGGGTAATCTTCACCACAAACTGGGAGAACGGGTTGTAAAAATCACAGCGCGCCCACTGCATCCAGACGCGCAGCAGTAACACCATTGTGTACAGTTCAATGACTGTGGAGAGCAGGAAGGTCAACGTCTTCATGGCGTTTCTTGAGGTTCCTTATTTTTTTGTGTAATCACGCGCACCGAAAATCGCGGTGCCGATGCGTACCATTGTACTACCTGCCGCGATGGCGGCTTCCATATCATCGGACATACCCAGAGATAATGTGTCTACGGTCGGATAAACCGCTTTGAGCCGCTCAAATGCTACCGCCATTTGACTGGCGACGGCAAACTGCCGGTCATAGTCGTGCTCCGGCGCGGGGATAGCCATCAGCCCGCGCAGGCAAAGATTTGGCAATGCGGCAATCTCGGCTGCCAGCGCATCAACTGCCTCGGGCGCAATACCGGACTTACTCTGTTCATCACTGATATTAATTTGAATCAGTACGTTAAGCGGTGGCATCTCTTTTGGACGCTGCTCGCTTAAGCGAACCGCAATTTTCAGCCGGTCGACGGTATGGCACCAGTCAAAATGTTCGGCGACAAGGCGGCTTTTATTGGACTGCAGCGGGCCAATAAAGTGCCACTGCAATGCTTTCTCGCCTTTTTCGCGGAAGTGGCAGATTTTCTCCACCCCTTCCTGAACATAGTTTTCACCAAATGCCGTTTGGCCTGCGGCAATCGCTTCTTCGACGGCGCTCGCAGGTTTGGTTTTACTGACTGCAAGCAAGGTCACTTCTTCTGAATCCCGGCCGCAACGCGCTGCTGCCGTTGAGATTTTCTCCCTGACCTGTGCCAGGTTATGCGCAATATCGTTCATATGTTCTGGTGGGTCTATGGATATACAAGAAATCGTGGCGCTTAGTGTAAAGCATAATGTCTCCGATCTACACCTGTGTAGCGGCGGTATGGCACGTTGGCGCAGGGCTGGAAGGCTGGAAAAGGCACCCTTTAACGCGCCGTCACCGGAAGCGTTGTTATCGCAATGGTTAAGTGACGCGCAAAATGCGGAGTGGAGACATCGCAGGCAGCTTGATTTCGCGCTGGCGCTAGAGGGATGCCCACGGCTGCGCGCCAGCGCCTTTATGCAAAACGGCGGCGTTTCGCTAGTTCTGCGCCTGCTCCCCACGCGTTGCCCAACGCTTGACGAGTTACATACGCCCGTGGCGTTGGCGGAGCTGTTACATGAAGACAGTGGCCTGATTCTGGTGACCGGGGCAACGGGGAGCGGCAAATCGACCACGCTTGCCGCGATGGTGGACTATCTTAACCATCATCTTGCAGGCCATATTCTGACGCTGGAAGACCCGCTTGAGTTTTTGCATACCAGCGATCGCTGCCTGATTTCACAACGTGAGGTTGGCTTACATGCGCCTTCATTTGCCGAGGCGCTGCGGGTGGCTTTGCGCCAGGATCCCAACGTTATCTTGCTGGGGGAGCTGCGAGACAGCGAAACCATTCGGCTGGCATTAACCGCCGCGGAAACCGGACATCTTGTGCTGGCGACCTTACATACCCGCGGGGCTGCCGAGGCTATTGAACGACTTCTTGATGTGTTCCCGGCGGCCGAGAAAGAGCCGGTGCGCTGTCAGCTTGCCAGCAGCCTGTGTGCCGTGCTGGCGCAAAAATTACAGGCCAATGGCGCTGGCGGACGCGTGGCCTTGTTTGAACTGTTGGTCAACACCTCTGCCGTCGGCAATCTTATCCGTGAAGGTAAAACCCACCAACTTGCTGGGGTGATGCAGACCAGCCTGAAGTCAGGAATGCAGACATTTAGTCAAAGTTATCAGCAAAGGCTTAAGGCTGGTATGCTGCAAAAGGCGGAAGATATATCGTTTCCTCTCAGCCCATTTGTTTGATTCATCATTCATATTATTATTCAGAAACAAATTCTGCGCTATCACATTGCTTATATGGGTAATGTGATGCGCGCAGGGTTTTTTAAATTAATATCCTGCTAATAACTCAATTAATGTCCATATTTGTAAACTGTCTTTTTGTCACTGTTGCATTAATGTTCTTTTTTGTGATTTTGGCGTGAGTTTTTATCGGGCGGAAATAAAACTTCCTACGACGTTTATTCTAATAGATTTATAGGGAGTAAGCCGCAGGGATGAGAATAATGTAATTGGCGGATTACATTATGTTGCGTAGACTTACAAAAAAAGGTTGATATTGTTTTGACACTTCTAAGGTCTTCGTTCTATGCTATTTGTGTAATTAGGACTAATCTTATGAAATAGAATTTCACATTTGACACCGTCCTTATTATTAATGGTATTAGGTTTGCCTTTGCTTTGAGTTATTTAAACACCATGATGGTGGACATAAACTATGGAGAGTTTCAAAATGTTTGAAGTGACAGAGAGTGTATCTAATTCCCGCAAGCTTATCCTTATCACCCATCCGTCAGTACAAGCAAATGCGTTTGCAAACTATCTTACTGAATTACTATCAGTTTCTGTAGATGTTCATAACATCAACAAACCGCTGACGCACCGCCATAACAAGGGCGTCGTGGTCCTGTTTGATATCGCTGTCTCTAACAAGAAGCTGAACGGTATCTGGCGAGATATTATCCGTACCCAGTTTGATTGTCCGCGCCTGCTGATTATTAATAGCGCGCAGAAGTATGAATTATACGAAATGGCACAGTGGCCAGCATTGTACGGCGTTTTCCGTCATGACGACGAGGAATCGCGCTTAATTGAGGGCGTCAAAGCGGTCTTAAACGGCGAGCAGACGGCTGAATTGAGCGTGATGCACCCGGCGATGTATGCAGTAGAACAGACTCCCGAAACGCATGACAGCGTGCCGTTGACTGAACGTGAGTGCGAAATTCTCAACGAATTACGCCACGGCGCAACCAATATGGATATTGCACGCGCTTTGTTCATCAGTGAAAATACCGTGCGTACTCACCTGTATAATGTATTCCGCAAATTAAGCGTGAAAAACAGAACGCAGGCAGTCAGCTGGGCGAATGAAAATCTGCGCCACTAATCTAAATTAGCCGCATATTCTGGTGAGTTCCCGGGATGTTTTCCCGGGAGCCGTCAGTCTAGAAGCCTTGATCAAAATAACTTTCCAGAATCACTACCGCAGACGCGGAGTCGACGCTGCCTTTATTCAGGGCACGAAATCCACCGTGCTCAAATAATCCGGCGCGAGCCTCCACGGTACTTAGCCGCTCGTCATGCAAGGTAATCGACACCCCAAAACGACCGTGAATTTTATTGGCAAAATTACGCGCGCGCGCGGTGAGCGGTTGTTCGCTACCGTCCATATTCAGCGGTAAACCAACCACCACCGTCTCCGGTTGCCACTCTTTAAGCAGGCGAGCAATGATGTTCCAGTCCGGCGTGCCATCCTGCGCTTTTATTGCGGTTAAGGGGCGAGCGGTGCCGGTAATTCGCTGACCAATGGCAACGCCAATGCTGCGAGTTCCAAAATCAAAAGCCAGCAGTGTTCCACTCATTATGCATGCCCCGCAGCGCCTGACATGGTCAGGATGTTGATACCAATGAGTTTAGCTGCATCTTTCCAGCGTTCGCTAATCGGCGTTTTAAACAGGATATTTAAATCAGCGGGCGCGGTGAGCCAGGCATTATCAAGGATCTCTTGCTCAAGCTGCCCTTTTTCCCATGAAGCGTAACCCAGTGCGACCAACACGTCAGTAGGCTGGCGCTCGGTGCCCAGCGTCTCCAGCACGTCACGGGAAGTGGTGACAATGGTGTTATCGGAGATACGGATGCTTGATGAAAACGATGCCGGTGGCGTATGGACGATAAAGCCACGATCCTCAGCCAGCGGGCCGCCCAGCATGACCGGTTTATCCAGACGAATGGCAGGATCGCGCGGATCGGGCGTTATCTTGAGCTTTTCAAGAATGCCTTCGATCTGTAGGTTTTCGAGCGGTTTATTAATAATGATCCCCATCGCGCCGTCGTCGTTATATTCGCAGATATAGACCACGGAACGGCGGAAGATAGGATCCTGAAGGGATGGCATAGCAATGAGGAAATGATGCTGTAAATTCATTATCAGAGATTCTTGTCCTGTTTCAAAAAGCAGCAGCGCTCAGTATGAGGGGAAAGTGTACTGCTGTCACCAGGCTTGCCCGCGTACATCTGGGTCATCAAGCCTGGCTGGCGGCGGGTTCCCTCCCGCCGTTTAAAGGCAACGTCTTATTTTTGCAAACGTTTTTCGATAGCGTCCATCAGCATGCCGGTAATCGAAATCGGATATTCCGCTTCGATTTCACGCACGCAGGTTGGGCTCGTCACGTTAATTTCCGTCAGGCGATCGCCGATAATATCGAGGCCGACAAAGATAAGCCCTTTGGCTTTCAGCGTCGGACCGACTTTACGCGCGATAGCCCAGTCGCTTTCGCTCAACGGACGCGGTTCACCACGACCGCCAGCGGCCAGATTACCACGGGTTTCGCCGCCTTGTGGAATACGCGCCAGACAGTAAGGCACCGGCTCACCGTCAATGACCAGTACGCGCTTGTCGCCGTCTTTGATTGCAGGCAGGTAGTTCTGCGCCATGCAGTAGCGGCTGCCCAGTTCGGTCAGGGTTTCGGCAATCACGCCAATATTCGGATCGCCTTCCTTCACGCGGAAGATAGACGCGCCGCCCATGCCGTCGAGCGGCTTCATGATGATGTCGCCGTGCTGTTGCCAGAATGCTTTCAACTGGGCCTTATTACGCGTCACCAGCGTTTCAGGCGTGAGGTCGGAGAACCAGGCGGTAAATAACTTCTCGTTACAATCGCGCAGGCTCTGCGGCTTGTTAACGATAAGCGTACCTTTCTCTTCGGCGCGCTCAAGAATATAGGTGGCGTAGATAAACTCAGTATCAAACGGTGGATCTTTACGCATCAAAATGACGTCGAGATCGGCCAGTTTGATCTCCTGCTCGCTGCCGAATTCGTACCATTTGTCGTAGTTCTGCTCAACGCTCAGCAGACGCGTGCGCGCATGTGATTCGCCGTTTAGCAGATACAGATCGTTCATCTCCATATAATGGAGTTCATAACCGCGACGTTGTGCTTCCAGCAGCATAGCGAAGCTGGTGTCTTTCTTGATGTTGATGCTTGCGATGGGATCCATCACGATGCCGAGCTTGATCATTATTGTTCTCCTTTAACCCAGGTCGCCAAAGCGCACCTGCAGTGCGGTGATGGCGGTGAGTGCGGTAGTCTCTGTGCGCAAAACGCGAGGCCCCAACAGAATATCAGTAAACTGGTAGCGTGCGGTCATGGCAATTTCATCCGCTGACAGGCCGCCTTCCGGGCCAATCAGTAAACGCACGCGTTCGACCGGCTGTGGCAACGTGTTGATGCTGGCGCTGGCGCGCGGATGCAGGTTGAGCTTAAGCGCATCGTCCTGCTCGGCACACCAGTCTTCAACGTCCATCGCCGGGCGAATTTCCGGCACAACGTTACGACCGCACTGCTCGCAGGCGGCAATAGCGATTTTCTGCCACTGCTGAAGCTTCTTATTCAGACGCTCGGCATCCAGTTTAACCCCGCAGCGCTCAGAAAAAAGTGGCGTAATGAGGCTTACCCCCAGTTCTATCGATTTCTGGATAGTGAATTCCATTTTATCGCCCCGCGACATCACCTGACCAAGGTGAATATGAACCGGCGATTCGCGGCAGTCCATCTCGCCGCGCTGGATCTCGACCACCACACTCTTTTTATTCGCCTCGGTGATAACCGCATCAAAAACCTGATTGCTGCCATCGAACAGCTGAATTTCCTGGCCCTTGCCCATGCGCAGGACGCGGCCAACGTGGTTTGCGGCATCTTCGCACAGCGCGATTTGTGTGCCGACGGTGATCGGTTCCGGGTGATAAATGCGGGGGATACGCATAGTCTGACTTCCATCTGTGGCTATGCCCTCGCAATTTGAGGAGGGCAGGGGAAATGAATGATTGCCGCTAGTGTAGGTTAGCTCTTTTGTGCCTGGCAAGCCTGCAACACATATGGATTATGATTGCCCTGAACTTTGGCAATACGGATATCGCGCTGACACTCCCACTCACTGACCGGATACATTTTATCCCAGGCGTTAAATAGCTGGGTTTGCTGACGAGATAAGGTCAGGTTGTAGCGATCGCGCATATAGAAGTAGATGCGGGCGATGGCGCCGCGAGAGCGCGCCGGTGGCTCAGCCACTTTGCCTTTGAAGTCTACCTTCATGCCGCACTGGCCGTACTGACCCTCGCCGCCATTCCACTGGCTGTACATAAAGTTGCCGCGGTCGCCGTTTACCTCGCCAACGGCGGGTTGCAGGTTATGCATATCGCTTTCCATTTTGCGATATTCCGGGTCTTTGGCGCAGTTTTTTCTGCCGCCATCCTGCCAGCACTGGCGCTGATGGCCAAACTGCCAGGCAGGAACCACATGCTCCCACTCCACGCGGCTCGCACGGTTTTCATTCTTACGCACTTTATAGCCGCACGATTCCAGATCTATAACGCCCTTCTTGCCCTGCCAGTTGATTTTACAGCCGCAGTAGAAGTCGCCGGGCACGTCATTGTTGATCTTTACCCCGGCGGTTTTGGCCTGAGAAAAACTGTGGATACCTTCGGCCAACGCCTGACCTGAGAGTGCCGTCGCCAGAAACGCGGCGGCAAAAGACAAATTACGGTACATCACGAACTCCATCGTAAAACGAGCCCGCAACGTAACGAATGTGGTTGTCATATGCAATCAGTTAGAGCGGAAAACTTCCTGATATTTCCAATGGTTATATTTCTGCAACCAACGGCTCGCCGCAGTGGACGCAGCGGTAGGTGGCTTCGCCGCGCAGCACGCGATTATGGCGGCGCACGGTGAGCTGGTGTTGCTGGCAACGGCAACGATAGGGATAGGTTTGACGCTGGATGGAGTTAAGTTCGAATTGATGCGTACGACGCGCCGGAACGCCAAGCACGCTCTCCATCATCCATTTCCACTCTTTGCCGTGCGGCGCGACACGGCCAAAGTGTTTCCACACCAGCAGGTGAGCCAGTTCGTGCGGGACGACTTCGTCAATAAAGGCTTGCTGGTTTTCCTGTAACAGTACCGGGTTCAGGCGAATTTCATACTTTTGCAGCCATGCCGTACCGGCGGACGTTCCGCGCTGCTGGTAAACCAGCTTTGGCTCAGGGTAATCGCGACCCAGCGCCAGGTTGGCCTGAGCGAGTTTCTCCCGCAGGCTGCGCATGACGTTTTGCTGAATGGCGATAGGAATACGAGGGGTTTTCATAACGGCTGAGGATAGAGCGAGACGTACACAGGCGCAAGAGGAAGCTTCCAGACAACGGTATCAGTCGTGGATTCCCGGAGTCGGCTTACGCCTCGTCCGGGCTACAAATTTTGCGTAGGCCGGATAAGGCGTAGCCGCCATCCGGCGTCATTCAGGTTAGTCGCGAGAACCAATTTCGCGCAGCGGACGGCCTTGCATCAGGTTACGTTCAATGTGTTCCAGAGAGACGTTTTTGGTTTCTGGAATCAGCCACAAGGTCAGGAAGATGAACAGCACGTTCAGGCCGCCGTATACCCAGAAGGTGTTGGCGCTGCCCAGCGAGTTCAGCATGGTCAGGAAGGTTGCCCCGACGATCATGTTCGCAATCCAGTTAGTGGCCGTAGAACAGGTGATACCAAAATCGCGGCCTTTCAGCGGCTGGATTTCAGAACACAGTACCCAAATCAGCGGGCCGGCGCTCATGGCGAAGCCAACGATGAACATCAGCAGCATCAGTACCGCGGTGTACTGAGCCGTGGCGGAGTGGATGCCGACGTGCATCATTGAACCCAGTACGCCCATACCAACCGCCATCACGATAAAGCCGAGAATAAGCGTAGGTTTACGGCCCCAGCGGTCAACCAGGCCGATAGCGATAAAGGTGGCCAGTACGTTGGTCAGACCCACGATGACGGTGCCCCACATCTGTTCGGTGGTGTTGGTGTAGCCCGCCAGTTCAAAAATCTTCGGCGCGTAGTACATGATGACGTTCATACCGGTGAACTGTTGCATCACCTGCAGCAGGACGCCAAGGAACACCGCGCGACGGAAGTTGCTGTTTTCTTTAAACAGCGCCCAGCCGCTTTGTTTCACCTTCAGGCTTTCGCGAATTTCATCCAGCTCGCGTTTGGCTTCAGCGCTGGTATCACGCAGACGCAGCAGCACGCGTTCGGCATCGTTAAAGCGACGTTTCGCCGCAAACCAGCGCGGGCTGTCCGGCAGGAAGATAACGCCAATCAGCAGTAGAACCGCTGGAATGATGATAACGCCCAGCATCCAGCGCCATGCGCCGCTGTAGCTAAAGGCGGTATCGGAAAGATACGCTCCCAGAATCCCGATAGTAATCATCAACTGGTACATCGAAATCATACTGCCGCGGATTTTTTCCGGCGCGATTTCTGACAGGTACAGCGGTGCGGTGTAAGACGCCACGCCCACTGCCAGGCCGAGCAGCACGCGAGAAATCAGCAGCACTTCAACGTTTGGCGCAGCCGCAGAGAACAGGGAACCGGCAACGAACAGGATAGCGCCGATCATCAGGCTTTTCTTACGGCCTAATTTGAACGATAGCCAGCCGCTGCCGACGGCACCGACGGCGGCCCCGAACATCATTGAGCTGACCACCCACTCTTGCGTATGGGAGCTAAGCTGGAAATCGGTAGTAATGAAGGGTAGAGCACCGGCAATAACGCCGATATCAAGGCCGAACAGCAGTCCGGCCAGAGCGGCTAAGAAACAGACAAAAAAGGTCATTGTCTTGTTAGAGCGACCCTGTTTTTTATTGTTAGGCATTATGCCCTCCAGTTGAGTCATTGATTTTGTAGATGCTTAGGGTAGGAGACTATGCGGTAAAAAAATGTGATAACAATCACGACTGTGTAATCGGTTACACTGAGGTTTAAGTTGATTAAAAGTTAAATGTTATATTAATCATTAATTTAATGGAGTTTCAGATAAAGTAAAAAGCGTAATTATGAGACTTTACTGAAACACAACGCATTAATATGAAAAGCTGTTTCATGGTGTCGCATCAGGGCTTATGCGGTGAGGAAGTGTCAATGTAATCGCTTTCACATAATTGTATGGAATTGTAACTTGTTACGTAAAAGATATGAATGCTATGGCATTGATATTTCCCCGGCGTCGCTGCGCTCGGCCGGGCTACCGATTGATGTAGGCCGGATAAGGCATAGCCGCCATCCGGCAATGTGCGCGGTTATGCCTGATGGCGCGTAGCTTATCAGGCCTACATGTTGTCAATGCCCACAGTATCTACGGGATAGCATCGCTCGGCCGAGCAACGCGACGCTGGGAACAGCGCCCATAAAAAAAGCCAGCACAAGGCTGGCTTTCATCAAAACGGGTAAACCTTATTTCAGGCCAGCCGCTTCGCGCAGCAGGGCTGCTTTGTCGGTTTTTTCCCATGGGAAATGTTCGCGACCGAAGTGACCGTAAGCTGCCGTCTCTTTGTAGATTGGGTGCAGCAGGTCCAGCATCTGAATCAGGCCGTATGGACGCAGGTCGAAGAACTCGCGTACCAGCAGGGTCAGCTGTTCAGTTGGCACTTTCTCGGTACCGAAGGTTTCCACCATGATGGAGGTCGGTTCTGCTACGCCGATTGCGTAGGAAACCTGAATCTCACAGCGATCAGCCAGACCGGCAGCTACGATGTTTTTTGCAACATAACGCGCAGCGTAGGCGGCAGAACGGTCAACTTTTGATGGATCTTTACCGGAGAATGCACCGCCGCCGTGGCGAGCCATGCCGCCGTAGGTATCCACGATGATTTTACGACCGGTCAGGCCACAGTCGCCCATTGGGCCGCCGATAACGAAACGACCGGTTGGGTTGATGAAGAATTTGGTCGACGCGTTCAGCCATTCAGTTGGCAGCACTGGCTTGATGATCTCTTCCATCACCGCTTCTTGCAGTGATTTCTGGTCGATGCTTTCTGCGTGCTGAGTGGACAGGACAACCGCATCAATACCCACGATTTTGCCGTCGTCGTACTGGAAGGTGACCTGGCTTTTTGCATCCGGGCGCAGCCACGGCAGGGTGCCGTTTTTACGCACTTCAGCCTGACGCTGCACCAGACGGTGGGCGTAGGTGATTGGCGCTGGCATCAGCACGTCGGTTTCGTTGGTTGCATAACCGAACATCAGACCCTGGTCGCCTGCGCCCTGTTCCAGCGGGTCGGTGCGGTCAACGCCCTGATTGATGTCTGGAGACTGTTTACCAATTGCGCTCAGTACTGCACAGGAGTTGGCATCAAAGCCCATATCCGAATGCACATAGCCAATATCGCGAACGGTCTGACGGGTGATCTCTTCGATATCAACCCATGCGCTGGTGGTGATTTCACCGCCAACCAGCACCATACCGGTTTTGACGTAGGTTTCACACGCTACGCGGGCTTTTGGATCCTGCTCGAGGATCGCATCCAGCACGGCGTCAGAAATTTGGTCCGCAATTTTGTCAGGATGCCCTTCGGATACAGACTCGGACGTAAAAAGGTGTTTTGCCATATTTAATATCACCCAATAGGAATTTGGTTAGCTCAAACTGTCGTGCCGTTTCGTCACGATGGAGGATTCTACCATGGACTAACGGACTGTTGTCACTGGAAGTCTGAGTGTTAATCGGTATAGATGGATTAACATCTGGATGGCTATTTTAGGTCACTTGTTCATCGTATTGCCAGTTTTTTTTGAGGTTGCTCTCATTCTGCCAGGTTATGACATGGCAATTTTTCCTGACACCGTTGGCAATGCGCGTATTTATCTTTTGCATTTTTATCGTCTTATCGGTATAAAACGCCGCGCGCGGCTCATACCAAAAGCACACATTATTTTCGACGTGTTGCCACTTCCAGCCGGGCTAAACTATTACGTTGGCTTGTGGGTCGTCTTTCGGGGCGGTCGTGGAGGTGATTCAAGATAATGAACCGTTGTATTGCACCGATTCTGTTGCGCCATTCAGGCGCGGACACATCCCCCATTTCTGCTTTTTATTCCAGCCGATGTTCTACCCATTTCGGCGCTTCTCAAGACTCCAGAGCCGGTCGGTAACGGACGAATGAACAAGGGCGCTCTTGCTCCGGCAAGGGTTTTCTCGTGGTTTCGCTGAACCGTGACTGCAGGTTCAGATGCGTGTTTTACTATGATATGAATAAGAAACCGGTCGCACAGTCGGTGCGCCAGCATGTTGTGCTGGCTAATCAGGCTGCTTATGGGTTGTTATCGCAACGTTACGCTGCGATAGTAGTTAACTGTTTTACACTTGTTATAAATAATTGAGGTTCGCTATGTCTGACGACATTTCATTGGATTCGCTTTCGTCAGCAGGCGAACGCGGTGTACTACGTTCCATGCAGGAGGTTGCGATGAGCTCCCAGGAAGCCAGCAAAATGCTACGCACATACAACATTGCCTGGTGGGGCAATAACTACTACGACGTCAACGAGCTTGGCCACATCAGCGTCTGCCCAGACCCCGATGTACCCGAAGCCCAGGTTGACTTAGCCGAGCTGGTTAAGGCCCGTGAAGCGCAGGGGCAGCGCTTGCCTGCGCTATTCTGCTTCCCGCAGATCCTGCAGCATCGCCTGCGCTCGATTAACGCGGCGTTCAAACGCGCGCGTGAATCTTATGGCTACAAAGGCGACTATTTCCTGGTTTACCCGATTAAGGTTAACCAACATCGTCGCGTCATTGAGTCGCTCATCCATTCCGGCGAACCGCTGGGGCTGGAAGCCGGTTCAAAAGCGGAACTGATGGCGGTACTGGCACATGCGGGCATGACCCGTAGCGTGATCGTCTGTAACGGCTATAAAGACCGCGAATATATTCGTATGGCGCTGGTGGGCGAGAAGATGGGCCACAAGGTCTATCTGGTCATCGAGAAGATGTCTGAAATCGCCATTGTGCTGGAAGAAGCTGAACGACTGAACGTGGTACCACGCCTCGGCGTACGTGCTCGTTTGGCCTCTCAGGGTTCCGGTAAATGGCAATCCTCCGGCGGCGAAAAATCCAAGTTCGGCCTGGCGGCAAACCAGGTGCTGCAACTGGTGGAAATTCTGCGTGAACGTGGCCGTCTGGACAGCATTCAACTGCTGCACTTCCACCTGGGTTCACAGATGGCGAACATTCGCGATATCGCCACTGGCGTGCGCGAATCAGCCCGTTTCTACGTTGAACTGCATAAGCTTGGCGTCAACATCCAGTGCTTTGACGTTGGCGGCGGTTTGGGCGTGGACTATGAAGGCACCCGCTCACAGTCCGATTGCTCCGTGAACTACGGTTTGAACGAGTACGCTAACAACATCATCTGGGCGATTGGCGATGCCTGTGAAGAGCACGGCCTGCCGCACCCGACGGTGATCACGGAATCCGGTCGTGCAGTTACGGCGCACCATACGGTGCTGGTGTCTAATATCATCGGCGTGGAGCGTAGCGAACACACCGAAGCCACGCCTCCGGCTGACGATGCGCCGCGCGCGCTGCAAAGCATGTGGGAAACCTGGCAGGAGATGCACGAGCCGGGCACCCGCCGCTCGCTGCGTGAATGGCTGCATGACAGCCAGATGGATCTGCATGATATTCACGTCGGCTACTCCTCAGGCACCTTTAGCCTGCATGAGCGCGCGTGGGCAGAACAGCTGTATCTGAATATGTGTCATGAAGTGCAAAAGCAGCTCGACCCGAGCAACCGTGCGCATCGTCCGATTATCGACGAGTTACAGGAGCGCATGGCGGACAAGATTTACGTCAACTTCTCCTTGTTCCAGTCCATGCCGGATGCGTGGGGTATCGATCAGCTGTTCCCGGTAATGCCGCTGGAAGGTCTGAATCAGGTGCCAGAGCGTCGCGCGGTGCTGCTGGATATCACCTGTGACTCTGACGGGGCTATCGACCATTACGTCGACGGTGACGGCATTGCCACCACCATGCCAATGCCGGAATACGACCCGGAGAACCCGCCGATGCTGGGCTTCTTCATGGTGGGTGCGTATCAGGAGATTCTGGGTAACATGCACAACCTGTTCGGCGATACCGAAGCGGTTGACGTGTTTGTCTTCCCTGACGGCAGCGTGGAGGTGGAGCTGTCTGATGAAGGCGATACCGTGGCGGACATGCTGCAATACGTGCAGCTGGACCCGAATACTCTGCTGACGCAGTTCCGTGACCAGGTTAAGAACACCGATCTGGACGAGGCGCTGCAACAGCAGTTCCTGGAAGAGTTTGAGGCTGGGTTATACGGCTATACTTATCTGGAAGACGAGTAAGTTACGGGGCCCCTCACCCTAACCCTCTCCCCAAAGGGGCGAGGGGACTGAGCGGTGCGGTCTGTTTTTTTCGCGCTCAAAAGGTCGGCCGCTTTTCTCCCTCTCCCTCAGGGAGAGGGCCGGGGTGAGGGGACAAGCCGCACGAGAGTCGACAGGCTTGAATCCGTACAAATTAACGACGATAATCCGTCGCAAATATGCAGCTATCTAATCAATCCCTTCCTCGTCGGGCCTAACGACGCGGAGGGGATTTTTTTTACCGTGATTTTATAAGAGGTCAGCACATGAGCACCTTGGGTCATCAATACGACAACTCCCTGGTTTCCAACGCATTTGGTTTTCTTCGTCTGCCGATGAACTTCATGCCGTACGATAGCGATGCGGATTGGGTGATTACCGGCGTCCCGTTTGATATGGCGACCTCCGGTCGTGCCGGCGGTCGTCACGGCCCGGCGGCGATTCGTCAGGTTTCCACTAACCTGGCCTGGGAACACAACCGCTTCCCGTGGAACTTCGATATGCGCGAGCGCCTGAACGTGGTGGACTGCGGTGACCTGGTTTACGCCTTCGGTGATGCCCGTGAAATGAGCGAAAAGCTGCAGGCGCATGCGGAAAAACTGCTGGCCGCCGGTAAGCGCATGCTCTCTTTCGGTGGTGACCACTTCGTGACCCTGCCGCTGCTGCGCGCGCACGCAAAACATTTCGGTAAAATGGCGCTGGTGCATTTTGATGCCCACACCGATACCTACGCTAACGGTTGCGAGTTTGACCACGGCACCATGTTCTTCACCGCACCGAACGAGGGGCTCATCGACCCGAACCATTCTGTGCAGATTGGTATCCGTACCGAATTCGACAAAGACAACGGTTTCACCGTGCTGGATGCCGGTCAGGTGAACGATCGTACCGTGGACGATATCATCGCCCAGGTGAAACAGATCGTTGGCGATATGCCGGTTTATCTGACGTTTGATATCGACTGCCTGGATCCAGCATTTGCGCCGGGTACCGGTACGCCGGTGATTGGTGGTCTGACGTCTGACCGTGCAATTAAACTGGTTCGCGGTCTGAAAGACCTGAACATCGTGGGTATGGACGTGGTGGAAGTGGCACCAGCTTACGATCAGTCTGAAATCACCGCTCTGGCGGCGGCGACGCTGGCGCTGGAAATGCTCTACATCCAGGCGGCGAAGAAGGGCGAGTAAGCCTTTACAGGGTTTCCCGGCGGCGCTGCGCTTGGCCGGGCTACCACACGCACGTAGGCCTGATAAGCTACGCGCCATCAGGCATAACCGCGCAGATTGCCGGATGGCGGCTACGCCTTATCCGGCCTGTGCCAAACGGTAGCCCGGCCGAGGCGTTTACGCCGACGCCGGGAAACCCTGCTCAATATTAAAACGCGTTAAACGGATACTCGACGTAAACGCGTACTTCATTACCGCTCACGTTATAGTCGCTGGCGTTGCTCGACACGCGCAGCACCGAGTAGCGCACTTTAAACTTCAGATCTTTTGCCACGCCGTCCTGAACCTGGTATTGCACCTGGTTGAACCACTCATGCTCTTTACCGTTACTGGTTTCTGCCGTCTTGATGTTGTCACCACGCACGTAAGCGGTGGTCCAGCTCAGTCCCGGCAAGCCCAGGCCGCCGAAGTCCAGCGCATAGGACGCCTGCCATGAACGCTCATCTTCGCCATTAAAATCAGACCAGTAGGAGTTCGCAAGCCAGATGGTGTTGCCGCCATCACCGACGCCACCCTGATTCTGATAGCTGCCGTAATGATAGCCGGTGCTACCGCTACTTTGCTGATAGGCAATCTTGAAGGTATGAATATCCCAGATATAGCTGGTCGCCAGGCTCCAGATAGAGTTGCTGCGCCCGGTATCCAGCGAGTCTGCGTACTCGCTGTCAAGGCGAGAGTTATAGCCGTTAAAGTCGAACACCAGCTTCTGTTCAGCCGCCAGCGGCTGCGCGTAGTTCAGGCCGAGGTACTGCTTGTTCAGTACGTCTTCTACGTGGGAGGCGTAGAGCGCGCCGCTCAACTGGTCGTTGAACTGATAGCTAGCGCCGCCAAAGGTGATGCTTTTCAGGCCGCTGTTGTGGCTGTCGTCGCTTTTACGCTGTTGGTCGGTAAGATAGCCGGCGCTAACATCCAGGCCGGTAATTTCTTTAGAGTTCAGCATGGCACCAGTGTAGCTTTCGTACAGCATGCGCGATTCGTCGGCGGTGATGATAGGCAGCGCCGGACGCTGGCTGCCGTAGCTTAATACGGTGTTAGAGAAGCGCATTTTGGCCGTTGCGCCAAATTTCGCGAGATCGGATTTCGCGCGACCGTCGTTATCCTGGGCAAAGAAATCGATGCCGCCCGCGCCGCTGTTACCGCGGCCTCCGTCAAGACGCACGGCATACTGTGCAATACCATCTACGCCAAAGCCAATTGGGCCTTGAGTAAAACCTGATTCAAAGGTCGCAATAATGCCCTGACCCCATTCGCTTTTATCATGCAAACCGTCGCGATAATCGCGTTTGATATAAGCGTTGCGTAAAAACAGATCCAGATGGCTGTCATCAACAAATCCCTGGCTATCAGATTGCTGGCTGGCAAATGCGGGCGCAGAGGCAATAATACTCAAGGCAACTAAGGTTAATTTATTTTTCACGGAGGGAACTTCTCTATTTATATAACGGTCGAATTATGTTGTTTCAAATTCGATATTCGCCTGAAAAAATGTCAAAAGCAATCATTCTATGAATAGATGTTTCGCCGTAACGCCGTTTCAAGGGATGGTTGACTCCGCGCGGGCTGCGCAGTTATAGACTATTTAAAATTCCGGCAAGTGAGCGGTGGGAAAGAGAAAAAACAGCGCTTTATATTAATGTGCAGGATAAATGATTGGGCCTCGCCGTGACGGCTTATATATTTCTCTGAACTTGCATCTGCGTATATTTAACGGTTTGTGCGCTTAAATTATCAATTGATGCCGTTTAGCCTGATGAATATTTTTTCTTATTACGGTAGGTGAGGGGGTAATATTGCCCCCTCAATGGACTACTTAATTCCGTCCGCGCTCAAGCGTTCGCGGATGTGCTGCGCGCGTTCTTGTGAACCGGGGTGATCGTCAAACATGGAGCTTTGACGACCATCTTCGAGTTTGGCCAGTTTCTCGAAGCTTGTCGCCAGCCCGGTTGGATTGATGCCACGCTGGCGCAGCAGATCGTAGGAATAGTCGTCCGCTTCCGCTTCCTGACGCTGGGAGAACTGGGAGTTGACCAGCTTCTCACCCAAATCGCCCAACTGCGACTGGGAGAGGTTACCGACGATCCCGCCAGCTGATGCCGCTGCCGCGCGCAGGGCGTTGGTGCCCATAGCGACCTGCATCCCTTTTTTCACATGGCCCAGCGCAACGTGGCCCATCTCGTGACCGACAACTGCTTCGACTTCATTATCATTCATCATGTCCATCAGGCCGCTATAAACGCGAATACAGCCGTTGGCCATGGCAAAGGCGTTAACGTCTTTGGCGACGTAGACTTTATAGTTCACCGGCTGACCATTGATATTGTCGCCGAGCGCGCCGGCAATCTTATTCAGGCGCTTCACATAGTCGCTGCCAGCGGGGGCAATGGTAGCCTTACTGTCCATATCCTTACAGGCCTGATCGCTTAGGGCAATCACCTGCTCATCGCTTAAGGAGAAAGCCTGAAGGGCGCCAGTGCCCGAGTTCATTAAGCCGTTTGAGTCCATATTCTGACAGCCGCTCAGCAGCAACGTCGCACCGAGAGCCAATACCATCGCCCGTTTTTTCATGAGATTGCTTCCAAAGTCGTTTATCTGAAAGTGCCCTGGATTCATATCGCCAGAGTTTTGCTAAGTATAAAGAATATCGCGAGTTGCGGGCGAGTGGATTACATCTTGTTAACCTCTGTTCCAGAGATTTCTGAATACGCAAAAGGATGCTCCATGTACATGCTTTGTCGCATAGGTTACATTGTTGGCACTTTTTTCTGGCATTAACCGTAACGTCTGCGCCTCGTGATGTTACGGTAGCCTTCAACAGTCCGAACTGGAGTCAAAATGTCCTCACGTAAAGAGCTTGCTAATGCTATTCGTGCGCTGAGCATGGACGCAGTACAGAAAGCCAAATCCGGTCACCCGGGTGCCCCGATGGGTATGGCTGACATTGCCGAAGTCCTGTGGCGTGATTTTATGAACCATAACCCACAAAATCCGTCCTGGGCTGACCGTGACCGCTTTGTGCTGTCTAACGGCCACGGCTCCATGCTGATTTATAGCCTGCTGCACCTCACCGGCTACGACCTGCCGATGTCTGAGCTGAAGAACTTCCGTCAGCTGCACTCTAAAACCCCAGGTCACCCGGAAGTGGGTTACACCGCGGGTGTTGAAACCACCACCGGCCCGCTGGGTCAGGGTATTGCTAACGCAGTGGGTATGGCGATTGCGGAGAAAACGCTGGCGGCGCAGTTTAACCGTCCGGGCCACGACATCGTTGACCACTTCACCTACGCATTCATGGGCGACGGCTGCATGATGGAAGGCATTTCTCACGAAGTGTGCTCCCTGGCTGGTACCCTGAAACTGGGTAAACTGATCGCATTCTATGATGACAACGGTATCTCCATCGATGGTCACGTTGAAGGCTGGTTCACCGATGACACCGCGAAGCGTTTTGAAGCCTACAACTGGCACGTTATCCGCGGTATCGACGGTCACGATGCAGACGCTATCAAATGTGCAGTAGAAGAAGCTCGCGCGGTTACCGATAAGCCATCCCTGCTGATGTGCAAAACTGTGATTGGTTTTGGTTCACCAAACAAGCAAGGTACTCACGACTCCCACGGTGCGCCGCTGGGTGAAGAAGAAGTTGCGCTGACCCGTAAAGCGCTGGGCTGGAACTATGGTCCATTCGAAATCCCGGCTGACATTTATGCCCAGTGGGATGCGAAAGCCGCAGGCCAGGCGAAAGAAGCAAGCTGGAACGAGAAGTTTGCTGCCTACGCGAAAGCCTTCCCGCAGGAAGCCGCTGAATTCACCCGTCGTATGAAAGGTGACATGCCAGCTGATTTCGATGCAAAAGCTAACGAAATCATCGCTAAGCTGCAGGCTAACCCGGCTAAAATCGCCAGCCGTAAAGCGTCTCAGAACGCGATTGAAGCATTCGGCCCTCTGCTGCCAGAATTCCTCGGCGGTTCCGCTGACCTCGCACCTTCTAACCTGACTATCTGGTCTGGTTCGAAATCGATTAACGAAGACACCGCGGGTAACTATATCCATTACGGCGTGCGTGAATTCGGTATGACCGCGATTGCCAACGGTATTTCGCTGCACGGCGGTTTCCTGCCGTACACCTCAACCTTCCTGATGTTCGTTGAATATGCCCGTAACGCGGTGCGTATGGCAGCGCTGATGAAGAAACGTCAGGTGATGGTCTACACCCACGACTCCATCGGTCTGGGCGAAGATGGCCCAACTCACCAGCCGGTAGAGCAGATTGCTTCTCTGCGCGTGACGCCAAATATGAGCACATGGCGCCCATGTGACCAGGTTGAATCCGCTATTGCCTGGAAATATGGCGTTGAGCGTCAGGACGGCCCAACCGCGCTGATTCTGTCCCGTCAGAACCTGGCACAGCAGGAACGTACCGAAGAGCAGCTGGCTAACGTCGCTCGCGGCGGCTACGTGCTGAAAGATTGCGCAGGTCAGCCTGAGCTTATCTTCATCGCCACCGGTTCCGAAGTTGAGCTGGCGGTTGCCGCTTATGAAAAACTGACTGCTGAAGGCGTGAAAGCGCGCGTGGTTTCCATGCCGTCTACCGACGCATTCGACAAGCAGGACGAGGCTTACCGTGAATCCGTACTGCCGAAAGCGGTATCAGCGCGCGTGGCAGTGGAAGCGGCTATCGCTGACTACTGGTACAAATACGTGGGCCTGAACGGCGCTATCGTCGGTATGACCACCTTTGGTGAGTCTGCACCGGCTGAGCAGCTGTTCGAAGAGTTTGGCTTCACCGTTGATAACGTTGTTGCGAAAGCAAAAGCGCTGCTGTAGTTTTTCACACCGTAGAAAACGGGTCGCTCAGGCGGCCCGTTTTTTTTGCCTACGAACGGGCGCTAAGTTGACCCTTTTCGAAGCGCATTACAGGATTTCAGCGGCATTAACGACAGCAAAAATAAGATGTCTTGGGAGCGACAGGGCAATGATAACCCTGCATCATTAAATTATATGAATTGATTGGGTGTATAACTGTCTTTGTTTTTATTTCTTTGGTTATTTATTATTTTTATTAAAATATGACAACAGAAAAATAAACTTGATTTTTATATTTTCAGGTATTTTTATTTGAGTGGTGAATGTATACCGGTTTCATAGCGCTAAAGTATATCTCTGAATTATTAATGTGTCGATTTAAGTATAGCCCGTTTAAATATAATGACGTCATTAACAGGCAGTTGGTGATTGTCATATTGAATGATTATGCGTTGCAAATAATAATATAAATTGTCACATAATTTTTCTAACGGAATAGACAGCCATGAGACCAGGATTACAAAAAATTCTTGCCGCGGTTCAAATTGTTCTGCAGCTCTGCCCACCGTCGTTCTTATTATATGTTATGCAAACAAATACGGTAAGCGCGCAGGACAATATCGCCCCCAATATCACTCAGTCACCCAAAGATGCTAATTCAACCGAGAAGAGCGTTGCCCAGATTGCGGTACAAGCAGGAACGGCTCTAGGCGCTGATGATGCATCAAGTTCCGCGGCGAATGCGCTAGTTTCCACGGCAACAGGCACTGCCTCTGCCGAAGTACAACAATGGCTCAGCCAGTTTGGCACCGCCCGGGTGAGTATCAGCACCGATGAGCGCTTCACCCTGAATGATTCAGAACTGGATCTGCTGGTGCCGTTATACAATCAAAAAGAGAATCTCCTGTTCACCCAGCTGGGCGGACGCCGCAATGACGATCGTAATATTATTAATACCGGTCTCGGCTATCGTCATTTCTCCGATAACTGGATGTGGGGGACTAACGTCTTTTACGATCGCCAGATTTCCGGTAATCAGCACGAACGGTTGGGTGTGGGGGCAGAATTAGGCTGGGATTATATTAAGCTTTCTGCGAATGGTTATTTCCGTCTTAGTGACTGGATGTCATCTTCCCGCTATCAGGATTATGATGAGCGCGTGGCGAATGGATTTGATATCCGGGCAACCGGTTATTTACCCGCTTACCCACAGTTGGGGGCGAATGTTATTTATGAACAGTACTATGGCGATAGCGTAGGGCTGTTCGGCGACGATGAAGACGATCGCCAGAAAAATCCTCACGCGGTGACGCTGGGCCTGAATTATACCCCTGTTCCTCTGGTGACCTTTGGCGTTAACCAGAAATTTGGTAAAGGCGGTGAAAATGACACCCAACTGAACCTGGCCGTTAGCTGGACGCCGGGTGTACCAATGAGCGTTCAGCTTGATCCATCCTCGGTGGCTGCGCGTCGCTCGCTAATGGGCGGACGTCAGGATTTGGTCGATCGTAATAATAATATCGTACTGGAATACCGCAAACAGGAACTGATAACCCTCTTTTTGCCTCCAATGATTGAAGGCGATGAACTGTCAAAACAGAGCGTTACCGCAAAAGTAAAAACCAAGCACGGCCTTGACCATATCGAATGGCAGGCCGCGTCATTTTTAAGCAACGGCGGGAAAATCAGCGCCGGAAAAAGCCCTGACCAGTGGGTATTCACTCTGCCATCCTGGCAAAGCAGCGGCGTCAACAGCTATACGCTCACAGGCACTGCGTGGGATAAAAATGGCAACGCCTCTAATACCAGCGAGATGAAAGTCAACGTCACCGGGATGGATGTTAATTCGTTACAGTCCTCAACCACCGTGTCGCCGACCAAAATAGCGGCAGATGGCGTGAGCACGGCAACCGTGACGGTTACGTTGAAAACCAGTAATGCCGAAAGCGCTACCGGTCTGGCTTCACGAATGAGCGCGACATTAACGTCTTCGGTGACTCCTTCTGCGAACGCATCTTCTACCGTCGATGTGAAAAAACCAACGATCGCCAGCTTCAGCGAAACGTCCCCTGGGATATATACCGCGACGCTAACCTCGGGAACGACACCGGACACCTTAACCATCCAGCCGTTTATTGATGGTTCTGTGAAACTGGCAAGCGCAAAGTTGATTGAAGAAGCGACCGTTACCCTCCCGCAGCTGACGACGCTGGATGTCTCGGCAACCAGCGCGGTGGCAGGTGGCAGCACGCCTATTACCCTGACCGCACATGTGGCAGACCAGAACGGCAATCCTCTCAAAGACGCGGTGGTGAACTGGGCCTCTGATAACGAGCAGGCGCAACTGTCGCAAACCCAGTCATCAACGGATGAAAAAGGCGTCGCTCAAATTCAGGTGTCCAGTACACAGGTGATTTCCACCGTTGTGACTGCGCAACTGGCCGAGGGCAATAGCCTCAGTACGCCAACGCTGAGCTTCACCGTTGATGCTTCGACGGCAAAAGTCGCTTCTGTTGAGAGTGATAAACTGCAAATTGTGGCAAACAATATCGATACCGGCACCGTAACGGCTAAGGTCGTGGATAATTATGATCATCCTTTAAACGGCATAACGGTTAGCTGGTTGGTAGAGAACAGCGACGTTGTGAAAGTGGGTGAGAAAACCTCGGTAACCAATAGCCAGGGGATCGCGACGCTGCCGCTTAAATCAGCGAAAACCGGAGCGGTTACGGTGACTGCCAGCGTCAACGGCACGTCGCCACAGAAAACGGACACGATTAACTTTGTGGCCGACAGCAGCACACAAAAAGTCACGTCAATAACCTTAAGTAAAAACAGCGCGCTGGCGAATGGTAGCGACAGCATTACCTATGAAGCCACCGTCACCGATGCGTCTGGAAACGTTATTAAAAATGCGGCCGTGAGCTGGTCTGCGGATAATACCGATGCGGTGCTGTCAGCCACACAAACCACCAGCGATGCTGATGGTAAGGCGAAAATCCAGGTCAGTTCACGCAAAGTTGGCGACGTTGTAATTTCTGCACAAACCAGTGCCAGCACCGCGTATCAGGCAGAAAAAGCCACCTTCACCGCCGATACGTCAACCGCGACAATCCTTACGCTCGATAGCGATCGCGATTCTGCACTGGCCAATGGCGCAGATGGCATCGCTCTTAGTACCACCATTGTTGATGCCAACGGCAACCGATTGTCGGGCGTTGACGTCAACTGGTCGTCCTCTCCTGCGACGGGCGCGCTCTCGGCGAGCAGTACGAAAACGGATAGCTCGGGCGTGGCGAAAGTCACCCTGACCTCAAAAGAGGTGGCGGTCTACAGCGTGAGCGCTGACGTGAATGGCACCACGAAAACGTCGTCTCCGCTTACGTTTATCGCGGATAGCAACTCGGCACATCTGGATACGTTGAAATCGTCTACCAATAGCGCACTGGCTGACGGCAGTACGGCGATCACCCTGACCGCGACGGTGCTTGATTCATCAGGACATCCGGTCAAGGGCGAACAAATTAACTGGCGTGCAGAAAACAGCAAGGCCCAGCTTTCCGCAACGCAATCCACGACGGATGAGCAAGGGCAAACGCAAATCCAGGTGACCAGTGCGGAGGTGATCAGTACCGTTATCACCGCCCAGCACAACCAGGCTGAAGCGCTGCAAAGCGACACGCTGAACTTTACCGCCGATACCGCTTCAGCCAGCGTGTATTCGGTTAAGCCCGAAAAAACGCAGGTCGTTGCGAATAACATCGATACCAGCACCATCGAAGCGCAGGTGGTGGATAGCTTCAATCACCCGTTAAGCGGCATTACCGTTAACTGGAAGGTCAACAAAGCTGATGGTACTTCTGCCGCAACGGCAACGTCGGTGACGGACAGTCAGGGAACGGCGACCTTCGTCGTGAAATCGGCAAAAGCGGGCGTGGTGACGGTGTCTGCGGACGTTAACGGTAGCAATGCGAAGCAAACCGGCGAGATTACTTTTGTTGCTGATAGCAGTACGCAAAGCGTAAGCCAGGTTCAGCCAGATAAAAATCAGGCCACCGCCAACGGTACGGACACGATTATCTATGAAGCCACCGTCACGGATGCGAAAGGCAACCCGGTTTCTGGCGTGGCAGTGAACTGGTCTGCGGACAGCACCGATGCCACCTTGAGCGTGAAGCAAACCACCAGTGATGCCAGCGGAAAATCGCAGATTAGCCTGACGTCGCTGAAAGCGGCAACGGTGATAGTGACCGCGCAAACCAGCGACACGACGGCAAAACAGGCCGATGGCGTGAAGTTTGTGGCGGATACCGCTAGCGCAAAAATCGCCAATGTTACCAGCGATAAACAGTCAGCACTGGCAAACGGCAGCGATGCCATCATGGTGAAAGCGACGGTGACAGATGCCAACGGCAACGCTCTCGACGGTGCAGATGTTGCCTGGGCCGCCACGCCAACCGGCGCAAACTTATCCGCCGCCAGCGCTAAAACTGGCAGTGATGGCGTAGCGCAGGTACAACTGACTTCGACGAGCGTCGGAAAATATAGCGTAGCAGCCACGATCAACGGTTCTTCTGAGTCGGCATCCGATCTAAGTTTCACCGCGGACAGTTCAACGGCAGAATTAACATTGCTGGAAGCGGACAAAGAGAGCGGAATTGTCGCGGATAAAGATAACGTCACGCTTACCGCTACCGTCGTGGATGAAAACAAACATCCCGTCTCAGGCGTAACGGTCAACTGGACAAGCAGTGAGACGAATAGCACCTTTACCGCCTCTTCTTCCGTGACCGATGTGAATGGACAGGCAACGACGCTCTTCTCGAGCTTAAAAGCAGGCGATATCATGGTGACGGCGGCACTGGGAACCCACACTCAGACTAAGACTCTGAAGGTTATCGGTAATGTGGATACGGCCACTATCGTAAGCGTAACCCCGGATAAGTCGAAGGAAGTGGCCGATGGCACGGCGTCGATAGCATGGACGGCAAAAGTTACCGATGCTAACGATAATGCGCTAAACGGCGTCACGGTAAACTGGAGTGCGGATAACAGTCAGGTGGTGTTATCACCTGCAAGCACTACGTCAGGCGAAAGCGGCGAGGCGACGACGCATGCAACGTCGGTTAAATCGGGTCAGGTGGCGATGACCGCAGCCATCACCACGCCAGCGGTACAGCGTGCTGCAAGCGTAGTGAGCTTTGTTGGGGACGCGAAAACCGCGAGAATAAGCAAATTAACTGCGAATACTGACCACGTCGCGGCAAATACCACGCCGGTTACCTATACGGCAACGGTGCTCGACGTCAATGACAACCTGGTCGAAGGGGCGACGGTGGCGTGGACGACCACCATGAACAAGCTCTCGGCTCAAACCAGTAATACCAATGCCAGCGGCGAAGCCACGGTGAAACTCTCCGGCGCGGAATTTGGTAAACCCACGGTCTCGGCCACCATTAACAACAGCACCTTGTCGGATGCTACGGTGATGTTTATGGGGACGATTGATGATACGTGGACCATTGCTAACGGTGCTCAGGCGAGTTCCTATAAAGGTGAAACCATCAGTAACCTGAATTATCTGGGCTTCATCGTAACCGGGAACACGACGGGGCCTACGCAGTTGGTATGGAACACAAACTATGGTGCGTACTCGGTACTGACCGCGCCGTTAGTCGATGAAAATGGGGTAACTCATACGGTGACGTTCAGAGGTCAAGTGAGCAATCAGTGCACCTTATTTGAGTTTAACAACGCGTCTGGTTGTCAGTATCCGGGGAACGCACCGAAGATTACCTACGATCCTTCATGGGGCGATAACGCTAAGCTGCCAGCAGGGAAGTACACCGGTGAGATTACGTTCAACGGTAAGGACTGGCACTCTTCCTGGGCGCTCAGTTATACCGTGCACACCACGTTAAACATTAACTAACCTTAATCGCCTCTGCTGTTCATTCAGCAGGGGCGATAGTCACTATTCCAGTTTGCAAGATTATGTCGGGCAACTATTCCATTTAAAATGTGACGCACATCAGATAACAAGCTAATCAATCTGGACAAACATTCCTTTTATTCCTTGTTTCGCTTATTCTAGCTGAAGCGTTTCAGTCGGCATTTTGTTCGACATTTAACCAATCAGTCACTGTTTGTGGCAGGTAAGGTTTCCCTGAACGTTTGGCTGCATTACTCTGTGAGCCACTTTGCATCGGGAAAGCCTTGCAGGAGATCTATGACCGTACGCGTAGCGATTAATGGCTTCGGTCGCATTGGACGTAACGTGGTTCGTGCTTTGTATGAATCCGGACGTCGTGCGGAAATCACCGTGGTGGCAATCAACGAACTGGCAGACGCTGCCGGCATTGCGCATTTGTTGAAATATGACACCAGCCATGGGCGCTTTGCCTGGGATGTTCGCCAGGAGCGAGAGCTGCTCTACGTCGGCGACGATAGCATCCGTCTTCTGCACGAGCGCGCTATTGACGCGCTGCCCTGGCGCGAGCTGTCGGTTGATGTTGTGCTCGACTGCACCGGTGTATACGGTAGCCGTGAGGACGGTGAAGCGCATATCGCCGCAGGCGCGAAGAAGGTGCTCTTTTCACATCCTGGCAGCAACGATCTCGATGCCACCGTCGTGTTTGGCGTTAACCAACACGAACTGCGCGCCGAACACCGTATTGTGTCCAACGCCTCCTGTACCACGAATTGCATAATCCCCGTCATCAAATTGTTAGATGATGCCTATGGCATTGAATCGGGTACGGTCACGACTATTCACTCCGCAATGCATGACCAGCAGGTGATTGACGCTTATCACCCGGATTTACGCCGCACACGCGCGGCAAGCCAATCTATCATTCCTGTCGACACCAAACTTGCGGCGGGCATCGCCCGTATTTTCCCGCAGTTTAGCGACCGTTTTGAAGCGATTGCGGTGCGTGTACCGACCATCAACGTGACGGCTATTGACCTGAGCGTGACGGTGAAGAAACCTGTAAAAGCCAATGAAGTCAACCAGTTGTTGCAAAAAGCAGCACAGGATGCATTTCATGGTATAGTTGACTATACGGAATTACCGTTGGTCTCGACTGATTTTAATCACGATCCGCACAGTGCCATTGTTGATGGCACGCAGACGCGGGTCAGTGGCGCGCATCTGATCAAAACTTTGGTCTGGTGCGATAACGAATGGGGCTTTGCTAACCGAATGATCGACACGACGTTAGCGATGGCTGCTATTGGTTTCAGGCTCGACGCTCAAGCGTCGACAAAACTTTAAGTATCAACGAGAGGATTCACCATGTCTGTAATTAAGATGACCGATCTGGATCTGGCTGGTAAACGCGTTTTCATCCGTGCGGATTTGAACGTGCCGGTTAAAGAAGGGAAAGTAACCAGCGACGCGCGTATTCGTGCATCTCTGCCGACCATTGAAATGGCTCTGAAGCAGGGCGCAAAAGTCATGGTCACTTCTCACCTGGGTCGTCCGACCGAAGGCGAGTACAACGAAGAATTCTCTCTGCTGCCGGTTGTTAATTACCTGAAAGACAAACTGTCTAGCCCGGTACGCCTGGTTAAAGATTACCTGGACGGCGTTGAAGTTGCTGCCGGTGAGCTGGTTGTTCTGGAAAACGTTCGCTTTAATAAAGGCGAAAAGAAAGACGACGAAACCCTGTCTAAAAAATATGCCGCACTGTGCGACGTATTCGTAATGGACGCATTCGGTACTGCACACCGTGCACAGGCTTCTACTCACGGTATCGGCAAATTTGCTGACGTGGCGTGCGCAGGTCCGCTGCTGGCCGCTGAGCTGGACGCACTGGGTAAAGCACTGAAAGAACCAGCACGTCCAATGGTTGCTATCGTTGGCGGTTCTAAAGTTTCTACCAAACTGACCGTTCTGGATTCTCTGTCTAAAATCGCTGACCAGCTGATCGTTGGCGGTGGCATCGCGAACACCTTCGTTGCCGCTCAGGGCCATAACGTGGGTAAATCCCTGTACGAAGCTGACCTGGTTGATGAAGCAAAACGTCTGCTGACCACTTGTGACATCCCAGTCCCAACTGACGTTCGCGTAGCGACCGAGTTCTCTGAAACGGCGACCGCGACCCTGAAATCTGTTAACGACATCAAAGATGACGAGCAGATTCTGGACCTGGGCGACGCTTCTGCACAGCAGCTGGCTGAAATCCTGAAGAATGCAAAAACCATTCTGTGGAACGGCCCGGTTGGCGTATTTGAGTTCCCTAACTTCCGTAAAGGGACTGAAATCGTGGCTAACGCTATCGCAGACAGCGAAGCGTTCTCCATCGCAGGCGGCGGCGATACTCTGGCTGCTATCGACCTGTTCGGTATTTCTGACAAAATCTCCTACATCTCTACCGGCGGCGGTGCATTCCTCGAATTCGTGGAAGGTAAAGTTCTGCCAGCAGTAGCAATGCTCGAAGAGCGTGCGAAGAAGTAAGTCAGCTTTACCCTAAATAATTAGCGCGCTCTTTAGGGCGCGCCCCTTTCCAAGGCCGAAGATACAGGACTCGTAACATGTCTAAAATTTTTGATTTCGTAAAACCAGGCGTAATCACTGGTGATGACGTACAGAAAGTTTTCCAGGTAGCAAAAGAAAACAACTTTGCTCTGCCAGCCGTTAACTGCGTCGGTACCGACTCCATCAACGCCGTACTGGAAACCGCAGCAAAAGTTAAAGCACCGGTTATCATCCAGTTCTCCAACGGCGGCGCTGCGTTCATCGCAGGTAAAGGCGTGAAAACTGACGTTCCTCAGGGCGCAGCAATCCTCGGCGCAATCTCTGGCGCGCACCACGTTCACCAGATGGCTGAGCACTACGGTGTTCCTGTTATCCTGCACACCGACCACTGCGCGAAGAAACTGCTGCCGTGGATCGACGGTCTGCTGGACGCTGGTGAAAAACACTTTGCAGTGACCGGTAAGCCACTGTTCTCTTCTCACATGATTGACCTGTCTGAAGAGTCACTGCACGAAAACATCGAAATCTGCTCCAAATACCTGGCGCGCATGGCCAAAATGGACATGACTCTGGAAATCGAACTGGGTTGCACCGGCGGTGAAGAAGACGGCGTGGACAACAGCCACATGGACGCTTCTGCACTCTACACCCAGCCAGAAGACGTTGACTACGCGTACACTGAGCTGAGCAAAATCAGCCCACGTTTCACCATCGCGGCTTCCTTCGGTAACGTACACGGCGTGTACAAACCAGGTAACGTGGTTCTGACTCCAACTATCCTGCGCGATTCCCAGGACTATGTTTCTAAGAAACATAACCTGCCGCACAACAGCCTGAACTTCGTATTCCACGGCGGTTCCGGTTCTTCTGCTCAGGAAATCAAAGACTCAGTAAGCTACGGTGTTATCAAAATGAACATCGATACCGACACCCAGTGGGCAACCTGGGAAGGTATTCTGAACTACTACAAAGAGAACGAAGCTTACCTGCAGGGTCAGCTGGGCAACCCGAAAGGCGAAGACCAGCCGAACAAGAAATACTACGATCCACGCGTATGGCTGCGTGCCGCTCAGACTTCAATGATCGCCCGTCTGGAACAGGCTTTCACTGAACTGAACGCGAAAGACGTTCTGTAAGACAAAACTCATCTTTGTCATAAAGCCCGCTAATAAGCGGGCTTTTTTATTGTCTTTTCAATATGAATGACCGCGAAAAAACGTGATCAGTTTGGCATATTCCTGATTTTTTGTTTACCCTTTACACCTGCCTGAACTTTTACAGGCCGTTTTTTGTTTCCCATAAGGAATATTGAATGGAAGATTTAAACGTTGTCGATAGCATAAATGGCGCGGGTACGTGGCTGGTACGCAATCAGGCATTGTTACTGAGCTATGCAGTCAATATCGTTGCAGCAATTGCGATTATTATCGTCGGGATGATTGTGGCGCGTATTGTTTCTAATACCGTCAACCGCCTGATGCTGGCGCGCAAAATTGATGCCACCGTCGCGGACTTCCTGTCGGCGCTGGTGCGCTATGCGGTGATTGCTTTCACCCTGATTGCCGCGCTTGGCCGCGTTGGCGTACAGACCGCTTCCGTTATTGCGGTGCTCGGTGCCGCCGGTGTGGCCGTGGGTCTGGCGCTGCAAGGCTCGCTCTCGAACCTGGCGGCTGGCGTGCTGCTGGTGATGTTCCGTCCGTTCCGCGCCGGTGAATATGTTGATCTTGGCGGCGTTGCGGGAACCGTACTAAGCGTGCAGATCTTCTCCACCACCATGCGCACCGTTGATGGTAAAATTGTTGTTATTCCAAATGGTAAAATTATCGCCGGGAATATCATCAACTTTTCCCGCGAACCTGCTCGCCGTAACGAATTTATTATTGGCGTTTCTTACGATGCCGATATTGATCAGGTTAAGCAGATCCTGACCCGAATTCTGGAATCAGACAGCCGCGTACTGAAAGACCGCGATATTACCGTGCGCTTAAATGAACTGGCACCGTCATCGGTGAATTTTGTCGTTCGCGCATGGAGCCTCAGTGGCGATCTGCAAAACGTTTATTGGGATGTGCTGGAGAAAATTAAGCGTGAATTTGACGCAAACGGCATTAGTTTCCCTTACCCGCAGTTAGACGTGAATATGAAAGCGGAAAAAGCGCCGCAACAATAATACGTCGCGTAATATTGAAAAGGGTCGCCATGGATAAGGGCGACCCTTTTTTGTTAGCGGATTGCTGCGTCAAGCGCAGTGCTGACCTGCTTCATAATCCGTCCTGCGTCGACGACACCTTCTTGTTTTTGCTCTGCAACCCACCGCTCCTGTACCTCTTGATAGCGGCTTGCCTGACGCCATGTTTGTAATTTAGCAGGGGAAAGCCAGGTAATGCTGGCACCGCTTTGGCGCATCGAGTCCGCCATATTGCGCAGGCTGGTGTCGAGCAGCGGCCCAATCTGCCTTTGCGTTAACGCCGCTGCCCGCCCAATAGCGGCTTTATCCTCAGCGGAAAGCGTATCCCAGCGAGTCTTATTAATGACCAGCAGATAGACGTGACCCAACCAAAGCTGCGGTGACAGTTGAATATATTTTGCAGCCTGCTGCGCCTTGATATCGTCGCCGCTATCAAGATTAACCAGCAGCCCATTGAGCGTCCCGGTTTTGAGTGCATCGGTAATTTGCGCATTCCACGGCATCTTAACCACCTTACCGCCGGCATTTTCCAGATACGCCTGGTGCCAGAAACTGGCGGTGCGCCAGGTGGTGCCTTGTAAATGGTTTAACGGCGTAGTGGGTGAGGTCGAGAAGAATGCGGCAGGGTAGCCGAGGAAAAATTGTAAGTTAACCAGGTTATTTTTTGCCAGTTCAGCATTGAATTCCGGCATGTCATGAAAGACGCGCAGGAAGAATGCGGCCTGCTTTTCGCCGCTATCTGGGCCAATGGGGAAGCTTTTGAAGATCTGGAATAGGGGAAGCTGTTTCGGCGTGTATTCCGGCACAACGATGCCAATATCTGCCTTTTCACCGTCCTGCACGGTGCGTAGCGCGTCATAGCTGGTGGAGAGTTCACCATTCCAGTGTGCTTCAATATGCACGCGGCCTTGCGATTCTTTTTCTATGGCGGCGAAGAAAACATCGTTTATCGCCTTTGTTCGCATATTGCCGTAAGGTTCGTGATCGGTGTAACGCAGCACGGTTTCTGCTCTGGCGCAGGTGATAACAGACAGTGCTGTAATAGTTAATGCATAAACAATGACGACACGTAATTTCATGCCACTTCCTTATGATTTCAGGGGCTGATGCGGGCCGCATTATGGCTTAATCTATCGTCTTAGGTGCTGCCTTTTAGCGACGATGCCACGAACCGCCCCTTCTGATTAGTTTTGCTAATTACTGATTAAGAATATCAATTTCCTCTAATGATGATGCCGCGTTATAGTCAGCGCCATTCCTGAACAACGTTAAGAAAAAACATCATGTTATCTTATTATTTTCAAGGGCTTGCCCTTGGTGCCGCAATGATTCTACCGCTCGGACCGCAGAATGCGTTTGTGATGAACCAAGGGATACGCCGCCAGTACCATTTGATGATTGCGCTGCTGTGTGCAATTAGCGATCTGCTGCTCATCTGCGCGGGTATCTTTGGCGGTAGCGCGTTGCTGATGGCCTCGCCGTGGTTATTAGCGCTGGTCACCTGGGGCGGGGTAGCGTTCTTGCTCTGGTACGGTTTTGGCGCATTGAAAACGGCTATGGGCAGCAATATTGAGTTGGCTAATGCTGAAGTGATGAAACAGGGGCGCTGGAAGCTGATTGCCACTATGCTGGCAGTCACCTGGCTTAATCCTCATGTTTATCTCGATACCTTCGTCGTATTGGGCAGTTTGGGCGGACAGCTGGACGTAATACCTAAACGCTGGTTTGCTTTGGGTACTATTAGCGCCTCGTTCTTATGGTTCTTTGCCCTGGCGCTGCTGGCCGCCTGGCTCGCGCCGCGTCTGCGCACCGCCAAAGCACAACGTATCATCAACGTGGTGGTGGGTGTGGTTATGTGGTTTATCGCCTTTCAGCTGGCGAAAGAGGGCGTTCAACACATTCTGGTACTCTTTAACTAAGCGTCGTCTGATGGACTTTCGTCTGGTAAAGGCTAAGCTTGCAGGCAAGACCCCCGTTGTCGGGTGAAACCATGGAGATACAACAGTGAAGTTTAAAGTGATGGCTCTGGCCGCAGTAATTGGATTTAGCACAATGGCGGTTCAGGCAAATGAGTTGCCGGATGGCCCACATATCGTTACTTCAGGCACGGCCAGCGTAGATGCGGTACCAGATATTGCGACGCTGGCTATTGAAGTGAATATTGCCGCTAAGGACGCTGCAAGTGCTAAAAAACAGGCCGATCAGCGTGTTGCGCAATATCTCTCGTTCCTTGAGCAAAATGGCGTAAACAAGAAAGACATTAGCTCCGCGAATCTGCGTACCCAGCCGGATTATGACTATCAGGATGGAAAGAGCGTATTGAAAGGATACCGTGCAGTCCGTACGGTGGAAGTGACTCTGCGTCAGTTAGACAAGCTTAATTCGCTGCTGGATGGCGCATTAAAAGCGGGATTAAACGAAATTCGTTCCGTGTCGCTGGGCGTTGCGCAACCGGACGCTTACAAAGATCAGGCGCGTAAAGCGGCGATTGAAAACGCTATTCATCAGGCTGAATCACTGGCGTCAGGCTTCCACAGTAAACTGGGACCGGTTTACAGCGTGCGCTACCACGTCTCTAACTATCAGCCAAGCCCGATGGTTCGTATGATGAAGGCCGATGCGGCGCCAGCGTCAGCACAAGAAACCTATGAACAGGCAACTATTCAATTTGACGATCAGGTTGATGTCGTGTTCCAGCTGCAGCCAGAACAGGCGGCTGCCCCAGCTCCTGCTGCGAAATAATCACCCGCTAACCCCTCGCCACGCGAGGGGTTTTTTCTGGTTTTAATCCTGACGTAAAACCTTGTGCCCGTAGGCCAGCAGCGCATCGGTAACTTTGCGCATCATGCGGCTTTCTGGCGCAAAACGATGCCAGTACAGCATACGGCGCTGGAACAAACTTGGGGTGAGATCGATAAGCTCACCGCTGGCGAGTTCTTTCTCGATTTGCAGATGGGGGATCATGCAGCAGGTGGTTCCCTGACGCGCCAGTTGCACAAAGGCTTCCGACGAGTTGACGATGTGGCACGGCACGCTGCCCGGTGGTAAATCGAAGTTTTGCTGCAAAAAGGCCTGGTGCATATCATCCAGATGATCAAACGCCACGGCAGGGGCTTTCAGCAGTGCGGAGCGCGTGACGCCGTTAGGGAAATAGCGTTCAGCGAAGGCTTTAGAACCAACAAAAAGGTAATCGAGCGCGCCGAGTTGATCGACCAGACAGCTTGGTAGCGCCTGTGGCTGAATACTCACCGCACCAACCACTTCACCGCGGCGCAGGCGTTCCTGAGTGCGGGTTTCATCTTCAACCTGAAGATTTAAGCGAATAGGCAAATTGCTCAGCACGTCGGATAACGCCGGCAGCAGCCAGGTTGCCAGACTGTCGGCGTTGACCGCCAGCGACAATAACAGCGGCGTTGACCCGGTTTGCTCATCGCCCAACCACTCTTCTTCCAGCAGTTCAACCTGACGCAGCAACGCCAGCAATTTTTGCCCTTGCTCCGTTGGCCGCGGGGGAACGGTACGCACCAGCAACGGTTGCCCGAACATATTCTCCAGTTGCTTAATGCGCTGAGAAACGGCGGACTGAGTAATACACAGTTTCTGCGCGGCGCGTTCAAACCCACGTTCCCTGATAACGGCATCCAGCGCCTGTAGTGTTCTGTAGTCCGGACGTTTCATTGCTCTGAGCTGCTCCCCTTTAGGTGTTATCTGCACTATGACATAAATTTTGTGTAGATACAGACGAAATTGAATTGCACTTTACTGTGATATGAATCACGTGCTGGCATGCTTATCTATCATGCCCGGCTTGCGGGCTGGCTGTCGCTCGAATTGTGCGGGGGATATGTTCTATAATGCGCGGCAGATGATGACACCACAGGCGAAACGATCATGACGCAGGATGAACTGAAAAAAGCAGTAGGTTGGGCGGCACTTCAATACGTACAACCGGGGACGATTGTCGGTGTAGGTACGGGGTCTACCGCGGCGCACTTTATTGATGCGTTAGGCACGATGAAAGGACAAATCGAAGGAGCCGTTTCCAGCTCTGATGCCTCTACCGAAAAGCTGAAAAGTCTCGGTATCACCGTTTTCGACCTCAACGAAGTTGACCGTCTGGGCATCTACGTCGATGGCGCAGATGAGATTAACGGCCACATGCAGATGATCAAGGGCGGCGGAGCGGCGTTAACGCGCGAAAAAATCATCGCTTCCGTGGCGGATAAATTTATCTGCATCGCCGATGCCTCAAAGCAGGTGGATATTCTGGGTAATTTCCCGCTGCCGGTTGAGGTTATTCCGATGGCGCGCAGCGCAGTGGCGCGCGAACTGGTGAAACTGGGCGGTCGCCCGGAGTATCGTCAGGGCGTTGTGACCGATAACGGCAACGTTATCCTCGATGTACACGGCCTGGAAATTCTCGATGCCATCGCCCTGGAAAATGCCATTAACGGTATTCCGGGCGTGGTGACGGTGGGCTTGTTCGCCAATCGCGGCGCTGATGTTGCTCTTATCGGTACCGCCGATGGCGTAAAAACCATTGTGAAATGATCTGACGCCAGGGGGGAATGACTATTTCCCCCATTTTTTTTATTCAGGGCAAATTTGGTGACTTGTGTCACATTTGTTATCCCTCGTCTAATTAACATCCCACAGATAGTTTTCTGTTTAGCATTTTATGCTGGTATCTGGCCGTGCATGACGCTTCTTCATGACCCCGACGCAAACGTTCATATTGCCGCAATATTTATTTTTGATATGTTGCTTAGATGAACTTTCGTTCAGCACAACACGAATAATGCGAAGACAGGACGGGGAAATGGCTAAGGTATCACTGGAAAAAGACAAAATTAAGTTTCTGCTGGTTGAAGGCGTGCACCAGAAGGCGCTGGATAGCCTTCGCGCAGCAGGTTACACCAATATCGAATTTCACAAAGGTGCGCTGGATAGCGAACAGCTGAAGGAGTCCATCCGTGATGCTCATTTCATCGGCCTGCGCTCGCGCACACAGTTGACGGAAGAGATCCTGGCGGTTGCCGACAAACTGGTGGCGGTAGGTTGCTTCTGTATCGGCACCAACCAGGTTGACCTGAAAGCAGCGGCCAGACGCGGCGTTCCGGTGTTTAACGCACCGTTTTCTAACACACGTTCCGTGGCGGAGCTGGTGATTGGCGAGCTGCTCCTTCTGCTACGCGGTATTCCTGAAGCCAACGCCAAAGCGCACCGTGGCATCTGGAATAAACTGGCGGCGGGTTCTTATGAAGCGCGTGGTAAAAAGCTGGGGATCATTGGCTACGGTCATATCGGCACTCAGTTGGGGATCCTCGCCGAATCGCTGGGCATGCACGTATTCTTCTACGATATCGAAAACAAACTGCCGTTGGGGAATGCCACTCAGGTGCAGCATCTTTCCGACCTGCTGAATATGAGCGACGTTGTCAGCCTGCATGTGCCAGAAAACGCGTCGACTAAAAATATGATGGGCGCCGAAGAGCTTGCGCTGATGAAACCGGGCGCGCTGCTGATTAACGCCTCACGCGGCACGGTGGTGGATATTCCTGCCCTGTGCGCGGTGCTGGCGAGCAAACATCTTGCGGGCGCGGCGGTTGACGTATTCCCAACTGAGCCGGCAACCAACAGCGATCCGTTTACTTCACCGCTGTGTGAATTCGACAACGTGATCCTGACGCCGCATATCGGCGGATCGACCCAGGAAGCGCAAGAAAATATCGGTCTGGAAGTGGCAGGGAAACTGGCGAAGTACTCTGATAATGGTTCGACGCTGTCTGCGGTGAACTTCCCTGAAGTGTCGCTGCCGCTGCACGGTGGTCGTCGTCTGCTGCACATCCATGAAAACCGTCCTGGCATCATGACCGCACTGAACCAGATTTTTGCCGAGCAGGGCGTCAACATTGCCGCGCAGTATCTGCAAACTACTGCGGATATGGGGTATGTGGTTATTGATATCGAAGCGGAAGAAGATGTTGCTGAAAAAGCGCTGCTGAGCATGAAAGCCATCCCGGGCACCGTTCGCGCGCGTCTGCTGTACTAATCCATCCTCTCACGGGCAGGCAAGCAGTCTGCCCGTTTCTCTTTTTCCCGTCCTGAATTATCCCTTTTTGCAACGCATACACTGGATTTCCGAGCCTCGCCGCAAACGGCGATAAAAGGCTAAACCCCGCATTGTTTATGGGTAAAAGCAATTTACGATAGGGGTTCAGCAGAGGGCTGAAACGGAAAAGCCCCTACCGAAGCAGGGGCTCAAAAAGGAAAGGGACAATGATGAGATACGTCATCATACTGCTGATTCTGTTAATCATCGCTTACCCGGCATATTAACAGTTAGCACGCAGGAGGGAGGTTCGCCTCCCTCACCCTTTACCGAGGAATTTAGGTCAAAAAAACGGCGCTGTCAATCGATAGAATTTGTCTACCACTGCCAGGTTTTTGACGGTGTCACCACGGCAGGAAGAGGGATATCCCACTCTTCGACCGGCAGCGTTGTCACCAACTGGCAGTCATGCGCGTAGCCGACGGGTTGAACGCCATACTGGCGCCAGTTTTGTAATGTGCGGTCATAGAAACCACCGCCCATGCCTAGCCGTTGCCCTTTTTCATCAAAGGCCACTAACGGCGTAATTAGCACATCCAACTGACTGAGCGGTAGCACGTCGCGCACATCGAGCCGTGGCTCGCTGATTTTCAGGCGATTGATCACCAGATGGCTGTGCGGATGGTAGTGCAGAAACAGCAGATTGCCCGGGCTAAACGGATGTAACACCGGCAAATAAACACGTTTGCCTGCCTGCCAGAGCTGTTCTATCAAGGGTTGGGTATCAAGTTCACCATCGAAGGATAAAAACAAGGCGACGGTTTTGGCTGTCAGAACGGGAGGCCAGGCCATCATTCGGGCCGCGGCTTGTTGACCGAACAGCTGCTGTTGCTCAGCGGTGAGCGCACGACGTCGTTGCCGGATTAACTGGCGAATGTCTTGTCGGGAAAGGGTATGCTCAGGAAACTGTGTCATAAGACCGGTAGGTAGAAGGGGAATCTCCGAGATGCCGCCGCAGGCTGTAACCCTTGAACCCTTGGTTCAAGGTGAATGTGTCGTCACAGTTTTAAGGCTTCTCGGACGAACCGAGCATGCTCACCAACCGTGGAGCGCCACATTCTTGTGGTATGAAATATCGGCTCAGGGGACTGGCCCGCTTGCGAACATCTCAGAGAAATTTTTTCTTCACAGTCACTCTACCATAGTAGACTGCAAAGTGTTATTCAAACTTTGGCCCTGACTTTTCGGATGTGCGACCCTGATCAAGTAACGCTTGTTCAATAGTCTGTTGCAACATCCGAATACGCTGTTCCATGCTCGATGCATAGTCACGCGTCTTCGCCTTTTCCTGAGTTAACTCATAGCTGATGTTCAACGCGGCGATGAAAACCAACTGCTCAGTATTTGTGACTTTAGTGCGTTCTTTTAGATCTTGCAACCGCTGATTCAGATCGTCCGCAGCCTGATTCAAAGCATCCCTTTGTTCAGGCGGGCAATTCACTCGCAGTGAACGGCCAAAAATATGGATATCGACGGGTTCTGCAGACATGCCACCTTCCTGCTGATTGACTGCGCGACCTTCACTCTCAGGGCGTGAAGGGGCGACACTATAGCTACCCTGGTGCGAACATACAAGCCCTTTTCTGGTATCCCCAGGGTCCAAAGTGGTAGCATATCATGAAATCCCTCCAACGATGACGAATGCGCATGTCTATAAAGAACGAAATGCCGGGTTACACCCTGGTAAACCAGCAATTGAACCAACAAGGCGTGGGTCTGACCCCCGCTGAAATGCACGGACTGCTGAGCGGGCTGCTGTGCGGCGGCAACAAAGACAGCTCATGGCAGCCGCTGGTTCACGACCTGACTAACGAAGGCCTGGCCTTTGGTCAGGAATTGGCTCAGTCGCTGCGCGCCATGCATGCCGCAACCAGTGACGCGCTGGAAGATGACGGTTTTCTTTTTCAGCTTTATCTGCCTGACGGTGATGACGTCACCGTGTTTGAGCGCGCCGATGCGCTGTCCGGTTGGGTAAACCACTTCCTGCTGGGGCTCGGCATGGTGCAGCCTAAGCTTGATAAAGTGAAAGATGAAACTGGCGAAGCCATTGACGATCTTCGTAATATTGCGCAACTTGGTTATGACGAAGATGAAGACCAGGAAGAGCTGGAGATGTCGCTGGAGGAGATTATTGAATACGTTCGTGTTGCAGCGCTCTTGTGCCACGATACTTTCACGCATCCGCAGCCGACAGCACCTGAAGTTCAAAAACCAACATTACACTAAGCCTGATTGCTCTGTTGACGGCGTATTCACGCGAACGGAGCGCTAAGGGATTGAAAGGAGATGTCATGACACAGCAAGCGTTTCTCCGCCGTCGCCAGGCGCTACTGGCACAGATGAAGCCAGGTAGCGCGGCGCTGATTTTTGCCGCGCCAGAAGTGACGCGCAGCGCGGATTCCGAGTATCCCTATCGCCAGAACAGCGATTTCTGGTACTTCACGGGCTTTAATGAGCCAGAAGCCTTGCTGGTGCTGATTAAAAGCAATGACACCCACAACCATAGCGTCCTCTTTAACCGCGTTCGCGATCTGACTGCTGAAATCTGGTTTGGTCGCCGCCTGGGACAGGATGCGGCACCGGAAAAACTGGGCGTCGATCGGGCGCTGGCGTTCAGCGAAATCAATCAACAGCTGTATCAACTGTTGAACGGTCTGGACGTGATTTATCACGCTCAGGGCGAATACGGCTGGGCCGATGAGATTGTCTTTACCGCCCTGGATAAACTGCGTAAAGGCTCGCGTCAGAATCTGACCGCGCCGGATTCAATCATCGATTGGCGTCCGATGGTGCACGAAATGCGCCTGTTTAAGGACAGCGAAGAGATTGATATTCTGCGCCGCGCGGGCGAGATTAGCGCGTTGGCGCATACCCGCGCGATGGAAAAATGCCGCCCGGGCATGTTTGAATATCAGCTGGAAGGGGAGATTCTGCATGAGTTTTCCCGCCACGGTGCCCGCTATCCGTCCTACAACACCATCGTTGGCGGCGGTGAAAATGGCTGTATCTTGCACTACACCGAAAACGAGTCTGAACTGCGCGACGGCGATCTGGTGCTGATTGATGCGGGCTGTGAATATCAAGGTTACGCCGGTGATATTACCCGTACCTTCCCGGTTAACGGCAAATTTACCCCCGCACAGCGCGCCATCTATGACATCGTTCTCGCGTCGCTGTACAAGTCTCTTGAGCTGTATCGTCCCGGCACCTCAATTCAGGAAGTGACCACGGAAGTGGTGCGGATCATGATTACCGGTCTGCACGGCCTGGGGATCCTCAAGGGCGATATTGAACAGCTCATCACCGACAACGCGCATCGCCCATATTTTATGCATGGCTTAAGCCACTGGCTGGGACTCGACGTCCATGACGTGGGCGCCTACGGCGTAGAACGTTCTCGCGTGCTTGAACCTGGCATGGTGCTGACCGTTGAACCGGGCCTTTATATCGCCCCGGACGCTGACGTTCCGGCAGAGTATCGCGGCATCGGTATTCGTATTGAAGACGATATCCTGATAACCGAAGACGGCAACGAAAACCTCACCGCCAGCGTCGTCAAAAACGCCGATGACATTGAAGCCTTGATGGCGGCGGCGCGGAAGCTATGAGCCTGATAATCGTCGGCGGTGGAATGACCGGCGCCACGCTTGCCCTGGCGGTGTCGCAACTTACCGCTGGCCGTCTGCCGGTACACGTGATTGAGGCGGCGGATATTCGCGCCGCCCAGCACCCGGGCTTTGATGCGCGAGCGATTGCGCTGGCCGCTGGCACCTGTCAGCAGCTGGAGAAAATCGATCTTTGGCAGGCCATTGCCGACTGTGCGACCGCTATTACCACCGTGCATGTCAGCGATCGTGGTCACGCGGGATTTGTCACCCTGGACGCTGCCGACTACCGTCTGGCGGCGCTCGGTAACGTGGTCGAGCTGCATGATGTCGGTCAGCGGCTGTTCGGCTTGCTGCGCAAAGCGCGCGGCGTGACGCTGCATTGTCCTTCACGAGTGACGCAGGTCGAGCGGCAATCCGACGGCGTGAGCGTCACGCTGGATAACGGCGAAACGCTGCACGGTAAACTGCTGGTGGCGGCTGATGGCTCGCGCTCAACGCTGGGCGAGCAGTGCGGTATTCACTGGCAGCAGGAACCGTATAATCAGGTGGCGGTAATTGCTAACGTCACCACCGCCGTCCCTCATCAGGGACGTGCGTTCGAGCGCTTCACCGAATACGGGCCGCTGGCAATGTTGCCGATGTCCCATAACCGCTGCTCGCTGGTGTGGTGTCATCCGCTGGAACGTCATGACGAGGTATTAAGCTGGTCAGATGAACGTTTTTGCCACGAACTGCAGCAGGCGTTTGGCTGGCGATTAGGTCGCATTACCCAGGCCGGGGCGCGCAACGCTTATCCGCTATCGTTATCTACCGCAACACGCACCGTGTCACACCGGCTGGCGCTGGTGGGCAACGCCGCGCAGACGCTGCATCCGATTGCCGGGCAGGGATTTAACTTAGGCTTGCGCGATGTGATGACGCTGGCAGAAACGCTGGCGCAGGCGCATGCCAACAATCACGATATCGGCGACTACCCGCTGTTATGCCAGTATCAACGCCAGCGGGCAGAGGATAAATCTGCCACCATTGGCGTTACGGACGGTCTGGTGCATCTGTTTGCTAACCGCTGGGCGCCGCTGGTTGCCGGACGCAACGCGGGGCTGATGGCAATGGAATTATTTACCCCGGCACGCGATGTGCTGGCGCAGCGTACGCTGGGCTGGGTCGCTCGTTAAGAGCTTTAAGGAGTTAATGTGCAAAGTGTTGATGTTGCCATCGTAGGCGGTGGAATGGTTGGGCTGGCGGTGGCCTGCGGTTTACAGGGCAGCGGCCTGCGGGTTGCAGTACTGGAACAATCGCTGCCGCAGCCACTTGCCGCCGATGCGCCGCCTGCGCTGCGCGTGTCGGCCATTAATGCGGGTAGCGAAAAGCTGTTATCGAAGCTGGACGTCTGGTCGGCAATTGTTGCCCAGCGCGCCAGCTGTTACCACGGCATGGAAGTGTGGGATAAAGACAGCTTTGGCCGCATCGCGTTTGACGACCGCAGCATGGGTTACAGCCATCTCGGGCATATCGTCGAGAATGCGGTTATTCATCAGGCGCTGTGGCAAAAGGCCGAGCGCTGTGCAGACGTCACGTTAATGGCACCGGCAGAATTACAGCAGGTGGTGTGGGGCGAGAACGAAGCCTTTTTGACCCTGAAAGATGGCAACATGCTGACCGCTCGCCTGGTGGTTGGCGCCGACGGCGCAAACTCCTGGCTACGCAACAAAGCCGATATTCCGCTGACCTTCTGGGATTACCGACACCATGCGCTGGTCGCCACCGTGCGCACCGAGGAGCCGCATGAAGCCGTCGCGCGCCAGTGTTTCCACGGCGAAGGTATCCTCGCTTTCCTGCCGCTGTCCGATCCTCATTTATGCTCTATTGTCTGGTCGCTGTCGCCGCAGGAAGCTGAGCGGATGCAGCAAGCCGATGCAGCCGAATTTAATCAGGCGCTGAATATTGCCTTTGATAACCGTCTGGGGCTTTGCAAGGTGGAGAGTGAGCGGCAGATTTACCCGCTCACCGGACGCTATGCGCGCCAGTTTGCGGCACACCGTTTAGCGCTGGTCGGCGATGCGGCGCACACCATCCACCCGCTTGCCGGGCAGGGCGTTAATCTGGGCTTTATGGATGCGGCTGAACTGATTAATGAGCTAAAACGGCTACAGGCGCAGGGCAAAGATTTTGGTCAGCATTTCTATCTGCGTCGTTACGAGCGTAGCCGCAAGCATAGCGCGGCGGTCATGCTGGCTGGCATGCAAGGTTTCCGCGAACTGTTCGCTGGGGAAAATCCGGCGAAAAAACTGTTACGCGATATCGGCCTGAAACTGGCGGACACGCTGCCCGGCGTTAAGCCGCAATTAATTCGTCAGGCGATGGGCCTGAATGACCTGCCTGAGTGGCTTCGTTAAGTCGCTCACACTTTTACTCCCGGTAATTCCACCGGGAGTCTCTCCCTCATTTGAAAAAATCTAATTTCACGTCATTTTTCGCATTAGTTTTATTAATCCATCCATTTTTTTGTTACGGAAAACACGCCTTGTTTCCCGCAGGAAATATTATCTTGTGCTAAATATTTCGCCGTTATTGTTAATAATATGTGGCGTATTTCGCTTTTTTGCAGTTGATAGTTCTGTATGATTTTTGGCGTCTTTGGGTCATAAGCTAATGTGATGGCCCTTTTTTCTTGATGGTTAACGACGGTGTTCAGTGGTAAGTTCAGGGAAAAGATAACGTTTGCGTCGGTGCCTTAGACGGGGATCGGCGTCAGGTTTTGTGGTGCGATTTACAAAACGAGGACATGATGGCTCAACAAACGCCTTTGTACGATCAGCACGTGTTATGTGGCGCGCGCATGGTAGATTTCCACGGCTGGATGATGCCGCTGCACTATGGCTCGCAGATTGATGAACACCACGCGGTGCGTACCGATGCCGGGATGTTCGATGTGTCGCATATGACCATCGTTGACCTCCACGGCCCGAGAACCCGAGAATTTCTGCGCTACCTGCTGGCGAACGACGTCGCAAAGCTCACCAAACCGGGTAAAGCGCTTTACAGCGGCATGCTAAATGCCTCGGGTGGCGTGATTGACGACCTGATTGTCTATTACCTTACCGAAGATTATTTCCGCCTCGTTGTTAACTCCGCTACCCGCGAAAAAGACCTCTCCTGGATTACCCAACACGCCGAACCTTATGCCATCGATATCACCGTCCGTGATGACCTGTCGCTTATTGCGGTACAGGGGCCGAACGCGCAGGCGAAAGCCAATAGCCTGTTTACCGATGAGCAGCGTCAGGCCGTTGACGGCATGAAACCGTTCTTTGGCGTACAGGCGGGCGACTTCTTTATCGCGACGACCGGCTATACCGGGGAAGCGGGTTATGAAATTGCGCTGCCGAAAGAGCAGGCCGCTGATTTCTGGCAAAAGCTGGTACAGGCTGGCGTGAAGCCTTGCGGTCTGGGCGCGCGCGACACGCTGCGTCTGGAAGCGGGCATGAACCTGTACGGTCAGGAGATGGATGAAGGCGTTTCGCCGCTGGCTGCCAATATGGGCTGGACTATCGCCTGGGAACCGGCCGATCGTGACTTTATTGGTCGCGACGTACTGGAACAAGAACGTGAGAGAGGGACTGAACAACTCGTCGGCCTGGTGATGACAGAGAAAGGCGTCCTGCGCGGCGAACTGCCGGTACGCTTTACCGATGCCAACGGCAACGCCTGTGAAGGGACGATCACCAGCGGCACCTTCTCGCCAACTTTAGGCCACAGCATTGCGCTGGCCCGCGTCCCGGAAGGGATTGGCGAAACGGCAATTGTGCAAATCCGTAACCGCGAAATGCCGGTGAAAGTGACCAAACCTATTTTTGTGCGTAACGGCAAGGCCGTCGCGTAACCTATTCTTATTCTGGAGAATTTTTGATGAGCAACGTACCAGCAGAACTGAAATACAGCAAAGAACACGAATGGCTGCGCAAAGAAGCTGACGGTAGCTACACCGTGGGGATTACCGAGCACGCGCAGGAGCTCCTGGGCGATATGGTCTTTGTTGACCTGCCGGACGTAGGCGCCACCGTTAGCGCGGGCGATGACTGTGCGGTCGCAGAATCCGTTAAAGCGGCTTCTGATATTTACGCGCCAATCAGCGGTGAAATTGTCGCCGTCAACGAAGAACTGGGTGATTCACCGGAGCTTGTGAACAGTGAACCTTATGAAGGCGGCTGGATCTTCAAAATTAAAGCCAGTGACGAATCGCAGGTTGCCGCGTTGCTCGATGCAACCGCATACGAAGCATTATTAGAAAACGAGTAAGGTTGTGCCGGATGGCACTGGGTTTACCGGGCCTACGTGATGTAGGCCCGGTAAGCGAAGCGCCACCGGGCAGTTCAGTTAGATAATCTCGATTCACCGCACGTTTCAGGAACCATCGCTCATGACACAGACTTTAAGCCAGCTTGAAAACCGTGGCGCGTTTATTGAACGTCACATCGGGCCGGATGCCCAACAGCAGCAAGAGATGCTCAAAACCGTCGGCGCAGATTCATTAAATGCGCTGATTGGGCAGATCGTGCCGAAAGATATCCAGCTTGCTACGCCGCCACAGGTAGGCGACGCCACGACAGAATTCGCCGCGCTGGCAGAGCTGAAGGCGATTGCCAGCCGCAACAAGCGCTTTAAGTCATACATTGGCATGGGCTACACCCCGGTACAGCTGCCGCCGGTTATTCAGCGTAATATGCTGGAAAATCCAGGCTGGTACACGGCTTACACTCCGTATCAGCCGGAAGTGTCGCAGGGGCGCCTGGAATCGTTGCTCAACTTCCAGCAGGTGACGCTGGATTTGACCGGCCTGGATATGGCCTCCGCCTCCTTGCTGGACGAAGCGACCGCCGCGGCTGAAGCCATGGCAATGGCTAAACGCGTCAGCAAACTGAAAAATGCGAATCGCTTCTTCGTCGCCGCTGACGTGCATCCGCAAACGCTGGACGTGGTGCGCACCCGTGCGGAAACCTTTGGCTTTGACGTGATTGTGGATGACGCGGACAAGGCGCTCGAGCATCAGGACGTCTTCGGCGTGCTGTTACAGCAGGTAGGCACGACCGGCGAGGTTCACGACTACAGCAAGCTGATCGCTGAGTTGAAATCGCGCAAAGTGGTCGTAAGCGTTGCCGCTGATTTTATGGCGCTGGTGCTGTTAACCGCACCGGGTAAGCAGGGCGCGGACATTGTCTTCGGCTCCGCTCAACGTTTCGGCGTACCGATGGGCTACGGTGGCCCACATGCGGCGTTCTTTGCAGCCAAAGATGAATTCAAACGCGCGATGCCGGGCCGTATTATCGGCGTATCGAAAGATGCGGCGGGCAATACCGCGCTGCGCATGGCGATGCAGACGCGTGAGCAGCATATTCGCCGCGAGAAAGCTAACTCCAACATCTGTACCTCGCAGGTACTGCTGGCGAACATCGCCAGCCTGTATGCGGTTTATCACGGCCCGGTTGGCCTGAAACGTATCGCCAATCGTATCCACCGTCTGACTGATATTCTGGCAGCCGGCCTGCAACAAAAAGGCCAGAAGCTGCGTTTTGCGCACTACTTTGACACCCTGTGTGTTGAAGTGGCCGACAAAGCCGCCGTACTGGCGCGCGCGCAAGCCGCTGAGATTAACCTGCGTAGCGACATCCTGAACGCCGTGGGGATCACCCTGAACGAAACCACCACTCGCGAAGATGTGCTGGGCCTGTTTAACGTCATTCTGGGCGACAACCACGGCCTGGATATCGACACGCTGGACAAAGATGTCGCGCTCGATAGCCGCTCTATCCCGCAGACCATGCTGCGTGATGATGCCATTCTCAGCCACCCGGTCTTTAATCGCTACCACAGCGAAACGGAGATGATGCGCTATATGCACTCTCTGGAGCGTAAAGATCTGGCGCTGAATCAGGCGATGATCCCGCTGGGATCGTGCACCATGAAGCTTAACGCCGCCGCGGAAATGATCCCAATCACGTGGCCTGAATTTGCCGAACTGCACCCGTTCTGCCCGGTTGAGCAGGCGGAAGGTTACCATCAGATGATCGGTCAGCTGTCCGATTGGCTGGTGAAATTAACCGGTTACGACGCGCTGTGTATGCAGCCGAACTCCGGCGCGCAGGGTGAATATGCGGGTCTGCTGGCGATTCGTCACTACCATGAAAGCCGTAACGACGGTCATCGCGATATTTGCCTTATCCCAAGCTCGGCGCACGGCACTAACCCGGCCTCCGCGCAGATGGCGGGAATGCAGGTTGTGGTAGTGGCTTGTGATAAAAACGGCAACATCGATCTGGCCGATCTGCGCGCGAAAGCGGAGCAGAATGCGGCGAACCTGTCCTGCATTATGGTGACCTACCCGTCGACCCACGGCGTGTATGAAGAGACGATCCGCGAAGTATGTGAAATCGTGCACCAGTTCGGCGGTCAGGTTTATCTTGATGGCGCGAACATGAACGCGCAGGTGGGCATTACTTCCCCGGGCTTTATCGGCGCGGACGTTTCGCACCTTAACCTGCATAAAACCTTCTGTATCCCACACGGCGGCGGCGGCCCAGGTATGGGACCTATCGGCGTGAAAGCGCATCTGGCGCCGTTTGTTCCGGGCCATAGCGTCGTGCATATTGAAGGCATGCTGACCCGTCAGGGCGCGGTCTCCGCAGCACCGTTTGGCAGCGCCTCTATTTTGCCAATCAGCTGGATGTATATCCGCATGATGGGCGCGGAAGGCTTAAAACAGGCAAGCCAGCTGGCGATTCTGAACGCTAACTATATTGCGACTCGCCTGAAAGACGCTTATCCGGTGCTGTACACTGGTCGCGACGGTCACGTGGCGCACGAATGTATTCTTGATATTCGTCCGCTGAAAGAAGAGACAGGTATCAGCGAGCTGGATATTGCTAAGCGCCTGATCGACTACGGTTTCCACGCGCCGACCATGTCATTCCCGGTAGCCGGTACGCTGATGGTTGAGCCGACCGAATCGGAAAGCAAAGCTGAGCTGGATCGCTTTATTAAGGCGATGCTGGCAATCCGCGCTGAAATCGACCGCGTGAAAGCGGGTGAGTGGACGCTCGAAGATAACCCGCTGGTTAACGCGCCGCACACGCAGAATGAGCTGGTGAGCGAGTGGAATCATGGTTACAGCCGTGAAGTTGCTGTTTTCCCGGCGGGCATGGCGAACAAATACTGGCCGACGGTGAAACGTCTCGACGATGTTTACGGCGACCGTAACCTGTTCTGCTCTTGTGTCCCGATGAGCGAATATCAGTAATCGACTGATGATACTATCCTTTAAAGGCGCTTCGGCGCCTTTATTTTTTTTGGGGGAAAACGTATGGCACTGGCATTGGTCACCGGCGCAAGTCGGGGAATTGGTCGAGCGACGGCGATCCAGCTGGCGCAGGAAGGGTATACGGTCGCGGTGAACTATCACCAGAATGCGCAGGCGGCGGATGAAGTGGTGAGCCTTATTAAGGCGTCGGGCGGTAAGGCATTTGCTGTGCAGGCCGATGTGGGGGATGAAGCGCAGGTTGAGGCGATGTTTGCGGTACTGGACGAGCAACCAGAGGCGCTGACCGCGCTGGTCAATAACGCCGGTATCCTGTTTACGCAAAGCCGCGTGGAAGCGCTGAGCGCCGAGCGTATCAATCGGGTACTGAAAACTAACGTCACCGGCTATTTCCTCTGTTGCCGTGAGGCGGTAAAGCGGATGGGGCAGGGAGGCGCGATTGTAAACGTCTCTTCTGCGGCATCTCGCCTGGGAGCGCCTTTTGAATATGTGGATTATGCGGCTTCAAAGGGGGCGGTGGACACGCTGACAACGGGGCTGGCGCTTGAGGTCGCGGCGCAGGGGATCCGCGTGAATGGCGTGCGCCCGGGTTTGATTTATACCGAGATGCACGCCAGCGGCGGCGAGCCGGGGCGCGTCGATCGCGTGAAGTCGATGCTGCCGATGCAGCGCGGCGGCCAGCCGGAAGAGGTAGCGCAGGCGATTGTGTGGCTGTTGAGCGAGAAGGCCTCTTATGTGACGGGGAGTTTTCTGGAGTTAGCGGGTGGGAAGTAGTGCGAGATTGCCCCCTCACCCTAACCCTCTCCCCGTGGGGGAGAGGGAACCGATCGAGCATGTGGCACGCCCGCTTTGCTCCCTCGCCCCGTGGGGGAGAGGGGACCGATCGAGCATGTGGCACGTCTGCTTTTCTCCCTCGCCCCGTGGGGAGAGGGGACCGGTCGAGCATGTGGCACGTCCGCTTTTCTCCCTCGCCCCTTTGGGGAGAGGGCCGGGGTGAGGGGGAAGTTCCCGTAGGCCGGATAAGCGTAGCGCCATCCGGCAAAAAATCACAGACTCTCGCCGTTGCTGGCAATCACCTCTTTGTACCAGTTAAAACTCTTCTTACGTGAACGCGACATATCCCCCGTGCCGTCATCATGCTTGTTCACATAGATAAAGCCGTAACGTTTGCTGTACTGCCCGGTGGTGAAGGACACGCAGTCGATGCAGCCCCACGGCGTGTAGCCCATCAGATCAACGCCATCGTAGGTGACCGCTTTCATCATCTCTTCCACGTGCGCACGCAGATAGTCGATACGGTAATCATCATTAATGCTGCCGTCGTCTTCCACCTTATCGTAAGCGCCAAAACCGTTTTCGACGATAAACAATGGCTTCTGATAGCGCTCGTACAGCTCGCACAGCGAGTAGCGCAGGCCAACCGGGTCAATCTGCCATCCCCAGTCGGAAGCTTTTACGTGCGGATTAGGCACGCTGCCTTCGAAACCGGAAATCGCATCGCCGCTGCCGCCTTCGGCCTTCACGGCGTTGGTCATGTAGTAGCTAAGCCCCAGATAGGCACAGGTGCCTTCACGCAGAATGTCTTCATCACTGGCTTCCATTTTGATGTTGAAGCCGCGACGCTCCCACTCATTCAGTACATAGCGCGGGTAGTAGCCACGCATTTGCACGTCGGTAAAGACATAGCGCTCACGCATGGATTCCTGAGCAAACATCACGTCTTCCGGCTTACAGGAGAACGGATAGAGCGCCACCATCGCCAGCATACAGCCGACCTGCATTTCTGGATTAATACGACGCGCAGCCTTCACTGCCAGTGCGCTGGCAACAAACTGGTGGTGCAGTACCTGATACATGGTCTCTTCTGGATTCTCATGCTCCGTGTAAACCACGCCAGAACAGCAGTAACCAAACAGCGGGGCGCGCCAGTTACGCTGGTTATTGATCTCGTTGAAGGTCATCCAGTATTTGACCTTGTGCTTATAACGTTCGAAAACGACTTCGGCAAAGCGGACAAAGAAATCGACCACTTTACGGTTAGTCCAGGCCCCGTACTGCTGCACCAGATGCAGCGGCATTTCGAAGTGGGAAAGGGTAATGACCGGCTCGATATTATATTTCAGCAGCTCATCGAACATATCGTCGTAGAACTTCAGCCCTTCTTCATTTGGCTGGGTTTCATCGCCGTTTGGGAAGATGCGGGTCCAGGCAATCGAAGTGCGGAAGCATTTGAAGCCCATTTCGGCGAACAGCTTGATGTCTTCTTTATAGTGGCCGTGGAAGTCGATGGCCTCATGGTTCGGATAGTATTTACCGGGCACCACTTCCTGCGTAATTTCGCGGGGAACGCCGTGGGCGCCACCGGTTAGCACATCACAGATGCTGGGCCCTTTGCCGCCTTTATTCCAGCCGCCTTCAACCTGGTGTGCGGCTACGGCGCCGCCCCATAAAAAGTCTTTCGGTAAGGTCAGTTTTTTCATCTTTGTTATGCTCATTTATTTGGCTTAATAAATTCGAGTCTAACAAAGGGATAATAAATGTCACGATATAACAAATTCCACCAAAAGGAATATGTGACATCTATAAAACACCCTGTTTTTTTATGCTAATTTCTTCGCCAGTTTACGGCCTAACGTTTCCAGAATATAGATAACTGGGATCTGCGTCGTAATATCATAAACTCCGCCGATACGCGTTTGTGGAACATGCCACGAGAGGTTGAAATCGGCGAGTTTTGCCAGCCGTGAGTTTTCATGACTGGTGATGGACATGACCTTGCAGCGATGCAGGCTGAACTGCCCAGCAAAACGCAGGATCTCTTCCGTTTCACCGGAAACAGAAAGCACGATCGCCAGCGCATTTTTGGCCATGTCGTTAGTTACCGGGAAATAGGGGTCGTCAATATGATTACTGAATTTTCCAATATTGGAAAAGAACCGTGCGCCATATTTTGCTAATGAACCAGAGGTGCCTGCGCCGACAAAAATAACACGTTCCGAAGACAGTATTATTTCGACCGCCTCATTGAGTAGCGTATCAAATTCATCATTATTGACGCTTTTAAAAAAGCTAATAATTTCACTGGTGCCGAAATTTGTCTGCTGCGGTTCATCCTGCTCCAGGTATAATTTGAAGCGCACGCGAAACTCCGAGTAACCATCGCAGTTGAGCTTACGACAAAACCGCATCACCGTCGTGGTCGACACGCCCGCCGCATCCGCTAGCTCGCGGATGGTCATGTACATCACCGTGTCACGATTTTTGATGACATAGTGATAGACCATCATCTCAAGATTATTGAGGCTGGCAATGGCGGCGTGGGAGAATAAGCTCACGGTGGCGATACTCGTAAATTAAATGACCTATAGGGAATGATACCATGCAGCCAAACGACATCACTTTTTTTCAACGTTTTCAGGACGACATTCTGGCTGGCCGCAAGACCATTACGCTGCGCGATGCGGCGGAGTCTCATTTTAAGGTGGGCGATATTCTGCGGGTTGGGCGTTACGAAGATGACGGCTATTTTTGTACTATCGCCGTGCAGGCAACCGCGACCGTGACGATGGATACGCTAACCCAACGGCACGCTGAGCAGGAAAATATGACGCTTCCTGAGTTAAAACAGGTTATTGCAGATATTTACCCTGGTGAGAATACTTTTTATGTTATTGAATTTAAACGCATTGAGTAAGAAGGCTTACACATGTGAGTTGAATAATAATGTTAACTAATTGATTTTCAAGATTTTACAAAAAATCATCATTTTATTTTAGCTTACATGTGTTCACTGGAATCATTCTCAGTTACGCTAGGGTGTTTGTACGATTTTTCGTTCGCCCGGAGCGCGTAATGGATAAGAAACCACTCATTAAGCAGGGATATTCTCTGGCAGAGGAAATTGCCAATAGCATTAGTCACGGCGTCGGTTTTGTTATGGGAATCGTTGGGCTGGTGTTGCTGCTGGTACAGGCCCTTGAGGCTAACGCCAACGCAACGGCCATCACCAGCTATAGCCTGTACGGCGGCAGCATGATCCTGCTGTTTTTGGCCTCGACGCTGTATCACGCCATTCCTTCCCAGCGTGCCAAAGTATGGCTCAAAAAATTCGACCATTGCGCGATTTACCTGCTGATTGCCGGCACCTACACGCCATTTTTGCTGGTGGGGCTGGACTCACAGCTGGCGCGAGGTCTGATGATTGTCATCTGGAGCCTGGCGCTGCTGGGCATTTTGTTCAAGCTGACCATTGCACATCGTTTTAAAATTCTGTCGCTGGTGACCTATTTGACCATGGGCTGGCTGTCGCTGATTGTGGTGTATCAGTTGGCGGTCAAGCTGTCGCCAGGCGGGGTAACGCTGCTGGCGCTGGGCGGGATTATTTATTCGTTGGGGGTGATTTTTTATGTCTGCAAGCGGATACCGTACAACCACGCTATCTGGCACGGCTTCGTGTTAGGCGGTAGCGCCTGTCATTTCCTGGCGATATATTTGTATGTGGGGCAGGTCGCGTAGTTTCTGTGCCATCCCGGCGGCGCTGCGCTTGGCAGGGCTACCAACTCCCCTGGCGGCGTAAATACCTCGTCCGGGCTACGCTTGTAGGCCGGATAAGGCAACGCCGCCATCCGGCAATCGGCACCGAATAGCCTGATGGCGCTATGCTTATCAGGCCTACTCAAACACAGCGTGGGGCAATTACTCTTCGTCTAACGAATACGGCAGCGGTTGAATGCTCAATGTATTGGCATCATCGCGCACCCGGAACACGCTATCGGCTTCCATATCGTTATTCATAACCACCTGCACCAATAGCTGCCCATCATCCAGTTGAACCGCTGCCAGCACGGTACCGGTACGACGCCAGTTGTCCCCCATTTTCAGCTCGAGATCTTCCCCGGCTTCCGGTACGCGGGCGGCGTTGCCTGCTAACGTCCACAGCGCACGCTTGTTGGCACCACGGAATTTAGCGCGAGCCACCATCTCCTGACCGGTATAGCAGCCTTTTTTAAAGCTGATACCGCCCAGCGCCTGTAGGTTTGTGGCCTGCGGAATAAACTGCGCGCTGTTGGTTTCATCAATCACCGGTAGACCGGCTTCGATGTCTAACGCCAGCCACTGCTGGCTGTTATTAAGCTGGGCTTCACCACGCAGTGCTTCGGTGACCCGTTCGGCGGTGGCGGCATCGGCGACCAGCAGGAAACGCTCGTCTGGATGAGCGAACCACAGCAGCGACGTTTCGCCTTCCTGCACGCTCGGTTTATCGGCGTCAGGCAGCTCAGTAAAAAGATTGGCTAGCGCGGCGCGCGCCTGGAAACCGGCAACGCCCAGCAAGACGAGGGAGTCGTCTGCTGCGATGGTCACTTTCGAGAATACGGCGTATTTCTTCAATTGCGTTAGCTGCGCTTCACGCACGCTGCGGCGCTCAATAAAGGCAAAACCGTCCTGGCGGCGGAACAGACGCAGGTTGCTCCACATTTTGCCCTTGGCATCGCAATGCGCCACCAGCAGATGCTGATGTTCGTCCATCTGCGCGACGTCAGCAGTGACCTGGCCCTGCAGATACTTTTCGCTGTCAGCCCCGGTGAGGGTAGCCAGCGCCCAGTCATCTAGCGTCATTAACGTCAGCGGTAAACGCGCACAGGCGCAAGGCTTTCGTGGAGGAAATGGAGTAAAAGGCATATGGGTGTCCTGAATTGAGTAACGAACGCGCTTTTGACTCATGGTAAAAGAGATAACCGTCATTGCAAGTGCTTTCGACGGTCGTTTTGTGCCGTTAGCGCGTTCTGCGAGACGTCACGAAACAAAATGAATCCCTTTCATTTATCATGGTTTTTTTTGGAATATGGCGCGTGTAACGTGAGATTCCAGTAAGGTAACTGCAAAAAACACGTTAAACTAATAACAACGTAATGCTGGAAGGAAATTATGGACATCAATAACAAAGCCCGTATCCATTGGGCATGCCGCCGAGGTATGCGTGAACTCGATATTTCAATCATGCCGTTCTTCGAGCATGAGTACGACACGCTGAGCGATGAAGACAAAACGGTCTTTATCCGTCTGCTGGAATGTGATGACCCAGACCTGTTCAACTGGCTGATGAACCACGGTAAACCGGCTAATGCCGACTTCCAGCGTATGGTACAACTTATTCAAACACGGAATCGGGAACGTGGTCCTGTGGCAATCTGATTTACGCGTCTCCTGGCGCTCACAGTGGCTCTCTTTACTGCTCCACGGTTTAGTGGCGGCCTTTGTGCTGCTGATGCCGTGGCCGTTAAGCTACACCCCGCTTTGGCTGTTGTTGCTGTCGCTGGTGGTGTTCGACTGCGTGCGCAGCCAACGGCGCATTCATTCGCATCAGGGGGAAATTAAGCTGCTGATGGATTCCCGCTTACGCTGGCACGATCAGGAGTGGGATATTCTGGGGGCGCCGTGGATGCTGAGCTCAGGGATGATGCTGCGGATCCGCCGCTGTGACGGTGGTCGACGCCATCATCTGTGGTTAGCGGCAGACAGTATGAATGCTGAAGAGTGGCGCGACCTGCGGCGGATATTATTGCAGCAACCCGCGCCGGGGCAGCATTAAGAGAACTGCTCGGCCATTTCGCCAAGAATTTGTTCACACCAGCTCTGGATGCGCTCATCACTGAGGTCGTACTGGTTGGTTTCATCCAGCGCGAGACCGACAAATAGCTGCCCGTCAGCAATAACTGGTTTCGGGCTGGTGAACTCATAGCCTTCGGTTGGCCAATAGCCGACAAATTTCACCCCTTTCGTTGCGAGCTTGTCGTGCAGCATGCCCAGCGCGTCGAGGAACCATTCGCCATAGCCAAGCTGATCGCCCATTCCGTAGAGTGCAATAATTTTGCCTTCCAGATTCAGCGTATCCAGTTGTTCCCAGACCGCTTCCCAATCTTCCTGAATTTCACCAAAATCCCAGGTCGGGATCCCCAGAATGAGCACATCGTACTGCTCCATTAACGCCGGGGAATCATCTTTTAAATTATGCAGTGTGACCAGTTCCGGCCCGATGATGTCACGGATTTTCTCTGCTGCCATCTCGGTGTAACAGGTGCTGGAACCATAAAAAAGGCCGATATTCATGACGTACAGCTCTCGATTCTGATGATGATGATGTCGGTAGTGTACCAGAAAGGCACCTGAATCAGGCATAATGGCGCTGATTAAACACGCACAGGAGCCGATGTGGACAAGGATCTTGCACGAATCGAACAATTTCTCGATGCGCTGTGGCTGGAGCGAAATCTGGCGGAAAACACCCTTAGCGCGTACCGTCGTGACCTCACGATGGTGGTTGAATGGCTGGCGCATCGCAGCCTGACGATTGAGAATGCTCAAAGCGACGATCTGCAAAACTTACTCGCTGAACGCCAGCAGGGCGGCTATAAAGCAACCAGCACGGCGCGGCTGCTCAGCGCTATGCGTCGTTTCTTTCAGCACCTGTACCGTGAAAAAATTCGCGCAGATGATCCTAGCGCACAGCTGGCATCACCTAAACTACCTCAACGGTTGCCGAAAGACCTCAGTGAAGCGCAGGTCGAACGTTTACTAAAGGCGCCAGTTGTTGACCAACCGCTTGAGCTTCGTGATAAGGCGATGCTCGAAGTGCTGTATGCTACCGGGCTGCGCGTTTCAGAACTCGTCGGCCTGACGATGAGCGATATCAGCCTGCGCCAGGGCGTGGTGCGGGTTATCGGCAAAGGGAATAAAGAGCGGCTGGTTCCTTTGGGGGAAGAGGCCGTGTATTGGGTTGAAAACTGGCTGGAGCACGGTCGCCCGTGGATGTTGAACGGCGTGGCTATCGACGTGCTGTTCCCAAGCCAGCGCGCCCAGCAAATGACGCGACAGACCTTCTGGCATCGTATTAAGCACTATGCCCAATTGGCCGGGATTGATAGCGAAAAGCTGTCACCGCACGTTTTACGTCACGCCTTCGCGACGCATTTGCTAAACCACGGCGCCGATCTGCGCGTGGTGCAAATGCTGTTAGGGCACAGCGATTTATCGACCACCCAAATTTATACGCATGTTGCCACCGAGCGGCTGCGACAACTTCATCAACAGCACCATCCACGAGCATGATGCTGATTAAAGGATAATTTATGAAAAAAGGTTTAATGATGTTTACCCTGCTGGCCGCCGCTTTTTCCGGCCTCGCCCATGCTGACGATGCCGCAATTAAACAATCGCTGGCGAAGCTTGGCGTGCAGAGTACCGACATCCAGCCTGCCCCCGTGGCGGGCATGAAAACGGTGCTGACCAACAGCGGCGTGCTGTACGTGACGGAAGATGGCAAACACATCATCCAGGGGCCGATGTATGATGTCAGCGGCGCGCAGCCAGTGAACGTCACTAACGCGTTGCTGATGACGCACCTGAAAGCGCTGGATAAAGAGATGATTGTCTACAAAGCCGCGCAGGAAAAACATGTCATCACCGTCTTTACTGACATCACCTGTGGCTACTGCCACAAGCTGCATGAAGAGATGAAAGACTATAACGCGCTGGGGATCACTGTGCGCTATCTGGCGTTCCCACGTCAGGGGATCCAAAGCCAGGCCGAGCAGGATATGAAATCCATCTGGTGCGCTAAAGATCGCAACAAAGCGTTCGATGATGCGATGGCGGGCAAAGGCGTACAGGCTGCAAGCTGTAATATCGATATTGCCAACCACTACGCGCTGGGCGTGCAGTTCGGTATCAACGGCACCCCGGCTATCGTTCTCAACGATGGCTATGTGGTTCCAGGTTATCAGGGGCCGAAAGAGATGAAAGCCTTCCTCGACGAACATCAAAAACAGACCGGCGGTAAATAATTCGCGTGAAACATCAGACACAACTTCGCCGCCGTGAGGTGGATGATTCAATTGCGCTCCCGGAAGAACTCTCCCCGCTGCTGCGTCGTCTGTACGCCAGCCGGGGCGTGAAGTCGGCAGGCGATCTGGAGCGCGGCCTGAAAGGAATGCTGCACTGGCGCAGCCTGACGGGCGTCGAAAAAGCCGTTGAGATGCTGCACGACGCATTCGAGAAAAACCTGCGCATCATGGTGGTGGGCGATTTTGATGCCGACGGCGCGACCAGTACTGCGTTAAGCGTCCTGTCGCTACGCGCGATGGGCTGCCAAAGCGTGGAATACCTGGTGCCCAACCGCTTTGAAGACGGCTATGGCCTAAGCCCGGAAGTGGTCGATCAGGCTCATGCGCGCGGTGCGCAGATGATCATGACCGTGGATAACGGGATCTCATCCCATGAAGGGGTCGATCACGCGCATGCGCTGGGGATCCGCGTGCTGGTCACCGATCATCACCTGCCGGGAGAAAAGTTGCCCAACGCCGATGCGATGGTCAACCCGAACCTCGTCGACTGCCCGTTCCCGTCGAAATCGCTGGCGGGCGTGGGGGTCGCTTTCTACCTGATGCTGGTGCTGTGTAGCCACCTTAAAGAAAAAGGTTGGTTTGAGCGCCGCGGTATTGCCGTGCCGAAGATCGTCGAGTTTCTCGATCTGGTGGCGCTGGGGACGGTAGCCGACGTGGTGCCGCTGGATGCCAACAACCGAATCCTGACCTGGCAAGGGCTCAGCCGCATTCGTGCCGGTGTTTGCCGTCCGGGCATTAAGGCGCTGCTTGAAATCGCTAACCGTGACGCATCGAAACTGGTCGCAAGCGATCTCGGCTTTGCGCTGGGCCCGCGCCTGAACGCCGCAGGTCGTCTCGATGATATGTCGGTCGGCGTGGCGCTGCTACTGTCCGATAACCTCGGTGAAGCCCGCATGCTGGCAAGCGAGCTGGATGCCCTAAACCAGACGCGCAAAGAGATTGAGCAGGGGATGCAGGCAGAGGCGTTAACCCTGTGCGAACAGCTTGAGCGGGGCCGTGATACGTTGCCCGGCGGGCTGGCGATGTATCACCCGGAGTGGCATCAGGGCGTGGTCGGAATTCTGGCTTCACGCATTAAAGAGCGTTTCCACCGCCCGGTCATTGCTTTTGCGCCTGCCGGAAACGGTCAGTTAAAAGGGTCGGGACGCTCTATTCAGGGGCTGCACATGCGTGATGCGCTGGAGCGTCTGGATACGCTGCATCCTAACCTGATGCTGAAGTTCGGCGGCCATGCGATGGCGGCAGGACTCTCTTTGGAAGAAGCGCGGTTTGAGGAGTTTCAGCTGCGCTTTGGCGAGCTGGTGACGGAATGGTTAGATCCGGCGCTGCTGCAAGGGGAGATCCTCTCCGACGGCGAACTGACTCCGCAGGAGATGACGCTTGAGATGGCGCAGATGCTGCGTGAAGCCGGGCCGTGGGGGCAAATGTTCCCGGAACCGTTATTTGATGGACGTTTCCGCCTGCTGCAACAGCGGCTGGTGGGCGAGCGTCACCTGAAGGTGATGGTGGAACCGGTAGGCGGCGGGCCGCTGCTGGACGGCATCGCGTTTAACGTCGATACCGCCATCTGGCCGGATAACGGCGTGCGTGAAGTGACGCTGGCTTACCGGCTGGACATTAATGAATATCGTGGCAACCGCACCTTACAGCTTATCATCGACAATCTCTGGCCGAATTAGCACCGCTTTAACTGTAATTAAGAGCGGGAATCCGCTAAGATTCCGCTCTTATAACCGCATTTTTCTCGTCCATTAAAAGAAAATAGACCATGTTTGAAATAAACCCGGTAAATAATCGCATTCAGGACCTCACGGAGCGCTCTGACGTTCTTAGGGGGTACCTTTGACTATGATGCTAAGAAAGAGCGTCTGGAAGAAGTAAACGCCGAGCTGGAACAGCCGGATGTCTGGAATGAACCCGAACGCGCGCAGGCGCTGGGCAAAGAACGTTCCTCCCTGGAAGCCATCGTCGACACGCTCGACCAGATGACGCAAGGTCTTGAGGATGTTTCTGGCCTGCTCGAACTGGCTGTAGAAGCCGACGACGAAGATACTTTCAACGAAGCCGTGGCTGAGCTGGACACGCTGGAAGATAAGCTGGCGCAGCTGGAATTCCGTCGGATGTTCTCCGGTGAATATGACAGCGCGGATTGTTACATTGATATCCAGGCCGGTTCTGGCGGTACTGAAGCGCAGGACTGGGCAAGCATGCTGGAACGCATGTATCTGCGTTGGGCAGAAGCGCGCGGTTTTAAAACCGAAATTATCGAAGAATCCGAAGGTGACGTGGCAGGGATTAAATCCGTGACCATCAAAATCTCCGGCGATTATGCGTACGGCTGGCTGCGTACTGAAACCGGCGTTCACCGCCTGGTGCGTAAGAGTCCGTTTGACTCCGGCGGCCGTCGCCATACCTCGTTTAGCTCTGCGTTCGTTTACCCGGAAGTGGATGACGATATTGATATCGACATTAACCCGGCGGATCTGCGTATCGACGTATACCGTGCTTCCGGCGCGGGTGGCCAGCACGTTAACCGTACGGAATCCGCGGTGCGTATCACGCACATCCCAACCGGGCTTGTGACGCAGTGCCAGAACGACCGTTCTCAGCATAAGAACAAAGACCAGGCCATGAAGCAGATGAAAGCGAAGCTTTATGAACTGGAAATGCAGAAGAAGAATGCAGAAAAACAGGCGATGGAAGATAACAAGTCTGACATCGGCTGGGGCAGCCAGATTCGTTCATATGTTCTGGACGATTCCCGCATTAAAGACCTGCGCACCGGGGTTGAAACCCGTAACACGCAGGCGGTACTGGACGGAAGTCTGGATCAATTTATCGAAGCAAGTCTGAAAGCAGGGTTATGAGGAACCAACATGTCTGAACAAAACGCACAAGGCGCTGACGAGGTAGTCGATCTTAATAACGAAATGAAGGCACGCCGCGAGAAGCTGGCTGCACTGCGTGAGCAGGGCATCCCGTTCCCGAATGATTTCCGTCGCGACCGTACCTCAGACCAACTGCACGCTGAATTCGATAGCAAGGAAGGCGAAGAGCTGGAAGCGCTGAATATCGAAGTTTCCGTTGCTGGTCGTATGATGACTCGCCGTATTATGGGTAAAGCCTCTTTCGTGACTTTACAGGACGTTGGCGGCCGTATTCAGCTGTACGTTGCCCGTGACGACCTGCCGGAAGGCATCTATAACGAGCAGTTCAAGAAATGGGACCTCGGCGATATCCTGGGCGCGAAAGGTAAGCTGTTCAAAACCAAAACCGGTGAACTGTCTATCCATTGCACCGAGCTGCGTCTGCTGACCAAAGCTTTGCGTCCGCTGCCGGACAAATTCCACGGCCTGCAGGATCAGGAAGCGCGTTATCGTCAGCGTTACCTGGACCTCATCTCTAACGATGAATCCCGCAAGACCTTTAAAGTGCGTTCACAGATTATGGCGGGCATCCGTCAGTTCATGGTGGGTCGCAACTTTATGGAAGTTGAAACCCCAATGATGCAGGTGATCCCAGGCGGTGCGGCAGCACGTCCATTCATCACCCATCACAACGCACTGGATCTGGACATGTACCTGCGTATCGCGCCGGAACTGTACCTGAAGCGTCTGGTCGTGGGTGGCTTCGAACGCGTATTCGAAATCAACCGTAACTTCCGTAACGAAGGTATTTCCGTTCGCCATAACCCAGAGTTCACCATGATGGAACTCTATATGGCGTACGCGGATTACAAAGATCTGATCGAACTGACCGAATCCCTGTTCCGCACCCTGGCGCAGGATATTCTGGGTAACACTCAGGTGCCTTATGGCGACCAGACTTTCGACTTCGGTAAGCCGTTCGAAAAACTGACCATGCGCGAAGCGATCAAGAAATACCGTCCAGAAACGGATATGGCCGATCTGGATAACTTTGATAGCGCGAAGGCGATTGCTGAAAGCATCGGTATCCGCGTTGAGAAGAGCTGGGGTCTGGGCCGTATCGTTACCGAAATCTTCGAAGAAGTGGCCGAAGCGCATCTGATTCAGCCGACCTTCATCACCGAATACCCGGCAGAGGTTTCTCCGCTGGCGCGTCGTAACGATGAGAACCCGGAAATCACTGACCGCTTTGAATTCTTCATCGGCGGCCGCGAAATCGGTAACGGTTTCAGCGAGCTCAACGATGCAGAAGACCAGGCGCAGCGTTTCCAGGATCAGGTTAACGCGAAAGAAGCCGGTGACGACGAAGCGATGTTCTACGACGAAGACTACGTGACCGCGCTGGAACACGGTCTGCCACCGACCGCAGGTTTGGGTATTGGTATCGACCGTATGGTGATGCTGTTCACCAACAGCCACACCATCCGTGACGTGATTCTGTTCCCGGCAATGCGCCCGGTGAAATAATCGCTACAGCGAAAAGTAAAAACCCGGCTTGCCGGGTTTTTTTATGCCTGATGGCGCGTAGCTTATCAGGCATACATGTTGTCAATGCCCACAGTATCTATACCGTGTAGGCCTGATAAGGCGTAGCCGCCATCAGGCATAACCGCGCACATTGCCGGATGGCGGCTTTGCCTTATCCGGCCTACATCAATCGGTAGCCCGGCCGAGCGCAGCGACGCCGGGAATACCTAGCCGCGCGCAAACGCACTAAACGCCTGGCGCGCTTTATCGTCGGCGGCTTCCATCACCATCCACGGGCTAAACGCCCACGGCGTCAGTTCCAGCGCGCGCAGCATATCTTCAAGCTCGCACCACTGATATTCCATCACCTCATCCGTATTCGGTGCAACGCTGGTGGTTACGTGCGCCGCATAAACCGGGCAAACCTCATTCTCAACGATGCCATTTGGCGCCACGGCGCGATAGCGAAAGTCGGCGGCAACCGGCGTTATATCTGCAATCTCCACGCCAAGCTCAAAGCGACAGCGGCGAACAATCGCCTGCTCGAACGTTTCGCCCTGCTGCGGATGCCCGCAAACCGAGTTGGTCCAGACTCCAGGCCAGGCCACTTTGCTTAACGAACGGCGCGTAACCAGCAGTTGGCCGCGTTCATTGAACAGCCAGCAGGAGAAAGCGAGATGAAGGGGAGTGAAGAGGGTGTGAGCGGCGTACTTCTCCAGAATGCCTGAAGGTTTATCGTGCTCATCGAGCAAAATGACATGTTCGCCAGTCATGACTACTCCTGAAAATAAAAGATGACCCAGCGTTTACCCGCAGGGCCATAGACTCAGGCAACCAGCGTAGCCCATAAAGGGGAAAAAGGCATTACCAAAACAAGCCTCCGATTCCTGCACGCTTACGATACGGGGAGTTTGGCATCCGCCGCTAGCCTGTTATCATAGTTCACCCGAACGTTCATGACCCGAGGATTCGCTTTGCGAGCAGGACGCCAAATCACTTCGCCATTCCGTCTGTTAATGTGCCTGATTATCGGGCTCATTCTCTCCGGCTGTGCTGGAAACGCCTCCAACTCAGAAGGCAGCTACAGCGGCTCGGTCTACACCGTTAAGCGCGGCGACACGCTGTCGCGAATTTCGCGTATGACGGGAACCAGCGTAAGGGATTTGGCGCGAATGAACGGTATTTCGCCGCCCTATACCATCGAGGTTGGGCAGAAGCTGAAAGTGAGTAGCTCGTCTAAATCCTCGGGCAGTAAAAAATCAACCGCCACCAGAACCGCGAAAGTCACGCCGTCCTCAGCGGTGCCGAAATCCTCCTGGCCGCCGGTCGGCCAGCGCTGCTGGCGATGGCCTGCAAGCGGTAAAGTGGTTATGACCTATTCCACCTCGGAAGGGGGGAACAAAGGGATCGATATCGCGGGCAGCCGCGGTCAGCCGGTTTATGCTGCCGCCGCCGGAAAAGTGGTATACGTCGGTAACCAGCTGCGAGGTTACGGTAACCTGGTGATGATTAAGCATAATGAAGATTACATCACCGCTTACGCGCATAACGATAAACTGATGGTTAACAACGGGCAAAGCGTGAAGATTGGCCAGCAGATTGCCACCATGGGTAACTCCGATGCCGATTCGGTGAGGCTGCATTTCCAGATTCGTTATCGCGCCACGGCGATTGATCCGCTGCGCTATTTACCGCCTCAGGGCAGTAAACCTAAATGCTAAGCGGTTAATTTATATTCACTTACTAAGAATGAAGGCTTGCCAGATGAGGAGTAAAGTTTATAATGCTCCTCGCACACCTTTGCGGGCGTAGTTCAATGGTAGAACGAGAGCTTCCCAAGCTCTATACGAGGGTTCGATTCCCTTCGCCCGCTCCAAACTCAACTCCCCTGAAGTCTACAAAACTCAATTACTCCTTGATAAATCAGCAGTTATAGCATTCTATAAGAACATTAGCTGCTGGCAATGATCCTTCTCTTGAACGAAAAATTGAGAAACTAAGTCGTCAACAAGATGCTGAAAACTCGTTTGAGGCTCTTACGCGGGAGTGGTATCAGCGTCTCTATGACCGCTGGTCTGTGTCCTATCGTGAAGAGATGA